>Ga0181573_10001923_pt1 | contig 19799 bp, 9 predicted proteins | sample 101ome_25_FD_148643 | JGI IMG/M metagenome (GOLD analysis project Ga0181573, IMG submission 148643) | Coastal salt marsh microbial communities from the Groves Creek Marsh, Skidaway Island, Georgia - 101409BT metaG (spades assembly) | ecosystem: Environmental > Aquatic > Marine > Intertidal zone... | reverse complement strand
GGGCCCTCCTCCGCCGCGCCGTCGACGCCGCCCGCCGCGAGGGCGCCCTGCGGAGCGCGGCCGCCGCGGCGGGGGTCCGGGCCGAGGCCGCGGCGGTGCTGGCGGAGATGGCCGATCGGCTCTCGCAGCTCGACCGGGAGGTGAGGAGCGCGGGGGCGCAGGCGCGGCGGGCCGAGGCGGCGGCGGCGGAGGCGCGGGCGGCGGGCGAGGCGGGGGCGGCGGAGGCCGTCCGCGCGGCGGGGGCCGAGGCGGAGGCTCTCCGGTCCTCGGTGCTCGCGCTGACGGCGCGGGCGGCCGCGGCGGACGAGGAGCGCGCCGGGGCCGCCGCCGCGGCCGCCGCCGCGGCCGCCGCCCGGGCCGCTGCGGAGGCCGCCCGTCCCGACCCGAGGGCGGCGGCCGAGGCCGACGCCCGCGAGCGCCGGGCCCGGCGCGAGACGGCTGCGGAGATGACGGCGGAGCGACGGCGCGCCCAGGCCGCGGCCGCCGCCGACCTGGCCGCGCGCGAGGCGGACGCCGTCGGTCGGGACCGGGAGCGCGCCCGTCGCCGTCGCGCGCACCTCTCGTCGGCGGCGGCAGTCGCGACGGAGGGGAGGGGGGAGGCGGGAGCCGGCAAGGGCGGGGCGGGGCGGGGCGGGGGGGCGGCGGGGGGCAGCTCGGCCGCCATGGCGGCCTTGGCCGAGGCCCTGGCCGAGCTCGCCGCGGGACGGGGCGCGTCGGGGTGACGGAGGGGGGGCGACGACGACGAGGACGGGAAGGGGGACGGGAGGAGGGGGTGGCGGGGGTCAATCGACGGCCGCGACTTCTCCCGCCCGCCTCACCCGGCTCACCCCGCCGGTTCCGGGGCTGCCGCCACGGGGCCTCGCCAGGGGGGACGGCCTCCGCCCGCCGCCTCCTTGTCTCTCTTCCGGCGCAGCGCCGCGGCGAGCTCAGCGTCGGCCGCCACGGCGATGTCGGCCGCGGGCGCCGTCGCCGCGGCGGCGTCCGCGGGTCCGGCGGCGGCGCCGGCGGCCGCGGCGGCCGCCGCCACGGCGCGCCGGATGCGCGAGGCCCCCGCCGGAACAAAGGGCAGCGCCGACACCAGGGCGGGTCCGACGCCCACGGTCCCGCCCCCCGCCAGCCAGCCCGCCTGCGGAGCCCCGCCGAGCCCTCCCGTCACGCCTCGCCCAGCCCACCAGCCGGGGCGCGCCCGCTCGAGGGCGCGGCGGAGCGACAGGGCCTCGGCCTCGCCCTTGGCGCGCGCGTCGGCCGCCGCCGCCACGGCCCCCCGCGCCCGCTCAACCGCCGCCTCGAGCGAGGCCTCCGCCCGGCCGGCGCGGATTCTCAGACCGTCGGCCTCCCGCCGCGCCGCGTCGCGCTCGTTGCAGGCGCTCTCGGCGGCCTCGGCGGCGGCCTCGGCCTCGCGGGCCGAGGCGGCGACCTTGTCGTTTGCCCGGGCCGCGGCGGCCTCGGCCTCGGCGAGGCGTCCCTCGGTCTTTCGCGCCGCCCGGCGCGCCTCGCGGCCCTCGCTCACCGCGCGCTCCGCGGCCGCTCTTAGACGCGAGAGAGCTCTCTCGGCCTCGGCCGCCTCCGATTGAGCCGCGGCGAGGGCCGCCGTCGCCGCGTCGCGGGCGGACGTGGCGGCGTCGCGATCCGCGGCGACAGCGTCGGCGTCGCGACGCGCCGCGGCCGTCTCCATCGCCGACGCGGCCACTCGCTCCATCGCGACCTCCAGGCGTGCCTCAAGAGCCTCGCGACGTCCCTCGGATCTCGCTTGGGCCGCGAGGGCCGCGTCTCGGGCGGCCTCCGCGGCCTCGGCCCGGGCGACGGCCTCGGCGCGGCCCGTCTCCGCGGCGGCCCGCGCCACGTCTGACGCGGCTCCGGCCGCCGACGCCTCGGCGGACGCTTGCTCGGCCGCCCGACACGCGTCGACGGCGACACGCGCCCTCTCGGCGAATTCGGCCCTTTCCGACGTCAGACGGGCGCTCTCCGCCTCGGCCCGAACGGCCCGCGCCTCGGCCTCGGCGCCGAGGCGCGTCGCGTCGTCGGCGCGGGCGGTCGACGACGCCGCCTCGTCCCGGGTCTCCGCGAGCCGTCCCTCGACGGCGGCGAGGGCGGCTCGAAGAGGGGGCAGCGCGTTGCGCGCGGCGTCGCGCTCCTTTCGCAGCGTCGCGGCGGCGCGGGCCACGGCGGCGAGAGCCTCCCGGGCCCGGTCGGCGACGCGTCCGTCGGGGGGGGGGGCGGAGCCGCAGCAGGGGTCCGTCGACGGGTGCGACGCGGGGACGCTGGCCTCGACGTCGTCGTCGCGGGCGTCCTTGCCTCCGAGGCGGCGGGCCCGATCCACGCCCCAGGCCGCGGCGGCCGAGACGACCCGGAGCTGAGACCGCGCCGCCTCGAGGGCGGCCTCCGCGACGAGGAGGCGGCCCGAAGCGGCCTCGGCCTCTGCCCGGGCCGCGGCGCCAGCCGACCGGAGCGCGGCCCGGTCGCGCTCGGCCTCGACGACGCGTTTGGCGGCGTTGGCGGCCTCAGCGCGGGCGGCTTCGCGGCCGGCCACGGCGCGAGCGGCGGCGGCGTCGGCGGCATCGGCGCGGGCCGTCGCCTCGTCGCGTGCCCGCCGCGCGGCGGTGCCATCGGCGACGGCGGCTTCGGCCGCGGCGGCGGCCGCGGCGCGCTCGCGCTCGGCCTCGCAGGCCCGCGCCTCGGCGGCCTCGGCCGCGGCGACGGCCTGGGCGCGCGCGGCGACGGCCCGGTCCCGCTCCGACCGGGCACCGTCGGCCGCGCTCGCAGCGTCTCGCTCCCTGTCCTCTTGGTCGCGGATGCGCTCGGTGGCGGCGGCTGACTTCGCCTCGGCGGCGGAGGCCCGCGCCTCGGCCGCCTCGCGATCGGAAACGGCTCGCCCCCTCTCGTCCGCTGCGGATCGGGCGGCCGCCTCAGCGTGGACGACCCTCTCCCGGAGCTCGTCGGCCGTCGCCGCAGCCCCCGCGGCGCGCCGCGCCGCTTCGCTCGCCGTGCATCGCGCCCGCTCCGCCTCGGCCTCGGCTGCGTCGGCACGCGCCTTCGCCGCCCGCCCCTCTCCCTCGGCCCGCTCGCGGGCGCGGTTGGCGCCGTCGGCCTCGCGCCGCGCCGCGGCCAGGTCCTCCCGCAGCGCCCGCGTCTCGCTCTCGAGCTCGGACGCCCGCCGCGTCAGCGCACCCACGTCGGCCTCGCCCCTCGCCGCCCGCTCGGCCAGCGGAGCGCCGCGACGCCGCTCGCTCTCGGCGCGCGCCTCTGCCGCCGCCAACTTCGCCGCCGCGGCCGCGTCCCGCTCCCTGCTCGACTCTCTTTCGCGCGCCAGGGCCGCATCGGCCCGTTCCGCGGCCTCCAGGGCCGCCGCGGCTCGGTCCGAGGCCTCCCGAGCCGCCCGCCCCGCGTCATCCATCGCCCTCCGTGCCTCGTCGCGCTCCCGTTCGACGACGGCCACGTGGGCCGCAAGTGCCGCCGCGCGCCCCTCGACCTCGGCCAAGGCCGCGCCGTCGGCGGCCGCCGCTGCACCCTCGAGGTCGAGACGCGTCGACGCGGCGTCGATCCGGTCGAGCAGCGACGCGCGCTCCGCCTCGAGCTCCGCCGCTCGCGCCTCAGCCGCGGCGGCGCGCTCGCGCGAGTCGGACAGCTCGCCCGCGACGTCGTGTAGGGTGGAGTCGAGCGCCTCGCGCGCCGCGGCGGCCGCCCCGCACCTAGCCTCGGCGCCGGCGTCGTCCGCCGCGGCGGCGACGGCTGACGCGAGCCGGCTCCTCAGCGACCCCATCTCGGACACCAGCGCCGCCAGCTCGTTCCCCTTGAGGTCGCGCTCGGCCTCGGCCTCGCGGGCCCGCCGCTCGGCCGCGTCGACCGCAGCCGCGGCGGCGGCGCTCTCGGCGTCTCGCGCCTCGCGCTCGGCCCGTGCCGCCTCGGCCCGGGCGGGATGGACGTCACCCGCCTCCCACCGGCGCCGCGCTTCGGCGACGTCGGCCTCAAGGGAGGCGACGCGGCCGCGAAGATGGGCGGTGGCGGCGGCGACGGCGCCCTCGGCGCGGGCGCGGAGGGCGAGAAGGTCCTCGCGCGCCTTGAGGGCGGCGGCCTCGGCGGCGGCGGCGCGGCGGCCCGCATCGGCCGCCGCGCGGGAGGCGTCGGCGGCGGCCTGGGCCTGGTGGGTGGCGGCGCCGTCGCGGGACGCCGAGGCGGCCCGGAGGGAGGCCGCGAGGGCGATCGCCTCGGAGCGCGCCTCCTCCTCCCGCGAACGCGACGACGCCGCCTCGTCCAGCGCCGCCCGCGCCACGTCCTCGGCCCGGCGCAGACGACGGCGGGCGTCGGCGGCGTCGTCGGCTGCCGCCGCGGCCCGCCCCGCGAGGGCGTCCGCCGCGGCCCCAGCGCGACGGGCGGCTTCCGCCGCGAAGGCCGGCAGCGAGGCGCGGAGACGCGCCTCCCGACTGGCAGCCTCGGCGGCGGCCGCCCGGTCGGCAGCCGCCTCAGCCGCCAGCCGCGACGCGAGGGCGGCAAGCCACGCCCCGTCATCCGCCCCGCCGGCCGCGGACTCGGCGGTCGCGCGCGCCAGCGCCGCCGTCTCCCTCTCGCGGCGCGCCTCCTCTCGCGCGAGCCTGGCGTCTGCCTCGGCGGCCTCGCGGTCGCGCAGCGCGGCGGCGAGGTCTGCGCGAAGCGACGCAGCAGCTCGGTGGAGGCGCGCATTCGCCTCCTCCAGGTGCGCGGCTCTCGCCGCCACGAGGTCGTCGGGATCGGTGAGAGCGGTCAGGCGCGTCATATCATCTTCCGAGAGCCCGGCCGCCGACCTGCGAGGAGGGAAGAACAACGGTCAGGCCTCGGAAGCCGCGGCAACGCAGCCGGCGTCGCCCGGCGCGTGGGCAGCGTCGCGCGACGCCGACGGCGAGAGAAGGGTGACCGCACTTCGGTTCACGCGAGCCACGATGAATAGGTGGAATTAGCATACAGATATTCGGTGGGCAACACTGTACATCGATAGACTCGCCCAATGGGGCGAGAGGGAGGCGGCCCCGGCCGCGACACCGACGTCGCCCCCTGCCGCGGACCTTCCCCAGCGCTGGCGTCGTCCGAGTCCGTCATCTCCCCACCAGATCGGCGGTGCAGTCGCACGTATCGTGCTCGCGCTGGACGAGGTACGAGGGCCTTCCCGAGCTTGTCGCGGCGGTGTCTCAGGAAACAGCGGCTGTGGCCCACCTTGCCAGCCGTTTCCCCGTCCTCGAGCCGCCCGATAGACGTGATCGTGAGCCGTATCGAATCTCTAACCGGAATATCATCGGATTCTCAGCAAATTGCACCTGGAACGGCGAGATGGCATCGGTATACACAACCGCGCACGCTAAGGGCTTCCTTCCACCTCAAGTTGTCTCGCGTCGCACTGTAGTGGATGCTCGCACCTAAAAGCAGCGCGTGGCTATGATTTCCAATCCCCCAGCCCTGACTAACCACGGAAGCCCCTCGTGCCGCGCCCGCAGGTGGACCTAGCCCTCCCGCCGTCGCCGCTCGGCAGTGCGCCGCGGTTGGAGCCCCGGCCTCGGCGCAGAACCAAGGGGAGAGCTCCAACGGGATGGAAAAGACGGGGCACATTGGTCACTTGTGGCGATCGGAGTATGGCAGGGGCCATACGCTACGGGCCGCTGCCGCAGCGACAGCGCAGGACGTTGCCGGTGAGAAGGTGCCGGCTCGGGTTTCGGGTCGGGGGTCGCTCGACAGCTATAAGTGGGGGCCGCCCTCGGTCGGCACGCAGGAGTCCGACGAGGATGGCGACGGCGCGGGGTGGCCAACCCCCGCCGCGCCGCCGTGGCAGGGGGTTGCTGTACCGGCGCTCAGTGTCGACGGGCCGCCGTCCGCGGGCGCCGCCGGCGAGGCTAGGGACGCCCCGGCGACCTTCTCCGGCAGTCGAGGCGGGTCGGTCGCCCCCAACGACGGCGATCCACCGCCGGGCCGGGCCGTGCTCTGGGGGAGGGCTGCCGGCCTCCTTGTGGTGCGTGCCATCGAATCCATGGGCGGTGGCTACCCTCGGTCCCTTGCTACGGGCGTGACGACGTTCAAGATCGACTCGTGGGGTCGGCTCATCGTCTCGATGTTTTCGGCTCTACTCATCTGGATCGTACCTCTCCTGTCTGCCCATCGAGTCGGGAAATACGTTTATGCTGAGGGGCACGAGCACGACGACACCGTGCCGGTGGAAGTCAAGTCTCACAACCGCGACCATTGCGGGGTCTTTCAGTGGGCGTCCAATGGGTTCGGCGATATTGACTCTCTTGAGCCCAACTGCCATGACCACGGTGAAGACGGCGCACCCATCGTTGCCGGGAAATTCACCACGCTCCCCTTTCCGTGCGGCGAGTGCAATGGAAAGGCCATGTCGATCAAGCTCGTAGTGATGATCGCCGGTGCCGGGGTCATGGCTGGCATCATGGCGCATGTTTGCCTCTCTTACATCGCCGCCCGCCTGTGTCGCTTCATGCGCGGCCCCAGCCCTAATCAGAAGTGCCAAGCGCGGCGGGACCGGTGGGCCAATACCCTCGTCGTGTATGAGACGCGCCTTCCGCTCCTTTTGTGGTTCTTTTGCGTTTGGCTGATGATCTTGCAGGTACTGAACTCGCTGGGGGCGCAAGGACGCTCGCACTTTTGGTTGTGGAACATGACTTCCTTGCCGGGCCACGAAGTTCACGACATAGAAGAGCCCTGGCCTGCAGTCGAGGGGTTCTCGGACCCGTTCAGCCTCCCGTCGGTTGCGGCGGGTACTGCCATCTCGGCGACGCTCGCGCCCCTCTTTGTCGTGGCCATGTGCATGCGTCTGTCTCGGGACGAGCCTCGCTGGATCGAGACGTCGGTGCGCTGGGGAATCCTCGTCACGTCCCTATTTGACGGGCTGTGGACTGTGCGCAGGGTGGTCAACTCGTGCCGAACTGCTCTCGCTTTCGAGGCGAGCAATGCGCCTGAGCCCTCGATCTGCTTATGGGCAGCCGATTCTCTTGAGCGGGAGGAGGAAGCACTGGTGATGTGCGCCCTGTATATTGTCATTCTGTGGTTGATGGAGCAGCTCGTCTTCTACGGAGTCAACTACGACCCGCGCCGGCAGCAGCAGGCGAGCCGACCCTCGCCGCGGATCTCGCTGCAGCGCTTGATCGGCGTTGGCTCAATAAAGCCTGTGCTGTCCCTCCTGATTTGCAAATCGAAGAAAGAGACGGTATCCTCCGGCGACACCATTCCGAGGTCGTCGGGGCCAGATCTTACCACATACAAGGGTTCCGAGACGAGGCCTCGGGGCAGCGGAGGCTCCAGCGGCGGCCTGGACAACGACGACCGGGCGGTGTATGCATCCGATCTCCGGTCTCCTCAACGAGAGCGAAGCCCTTCCACAAAAGCCGGGGGTCCACTGGCAGAGAGCCGTACGTCGGACTCGAACGGCGAAGCTTGCTCGCGTCGGGTGGCTCGGTTCCCTCCATTAACGACGGACCTGGAGGGCTCTGGTCTGAGCGTTCATGGCAAGATTTACCTCGCCCTCGGCTTTCTCGTTCCCTTCGTTATATGGACGGCGACCGTCATGGCGGCCCGCGAACGACTCACTCTCATGTTTCCCCAGGATTGGGTTGGCGAGATCCGGCAGCTGACCCTCATGAAGCGGGGAGACATCCCTTACAGCGTCATCGAGCCGCCCCGTGAGCATCCATGTTTCGGTTGGGGGATAATTTCCATATTGGCGGCGTCGGCCATGACCGGCTCGCTGCGGGCGGCGTCGTTCGTCGCCATGTCGGCCCGAGACGCTGTCATTGCCAGGCTCATGGCGGAGAAAGCAGGGCAGAGCAAGTTGAACGGCGGAGATGGAGAGTTGTCGAGGCGTTCGTCGATGGACAGTGGTGAGCCGTTGGGAGGAGACTCGTCCGACAACGATCGCCCCGACTCGGAGCCCGGAGAGCTGCCCGTATTGCCCCGGAGGGAAAAGGGCAGGGCCTTTATCCGGAACCAGGCGCGCAGGCTATCAAGAAATGGGCACGGCCTTCTCCCTTCGTTTGCCGATGGCGGCTGGCGAGGCCTTGGGGGGCCAGGGGGTCGCTCGTGGGCCCGACTCCCTGCCGTAGGCTTCGATCCCACGTGGTCGGTCCTCCAGGCTCGGACTGGATCCACTCGGGGACTGGGGGTTTCTGCGGTTGGCGGCCTCGAGGCGCCCGTGTCTCCCGGCAGCGTCCAGTCCTCATCTGTTGGTCTTTGGAATCTTCGTGGAGTTATGGGGTTGCGTCGGCAGCAGAGCGGCGTCTTGCCGATCGAAATCGGGGCCGGCGTTATGGGAGGTGCAGCCATTCACTCGAGCGGCAGGGAGAAGCAGCAACAGTACGTCTGCATCTACTGCTCCGTAACGTTGGAAAATGATGGCGGCGGATTGCCGATGTCGTTGGTGGACTCGCAGTTAGGAGCCTCCGTGACGAGACTTTGTCAATCCTTCGAGGTGCTCATCCAGCGCGCCAAGCTGACGCTGCACGCGGCGGGGATGGGTGACTTATGCGCGGCTGCTCTGGTGGATGCTGGTGGAGCGGCCGTGATGCGCGCCGCCCTCGTCGCTGACGACGTCACTCAAGTCGTTGCCACGGTGAACTCGTGGCTTAAAGAGTCCACCGCGGGGTGGCACATCAAGGTCTCGACGGCTGTCGGTATCGGGGAGGCCGCGTCCATCTCGTCGGCTACGAGCGGCGGCTCTCCCACCCTGTTCGGCTTGATGTGTCGCGTCGTCCGCGGAGTCGCCGTCGTCACCCAGGGCGAGAGCGCCAGTCCCGACGACCCTCATGCCCCACGAGGTTTCATGGCCCTCCCCGAGGTCGTCGAGGCTCTGCCCGAGGAGGTCCGTCCTCTCTTCCGCATCATCAACTGCGTCAAGGCGGTGCCCGGATGGGGGACGGATGGAAACGGCCCCGCGGCGGGCATGGGCGTCCCTCCCCCAGCCATCCCAGCACAGGTGCGGCGGCAGGCTGCCTTCTCGCTGCCGCCGGGGAAACTACGCGGATACTTCGAGCTGTTTTCGGCCGACGAGCAGCGAGCTGTCATCTGGGGCGCGGGGGGCGTCGACGGTGCGAGCGACGCGGCCAAACGCGCCGAGATGTCCTCCCCAGAGCCCGACGGCGATGCGTCCCGGTCGTGAGGCTGACACTGGTCGCCGGTTGAGGAGGAGCGGTGGTGGGGCGAGGGGGTAAGGGCGAGCGAACACCTTCATTCTTCACTGCACTCCCGCCCATCTCGCCATATCGATGAACTGCTCCCCCCCGATGACATTGTTCGTCAGGCGGACGGCGACGGAACCCAGGTTGAGGAGGGCCGGGGCGTGGCGGAGCCAGGGCGTGAGCTCCATCGCACGCTCGAGGCCATAGACGACCTGGTAGCGTCCGTTACTCGACAGCGACATGAACAAGCCCCACACGAGCGAGGTGCGCCCCACGGGCGGCAGAGAGCCCTCGTCGAACGAGCCCCACGCGGCGCGGGCGAGGCCGCCGACAGCCTCCAGCGGCCCCCCCCCCGCCCCCGCCCCCGCCGCCGCCGCCCCGACGGCGCCGGCCCCCCCGGATCGGAGGCCAGCCCGGGCCAACAGGAGCACGTTCGTGGCCCCCTGCCCGCAGAGGCCGCAGAGGATGCCCGCGAGGGCGTATTCGGCCCCCTTGACGGCGAAGCCGAGGCCGCGATCGGCGAGCGAGTAGGGGGGCAGGCCCGGCACCGACGGGGCGAACACGGCCGAGGGGAGACGGCGGCTCAGGGCTTGAAGCCCCCGTGTGGCGCGGGCAGGCGCCGCGAGGGCCCCCCCGCCCGCGGCCAGGCGCTCCAGTCGTCCGCCCGCCGGGCTCCCGAGCGCCGCCCGCCCCCCGGCGAGAGCGGCGCGGGGAGCCATGAGGGTGACGAGCACGGCGTCGAGGACGATGCCCACGACAATGTCAGACAGGTAGAAGTCGAACTCGTCCCAAAAGTCCGGTCCCCGCTTGCGCACCTCGGCGACGGTGCAGCAGGCCGTGTCGATGAGAACTTCGGCGAATACCTTGAACAAGAAGCGGGGGTCGGCGATGAGGCGATCGCGGACGGCGGGACTGAGGGCGGCGAGGAGGGTGGCGAGGGCGCCGCCAGGGACCCTGCCCAAGGCGATGCGCGACCACGCCGTGAGGGCGCCGGAGCGGAGGCCAGCGGGGGAGGCGGCGGCGGCCGCGAGATCGGCAGGGAGGGCAGGGGCGCCGAGGGCCAAGCGGCGGGCCTCGGCAGCGGCGGCATTCAGGGGGGTGGGGTCGGCAGCAGCGGAAAAGTCAGACGGCTCGTCGGACGAGTCCGAGGGCCCGTCGTCTCCGGAGCCCCCACCGCCTCCGCCGCCTGGCGGTCCGCCGGGGGGGGGAGGGGGTTCCGAGCCGCCCGCGGCAAGTGCGCGAATGAGGGCGCCGCGGGCGGCGACTCTCGCCGAGCGAGCGAGCGGGCGGTGGGCGGGCGACGCAAGCCGCCGAGGCTCGGCCGCCGTCCACGCCGAGGCGCTCCAGCGCGCCGAGCGGTATCGGGTGGGGCCGGCGGTGGTAGAGCGATGAGTAACCGAAGATGAGGGACAACCCTGCGGGTTCGTGTCGGGGCACGTTGGGCGTCGGGCGTTCCCGGGCACCGCGTTTGAGCCAGCACATCGCGGGGGGACAGCCAGGGACCCGGGCCGGACTGGACGCGCCATCGCCGTCAAGGCTGAGGGGTTGAGGGGCGGCATAGCCGCCGACAAAAATCCACAGTGCGACGGGGGGTCGGGGAAGACCATGTCCGCATGAAGAGAACGACTCGTCAGCCGCCCGCCGCCTTCGGCGAACGAGGTCACGCCCCGACGCCTCAACCGCAGCCCCAGTGTGGTGGACGGAGATAGGAGCGATGTTGACGTCCAGCGTCGCTCACCCCGTCCCCCCGTCGCGCTCGCTGCGCCACCGCCGCCGCCCCTTTCGAGCGGCCGCGGCGCCCGCGCCGAGGCCGGCCCACGTTGTCTCCGTCGCCGCGTGCCGCACCCCACCGCTCGGGGACCGGCGGCCAGGCGGACGCTGTCGGGCGCTGAGCTCGAGCTCCGGAGGAGACGAGGAGGATAGGGAGGAGGAGGAGGACTTCGCGCAAGTGGCAGCGCGCCTCCTCGCGAACGACCCCGAGGCGAGCCCCGCTGCCACCTCTGTCGCCGCCGCCGCCGCCGCTGCCGCCGCCGCCGCCGCCGCCGCCGCCTCCACCCCCCCGCTCCCGAGTCGTCGTCTCGCCCCATCACCCAGCCGTTGTCGCTCGCTCTCCCGCCTGCAGGTGGTGGGGCGGCTGCAGCGGGTGACGGACGCGGCGGAGAGGGTGGCCGATCTAGAGCTGGCGCGTCAGGAGGCGGAGGCCGAGGCCGCCGCGGTCAGGCGGCGGGGCGCGCGGGAGGCGGCCGAGGCGGAGTCGTCCGGGGCCGCCCGAGAGGCCGCCGCGCTCGACCGGCTGGCCGACCTCAGAGAGCGGAGCGCTGAGGCCGCCGTGGCCGAGGCAGAGGCCCTGGTCGCCGCCCAGACGGCGGCCGTCGCCGACGCCCGCCGCGCGGCGGCCCGCGACGCCGCCCGCCTCGAGTCCGGCAAGGCGGCGGGCGCCGCCGCCCTGGGCGGGACCGTCGCGGCCGCCCCGGCCGCCCTCGCCGCCCACGGCGGGGGCCCCGAGGGGGTCGTCGTCCTCCTCGGGGCGCTCGCCACCCACGCGCTCCTGGGTGTGGTGTGGCGCTACGCTGTACGCACCCCGGACGACCGGGCCGACCCGCAGCTCAAGGGGGGGCTAGCCGCCGCCTTTGGCCTCGCGCGCGGGTCGGGCCTCGCCGCTGCGGCAGGTGGCGCCTTCTTCGAGGGGGGGGGGCTCGCCCGGCTGGCCGAGGCTGCGCTTCTCGTGGGGGAGGGCATCCTGGGATGCCTCTTTGCCGCGCTCTCGGTCGAATGGGCCATCAACCAGGGGCTGGTCGAGGGGATGGGAGGGGGAGGGGAGGGGGAGGGCGTCGCCGAGGGCGAGACGTGAGTGGACATTCATCACCGTCGTCGTCCTTCCTCCTCCCTCGTCGTCACCCACGGCCGCGCTTTTGGCCCGCCGTCCAAGCGCGCGCCTCGAAGGAGCGCCGCCCTGCCCCGGGCCTCTCGAGAAACGTCATCGAGGCCACGCGGTGCGGGCATTCGTATTCCTCCCGGTCCCGATGCCAAGCGAGCGCCGTGGCGCCCGAGGGGTAAAGAATGCAGTGGGCGAAGAGGGCCCCCCGCCGAACAAGAGCGCGGGCCGCGGCGGGAGTCGTAGCGTGAACGAGTCCAGCGCCGGCGTCGTTGTGCCGTCGGCCGTCGTCGCGCGGCAGCAGGGCGTCGGGCCCGAGCAGGTCCCACGCCAGGGACCCCTTGTCCTCCATCAGCAGCGCGTGAAGCCCGGGTGGAAACGGCGCCCACGCCTTGTCGGTGTAATCTGAGTCGGATGTCGTCGAGGGTCGGACGTGGGCACCCCTCGCGTGGGCGAGCTTGGCCGGGCCGGCCCCCGGAAAGCGGAGCTGGAGCCGGCGTCGGCCGTCGTTGTCGTGCCTGACCCCGGCGACCACGGTGGTGTCGCTCTCGCTCTGGTTCCCCAGGAGGAGAGCGAGGAGCTCGGCGCCGATCGCGGCGGCCCGGGCCGGCGGGACGTAGCCAGGGCAGTGACAGAGACGGCATCCGGGCGCCACCTCGGCGTGGTGAAAGACGCGGGGGGGCGAAGACGGCGAGTCGACCCCGGACTCCGGCGCGCCCCTGCCGTCTCCCCCGCCGTCCCCCCCGCCCCCGAGGTCGGACTGCGGGAGGGCTGGAAGGGGCCAGCGAACGCGCAGCGTGACGACAATGCGCCAGCCGCGAACGTCCTTCTCCCGCGGGACCTGGTGCTCGCACGTGGCCTGGAAGCTCCCGCTCCAGCCCGGGCACGTCCCGCCGCTCTGCATGCGCAAGAGGTCGCCCGAGCCGGGCCGACACACCACCACGCGCCTCCGCCCCCTCGTCTCCACCCGCGGCGCCGCGGCGGGCGGCGGGGGGCGGAGAAACGCCCCGAGGGACGCCGGGGGGAGCGGAGGAGGGGACGAGGGGCGAGCGGGCGACGTTGGAGCCGTCGGCGGCAGGGACTCCCCCCCGCCGACGCCGCCGCGGGCCAGCCCCCCCGGGGCCGGGACCGGAGGCGCCCCACCTGTTGCGCCGCCCGTTCCCTCGCGGGAGTCGTCGTTACGCGGCACCTTCGCGGCCATCTTCGCCGTCGTCTCGTCCCGCCCGCTCCCGTTCCCGTTCGAGGCGTCGCTCGAGCTCGGCGAGGGGGTCCGGGGTCGGGGGCAGGCCGACGCGGCCCTCCCAGTCCCTCAGGAGGTCTCGGTAGACGGTCCAGACGCACAGGCGACACGCCTGCTGGCAACAGTCCTCCGGACCCGGCTCCACGGGACGGGTCGGCGAGCGGCGCTCGGGGGAAGGAACGACGGGGTCGTCTCCCGACGAGACGCGGCGCGAGAGCCCCGCCGCGGAGCGCACCCGCGTGGCCGCCCGCGAGGCCGCCCTCGACGCCGCCTGCAAGGCGGCTGAGGGTCGGGCGAGGCGCGTCGCCGGTTCGCAGCCTCTCTCGCTTGTCTATCCTGCGGCGCGGCGGGATGATAAAAGCCGTGAGATCCCGAGAGAAAGAGAAAACGGACAGGTCCCTGTCGGCCGGGGCGCGACGATGGGTGCGGCGACGGCGCTGCCGACGGGCTCGGACGGGGGCAACGCGCCACGCGCTCTGTATCTACTTCGTCCAATCTACACTGCGAAATTCTACCGTGTCATTCTTCAGCGATCTCGCCCAACCCCGCGTCTCCCTCGACCTCGAGAACGACGAGGCCGAGCCCCCCGCCCGGCGCAACGAGGCCGAGGGCGTGCCGCGCCGCGTCGGCCTGGCTCACCTTCCCCCCCCCCTCTCGCAGAGCACCCCCCCCACGACGTCGCTCCAGGGCGTCTCGGCCGCGGACCTCCCCCGCGAGGCGGCACGGGTCACGGCGCCGACCAGCGCCGCCTGCAGGGGGGGCAGGGAGGGGTTGAACGCCGCACTCTCGAGGTAGGCCCCGGCCCCTGCAACCTCCCCCGCGCCCCCGACGAGGGCGAGGCCCGAGGGACACCGCGAGTAGGGCGCGTGGGATCGCTCGGCCGCCGCCAGGGCCTCGGCCGCGGCCGCGCGCAGGCCGTCCGCCAGGGCCCCGGGCCCCGCGGCGCGGCAGGCGGCGTCGAGCGCCGCCCGGCCGCGCGCCGAGAGGCGCAGGCCCCAGGGGGCCGGCGCGAGGACCCGGGGGGTCGGCGCCGCCCCCTCGCCCGCGCCCTCGGGAAGGAGATCCTCGGGACCGAACCGGTGCGGGAGCAGCGCGTCGAGGGACGCGTCCACCCACCCGCCGTCCCCCGACGGCGACGGGAAGACAAAGCGCGCCCCCGCCGCGTCGTTCACCTCGCAGAAAAACTGTCGGCAGTGGCCGCAGGGGGCGGCCGTGACGGCGACGACGGACAGGGCCGTCTCGCCGCCCGCCGCGGCCGACGACGCCACGAACTGCTCGGCGTGGACGCTCGCGCTCAGCGGCGCGCCCGCGAGCTCGAGGTTGCAGCCCATCCACACCGCCCCGCTGGCCCCCAGGGCGGCGGCGCCCACGCGATACGCCGAGACGGGCGGGCGGGCGCGGCTCCGCGCGGCCTCCAGAAGCGACCGCAGCAGGGCCGCGTCTCCCGCGGGGCCGGGGGGGGCGCCGAGCCGGGCGCGGAGGGCGGCGACGCGCGCGGGGGGCAGGCGGAAGCGGCCGTCGGCGAGGCCGGTCGCGCCCGTCGGATCGGCGTCGTCGTCGTCGGCGTCGTCGTCGCGGGCGCGTATGCGGACGCCCGTCATTCAAGGGGAGGACGGGGGCGCCTGGGGGGGGGGGGCGCCGCCGATGGTCCTGCGGACGGGAGGGCGGGTCGTCGGCGCCGTGGTGGCCCCGGCGGCGCTTGCCTCGGCCCGCCCGAGAGGACGTCGCAGCGCTGCGAGGCGGGGCGGGGGACGCCCACTCTCACGTCTCGCCTCCCCGCTGGATTGCTTCCCACGCCCACCCAGCGGCTGAAGAGTGCCGGCCTTGTAGTGCGGGTGGCTCGTTCGGGAGACCACTCCCGACGGCCGAGTGGAGTTGGCGCGTGAGGAGTGTTGGCGTACTTCTGGGTAGTATGGTAGCCGCCGACGTCATTCGATACCTCTTATGTGATGCAGGCAACGATATCGAGCACACGGGGGTGTCTGCCTCCTCTCCGTCTCGTCCACTGCAAGCCGGACGGCGCGGCGCCCCAACGCCGCGCCGTCGTCGGCGGGGTCCGGCCCCTCCCTCGCCAACGCCACGGTTTTCGGGTCGCGGCGTCTTCGTCCCAGCTCTGGGTGCCGATAATCGCTCCATTGGGCAACGTCAATCCCCCTCCCCCCTCCCGTTCGGACGTCGACGCGGCCCTCCTCGCCGCGGTCGTCTCAGCATACGTGGCGGCGTCGGGCGGGGGCTACTTTGCGTCACGCGTGCTCGTCGAGCTGCTGCTGTCGTGCTGGGTCGTCGGACTCGATGAGGACGAGCTCCTCGTGGGAGCAGCCACCGCCGACCTCGAGGCCGTCCCGGGCGGCGGGCCCGGCCTTTCCCAGCTCGACGCTGAGATCCTCTCGTCGTGGTCGGTGAGGGAGCCCCCGCCGCACTGGGGAGGGGAGGGGCAACCTGGAGGCGTCGTCGCCGTCGTCTTTGCCGTCACCGCGCGGCGCCTCTGCCGCCACGTCGTCCCCCCCGACCCCGACGTCACCTCCGCCCACCTCTCTCCGCCCCCATCCCCGCAGGTTATCGTGCGTCTGACGGCTGAGCGACTTGGGGCGACTCGAGAGAGCCTCGCCGCGGCCCTCGGCGGGGGCCCGCGCGACGACAACGATGAGGACGGCGCGCCCGGGGCCGACGGCAATGGCGGCGCATTGTCCGAGCCGACGCCGGCCGCCGTGGGCCTCGGGGGTTTCGTCGACATGATGCTTGGCATGAGGGAGGCGGGGGAGTTGTCTCTGGCCTCGTTGAGGGAGAGGGAGCGTCTCCGACAGCAAGCCGAGGCCGAGGCGCCCGCAGGCGGCCCCGGGGGCGGCGGCGGCGGCAGCCAGGCTGAGCGTGTGATGCGGGCCAACACCCTCCTCGTGCTACTTGCGGCCGAGGCGATCGAGGCGGGCATGGCGGGGGATCGCGCGATCCTTCCCGTCGGCGCGCGGCCCTGGACGGCCGTCTTGGCGGGCCCTGCCTCGGCCCCTGCCGTCGCTCGCGCCACGACGGCCTCGCTCCCCGCCCTCGCCGCCGCCCGCGCGTCGGCGGAACCGTCCGACGGGGGCGACCCCGCGTCGGCCGCCGCGGCGGCCGAGCGCCGCGCCGTCGCCGCGGCCCTTCTCGTCTCCCTGACCGGGTCGGCCCTCGGCTCGGCCTGGTGCCTGCGCGACTTCTCAGCCCTCCTTCTCCGCCTCTATCTGTCCGGATGGAGGGCGCAGGACATCGTCGACGCGGTCGAACCCACGGCCCTGGGCGACGTCGGGGGCCTCGTCCGAGCCGTGCCTGGCGACGACGGCGGCGGGGCCCCCGCCGCGCGCGCAGGCGTCGTCAACGCCGAGCTCCTCGCCCTCTGGACGAGCGTCGGCTTCGTGACACAGGCCTTGCTTCAGACCCCGAGGCCGCCCGGCGCGCGCTCGGACGAGGGGTGGTGCTGGGCTCGCGCGGGCGGGGCCGTGCCGGGAAAGGGGAGGGAGGACGGGCTCTCGGCGCTGCACCTGGCCGAATTCGTGGAAAACGCCCTTTCTCGCGTCATAGAGGAGCGCGGAGCGGCGGCGGCGGCGGGTGGCGGCGGCGGCGGCGGAGGCGGCGCCGTCTCGACGGGGGACGAGGGGCGCGGCGCGTGGGAGGCGACCATGGGTGCGGGTCCCGGGTCCTTCTTGGCGGCGTGGCCCCAGCCGCCGCCCCCCGAGTGGCCACCACGGGGGCCCGACGCCGTGCGGCAGTGGAGGGGCGCGGCCGACGACGACGACGGTGGCGACGGCGAGCCCGCCTCCACCTCCGCCGCCGCCGCCGCCGCCGCCGCCGCCGCCTCCGCCGCCGCCTCCGCCGCCTCCTCCGCCGCCGCCGCCGCCGACTCCTCCCTCGACCTCGACGCCGCCCCCCCGGACGGCGCCCCGTGCGCCGCGGCCGCCGCGCTGTCGGCCGAGCTCGCCCGCCGCGCGACGAGCGGGGCCGAGGCCGACGCCCCACCGCGCGTGCAGGCGGTCGCCGTCGCGGACCCCTGGCTCGAGGGCGAGTCGCCCGCCCTCGGCCTCATGCGCGTCCAGGCGGCGCTCGTGGCCCACTCCCTCTACCAGGCCGAGGCCGCGGCCGAGGCCGTGGCCGCCGCGGGCGGGGCGCTGCCGCCGCCGCCGCCGCCGCGGCCTCCGACGCGGGGGGGAGGGGGGGGGGAGGAGGGGGGGGCGGGGGCGGCGTGGCGGACGCCGGCGCGCTCCTGGTGACGGCGGGGGGCGCCGAACGGCGGGGACGGCGCGGCGGACGCCGGCGCGCTCCTGGCGACGGCGGGGGGGGCGCCGAACGCCGCCGCCCCCCGTTCGCCGCCCCCCGTTCGCCGTCCCCCGTTCGCCGTCCCCCGTCGTCCGCCCCGGCCGGCCCTCCCTCACCCGCGGCCCTCCCGCGGCGTCAGCGCCGCCATCCCGACCGCCCACGTCGACCAGAGGACCGCGTTGACCGGCAGCGCCCGGAGCACGACCGGCGCGAAGCCCGCCCAGAGGCCGCGCGCCGCCCCCCTCGCCCGCCCTCCCGCCGCGGCCCGGCCCTCCCGGACGATCTGGCGGAGGCGATGGACGAGTCCTCCTCCCTCGCCGTCGGGGGCCGCCTGGTGGAGCGTCTTGGCCGAGTCGAGCGGCAGCACGACGCTCCACATGGCCGCGCCCGACGCCCCCCCGGCGATCAGCGCGGTGACCAGGCCGCCGCCGCCGCCGTCCGACGCCGGCGAGCCGGAGCGGCCGACGAGGGCGCGGCGGGTGGCCTCGTAGGCGGCGAAGAACACGAGATTCCCGGGGACCTCGCGGGCCAGGGTCGCCGGGAGCCCCGTGGACAGAAAGCGCGCCGCCTCGACCACCCCAGCCGCCCGCGGCCCCCGCGGCCTCCCCGCCCCCCGTCCCCCCCCCGGCCCCGCGGACCCCCCGCCCCCCCCCGCCCCCCCCGCCGCCGAGCCCGACCGCGCCCTCTCCGCCGCCCGGGCGAGGCCCGCGCGCAGGGCCCCGAGGGCGGTGGCGCGGGAGGGGTCCGTCGCCGTCTGCGCCCGGATCTTGATCAGTTCCACCGGCGACAGGACGAGGGAGATGGGGACGCCCGCCGCGGCCCCCGCGGCGGCGACGACGCCGAGGGGGGCCTCGGACGAGGGCCGCCCGCCCGACAGGTAGGCGCACGCCGACTCGAAGGCGACGAAGTTGACGGCCATCTCCCCCGCCCCCCCCAGCACCACGGCGGCGGCGCCGCGGTAGAGGGAGCGGGCGCCCCGGTCGGCGACCGCCCGGCGGAGGGTGGCCAGCGCGCCCAGCGCGGGAGTTCGCTGCTGGAGGACCTGCGGACGGGAGGTCGCGGTCGATCGGGTCGGTTCGGTCCGCGCGGCGCGCGTCGACGACGGCGTCGGCGTCGGCGTCGGCGCCGCCGTGGGTCGGGCTGTCCATCCTCGTCGTCCTCGCCTTCACCGTGTCGAATGGGTAGCCGACGAGGTTACCGGCGGCGCCGGCAGCCGCGCCAACGACGGGGGCGGCCCATGCGGGGGGAAGAGGAGCCGTCGGAGGCGAGGATGGGGGCGGAGAAGCCGTCGCCCGAGCGAGCCCCTCGCCGCCCGAGGACGGCCCCGCGCCGCCCCCGCCAGGCGCCCGCTCGACGAAGACGACCGTCGACGCGGAGCCGAGGCCGAGCACGGTAGGGTGTCTTTGATCGTGCGAGCAAGAGGGTGGAGGCGTCGGTCTGCGGGGCGCGGGCGCGACCGGGTGAGGAAAGAGCTCGACACAGCGCCGTGTCGCAGTCTGCGCTCGTCGAGTCGAGGCGGATCCCCGGGGCTTGCTTCCCGCTTCCGCCAACCCCCCGTTGTCATTACATCCCGACACACTCTTCCAGGCGATCGCCGTCTCCTCGCGCGACACACACCCCCCCTGCGCGGGAAAGGCCAGCCCCCGTTTCGACTTCGAGCGGGCGCCGCGGGCCGCGTTCGCGACGTCGGACCCCTCCGCGGTTGGCGTCAGCGATAGCGAGGTGATGCACACGCCCTCGATGGGGAGCCGGGTGGAGAGCACGGGGCGAGTCCGCGGAGGCGCCCGGCCCACGTCCTCGGCCCCCCCCCTCCTCCCCGCCCCGCCCGGCCCCCGCCGACCGTCCCCCGACCGGCCGACCCCGAACCTCTCCAACCCAGGGCCGCCGATCCCGAGAGGACGGAGGGGACGACGTCGGCGCAGACGCCGGCCGGCGCGCGCGCCGACCGCGAGCGCGGGGGCGAGGACGCCGAGCCGACGTCGGCGCCGTCGTCGTCCGGCGCGGCCCGCCGCCCCCCGCCCCCCCGGCAGCCGGCGTGGCGCCGGGCCGAGTGGGTCCGGGCGCTGCAGGTGCTGTCGGAGCGAGCGCGCGCGCTCGAGGGCCCGCCGTCCGTGCCCGGAGGCCCCTCGGGCCGGTGGGGCGTCGGCGCCGACCTGGGCCGGGCGCTGCGCCCCGTCGAGGCGGAGGCGGCGGCCCAGGCCCGCGAGCGCGCCGCCCTCGCCGGCCGACTCCGCGCGGGCCTCGCCGCCGACGC
>Ga0181573_10001922_pt1 | contig 19800 bp, 19 predicted proteins | sample 101ome_25_FD_148643 | JGI IMG/M metagenome (GOLD analysis project Ga0181573, IMG submission 148643) | Coastal salt marsh microbial communities from the Groves Creek Marsh, Skidaway Island, Georgia - 101409BT metaG (spades assembly) | ecosystem: Environmental > Aquatic > Marine > Intertidal zone... | reverse complement strand
AGGCAAAGGCTTGGTTTTCAGAGAGAAAACCGTAACCGGGATGGATACAGTCAGCACCCGTGCGCTCCGCTGCATCCAGAATGGCATCCAACTGCAGATAAGAATCTGCTACCGGTGCGGGACCAATACAGACCGACTGATCAGCTTCCCTTACGTGCTGTGCATTGGCATCCGCTTCAGAGTAGACAGCCACCGTTTTCAGACCCATAGCCTTGGCCGTACGCATCACCCGAACGGCAATTTCACCGCGATTGGCCACTAATAACGTCGTTAGTGCCTTCATACTTAAATCTCCGTGTGCCAGTTGGGTTTGCGTTTTTCGACAAAGGAGGCAACGCCTTCCTTCCCCTCTTCACCTTGAAGACAACCGCTGAAGTTCATGGCGGCAAACTCCACCTTTTCGCTATCGGGTGTCGCAGGCATACCAATAATCAGTGCTTTACAGGCGGCCACGGCGCCGGGAGCACACTCCAATACATCGCGTTTCACCTTGGTCTCAAGGTCCGCCAGGGCGTCAGCGTCCTCTGCCACAAAATCAAGAACCCCAAGTCGGGCTGCTTCATCACCCTTAAAGCGAGCGGCAGTCACCATCAAGCGACGACCGGTTGAATAACCGCACTTCTGCAATACGTAACGCGCAATTTGCGCCGGCGTGATCCCGATACGCGTCTCGGAGAAACCAAACTTCGCATCGCTCATGCCGATAGTAACGTCGCAACAACAGGCAACGCCCAAACCACCAGCCATCGCCGCACCTTCGATCACGGCAACCGTGACCTGAGGCAGCGCATTGAGTTCCGCAAGAACGTGTCCGATGCGACGGCTCATTCGCATCGATTCCTCGGTCGCACCGCCGGCCATGGCATTAAAACCCTTTAAGTCACCGCCCGCACAGAAGAAGCCGCCTTTGCCACGAATCGTCATGCCACGGATATCGGGCTGTTCCTTGATGGCATCGATGACCGCTGCCAAGTCCTCTACGGCTTCATCCGTCAACGGGTTACGACGCTCCGGCTGATTGAACCAAACCGTAAGCCAACCCTGCTCTAGATCGAGGGCCAGCGTTTGTGTTTCAGGTAGTATCGCCATCATTACATCCTCGCTACGCCGAACGCGTTCGGCCGTGTTTCGCGCAGACGAGCCTCTAGCACTGTCTCCAGACAGAAAGCCAAGACTTTTCGTGTATCGCGCGGATCAATAATGCCGTGATCGAGCACGCGCCCTGAGGTATAGAAGGCGTCTTCTTGCGCGTCAAAGTGGGCTCTGATAGCCGCCGCTTGCTGCTCGAGCATCTCCTCGGGCACCTCCTGGCCTTTTCTCGCAGCGCCGACACGCGCCACCTCCGACATGGTGTCCGCGGCGCTTTGACCTGCCATGACACCTGTGCGCGCATTGGGCCAGGCAAACAGGAAATCCGGCTGATAGGACCAGCCGCACATACCGTAGTTACCGGCGCCAAAACTGGCACCTATGTAGAGCGAAATCTTGGGGACACGGGCATTAGATACTGCCTGAATCATCTTCGAGCCGTGCTTGATCATGCCCGCTTGCTCGTACTCTGTGCCCACCATGTATCCGGTGGTGTTGTTGAAAAACAGGATGGGCATATCTGCAGCATCACAGAGCTGGATAAATTGCGCCGCCTTCGTGGCACCATTGGGATCAATGGGGCCGTTGTTACCAATGAAGCCAAAGCTGATGCCGGTGATGGATGCATAGCCGCATACGGTCGAGACACCGTAGCGTGACTTGAACTCTTCGACCGAGGAATCATCGACAACACGCGCCAGCACTTCACGGAAGTCGTAGGGCACTTTGGGATCGACGGGGATCGCACCCGCGAGTTCTTCGGCTGGGAAACGCGGGGGCTCATAAGGTCGTCGGACCACCGTGGTAACTCGCTTATTCCAGTCGATGCTCTTCATGACCTCACGCGCTTTGAGGATGCCGTGCGCGTCATCCTCAACCAGGTATTCGACAACGCCCGAGACACTCGAGTGCATTTCGGTACCGCCTAACTCGCGATCATCCGCTTCCTCTCCGGTTGCGGCCTTTACGAGGGCCGCTCCACCCAGCGCAGCCATGCCGTTTTCCTTTACGCCAATGACGTAGTCGGACATGCCGGGCATATACGCTCCACCCGCTGTGGAACCGCCGTGCAACACCACCATGGTAGGAATGCCAGCTGCGGACAATCGCGCCAGATCGCGAAATACGTTGCCGAAGCGCGACCACAACTCCACCTTGTACTTCAGTAAGTTGGCGCCAGCAGACTCCACTAGGTGGATGACCGGAAGCTTCTGACGCATGCACATCTCGAGGATGGACGTCGATACAAATCCGGTCGATTCGGTCGCGGCGCCAGCCGAGATACCCGAGTCATCGACCCAGATCATGCACCTAACGCCCTCAACAAACCCGACCCCCACAATGACCGAAGCGCCTGGGACACTTGTTTCACGATCGGGATTCTCAACACAGTAGTTCGCCATGGAATGCATCTGCAGGAATGGCATGCCTGGATCCAACAGCCGTTCCAAGCGCTCGCGAGGTGACAATTGTCCCCTTGCCCTAAAGGTGTTCAGACGCTTATTCGACGAATCAATGGTGCGTTGTTCGAGAGATCGCCAGTGATCGATTAGCTCGAACATGCTGGATCTGTTTTCCTTGAAACTGTCGCTTGCGGGCTGAACAGTCGATGAAAGCACTGCCATATCAGGCCTCCAAAAGTTGTTGTGGAATCGCAATTGGGGTATCGAGCAGGACCTGGGCATAAGCTTTTGCCTGAGGGTCATTTCTCAGACTCGCTATGCCGCCACCACCCAATGCGTTGTGAAGTAGAAAATTTAACGCCGGCAAACCGGGCATGTAGTAACGGTCAATGCCTGGCGACGTCATGAAGTGCGCAAATCGATCACCGACGTATTCAGCCGTTAATTTCGCGGCTATCCAAGGCAAGTACTCGGGCTTCCGCGCAATAATTCCTATATTGGCCTTATCGCCTTTATCGCCAGAGCGCCCCCAGGCCAGGTCCTCAAGCGGCACTTCGATAAGCGCTCCCAATTGCAGATCTGCCTCGGGAATCGCGGGTTCTTCAAATGCCGTGATCTCATCGTTCGCGGCGGGTGGGTGAAACGCTCGTGCCCCAGACTCATCAACGAGTTTCAAATCCAGCGTCGACTTGTCGACCAAAACAGAGAAGAGGCGAATGACGGGCGACGGTTTGGCACGCGCACCCGCAAAAAACGCCATTCCCGCCGGTGCTCCCAGCGCCACGCCCGATAGTTCTCGAAGGAGCAGGCCTACAGCACGGGCATCCTGATGGCGGCATGCCACTTTCAAAGCCACTTCACGACTACTGCCCGCAGATGCATGTGAACCCCAGAAGCTCTCCTCACCAATAACGTCAATGGCAACGTCATCGAAGTCCTGTCCACCCATAGCGCGAACCTTCTTGCGCGTCCGCATGAGTGCCTCTTCCGCAAAAATGCGGGCTTTGTCGGCGGCACGGCGGCCAATGCACCAGAAGGTTGTGCCTGCACGCCAGCCATCCGCCCAAGTCATGCTTGTCTTGTAAGTCGAGGGAACACCACGTCCACGGGCGCCCGAGACGCGCACACGGTTATCAGCCACTTGCTCGAGCTCAATTTGCGTAAAGTCACAGACAACATCGGGCAATATGTAGGCCGCAGGATCACCGATCTCATAGAGAAGCTGCTCTGCAACAGTCCCTCGATTAACAATGCCGCCCGTGTCTTTAGGCTTGTAGATATCACAGGACCCGTCAGGCGAGACTTCGGCAATGGGATAGCCCACATTGTGAAGCGAATCCGCCACCGCTTCCCAGTCAGTAAAGTTGCCGCCGGTGGCTTGAGGGCCGCATTCGATCAAGTGACCTATGGCTGATCCCGCTGACAGCTTATCGAGCTCGTCAGCCGACCAACCAAATTCGTGGATACAGGCGCCGAGCGTAACCGCGCTATCCACACATCGACCCGTTACAACGATGTTGGCACCAGCGGCAAGCGCTGCTGCGATAGGAAAGGCGCCAATATAGGCGTTTGCGCTGGCAACCTTGTCTTGTGGCGGAAATGCCTCACCCGAGAACATCTCGGCACCACCTGATGCTTTGATGGCATCGAGTTGACCTAGTACATCGTCACCTGTCACAACCACCACTTTTAGCTCGAGGCCCTCGGCGGCAATAACGTCTCGCAGTGCATTGCCGCAGGCTTCCGGATTAACGCCGCCAGCGTTGCTGATTAACTTCACTCCCGAGTCGGCAATTCGCTGCAAGTTCGGTTTGACCATCGCTGATACGAAATCAGTCGCATAACCGAGGGCCGGGTCAGAGGCACGCGCCCTGGCCAAAATCGACATGGTTATCTCGGCCAGATAATCGAAGACAATGTAGTCGAGATCGCCCTCAGCGAAAAACTGGGACATAGCCATGTCAGTCTCACCCCAGAAACCGGTAGCCCCACCTATCTTGATTGTTTTGTCATTCACCATAGGCCCTTCTCATCCATATGACCGGCATCAAAATGATTACACCTCATTTATAATGAGGCATACTCATGACTATAGGCGCAACAAAAAATGGCTTCAAGCCATAACCATGTCTAATCACAGCGAATGAGCCTTTTGTACTAGAGGGAGCATGGCAGACACACAACGTCAACGACTGGAAGCAAAAGAGGAAGCCATCTTGGCCGCAGCCACCGCTGTCTTTGGCGAGTCAGGTGTCGATGGTGCACGCATGGCTGAGATCGCGCGCCGTGCAGACGTCGCTGAAGGCACTGTTTACCTATACTACAAAAATAAGCACGAGCTCCTTGAGGCTGTCGTGGATCGTTTTTGGCGAGAGTTGACCAAAGGGGCAATTGCAGCCATATCAGAGGGTGCGACTGTCAGCCAACAGCTTCATGAGTTAGCCAGTTATCACCTGCAATCGCTAATCGATGACTTCAAGATCGTTGAAATTACCTCTCGCGCCCGCATGCGCCATGGCGAGCCTGGCCGTCAGTTACCTCAAATCCGCGAGTATGTGCGGGTTTTCGATGCCATCATGCAACGCGGCATCGATTTACGGGAGTTCAGTGAAGACACCGTAATTTGGCAAATTCGAGATGTGTTCTATGGAACCTTAGAGTTTTCCGCCCGAACCTTAGTGTTGAGAGAGCAAGGCTTCGATCCAACGGTCATTGATAATCTGATGCAGCTCTTTGTGCAGTACCGCCCTTCATCGCAGACTGACAACGCGAGGGGACTTGACGCCTCCGAGATCATGCAGGCGCTATCCCGCATTGAAACGAAACTCTCTCAATCCTAGAGACGGCGAACGTCAGGCGTATTGCGCCCGTAAGGCATCGATAAAGCGACCGAGCTGGTCTCGCGGCAGCCGATTGATGCCCGCAGCGGCGGCCCGACCACCCCCTGTCTCAAATTGACGACATACGGCATCCGCACCTGTCCGATTATTGAGCGGCGCTCTAACGCTTACTAGGTAACCGCCGTCGATATCCGTCAGTACCGCGTGCGCTTTATCCGGTGACTGGTTCGCCAGATCGTTGCCATAAACCCCACTCACCCGCCGTGCCCAAGCTTCGTCGGGGAGAGACACCACGGCAATGTCGTCATCATCCACAGCCCTGGGCGCCGATTGAGCCGCGTTCATATCTGTCTCGTAAGCTGCAACCAGTGTCTCGAACAAGTCTCGATCATCCTCTAACAATGCCGTCGGTGATGAATGTCGCTGCATACGTCGGTAAAGCTCAGCCGGGTGAAAATGAAGATCGGTGGGCTGCGAGCCGTAGGCATTGTAGTTTACGCAGATACCCAACTGTTTGAGTGCATCACGATCGACGGATGACGATAAATTACCAATCAGGGTATCGGCTGTGGTGTCTAGGTTGTCGCCAAAACACCCCACGACAGCCCACTCTGTAAAGGCACTGCGCAAGCGACCGTTGACCAATGCACTGGTGCACACCTCGGGCGCCGCACTGATCAATGCATCCAACTTTGCCGCCTCAGGAATATCCCCAGAAAAGTGATGATCACAAAAAAACAGATCGGCACCCGCAGCTAACAATCGATCAACGTCGTCACGGTTTTTATCAAAAGAAATATCGAGGGCCGTCACACGATCGACTCCCTCATCCCGGATACGTCCGAGGAGCTGAATATCGCGCTTTACACCGGTCACGAGTGTGGCATCAGGTCTCGGCTCAACAAGCCTCAACTGAATGAGCGCACAGATGCCATCAGCATCGCCGTTGAATACGTCGTAGTCCATGTAATCGCCCCCCAAGACCGGCGGGGCGAATGCTAGCAGATAAGTGACACAAAGTTGCCTTTGGGCGTTCTGCCCGCTGACAAATCCTACTCAATGACGATTTTTCCTGCGTTCTTGGTAAGCAAACTCGGACCAATACCACGGACATCGCCTAGAGCCTCAAGCGACTTGAACTCGCCGTAGCGCTCTCTGAAATCAACTATTCGTTTCGCCAGCTCGGGACCAACGCCAACCAACTCCTCGGCAAGAACCTCGATACTTGCGGTGTTGATATTGACCGTATCTGACGCGTAAGCCGCCGTTACCGACCCATAAGCAATGATGAATGCGGCCAGCAAATGGCCAATAAATGGAAAACTCCGGAGGGAGCTGCCAGTGAATGAATGCATATTTCTTCTCCTGTGACATGAGTCTTATCGACTCAATATCAGCCTAGAAGAAGCCCCGTCCCACTAACTCGTCAGCGCGCTTTCAAACACGGCATTAATCTAATTCGGTGAGGAAAGCTTTCCTATGATGCTATCCACCACGGCCGTAGGGTTGGCGGCTCCGGTTATCGATCGACCCATGACAAGGTGCGTCGAGCCGCCTGCCATCGCGTCCCATGGGGTGACCACACGTCGCTGATCACCCGCAGAGTCCTCTGGGAGACGAATCCCAGGCGTGATCAAGGAGAACTCAGGTCCGCATTGCGTCGATAGCATTGCCGCCTCTTGTGCTGAGCAAACAACACCATCCAAACCACTGGATTGGGCTAAGGCAGCTAGCCGGCCGACACGCTCGGCGGGCGTTTCGGAAATCCCCAATTCGAGCAAATCAGTTTCATCCATGCTGGTAAGCACCGTGACCGCAATGAGTTGCGTGCGTGCGCTGTTGCGTTGAGCAACCGCTGTGGCTGCAGCCTCCATCATCCGACGACCACCCGATGCATGGACGTTGACCATCCAGACACCAAGATCTGCCGCCGCACCAACCGCACCGGCTACCGTGTTTGGAATGTCATGAAACTTCAAATCGAGAAATACTTCGAAGCCAAGCCCGTGCAGCGCATCCAATACACGAGGACCCTCGCTCGTAAAGAGTTGCTTTCCCACCTTCAGCCGAACTTTTGTTGGATCCAGTTTTCGTGCGCAGGCCAGAGCTTCGTCGAGCGATGGGTAATCAAGCGCAATAATAAGCGGGCTCAACATATCGTTTTCTTAACCGTCCTTTAACCGCCTGTTCTTCAGGCGCTCATTCTGAGTCGGTGGATCAGTGCACCGGTCGCTGGAGTGTATCCCAGCTCTTACAGCCAGGACATTGCCAGTAGAAACTTGGGCCATGAAAACCGCACACACCGCACAGATAAGTCGACTGACGTGACGCTAGCGTTTGCGCCCCTTCGATAATTTCTGGCGTCGCCACCTCTTCACCCAGCAGTGTAAGTGCCTGCATAAGAAGCCGCGAGCTTGGCTTTTTACTCAAGCCCTGTTTGATGATATCCAAGGCCTTGGCATCATCTCCCCGCGCTCTGTGTTCATCCGCCAAGATGACCCGCAACTGCGGGTCCTCTCGTCGGGAGAGTAGCGTGGCGATCAAAGGCGTTAAATCATCACGGCAGTTAACACGCTCACTGACTGCAATAAGCTGCGCAGCGAGCTCGGGAAACCGCTCGGGTGACTTTTTTGCAGCTGTTATAAGACGATCATAGGCGCGCCTTGGCTGACTTTGTTGTTGGTCCAAACGCGCAAGGATTGTGTGGGGCCAGATCGAATCTTCAGTCCAATCCAACGCGCGCTCTGCTAACTCACGCGCCGCCTCAAGGTCATCCGCGGACTCTTTATCTTCCGCCGCCTCACAACAGTAGTGACTCAACTTTGTGCGCGCCTTGAGCATGGCTGACTTTTGATGCGGATCATCATCGCCAACCTCAACTAATTGAGACTCTGTAAGCTCGCTGGCCTGATCCCAATCGCGGCTCGCCTCAAATACCTCGATGAGAAGCGATTTGGCGTCTAATTGGTGCTCTTCAGATAACTCAAGTAAATCTTTTAGCAACTGCTCAGCACGATCCAACAAGCCCGCCGCTATGAAGTCTTTCGCGAGTTCTAGATGTGCCTGATTCTTTTGGGCGTCGGGTAGATGACTTCTCGATAGGAGTGACTGGTGAATTTTGATCGCGTTGTCCACCTCGCCTCGTTTTCGCAACAGGCTGCCAAAGGTGATGTGAGTCTCAAAGGTCTCCGCGTTAACCGCCAGTGCCTCACTAAATGCTTTCAGCGCTGACTCCTGCTCGCCATCAAGAAGAAAATTCAGTCCAAGGTAATACTGCGATGGGGGCGCCGTCTCTTCGGGCACATCCCGGCTTGCGGCACCTCTTCCCAGCACCCAACCTGCGGCAACAGCCAAAAACAATAAGACCAGTAACAGCGTATTGGGTTCAGCCACTTTTGACGTCCTTGCTCAGCCGCTGACTCAATCGCGCGTTCTCGCGCTTCAACGAGGCGCTCGCGGCCCGCTGTCGAATTACCAGCGCGGAGCTCATCAAACTGCCGAGCAAGACACCAACAATAAGAAAGGATAGTAACCAGACGGCCATCGGTTGCGCGCCAAGCACCCATGAGCCCAGCGTCAATGGCACCGCAACCGTATTTTGAGTCGCGAAGATGGCGCCTAGAAAAACCGAAAGACACAAGACAATGAGGGTGAGAGCGGCACGTAGCCAGCGGAGCATTAGAATACCGCCTTAATCGAACGATTAACGCGTTCCCTCAACTCTTTGCCTGGCTTAAAGTGCGGGACATGCTTCGCTTCGAGCTCAACTGCATCACCCGTTTTGGGATTGCGCCCTCTCCGAGGCTCTCGGTAGTGAAGAGAAAAGCTCCCAAAGCCCCTGATCTCTATCCGCTCTCCAGACGCGAGCGACTCGGCCATATGATCGATCATCAGTTTCACAGCTAACTCCACATCTTTCGAAGTCAGCTGATTTTGATTCGATGCCATTAGCTCAATGAGTTCACTTCGTGTCATAGGCTCCCCCGGTTCGGAGTATTGTCCACAACAGGCCGCATGCAGACAAGTACTTAAGATCTGTCGAATTGATTGATTTGTTACTTACTCTCATTGGAGTTACAGGTTCGCTAAGAACGCCTCAAGTGTTTGCAAATCTACCGGCTTTGTTAAGACTGCTTCGAAGCCAAGCTCCTTAAACTCCCTGACCGCATCTGCATCCGCGTTAGCGGTGCAGGCGAAAACTCGCAAGTTATGAGGAAGCGAGGGCTCAGCTTTAATCCACTCCAATAAATCTAAACCTGAGTGCTCCGGCATTTGGATGTCGGTGATCACAATTGGGAATTGCTCAGCCTTCAGTAGCTCAAATCCCTCAGCCGCCGAGGAGGCGATTGATAACTTCATCCCGAGCTGTTCCATCATCGCGTTCATTACCAACTGATTGGTCTGGCTGTCTTCTACGTAGAGGATGTCTAATATTTCTCTGTGCTTAAGCTTACTTGCAGCAGCCTCTGTCGCCTGATCTGCTGCCCCATCAGCTCGGACAGCGGCCTTCGACAACTTTAGAGAAAAATCAAATACCGTGCCTTCACCCAGCTGACTCGAAACATTTAAGCGAGCCCCCATAGCTTCGAGAAGCTGCTTGACGATGTTAAGCCCCAAGCCTGTACCCGAGTACTTCCGGTTCAAACCATCTGCCGCCTGAAAATAAGGCTCTCCTATCCTCTTCAGATCCTGCTGCGAAATACCTATGCCTGTATCCGCGATAACAAACAGAAACTCAGCATCGAAAGCCGTCTGACTGAGTAGGCTGACCTCCAGACTAACCTCACCCTCGCGCGTGAATTTCCTAGCATTACTCAATAGGTTCAGCAGTATTTGTTCTAGCCGCTTTGGGTCAAAGGCCACCTCAAACCCACGAGTTTCGGTCATCAACGCGCGAAACTTTATGACGGAATCGTCAAAAAGAATCTCGGTCGTCCTCTCGATATCTTGCAAAAACGCGTGCAATACCGCGGGTTCTGGGTTTAAAACAATTTGTTCGTGCTCCCAGCGCTGAAAATCCAACAGCTCGTTGATAAGCACTAGTAATGCCTGAGAAGCCCGCTTTGCGATTCGAAGATAATTGCGCTCGTTTGATTCGGTGTCAGCTTTATCTGGCATCAAGTCAAGACACGCAATAATGCTATGCAGCGGCGTTCTTAGTTCATGACTCACGCTGGCGGTAAACGCATCCTTTGCTTTCAGCGCTTCTCGCAACTCGGCAGTCCTTGACTCCACGGTGTCCTCCAATGAGAGAAATAAGCGTTGATTTTCTCGCTGTTGAAGACGCAAGCGGGTCTTGAGTCGCCTCAGACTGGTCGCCAGCGTGCCGATTTCGTCAGTCCTTCCTGACTTCGCTCGAACTTCCTTGTAGTTTCCTTCTCCCAGTCGATCCGCAAAGGAGGATGCCTCAATAACGGGCATTAAAATTCTCGAATACAGTTGTCGTGCAAACAAAATCTGAAGCAGGCAAATGACCGCAAAGGCCAAATAAATAGGCAAATTAAGTAGCCGTAATCGATTCTCGAGGATGCTCCGCTCAAACATGACGACCACAACACCGTCAAAAATAGCACTCTTAAACGTTCGTTCCGCCAACAGAAACCTAGAGGAGTAAATGTCTCCGATTGACGGTACGTCTTCGCTCTCTGGGAAAAATGCGAACACGTTTTTTGCACCCGAAACTTCGCTAATGATGGCTATTTTGGGGCTTCGAGTGTCGGCCGCAATTTGCTGATTTAGCTCCGCTAACACTCCGAGATTTTCTTGCTCAAGTGCTGACTGAATGCTGATCGAATAAGCGAGAGATAAACCAGAAAGTTCGTCTCGAACACTCTGCTCGAGCTCAGACTCTTGGCGACTGGGTAGTAAATACAGCATCAAGACTGCTACCACACTGGTGACAATGGTCATGAGTAGACCGACTTGAAAGAGGACTGATCTGTTCACTTAAGCTGAACTACCGTCAGACTCTCGTCGACCTCAGGTGCCGTATCAGAAACCAAGATACCCAGTGCCCCGGCTTGACGCGCCACAGCATCGAGAACCTCTGTTGAACTATCAACATAGTCTGGTGCGTTAGCCTTCCCACTAAACACTAGGCGAAACCATTGGCGCTGCATGACCTGCCCAGATGCGCCAAACAGTTTGTGACCCACGAAATCAAAATTGGGAGACATACGAGAAGGTAAGATCACTTTTGCCGCATCACCATCGTCCCAGTTCCGTCGTTGACCCGTGAGCAACGCTTCAAGCGACGCTTGATCAATCGACGAGCCTGCAGGCGCGTTGACCACAACGAAGGTATTTGCTGCAAAGGTGCCATGTGTGAGGGTCAAGCTCCAAAGCACGGCCAACGATGTCAAAAGACTACGCAACATCTGATTCAGAATCCAAAGGCCAGCTGTGCTTCTAGCACCGTAGTATCGACATGGCCGTCACCCCCCTGATCGTGCTCTCGGCGCAACTCAACCTTGAGTGAGGTTTTATTCGCCGCAAACCATTCGATACCTAGGCCATACCGCTGCTCGATACCGCTGGAAAAGTGAATTTCCTCGCGTGAGACGTTTACATAATCAAAGAGGCCGTAAACGGATAATGATTCGTTGACGCGGTAACCCAGATACTGAAAGCCCGCCCAGTTCCACTCTCCTTGGTCGGTTCGGTTAGCCGAGACCTCCGTCAGGGTGCGCCAGAGGTCACCCTCATGATGGAGCGACCAGGACAACAGCTCGTAGGGAATATCCTCGTTGGTACCCGAGTCCATTGGCTCCATGTCCATCCCCTGATCATTGATCTCCTGACTGTGGTCATTACCGTGATGATGCCCACCATGGAAGGGGTTGTCCTCATGATCAAGAATGGTATCCCGGTAATAACTCAGCATACTTTTGGACTGTGGTGTTGGCGCCCAACTGAAACTCGCCGTGTACGACTTGACACCATTATCGAACGCGTCATCGCCTGCCGTTTGCCCCGAGCCAAATACGATATCGTACCCAACTCCTTCAACCATCGGGCTTTGACCTGAGAAGCGGATTCCCACCTCATGGATAGGGATAAATTTGCCAAAGGAGCTCGGTCGGTTGATGGTTGGAAAGAAAAAACGCCCATGGTGGAAGTTATCGTTCCAGTAATTCACCGGCGTGTGCATCTTGCCGAAGCTGATCGCATTATCACGATTGAATTCATACCTCACGCGAATGCGCTCCAGCGTGAATTGCTTGTCACGATATTTTGATGCCTGAAATGTGGACTCTGATAGGAACGACCATCGCCCGCTGTTACCCGTCAGGAATAACGCGGATTCACCCCACTCGAATTCGCGATCCCTTAACTCGGCAGCGTCAGAGCCATCGTATTCAAAATGGGTGAACCAGTTTGCATTTAAATTTTGCGCATTGGCGTTACTGACTAAACCAACAACCACAGTAACAACCAGCCCCCACAGCGTTGTCTTATGCTTTTTCATTCGTAAAGCATGTCATTTTTCTGACGCTCTGAAAAGACAACACAAAGGAGGAAAAAACAAAAAAAAGCCGGTAAAACCGGCTTTTTTCACATCAGCACAAATCGACCTACTGCTCGTCCATTTGGGCCTTGATGAGATCACCAATCGTTCCCGGAGAAGCGGCGCTATCTTGCTCCTTGAGCGAGGCAACCGCTTCTTTCTCGTCATCCATATCTTTCGCTTTAATGGAAAGACCGATGGATCGGCTCTTGCGATCAACAGCGACAATTTTCGCGTCGATCTTGTCGCCAACACTGAGTACTGACCGCGCATCTTCGACACGATCTCGACTCAGATCAGCTACCTTGATGTAGCCGTCAACTTCTTCGTTGAGCTTGATGACCGCACCTTTCGCATCTACATCCGTCACTTCACCCGTAACGATGCTGCCTTTCTCGGCTTCACCCAAGAAGATGGAGAACGAATCTTCCTCGAGCTGCTTGATACCCAGCGAGATACGCTCACGTTCGGGGTCAATGCTCAAAATCACAGTCTCGATCTCATCGCCCTTCTTATAGTTACGAACGGCTTCTTCACCGGTTTCGTTCCAGCTGATATCGCTAAGGTGAACCAGGCCGTCAATATTACCGGCAAGGCCAATGAAGATTCCGAAGTCAGTGATTGACTTGATTGATCCAGAGATCTTGTCGCCCGTTGCGTGCTGAGAGGCAAAAGCATCCCAGGGGTTCTGCTGACATTGCTTGATGCCAAGCGAAATACGACGACGCTCTTGATCAATATCAAGCACCATCACTTCTACTTCATCACCAAGCTGGACAATCTTCGATGGGTGAACGTTCTTGTTCGTCCAGTCCATTTCAGAGACGTGAACCAGACCCTCAACACCCTCTTCGATCTCGGCGAAACAGCCGTAGTCGGTAAGGTTAGTAATTCGCGCCTGGCATCGACTTCCTTCCGGATAGCGGTTGGTAATTTCTACCCAGGGATCTTCACCTAACTGCTTCAGACCCAAGGACACACGGTTACGCTCGCGGTCGAACTTGAGAACCTTAACGTCCATTTCCTGGCCGACTTCAACAACTTCGCTTGGATGCTTAATACGCTTCCACGCCATATCAGTGATGTGTAACAGACCGTCCACACCGCCAAGGTCAACGAACGCACCGTAGTCGGTGAGATTCTTGACCACACCTTTCACGCTTTGACCTTCCTGGAGGTTTTGTAGCAGTTCATCACGCTCGGCGCTGTTGGCCGCTTCCATGACCGCACGTCGAGAAACGACGACGTTGTTTCGCTTCTGATCGAGCTTGATCACCTTGAACTCAAGCTCTTTGCCCTCGAGGTGCGCGGTTTCACGGATTGGACGTACGTCAATCAATGAACCGGGCAGGAAGGCACGGATAGAATCGACATCGACGGTAAAGCCGCCCTTGACCTTTCCGTTGATAACGCCAGTGACCACCTCTTGAGCGACGTGAGCTGCTTCCAGCGTCTTCCACGCTTCTGCGCGCTTTGCCTTCTCGCGAGAAAGCTTGGTTTCACCGAAACCGTCTTCGACAGTTTCCAGTGCCACCTGGACTTCGTCACCAATATTTAAGGTGCACTCACCACTAGCGTTTGTAAATTGATCACGAGGGATGACACCCTCAGATTTTAGACCTGCGTGGACCGTAACCCACTCGTTGTCGATATCTATAACCACACCGGTAACAATTGAACCGGGTTCCATATCAACGGTCTTGAGACTTTCTTCGAATAACTCGGCGAATGATTCGCTCATTGAAAATACCTGTCTTGTCGCTGCAAACATCGCAGCACCAACCGTCTTACCCGGCTGGGTCGATTTATAAACGCACTAAGTCGAGGGGTAAGGCCTTTAATCGCCCGAGTGCACTATCCCTTTAGTAACCAAATGAGACAGCACTCGTTCAAACACGGCGTCAGCTGTCAGGTCGGTACTATCGACAATGACAGCGTCCTCCGCTGGGACAAGAGGCGATACCGATCGCGTTCGATCTCTTGTATCGCGAGCCTCAATGGCCTCCAAAAGGCGCGGCAGACTAACATCCTCGCCCTGCAGCTGCAACTGACTTTGTCGTCGCTGCGCACGGGCCATGGCTGAGGCTTCAAGAAATATCTTCACTGGCGCATCGGGAAACACAACGGTCCCCATGTCTCGCCCGTCAGCAATGAGACCGGGCGGCGCTGCCAACTCGCGTTGACGGGCAAGCAGAGCCTCTCTAACGGAGGGTATGGCTGCAACAGCAGAGGCGCCCTCTCCGCCACGCACGGACCGCACAGGTTCGGTGACATCTCTGCCGCAATAAATAACGCGAACACCGAGATCGGTGGTGACAAACGATACATCTAAATCACGAGCGATCTGCGTGACCGACGCCTCATCATCCCAAGCGATTCCCTGATCCAAGGCAGCAAATCCCACGATGCGATAAAGTGCACCACTATCCAGTAAGCGGAAACCCAAATGAGTTGCAAGCCGCTGGGCTAGCGTTCCTTTGCCCGAGCCACTTGGACCATCCACACAGATCACTGGAACCATAAGACGTCAATTCACTTCTTTTATGTTCAATCCAACACCGCGAGCAAGCGCAGCAAAACCGGGGAACGAAGTGGCGACGTGGTCACAGTCGTTGACATGGATCGGCCCTGATGCCCGAAGCGCGGCGACGGAGAAAGACATCGCAATACGGTGGTCATGGAAAGTATCGACCTCGCCACCTGTAATTTGCCCGCCGGTGATGGCAATGCCATCCTCGCGAACATCGTTTTCAATCCCAAGGCGTGTCAAACCCTCTGACATTGAGGCAATGCGATCGCTTTCCTTAACGCGCAGCTCCTCTGCACCCGACAGAACTGTCTTGCCAGACGCGCAGGCGGCGGCAATAAAGAGCACGGGGAATTCATCTATCGCCAGCGGCACGAGGTCTTCCGGAATCTCGATGCCGGTCAACGTTGCTGATCGAACATGCAAATCGGCCACTGGCTCTCCACCCACCTCGCGCTCGTTGAGCACTTCAATATCAGCGCCCATGAGCGTGAGAATCGTAATCACACCAGCGCGTGTGGGGTTCATGCCGACGTGCTCGAGGGTCAAATCCGAGCCCTCAGCAATCGATGCCGCAACCAAAAAGAAAGCTGCGGATGAAATGTCGGCTGGAATATCGAGTGATGTTGCTTTCAACGCGCCACCACCCTGAAGACTGATAACGTCGTTCTCGCACTCGACCTCGTAACCAAAGCCACGGAGCATGCGCTCTGTATGATCTCGCGTGGTGGCTGGCTCGCTTATCGACGTGCGTCCCTCTGCGTACATCCCTGCGAGCAATACGCAGGATTTGACCTGCGCGCTCGCCATTGGCATCTCGTAGTGAATACCTTTAAGGCGCTGACCACCTTTGATGGCGAGCGGTGGCTTACCCTCCTCGCTGTCGATTACGGCCCCCATCAGCGCGAGCGGAGTTGTTACACGTCCCATCGGGCGCTTCTGCAGAGACACATCGCCTGTCATCACTGAATCGAAAGCTTGGGGCGCTAATAAACCACTCAGCAGTCGGATACTCGTCCCTGAATTCCCCATATCCAGGACATTCTCAGGCGCTTTGAGGCCGTGCATGCCAACCCCATCGATTTCAATTCGCCCTTGCTCGGGGCCACGAATTACAACACCCATGTCTCTAAATGCCTGGACGGTGCAGAGCGCATCCTGCCCTTCCAGGAATCCTGTCGCTGTGGTCGTACCCTCGGCCAACGCGCCAAACATGACGGTCCGGTGCGACATTGACTTATCACCGGGCACCCGCAACGAGCCGGTTATCGACCCACCGGGCTCAACCAAAAACTTCATGATGGTTCCTCTGAATCACTCGCGGGAAGGGGGTTAAGGATGTCATCATGTGCACGCCGATGGGCACGACAAATCGCAAAGTAGTCGCGAAGCGCAGCCGCTTCGCCCGATGTAATTAAATCTCGAAGCGCGTTCATCTCGTCTTGAAATCCATCGATCGCCTTAAGCAGGGCCGTCTGATTAGTGACCGAAATATCGGTCCACATCAACGGGTCAGAGCCTGCAATTCGCGTCATATCACGCAAGGCACCACCACCGTGCACCATGGGATCAGAGGCATCTCTCTCCAAAGCTCGGGTGAGTGCATAGGCGACGATGTGGGGCATATGCGAGCTTGCCGCGAGTAGCGCATCGTGCTCTTCAACACCCATTTGTCGAATGTAGGCACCCGTGAGATCCCACATGGCTTTAACCTGCTCAGTCGCATCGGCTGCGGTGTGCGGTAGCGGTGTCAAAATCACCTCACGACCGCGAAACAAAGCGCCGTCAGAAAACGCGACGCCGCTGTGCTCTGAGCCCGCAATCGGGTGACCTGGGACAAAATTCGCATAATCACAAGCCATGGCATCAATCACGTAACCTTTAATGCTCGCAAGGTCGGTAACCACGGGGGTACGATTCAACCGACTTAACTCATCAACGACAGATTTTAAAATCTCTCCCGTTGCCGCAGGTGGCGCTCCCACGACAACTATGTCCGCCGTAGCGAGAACCTCAGATAAGTCCAATTCATAGTGGTCAATCACTCCCAGCTCCAGCCCTCGCCGCAAACTGGCCTCTCTGGGACCCCACGCCGTCAGAGTCCCGTTCCACGAACTCGCTCTCAAGGCACGAGCGAGCGAGCCCGAAATGAGGCCTAGCCCAATAAACGCAACGGTGCGAGATTGAAATTGTGTCATCAGATGGGCGCTTTAGGATAAGAGCCCAATGGCTTTAGCAGAATAGAGTTTTCCTCTAGCGCTGCCATCACCTCGCGGACAACGTCGTCAGACAGATGCCCTTCAAACTCAATGAAGAACATGTACGTCCACTTCTCGGTTTTCGAGGGTCTGGAATCAATGCGGGTCAAACTGATGCCACGCTCCTCGAAGGGGCGTAACAAGTTTAAAAGTGCGCCCGGCCGGTTCCGACTTGCAATCAGAATGGATGTTTTATCCGCACCACTCGATGGCACCGTCTCGCGACCAATGACAAAAAAGCGCGTTGTATTGTGCGCAATATCTTGAATCGCCTCAGCCAGCTTCACGAGCTGGTAAGTTTCTACTGCCAGGTCGCCAGCAATGGCCGCAACACCGGGCTCGCTCTGCGCACGCTGCGCGGCTTCGCCGTTACTGCGGCAGACATCTCGGGGAACACCGGGCAAATTGGCATCCAGCCAATCCCGGCACTGGCCAAGCGCCTGCTCGTGTCCACAAACAACGGATATGTCTGACAAGTCTTGTGAAGCGCCTGCGATCAAGTGATGGACAACAGGTAACTCGACCTCACCAATAATCTGGAGCGGTGACTCCAAGAAGCAATCGAGGGTCTGGCCCACCATGCCCTCGGTTGAGTTCTCGACCGGCACCACGGCCATATCGCAGGCCCGATCTTCGGCCAATCGAAAGACATCTCTAATGGTAGGCTGGGGTTCAAGAATAGCGGACTGCCCGAAGTGTTTTAGGGCGGCGGCCTGAGAGTACGTGCCTACAGGCCCCAAAAAACCAACCGTTAAAGGGCGCTCCAAGGCCAGACAGCTCGACATAATCTCACGGAAAATACGCGCTGCCTGCTCAGCCGGTAAAGGCCCCGGGTTACGCTCTTGGATTGCGCGTAAAATCTGGGCTTCCCGCTCGGGACGGTAGAAGAGCGCATCCCCATCTTGGCTGGCAGCCAGCTTAATTTCGGCGACACGACGCGCACACTCGGCCCGTGCGTTAATCAACTCGAGCAACTGTTTATCGATGGAATCGATGTCCGCTCGAATTTCAGCTAATTGATCATCAGACGCCATGATCTATCGTCTCTATCCGTATTTTGTTTCAAAACGATGCATGAAATCGCACAAAGCATCAACGGACGATTGCTCAACCGCGTTGTAGATACTGGCTCGCATTCCGCCAACCGAGCGGTGCCCCTTTAAGTTGAGCAGCTGCTCAGCCTCTGCTTCCTCCAGGAACCGCTTATCGAGAGATGCATCAGCCAATGTAAAAGGCACGTTCATTAACGAACGATATCGGACGTCCACAGGATTGTTGTAAAAAGCACTGTCATCGATAGTGGCATAAAGCGTTGACGCCTTTTTGTCGTTCAGTTCCTTCATTGCCGCAAGACCGCCTTTGGCTTCTATCCAGTCGAACACGAGCCCCGACAGGTAGAGTGCAAAGGTGGGAGGCGTGTTGTACATGGAGTCATTATCGGCCGCGATTTTCCAGCTCAGCATGGCGGGAATATCTGAACGCGCACGATCCAGTAATTCTCGCTTCACGATGACCAGACACAAGCCCGCTGGACCGATATTCTTCTGAGCGCCCGCATAAATCACACCAAAACGGTCCACGTCGATGGGTCTCGAGAGGATGGTCGACGACATATCAGCGACAACCGGAGCGGGCGTGTGTGGAACGAAATCGAACTCGAGTCCACCAATGGTCTCATTGGGGCAGTAATGCAGGTAAGCCGCACCTTCAGTCAATTCCCAGTCAGACTCAGCTTGTATGGTAGAGAAATTCGAATCTTCGGATGTTGAGGCGACGTTCACATTGACGAGTCGTTTGCCCTCAGCCAGCGCTTTCTTCGACCACTGACCTGTGACGACCTGATCCACCGTATCGTCAGCGCGAGATAGGTTTAGGGGGACAGACGCAAACTGCTGTGATGCACCGCCTTGCTGAAACAGGACTGCATAGTCCTCAGCTATACCGAGTAATCGGCGTAGCGACTGCTCTGCTCGCTCGGCGACACCGACAAACTCGGGGCTTCGATGGCTTAACTCCATGATGGAAGCGCCGACGCCCTGCCAATCAAGCAGCTCAGTTTGGACGCGTTGAAGTACCTCGGCGGGAAGCGCCGCAGGCCCCGCGCAAAAATTATGGGCTCTGGTCACTCTTCTGTCTCGTTGCTACCGCTATCCGAGTCTTCGTCTGTCACGACGGG
>Ga0181573_10001919_pt1 | contig 19811 bp, 14 predicted proteins | sample 101ome_25_FD_148643 | JGI IMG/M metagenome (GOLD analysis project Ga0181573, IMG submission 148643) | Coastal salt marsh microbial communities from the Groves Creek Marsh, Skidaway Island, Georgia - 101409BT metaG (spades assembly) | ecosystem: Environmental > Aquatic > Marine > Intertidal zone... | reverse complement strand
GACCCTTGCCTGGCAGCACCTACGGGATCAGGCCGAGGCCCTGGGCGTAGATCTTGCCCCTCTGCTGAAAAAGAAGATCCACCTCCACGTGCCTGCCGGGGCTACGCCGAAGGACGGTCCGAGCGCAGGGATCACCATGGCCACGGCGCTTCTCTCCCTGGCCCTGGGGCAGGCGCCGAAAAAACGCCTGGCCATGACCGGGGAGCTCACCCTTGGGGGCGCCGTGTATCCCGTCGGAGGCATTCGGGAAAAGCTCGTGGCCGCGCAGCGGGAGGGCGTGAGGACGGTGATTCTCCCCGCCGCCAACGCCCGGGATGTGAAGCCCCTTCCGGCCGCGGTGACCCGGGGGCTGACCCTTCACTACGTGAGCCGCTTCGAAGAAGTCGCTAAGCTGGCTTTCCCCTCCCGATTCTAGGGAGGATCCACGGCGAGGCGGGGACGGCATCATGGCAGGAAGGGGACAATGGCTCGAGCGCGCCGGGGGACGGCTTGCGCGCTTCCTCACCGGCCCTCGCCCGGGCAAGGGGGCGGCGCCGGTCTCGGGCCTGGGCTCCTGGCTGCCGTACCTGAAGACCGGGGACGTCCTACTCGTGGAAGGCAGCAGTCGGATTTCCACGGCCATCAAATACCTCACCCAGTCCACCTGGTCCCACGCCGCGCTCGTGTTGGGCCCTCATCCAGGGCCGGAGGATCCGGTGCATCTGGTGGAGGCGGATGTGGTAGAGGGGGTGCGCTGCGTCCCAGCTTCGATCTATCTGGGAAGCAACGTGCGCATCTGCCGGCCCTGGGGGCTCGATGCTGCCCAGCGCAGGGCTGTGGCGAACCACGCCCTGGTCCGCCTTGGACACCAGTACGATCTGCGTAATATCGTGGATCTGGCCCGCTACCTTTTCCCCCTGCCCCCCGTGCCCTCCCCCTGGCGTCGCCGGCTGATCACCCTCGGATCCGGAGACCCCACCCGAGCCATTTGCTCCACCCTCATCGCCGAGGCCTTCCAGTCCCAGGCCTACCCCATTTTGCCGGAACTCCTAGACGCGGAGGCCCTCCGCCGAGGCGAACCCCTCCCCCTTCAAGCGCGCCACCATTCCCTTGTCACGCCTCGGGATTTCGATCTTTCGCCCTTCTTTGAAGTGCGCAAGCCCAGCTTCGTATTGGCTCAGGAAGCGGGCCGGGCGCTGATTTATTCAGACGGGATTCACGAGGCGCAGGTAAACTAAGCGTTGCTCCCCTTTTGCGTGAGTTGCATTCATGCCCACCATGCTTCTCCCCGTCGCAGCCCTGCTGCTTTCGGATGCGTTCCTATTGGTGGGTCATGGCTTGTCCTTCACCGTACTGCCGCTCCGGGCCGTCGCCGAGGGTTTTAGCGACGGCGCCATCGCCATCACCGGCTCGGCCTATTTCGTCGGCTTCATCGGCGGCTGCCTGCTGACGCCCCGAGTGGTGCGGCGCGTCGGGCATATCCGCAGCTTCGCCGTGCTCTCCAGCGCCTTCTCCGCCCTCGTGCTCCTGTTCCCCATGGTGCCCGAGGTGATCAGCTGGACCCTCCTGCGCGCGGCGACTGGGGTGTGCATGTCGGGCCTCTACATGATCATCGAAAGCTGGCTGAATGAGCGAGCCTCAAGCGATAACCGGGGGGCGCTCCTCTCCATCTACACGATCATCAATCTCGTGATGATTATCCTGGGCCAGCAGGCGGTGAACCTCGCGCCCGCCCAGGACCCCATGCTCTTCGCCGGCGCCGCGGTGCTCCTGTCCCTTGCGGTCATTCCCGTCTCCCTGTCCGGGGCCACGGCTCCCGCACCCCTCGCCGACGTGCAGCTCGACCTGCGCGCCCTTTGGCGTATCAGCCCCGTGGGCCTTGGGGGCGCGGCCATGCTTGGACTCATCACGGGAAGCTTCTGGGCCCTAGGCCCGGTATTCGGACGCACCCTAGGACTCGATACGCAGGCCGTAACCTGGGTCATTAGCGGGGCCACCCTCGGCGCAGCCCTGTTCCAATACCCCCTGGGGCGCCTGTCCGATCACCTGGACCGACGCCTGGTCCTCCTGTTCTCCTGCCTCGCCGGCGCCGGCACGGCCTTCGCCCTGGCCCTCTTTTCCGAAGCAACGCGCCCGGCCCTGGTCATCGCCCTTAGCACGCTCTGGGGGGGCTTTGTCCTCACCCTCTACGCCGTGTGCAATGCCCACGCGAATGATCGCGCCGAGCCCTCCCAATTCGTGATGGTCGGCACGAGTCTGCTTCTCACCTACGGCGCCACCTCGGCCCTGGGCGCGCCCCTCGCCGCCTACGCCATGCACCTCGTCGGCCCCGAGGGACTGTGGTGGTTTAGCGGCGCGGCACTGCTGCTCTTCGCCCTTGGCCTTGCCCAGCAGCGGCAACAAAAACCCCGCCCGGTGCTGGAAGAAACGGAACAATTCGTCCTCGCCGCGAGTCTTACGCCCGCGGGCCTCGAACTCGACCCGCGCGCGGAATCGGCGGATGATGATCTGGTAAACGCGCCCTCGGGCTATGCCACCGAAGGCGCCCAGCCCTAACAAAGGATTGAGAATCCATGAGCACAGTGCTCTGGCTCGGCCTACTTCTTGGCGCGGCCCTTCTCCTCAAGGCCTATTTGCAGGATCGGCAGCAAACGGCCCACACCCTACTTCGGAACTATCCCGTACTGGGGCGAGCCCGCTATCAGCTCGAACATCTTGGCATCTTCCTTCGGCAGTATTTTTTCGCCATGGACCGGGAGGAAATGCCCTTCAACCGCGCCCAGCGCAGCTGGGTCTACCGGGCGGCGAAGAATCTCGATAACACGGTGGCCTTCGGCAGCACGAAAATCGCCACCACGCCGGGTACGGTTCGCTTTCTCAACGCCCCTTTCGCCCGCCTCGATGAGGAATGCCAGGAAACCCCGCCCCTCACCTTTGGCCCCGGGTGCCGCCAGCCCTACGAAGCCAAAAGCTTCTTCCATATGTCCGGCATGAGCTACGGCGCCCTTTCCGACGTCGCCATCCGCGCCCTGGGCCTCGGCGCCGCTAAGGCCGGCTGCTGGGTGAACACGGGGGAAGGGGGCCTTGCCCCGCTACACCTCGAGAGCGGCGCAGACATCGTGTTTCAGGTAGGTACGGCCAAGTACGGCGTGCGCACGGCGGAGGGGCGCCTTGACGAAGCGAAGCTTGCCGCCATTGCCCAACATCGGCAGGTGCGCATGTTCGAGATCAAGCTGTCCCAGGGCGCCAAGCCCGGAAAGGGCGGTGTGCTCCCAGGGGCGAAGGTCACGCCGGCCATTGCTCGAGTGCGGGGCATCCCCGAGGGCCGGGATTCTCTCTCGCCAAACCGCCATCCCGAAATTACCGACGTCCCGAGCTGCCTGGACTTTGTGGCTCGGGTGCGGGAAATCACGGGAAAACCCACGGGGCTCAAATTCGTCCTCGGCAGCGACGCCTGGCTCCAAACCCTTTGCGATGAGATTAGGCGCCGAGGCCCCGAGAGCGCCCCGGATTTTCTCAGCCTAGACAGCGGCGACGGGGGCACGGGCGCCGCGCCCATGGGGCTTCTCGACGACGTGGGCCTGCTGCTACGGGACAGCCTGCCCCTGGTGGACAACGCCCTCCGCGCCGCGGGACTCCGGGATCGGGTCCGGCTGATTGCCTCGGGAAAGCTCATTACCCCTACGGACGTCGCCTTTGCCCTGTGCCTCGGCGCCGACGTGTGCGTGACGGCCCGGGGGTTCATGTTCTCCCTAGGCTGCATTCAGGCCCTGCAGTGCAACCAAAATACCTGCCCTACGGGCATCACTACCCACGATCCCCGGCTCCAGCGGGGCCTCGTGCCGAGCGATAAGGCCGAACGGGTCGCCCACTACCATCGGAATCTGGTGAAGGAAGTGGAGCAGCTGGCCCACGCCTGCGGCCTCCCGGACGCTCGAGCCTTCGAGCGTCACCATGCGAGCGTCGTGCAGGCCTCCGGGGTTCCGGTAAACGTCGCCGCCCTCTATCCCCGCCCCTAACCCTGGGCCGGGGCGTCCACCGCTAGGGCGAGGAGCCGGGCCCGATCAATGCGCGCCAGGGCGTTCTGGTGCGTCGCCGCCAGCACCACCTGGGGGGCACAGCCCGCCTCGTCCGCTTCCCGCCAGCGATCGGCGCAGAGGCACCAGCGATCTCCAGGGCGCAGCCCCGGGAAGGCAAATTCGGGGCGGGGCGTTTGTAGATCGTTCCCTACGGCACTGGAGAACCGCAAAAAGGCCTCGGTCATGACGGCGCACACCACGTGGCGCCCGAGATCCTCCGGGCCCGTGTGGCAACAGCCATCGCGATAGAAGCCCGTGAGGGGTGCTTCCGAGCACAGCTGCAGGGGCCCTCCCAGCACGTTTCGCGCCCCGCCGCCGCCTGCGCCACCGCTGTCATAGGCCATGGACCGTCTCCCTTTTTATCGTTGCTCGGTGCCTTCGTTTCTAGGCTGCACTGAAGCGCCGTGGCATGCTACCGCAGTCGCGGGCGCGTCAGACAATAGCGAGCTTTGCCGTGCTCACGGTCCTCTGGTTCAAGCGCGATCTGCGCCTTGACGATCATGAAGCCCTTCAGGCTGCCCTGGCCCGGGGCCCCGTGCTGCCCCTCTATATCGTCGAGCCGGACCTTTGGCGCCAGGGCGATCTTGACCTTCAGCATGCCCGCTTTCTTGAGGCGAGCTTACGGGCCCTCGATCAGGCCCTTCGCGCTCGGGGCTCGGGGCTCTGGGTTCGGGAAGGCCATGCCGTCTCGGTCCTCGAAGCTCTTCGGCGTAGCGAGGGCTTCACCCATCTTGAAAGCCATGAGGAAACGGGGAACGGCTGGACCTACGCCCGGGACCGGGCCGTGAAGGCCTGGTGCCGTGCCGAGGGCATTCCCTGGGGGGAGCACCAAACCTTTGGGGTCACCCGGGGCCTTCGGAACCGAAACCGCTTTAGCCGCGGCTGGGAGGGACACATGACCCGTCCGGCGCGCCCCACGCCGGCCCGAGTGCCCGGTCCGCCTGCCCCGGCGGTGCCCTGGACCCAGCCGTTCCAGAATCTCCCCACGAGCGCCTTTCATCCCGCCGTTCCCCACCGCGCCGCGCCCTTAGTCGCGGGGGAAGACGCCGCCCAGGCGCGCTTGACCGCGTTTCTCGAGGACGCGGGGGCGGACTATCACCGACGCATGTCGGCCCCCGCCCAAGCAGTCCGTAGTGGCTCTCGCCTTTCCCATCATCTGGCCTGGGGGAGCCTGTCCCTGCGCCGCGTCGTGCAGCGCGTGCGGGCAGCAAAGCAACAGCCGGAGCGGGCCCCGGCCCTCTCCCCCCGAGCCCGGAGCGCCTTCGAAGCTCGACTCCATTGGCATTGCCATTTCATTCAGAAGCTCGAAGCGGAGCCGGCCCTCGAGACCGCGAGCTTCAATCGCGCCCTCGATACCCTGCGCCCCCGGGGGCCTAGCGACGCCCTCGACGCCTGGCTGCGGGGGCAAACGGGCTGGCCCTTTGTCGATGCGGCCATGCGCGCGCTACAGCACTGGGGCTGGATCAACTTCCGCATGCGGGCCATGCTCGTGTCCGTGGCGGCTTACCACCTTTGGCTGGACTGGCGAGACCTCAACCACCCCCTGGCCCGGCAATTTATCGATTACGAGCCGGGCATCCACATCAGTCAGCTTCAAATGCAGTCAGGGGTGACGGGCATCAACGCCCTACGTATCTATAACCCCCTGCTCCAGGGGCAGCGGCTAGATCCGCAGGGCACCTTCATTCGCACCTTTGTGCCGGAGCTCGCACCCCTCCGCGATGATGAGATTCACCAACCCTGGCTTTTGTCCGCCCGGCGCCTGGCGCAAGCGGGGGTGCGCCTGCGCGCCCCGGGACCTGAGGCGCTCACGGCGGACCCGGCCTATCCCCGGCCCCTTGTGGACGCTGCCCAGGCCGCCCGCAGCGCCCGGGCCCGCATGGGGGACGCCCAGCGCGAGGAAGCCAGCCGGCAAGAGAGTCGCCGCGTGCTGATCGCCCATGGCAGTCGGAAGAACTGGGGGCAAAATCCCCGGCCCAAACTAAAAACGGCCCCTCAAGAGGGGCCGTTTCAGGGCGAGCTCTTCTAAGCCCTAGGCGGAGACCACGATTTCCTTGGCGATGGAGCGACCTTCCTCCGCCGCGGACAGGAACTCGGGCACCTGATCGAAGTTCAGGTAGTTATAGATCTCCGGTGCCATGGAGTTGATCTTCGATGCGTAGCCCTGGTACTCCTCGTTCGTCGGCAGACGGCCGAGGATCGCCGCCACCGCCGCCAGCTCCGCGGAGGCGAGGAAGACGTTCGACCCCTGCCCCAGTCGGTTCGGGAAGTTCCGAGTGGAGGTGGACACGCAGGTGGACCCGGCACGAATCCGCGCCTGGTTCCCCATGCACAGGCTGCAGCCCGGCATTTCCGTACGCGCCCCGGCCTGGGCGTAGATGTTGTAGAAGCCTTCCTCCATGAGCTGCTGCTCATCCATGCGCGTCGGCGGCGCAATCCAGAGCCGGCTCGGGATGCTTTCCCCGGAGGCCTGAAGCAGCTTGCCGGCGGCCCGGAAGTGGCCGATGTTGGTCATGCAGGAGCCGATGAAGACCTCTTCGATTTCCGTCCCCGCCACCTCGGAGAGGGGCTTCACGTCGTCGGGATCGTTCGGGCACGCCAGGAGGGGCTCGGTGATCTCGGACATGTTGATTTCGATGACTTCTGCGTACTCAGCGTTCTCGTCGGCGCGCAGCAGGGTGGGATTCGCAAGCCACTCTTCCATGGCCGCAGCCCGACGCTCGAGGGTGCGCACGTCGCCATAGCCGTTGGCAATCATCCAGCGCAGCATGACCACGTTGGAGCGGAGATACTCCGCCACGGACTCTTCCGACAGATCGATGGTGCAGCCCCCGGCGGAGCGCTCGGCGGAGGCATCGGAAAGCTCGAAGGCCTGCTCCACGGTCAGGTTCGGGAGCCCCTGAATCTCCAGGATGCGGCCGTTATAGACGTTCTTCTTGCCCTTCTTCTCCACGGTCAGCAAACCGCGCTGAAGCGCCGCGTAGGGGATGGCGTTCACCAAATCCCGAAGGGTGATGCCGGGCTGCATTTCCCCGGTGAACTTCACCAGCACGGATTCGGGCATATCCAGGGGCATGACCCCCAGGGCCGCTGCGAAGGCCACGAGGCCCGAGCCAGCGGGGAAGGAAATCCCGAGGGGGAAGCGGGTGTGGGAGTCACCGCCGGTGCCCACCTGATCCGGGAGGAGCATGCGGTTCAGCCAGCTGTGGATGATGCCGTCCCCCGGGCGCAGGGAAACGCCACCGCGGTTCTTGATGAAGTCCGGGAGCGTGTGCTGCGTTTCGATGTCCACGGGCTTGGGATAGGCCGCGGTGTGGCAGAAGCTCTGCATCACGAGGTCTGCGGAGAAGCCCAGGCAGGCCAGCTCCTTGAGCTCGTCCCGGGTCATGGGGCCCGTCGTATCCTGGGAGCCCACCGTGCCCATGCGGGGCTCGCAGTAGGTCCCCGGGCGCACGCCCTGTCCCTCGCCCAGGCCGCAGGCGCGGCCGACGATTTTCTGCGCCAGGGTGAAGCCGGCGCCGCTGTCCTTCGGACTATCGGGGCGGCGGAAGGCTTCGCTCGGCCCCAGGCCCAGCGCTTCCCGGGCCCGCTCCGTGAGGCTGCGGCCAATGATCAGGGGAATGCGTCCCCCGGCCTTGACCTCGTCCAGAAGCACCTGGGTTTTCAGGGAGAACTCGGAGATCACCTCCCCGGCTTCGTTCTCCACCACCCCGGCATAGGGCTTGATGACGATAACGTCGCCCATGTTCATCTGGTCCACGGGGCACTCGATCGGCAGGGCCCCGGAATCTTCCACGGTGTTAAAGAAGATCGGCGCAATCTTGGAACCCAGCACCACGCCGCCCTGGCGCTTGTTGGGCACGAAGGGAATGTCGTTCCCCATGTGCCAGAGCACGGAGTTGGTGGCGCTCTTCCGGGAAGAACCGGTGCCGACCACATCGCCCACGTAGGCCACGGGGAGCCCCGTTTCCTTGAGGCCGTTGATCTGCTCGATGGCATTGGTGATGCCGTCCCGAGGATTCTTCAGCATGGCCAGGGCGTGGAGCGGAATATCCGGACGGGACCAGGCGTCCTGCGCCGGTGAAAGATCGTCCGTGTTCGTTTCCCCGGTCACCTTGAAGACCACCATCTTGATGGTTTCCGGGAGATCCTCGCGACGCGTAAACCACTCGGCCTCGGCCCAGGATTTGAGCACCGCTTCCGCGTGCGCATTGCCGCTCTTCGCCCGCTCGGCCACATCGTGGAAGGCGTCAAACATGAGCAGGGTGTTCTTGAGTTCAGCGGCCGCGTTGCCGGCGAGGCTCCCGTGATCGAGCAGCTCCACCAGCGGCATGATGTTGTAGCCGCCGAGCATGGTGCCGAGCAGGCGGACCGCCTCTTCCGCGCTGATCAGCGGAGAACTGGCTTCGCCCTTGGCCACATCAGCCAGGAAGGCCGCCTTTACGTAGGCCGCGTCATCCACCCCCGGGGGCACGCGCTCCGTGAGCAGCTCGAGGAGCGTCGCCTCTTCCCCGGCGGGGGGCGCCTTCAAGAGCTCAACCAGCTGGGAAACCTGTTCGGCAGTCAGCGCCTTCGGGGGCAACCCCTCCTGGGCACGCTCTGCCACATGGGCGCGATACGCTTCGAGCATGGGACTCTCCTCCTGATCAATGAGGGCGCGACTGTAGCAAAGGAATTTGCATGCGTATAATGGATATAAATTATGCTTCATATAGGTTTTTTTCATGCACGATTTGGCCAATCTGCGCAGCCTCGTCGCCGTAGCGGAGGCCGGCGCCATCACGGAAGCGGCCCGGCGCCTGGGGCTCACCCAGCCGGCCCTGACGCGACGGCTGCAGCAGCTGGAAAGCGAATTTGGAACTACGCTGCTCCAGCGCGGACGTAACGGGGCAACCCTGACGGAAGCGGGCAGTCTCCTGGTGAGCGAAGCCCGCCAGCTGATCGAACGCTATGAGGGGGCAAAACGAGAGGTGGCCCGGCATACCGCCGCCACGGGGGGCACCATCCGCCTCGGGGGCGGCGCCACCGCCGTCTCCTTCCTCCTCCCTGGGGAAATCGCCCGCTTCCAAAGCCACTACCCGAACGTGCACTTTCAGGTGAAGGAAGGCAGCTCCAGCGACATCGCTGAGGATGTGGCCTCAGGACGGCTAGAGCTTGGGCTTGTCACCCTCCCCATCCGGAAAACGGGCCTGGCCATCGCGCCGCTCCTTGATGATCAGATCGTCCTCATTGCCGCCGCAGGCCATCCCCTCACCCACCTTGGTCGAGTCCCCCTGGAAGCGATCGACGGGGAGAACTTCGTGGGCTTCGAGGGGGGCAGCGCCATTCGGCAGATCGTCGATGACAGCCTTCGCCAGGCCGGGGTAGAGATCAACGTGGTGATGGAGCTGCGCTCCATTCCCGCGATCCTGCGCATGGTGGCCACCACCAAGAGCCTCGCCTTCGTGAGCCGCCTAGGCGTGCAGGGGCAAGATCTGGTGCAGGAGGTCCCCGTGGTCGGGCTTCGTATCAGTCGAAAGCTGGCCCTTGCGGAGCGGAAGGGACGCACGCTCTCCCCGGCAGCGCAAAACTTTCGAAGCCAGCTCCTGCGGGAAAGCCCCTAAAGGCCGCCGCCGCAGCCCCAGCAATAGCGGGCCTCCGGGCGATCCACGGGGCTCGCGCAGCGATCGCAGCGACGAAGGGGCCCGCCCCGCTGGCGAAGGGCCTGATTAAGCTCCACGGTGACGATGCCCGTGGGCACGGCGATGATGGCGTAGCCCGCAATCATGGCGCAGGCCGCAATGGCCTTGCCCAGGCCCGTTTGGGGAACAAGATCCCCATAGCCCACGGTGGTCAAGGTGACGATGGCCCAATACATGGCAATGGGAATGCTCGTGAAGCCGTGCTCGGGGCCCTCAATGACATACAGCAGCGCAGCGAAGATCGTAATTAAGGTCAAGATGGTGAGCAGAAAGACAAAGATCTTTCGCCAGGCACCGCGGAGGGCAGAAATCAAAAGGCGCGATTCCTCAAGCCAGCGCGCCATGCGCAGCACGCGGAAGATGCGCAGCACGCGGAGCAGGCGCACCACCATCATGTATTCCGTGCCCTGGATAAATAGGCTCAGCCAGGTGGGCAGCGCACTCAGCGCATCGACGATGCCGTAAAAGGACCGGGCATAGCGCCAGGGGCGCTCCGTCACCCAAAGGCGCAGGAAGTACTCCAGGGTAAAGAGGACGGTAAAGGCCCACTCGAGCAGGCGCAGCACCTCCCCAAAGCGCGCATTGATGGAGGGCACGCTGTTCAGCAGCACCGCGAGCACGGACACCACGATGGCGACCATGAGCGCCAGGTCAAAAAGCCGGGGCGCCCCCACCGTGGATTCGAAAATGATCTCCCCTAGGCGCGCCCGAAGGCCCATACCGCTGCGCTCCCCCATGCCGTCCCTACCCTGTCCTTCTGCTCCGGCGAGCGTACAATGCGGCGGCAAGCAAAACGAGGGTCACGCCTTGCCCAGACGCCCCTATTCGCCAGCGCTCTTCCTTAGCGGAGCCCTTCTGTCTCTGCTGGCGCTGCTGATGATGCCGCCCGTGCTCCTTTCCTACTTCGACGGAGACGGGCATACCGCCGCCCTGGGGCAGGCTGCAGCCCTTACCCTTGGCGCGGGCCTGATCCTCTTTCTCCCTGGGCTCCGGCAGGATTTCCGCCTAAAGCCCCAAAGCCTTTTCCTGGCCACCACCAGTACCTGGACGGCCCTGGCCCTTTTTGCCGCCCTCCCCTTCTACCTTGGGCGCCCGGAGCTGGGCGCGGTGAACGCCATCTTTGAAGCGGCCTCGGGGATCACCACCACCGGGTCGACCATCATCACCCATCTTGAAGTGCTGCCCCGCAGCCTCAAGCTCTGGCGCGCCATGCTCCAATGGTTGGGGGGCGTAGGGATTATCGTCATCGGCATCGCCATCCTCCCCTTTCTCCGGGTGGGGGGCATGCGCCTCTTCCAGACCGAATCCTCAGACTGGTCCGATAAGGCCCTGCCCCGCACCAATCGCATGGCTGGGGGCATTGGCCTCGTCTACCTGGGCATGACCGCGCTTTGCGTGGGCACCTATGCGCTCTTTGGCATGGCGCCCTTCGATGCTCTGTGCCACGGCATGACCACGGTCGCCACGGGAGGCTTCGCTAACTACGACGCGTCCTTCGGCGCCTTTGGGCAGCAACCGGCGCTTCTGCTGACCGCCTGCCTCTTTATGCTGGCCTCGGCCCTGCCCTTCTCCCTCTACCTTAGAGGGGTGCGCTCGGCCCTGCGCAATCTCGTTCGGGACCAGCAGGTGCGCACCTTCTTCCTGCTCGTCACCCTGTTCTACGGGGCTTTTGTCCTGCTGCTAAAGCTCGGCGGCGGGCCAAGCGCGGACAGCAGCTGGCTTTGGATTTTCTTCAACACGGTCTCGATTCTGACCACCACGGGTTACGCCGTGAGCGACTACAACAGCTGGGGTCAAACGGCGGTCATGCTGTTTTTCTTCGCCCTCTTCATCGGCGCCTGCTCCGGCTCCACAAGCGGCAGCATGAAGGTGTTCCGCCTACAGCTCGGCTTCGCCGTGCTCGCCAACCAGCTGAAGCGCCTTGTCCACCCCCGGGGCCTCTTCCCCGTGCGGTTCAACGGGCGTCGGGTGCCGGAGGAGGTCCTTCATTCCGTGACGGGCTTTGCCTTCTTCTTCATGGCCACCATTGGCGTCATCGCCCTCGCCCTCTCAGCCCTGGGCCTCGACTTCCTCACGGCCCTTTCCGGCGCGGCCACCGCCGTGGCCAACGTGGGCCCGGGGCTCGGCAGCACCATCGGCCCCTCGGGAAATTTCTCGACGCTGCCGGACGCCGCCAAGGGCCTTCTGACCCTCGGCATGCTTCTCGGGCGCCTGGAGATCATGACCGTGATGGTGCTGCTCACCCCCAGCTATTGGCGGGGCTAGCTTCCCGTTTCCGGGTCCGCGCTCCGGGAGGGCCGGAAATAGCGACGCTCCAGCTGACCATGAATGTCCGCAAAGCCCTGCTGCAGTTCATCGATCAGCGCGTGAAGCTTTTCCCCCGCCAAGCCCTCAGGCTCAAGCTGGCTCACCTGCCGCAGCACCTGGGGAAGGCGCCGAGGAAGGGAGGCGTCCGGATCCAGCGCTTCGAGACTGCGGCGAAGGGCCAGCAGAGCCCCCGCCACGGATCGGGGAAAGCGCGAGGACTGAAAAAGGAACGCCAGGACGGAGTCAGAGCGAATGGCCCGCTGCATCTCCAGGCGATACATCTGATACCCCGTAAGGCTTTTGAGCACGCTCATCCACTGTAAGTCGTCAAAACGCGCCCCATCACTGCCCTCCCGGGGGACAAGGCGCGCGCTGCTGCTGTCAATCAGCCGAGTGGTCATGTCGGCGCGCTCAAGCTGGCGCCCAAGCTCTATGAAGTAGTAGGCCTCATCGCGGTTCATGGCGCCTTCAAGACGCCCCACTACGGTCTGCACCTGGGTAACGATTCCTCGGAGATAGCCATGCCGACCCCGCTTACTTAGGCCGCTTTTCAACTGCTCTTGGCTGAAGTGATAAAGGCCGTTGATGTCTTCCCAGGCTTCCCGGGGGAAGACTTCCCGGAAGCCCCGGGCGTTCGACCGGGCCGCAGCGATGGTCGCCCGAAGGGATTGGGGGTGGTCCCTATCCCCCAGCAAAAAGCGCAGCACGCGGGCTTCGTCTTCCTCCTCCCCGTGCTTTTCCCGGTAGCTGTCCTCGGCCCCGATAAGCGTCAGCAGCGTGCCCCAGCTGGGCGTGCTGCCCCGGGGCAAATCGAGGTGGAGGTGGGTCGTCACGTCGATGAGGCGCGCGAGATCCTCGGCCCGCTCTAGATAGCGCGCCATCCAGTACATATTTTCCGCAACCCGCGCGAGCATCAGCGATCCCCCTCATCGATGACCCAGGTGTCCTTGCTGCCCCCACCCTGGGAAGAGTTCACCACGAGCGAGCCCTTGCGCATGGCCACCCGCGTGAGCCCCCCGGTGGTGACCTGCACGGACTCTCCGGACAGGATGAAGGGACGCAGATCCACGTGCCGCGGCTCCACCGCCTGGCCAAGGAAGGTTGGGACCGTGGACAGGTTGAGCATGGGCTGGGCCATGTAGTTTCGCGGGTTGCGCTGAATCTTTTTCCGGAAGGCCTCCCGATCCTTGGGCGTGGCCTGGGGGCCCAGAAGCATGCCGTAGCCGCCGGACTCATTCACCGGTTTCACCACCAGCTCATCAATGTGGTCGAGCACATAGTCCCGGTCGTCCTTCCGCGCACAGATATAGCTCGGCACGTTCGGCAGCAGGGGTGCTTCGCTGAGGTAATAGCGAATGAGGTCCGGTACGAAGCAATACACCGCTTTGTCATCCGCAACCCCGGCCCCGGGGGCATTTGCCAGCGCCACCTTTCCAGCCTTCCAGGCGCGCATGAGCCCGGGCACGCCAAGGAGCGAGTCCTCGTTAAAGGCCTCGGGATCGAGGAAGGCATCGTCGATGCGCCGGTAGATCACGTCCACCCGTGCCCGCCCCCGGGTGGTCAGCATGAACACCTCATCCTGGCTGTTCACCACCAAATCCCGCCCCTCCACCAGCTCGCAGCCCATCTGCTGCGCCAGGTAGGCGTGTTCGAAATAGGCAGAATTGAAGACCCCAGGGGTGAGCACCACCACCTCGGGCTGGGCCCGGTGCGGCGCCAGGGCGCAAAGCGTGTCGTAGAGCTGGGAGGGGTAGGCGTCCACGGGCTCGATGGCAAAGTTAGCGAAGAGCTCGGGGAAGGTGCGCTTCATGACGCCGCGATTTTCCAGCATGTAGGACACGCCTGAGGGCACCCGGAGGTTGTCCTCGAGGACGTACATCTGTCCATCCTCGTGGCGCACCAAATCGCTGCCGCAGATGTGGGCCCAGACGCCAAGGGGCGGATTCACCCCGACGCACTGGGGGCGAAAGTTGGCGGAGTTCTCCAGAAGAAAGGCCGGCAGCACCCCATCCTTAATGCAGCGCTGATCGTGGTAGAGGTCATCGATCAGGCAGTTCAGGGCCTTCACCCGCTGGGTCAGGCCCGCTTCGATGGTGAGCCATTCCTGGCGCCGAAGAATCCGGGGCATCAAATCCAGGGGCCAGCTGCGATCGATGGAACCGTGGGCTTCGGAGTAAACCGTGAAGGTCACCCCCTGCTCCTTGATGGCCCGCTCAAGGCTGGCGCTGCGATCCTGGAGCGCGTCCATAGAATAGGTGGCAAAGCGCTTACCCAGCCGCCCGAAGCCGGTGCGAAGGCGACCCTTCTCCGTCACCCACTCATCGAAAAGCCCGGGCTGGGCGTAGCTACCCCAGTTGATGGTCATGGCTACCTTTCTCCATCGATAACGCAAGCGGATCGGCGTGCACGTCGACGCTCACCTGAACCTCGTGATGGCCGCCCCCCTGCACAACGCCCCGGAGCGGCGCTGCATCGCCGTAATCCCGGCCCTGCCCCAGAAACACATAACGTTCCGTCGGCCGTTGACGGTTCGTTGGGTCGAATTCCAACCAGCCCTGCTCAGGCACGTACAAGGCGAACCAGGCATGGGACGCATCAGCCCCCACCAGCTTTTCGCCCCCCGGGGGCGGATCCGTTTCCAAATAGCCCGAGCAATAAGCCGCGGGTAGGCCCAGGGCCCGAAGCACGCCGAGGGCACAATGGGCAAAGTCCTGGCATACCCCTCGGCGCCCCTCAAAGACCTCCCGCAGGGGGGTCGCCACCTCCGTTGCCGTGGGGTCGTAGTGGAAATCGTCGTGAATACGCTCCATAAGCTCCTGCGTAGCCGCCACCACATCGCGCTGGGGATGGAAGCTTTCTAAGCCGTAGTCACGAAGTTCGGGGAGCTGGGGCACGTAGGCCGAAGGCAGACAAAAAAGGCGATGGAGCCGCTGGGCCTCCGTTTGCGGATCCCGGAAGAGCGCCTGAACTTCGCCGACGCTGCGCAGGCCCGCCAGGGGCAGCTCAGCCTCTGCTGGAGCGATCTCCAACACCGAGTGGGCCTCCACCACGAGCTGATCGTGAGGCGTTTCCACGGAGAAGCGGGTCACCGCATTCCCGAAGGCATCCTCCCGGCTGTGAAGGACCTTAGGTGCGGGAGAAACCTGTAAATCGAAGCTGAGGCAGCGTTGCCGGCCCCGATTCGGCGGCGTCAGCCGGGCTTCCGTATGGCCCAAGGTGACCGGCTCACTGTAGTGATAGGTGGTGCGATGGCGGACTTGAAGCCTCACGCCTTGCCCCCCTGGCCCCGGAGCGCCATGGGTCTCGCCGCCTCCAGATGAAGGAAATAGGCGTCATCGACGGCACTGCTGGTTTGAGAAAGCCCCGTGAGCAGGGTCCAGAGCAGGCTTTGCAGAGCCCGCCGCTGCCGCGACTCGGCCCCACCGGTCACGGGCTGGGCCGCCAGGGCCTCCGCCTCGGCAAGCCGCAGAGCGGTGCGGACTTCCAAAAGGGCCCGTTGCTCCGGGGCCAGGCCTGGGCCGCTCCGGGGCAAGGCTTGAAGCAGGGCCTCGAGCTCGAGGAGCTGGAAGGCCACGCTCCGCGGGTTTTGCTCATCGAGCAGAAGCACTTCAAGGAACGATGCCGGGTCGAGCAGCGCGCGATAGCGGCGGCGATGCGTCATCACGCTGTCGTGGGCTCGCAAAAGACTTTCGAGAAGGAGGGGCTCCGCTGCACTGTCCGGGGCCTCAGCAAGGGTTTCCAGCAGCAGCGTGGCCGTCCCCTGGGCTCGTTCAAGGCGACGCCCGATCATCAAGAAGCGCCACCCCTGCTCCCGGGTCATGCTCTCCAGGCTCAAGCCAGAGAAGGTCAAAAGCGCTGTAATCAACGGATCGAGAGCCTCCTCGACAGCCCCAAGAGCCTGGGGGGACAGCCCCTGGGCTTGCACGAGGCGCTGCCCGATCTCATCGAGCACGCGGCTGGCGTCCGGGGCCCAGCGGTCCTTTAGCTGCTCCGCCGCCTGCCCGAGGCGCAACAGCGTTTGGGGGAGGCTGCCCGGTTGCTGCTCATCAAGCAGCAAGGTGAGCAACACCTCATCCCGGTGCGGGAAGGCGTCGGAGGCCACCCCCGCCAGGGCGCAGAACCCGTCGATGAGGCGCCCGAGGGCCGCGGCATCGGCGGGATCCCCGTAATCCCGAACCTCCCGGGCGTGGCGCAGGACGGCCCGCGCCATGCGCGCGAGGCCCTCGGCCCGCTCCGCATAGCGTCCTACCCAGTACAAATTGTCCGCGACCCGGCTAGGGAGCTGCTCCGGGGCCCCCGGCCCCACCTCAGGGACGGCCCGGGGCCAGCGAATCAAATGGCGCTCCGTCTCGTCCGCAAGCACCCAAGTGTCCTTGCACAGGCCACGGAGCTCGCTGCCCAGGGCCAGGGGACCGCCCCGGGGCCCCGCCACGCGGGTAAAACCTCCCGTCATCACTTCAAAGTCCCGGCCCTGGCGGGTGGCAAAGAAGCGGGTGAGCACGGCCTGGGGACGAAGCTGCCCGTCCACCAGGGTCGCCGCCGTCCCCTCCAAAGCTGCGGGCTGACCCACGAAGGTCTCCGGGTCTGCTTCAATTTGCCGCCGAAGGGTATCTCGGGCCTCAGCGGAGAGTGCGCCCCCCCACAGCGCCTGACCGCTGCGATCAATGGGTTTGATGACCATCGATTCAAGGTTGGCTAGCACGTGCTGCCGCCCCTGGGCCGTCCCGCACCACCAGGTTTCCACGGACGGGAGCTTCAAATCCTCCCCGAGGACCTGGCGAGCAAGCTGGGGTAGGTAGGGCATAAGCCCCGGGTGTTCCAGGATCGACACCCCAAGCCCGTTCGCCAGGGCCACCTCCCCGCGAAGGGCCGCTTCCCCAAGCCCCGGAACCCCCGTTTCCCCATCGGGAACGAGAAGCGCGTCGCTGTCGTGATCGCCGGTTCGCCGGAGCACCACATCAAGAAGCTTCAACCCCCCGATGGTGCGCAGCCAAACCCGGCCCTCCCGGACCGTGAGATCCCCCGCCTGAAGCAAGGGAAAGCCGAGATAGCTCGCTAGGTAGGCGTGGTCAAAATAGTGGGGATCGCTAATTCCAGAGGCGAGCACTGCAATCCGCGGGCGCAACCGCTGGTGCGGTGCCAGGGCAACCACGGCGCCCCGAAGGTGTTCGAAGAAACTGGCCAGGCGATGCACGTGGCTGGCCCGGATGAGGTTCGGGAGGATGCGCGAAGTAACAATACGCGTTTCCAGGGCGAGCCCCACCCCGGCGGGCGCCTGGGTCCGGTCCCCCAGCACGGCGAAGGAACCATCCCCCCGACGCACCACATCCGCGCCGTAGAAGGCCAGGGCCTGCTCCATGCCGCCGGCCCCTACGAGACCCTGGAGATAGCCCCGGTGCCGATAAATAAGATCGGCTGGGAGGACCCCCTGGCGCAAAAGATGCCGGGGGCCGTAGAGATCCTGGAGCACCGCATCAAGCAGCTGGGCGCGCTGCCGTAGGCCGCTTTCGAGCACAGCCCAGGCGTCCGGCGGCACCAGGTGCGGAATGGGGTCGAGATCATAGGGGCGGCTCGCCGCCCCGGGGCCAGCGCTGAAGGTCAGGCCGTTCTCTCGAAACAGTCGCCGGGCATCACGGCGCCGCTGTTCGAGGTCCTCAGGCCCGAGCTGCCCAAAGGCATGGAGCAGCCGCGCCCAATGGGGCCTGGGCGCGCCATCCCCTCCAAGCAATTCGTCAAAGGCGCCCATCTCCGCGCCATAGGCGCTGTGGAGCACGCTGGGCCCCGGGCGATCGAGCGCGTTCATGCGCGCAGTCGCCCTTTCCCGCTTCGTTCTGTCACGGGACGGTCATCCACGCCCCAGGGATTTCCCGGCATACTCCGCCTCACCCAAGATTTCCGTTCCCAAAAAAGGAAGTGCACTTCATGGCCGTCACCCGCCGTCATCTACTCCGCAGCTCTGCCGCAAGCCTGACCCTACCGCTCCTCGGCGCCTGCGCGAGTCCGCTGGCACCGCGTGCCGCTGACGCTGGCCGCAAGGTGTTCCTCCACGGCGTGGCCTCCGGGGATCCCAGCCAGGACAGCATCGTACTCTGGACCCGCGCCACCCCGCAGCAGGAAGGCGCGCCCCTTACCGTGGGCTGGATCCTCTACGCCGACCCGCAAGGTCAGCGGCCCCTTCAGCGCGGCGAGGTGAGCACCCATGGCAGTCGCGATTACACCGTGAAGGTCATTGTCGACGGCCTGACGCCCGGGCGCACCTACTATTATCGCTTCATCGCTGCCGGGGAAGCGTCCCCGCTGGGGCGGACCCGCACCCTCCCGGGCCCGGGCGTCGATCACCTGCGCATTGCCTACACCTCCTGCTCCCACTGGCTCTTCGGCTACTTCAACGCCTATGGCGCCATGGCCCGGCGCAACGACCTCGACCTCGTTCTCCACCTCGGCGACTACATCTACGAGTATGGCAACGGCGAATACGGCGACGGGAGCGCCCTCGGACGGCGCCATGCGCCGGATCGGGAAATCACCACCCTTGCCGATTACCGGGAACGCTACGCCCTCTATCGCACGGACGAGGATCTGCAAGAACTGCACCGTCAGCATCCCATGGTGGTGATCTGGGATGACCACGAGTCCGCCAACAATAGCTGGCGCGATGGCGCACAGAATCACAACGAAGGGGAAGGAGCCTGGGCCGCCCGGAAGGGGGCTGCGGTGAAGGCATGGCACGAGTGGCTGCCCACCCGAGAAGCGCAAAGCCCGGGGGACGCACAAATTTGGCGCAGTTTCCGCTTCGGGGATCTGCTCGATCTCACCATGCTCGACACGCGCCTCTACGGCCGGGACAAGGAAGCGGCCAACCCCAAGGACCAAGCCGTCATTCAGGACCCCAAGCGCAGCCTTCTCGGCCCCACTCAGGAAGCGTGGCTTTACGATCAGCTTCAGCGCTCCAAGGGCGACGGGGTGAGCTGGCGCATCCTCGGCCAGCAGGTGATGCTCGGGCAGCTTGGGGGCTACGGCGATACGCCTATTCTGAACACGGACCAGTGGGACGGTTACCCCCACGCGCGCACCCGACTTCTTGACGTGCTTGAGAAGGGGGGCATCGACAACGTCGCCGTGCTCACCGGGGATATTCACTCCTCCTGGGCCATGGACGTGGCCCGGGACCCCTTCGGCGCGGCCTACAACGCCAGCACCGGAAAGGGCAGCCTCGCCGTGGAATTCGTCACCCCCTCGGTCACCTCGCCCTTTCTCACGGATCGGAAGGCCGCGGAAGCGCGGGCGGCTCAGGGCCTTGAGGCCCACCCCCACATGCGGTTTATCGACCTTTTCCATAAGGGCTACGTGCTGCTCGACATCACCCGGGACCGGCTCCAGGGGGAGTTCTGGCACCTCGCGACGATCACGGAAAAGCGCCGCGAAGAGCGACTTGCGGCAGCCTACTTCACGGCCCGGGGAAACAACCACCTTGAGGCCGCTCGGGGCGCCAGCGCCCCCGCCGAGCTCCGGGAACCCGCCGCCTAGGCAGGGTCGCGCCGCGACGTCTACACTCCGGGGAAATGGCGCACAGGGGTGCCGACACCGGGAAGTGGGACTATGACGCTGCGACGACGCGATGTTTTGAAGGGGGGCGCCCTGGGCGCCCTGGCTACGGGGCTTAGCGGAGGCCTTGCGCAAACGGCCCTGGGGGCCGAAGGCCGAGGGCCAACCCTGGCCCCAGCGGGCGTGGGAGAAGCAGGACTGCGAGGGGTGCGCGCGGCCT
>Ga0181573_10001918_pt1 | contig 19812 bp, 10 predicted proteins | sample 101ome_25_FD_148643 | JGI IMG/M metagenome (GOLD analysis project Ga0181573, IMG submission 148643) | Coastal salt marsh microbial communities from the Groves Creek Marsh, Skidaway Island, Georgia - 101409BT metaG (spades assembly) | ecosystem: Environmental > Aquatic > Marine > Intertidal zone... | reverse complement strand
AGCTGGGTCCACGCGCCGCGCCCCCTGGCGACGTCGATCGCGACGCGTGGGTACGAGGCGGTGAGACGGTGTACGAAGTGCGCGGCGTGTCTGCGCAGGAGACTTCCCGCCTTCGCCGCGACGTCCTCGGGATCCAAAAATTGGCGAGCGGTGACCCGAGCCCGGGAGGACGCCGCGGGGGACGAGACCGACACCTCGGACACGGACCCGCCGATTCCGTCGAAAGGATCGCCCGCGTTTCCGTCGTCGTCATCATCCCCGAACGGATTCCCCGACGCCGCAGTGAACCCCCGCGGCTCCGCAGACTCTGCAGACTCGACAGACTCGGCGGGCTCCTTCGGGGGCGTCGCCGGCGCCGGGGATGGACCCGGGGCGACGGCGCTCGCCCCCTCGGTTCGTTCACCGGCGGGTTCCGCGGTGACGTCCAACCTGGAGGCATCCATGACCGCGCCGACGACGTGTCGCGCGAGTCGCTCCCTCGAGCCCCGAGCGGCGGATCTCGACCCCGTCGCGGAGGCCAAGTCCCCGGAGGAGGACCCGCGGCTCCCGATTCCCCCTCCTCCCATCGTCGGCCCGTCCCCTCCGCCGACCCCGGCCTCGCCGGCGATGAACGCCCAGAGCACGTCGAACACGCGTCGAAGATCCTCCCCGGGCGGTCGGGTCTGAACGTCCCGAGCCCCGACGGCGAAAAACCCTTCGACGTCGCCCTCCTCGACGACGTCTCCGGCCCAATCCCCCTCCGCTCCCCCGTCGCGAACGAGCGACGCCGCCGACGCCACCGCGGCCCGACGCAGCATCGCGACCAGCCTCGGCCCGAACGCCCCGGCGTCGATCGCGCGCTTGACGTTCTGTTCGTTTCGTCGGACGGCTCGTCGCACCGCGTCCAGCGCGAGCGCCCCGAGCTCGAGCGACTCGCGCGTCCTGTCGACGCCCGCCGTGTCGCCCCCGTTCAGGTCCCGCTCGGTCACCTCACCCGCGTCACGCGTCCCGGTGGCGTCGACGCCGATGCCCTCTATGAGCATCTCGAGGCCCCCCGCGCCCCGCAGCGAGTGCTGCGCTGCGGCGGATCCGGCGAGCGCCGCGCAGAGCGTCCTGAGGAGTAAACCCTCGAGCGACCTCGCCGCAGCCTCCGAGCCGGTGGGGGCGCGGTGGAGCAGCCGCTGGATCCTGATCATCTCCACGAGCGCGGTGAGACCGCCGCACTCCAGCAGGGGCTTGACCGCGGGGGATTCGGCGGCTGGCGAGGGGCGAGGAGGGGCCGCGGTCGAGCCCGGGGGCTGGACGGGGGCGACACAGCTGGCGTCGACACGGCCGGCGTCGTCTGACATGCCGAATCCCCCCGCGATGGACCCGAATCGAAGATCCGCGTCCAAAAAGTTGCTCAGCACCGCGGTGCCGTGCGCGCAGAGGAGTTCCAGGACACCCAGCTGCGCGGCCACCTCCGCGGCTGTTCCCATGCTGGACCCGCCGCGTCCCCCCGGGTGCCGCATCGCCGCGAGGTTCCCCAGCACGTTCAGGCGGTGCATGGCGAGCTTGAGGAGCGCGGTGAGGGCGTCGAGGAGGCCGAGGCGGATGAGCCAAGCGCGGTTGTGCGCGGATCTGGTGGCGACGACGCAGGCGTTGAGCAGGGCGAGTCCCGCGGCGCGCTGGAGGGCATCCGGTCCGTCGGTGCGGATCTGTGCGCCCGACGCCCCGAGCGCTAACGCGGCCTCAAGCTTAGCGTGCACGCGGTGCAACGACGATACGAGGCCGCGAAGCACCGCGGTCGGGTGCCCGTCGGCGCATCCCACGATCGCCCCGTCGCCCCCGGGGCCGTTCGATCCGTCCGAGGGCGGGGGAAACCACCCGTCGAAGCAGGCGTTGAACCCCTCGAGGAACGATTCCAGTGCCTCATCCTGCTGCTGCGAAGCTTCGGGGGCTCCCTCGAACACGGTCCACAGGAATTGGACGTGCGACTCGTTCGGATCCCCGTCGTTAAATCGAACGTCCCGAAGCGACGCGGGATCGGCGCCCTCCGGCCCGAGCCCCGAGCCGCCCCCGCCCGAGGGTCCCGAGTTTCCCGCTCTCGTGGACGAATCGCGTGCCGACGAGGACGTGGAGGCGCCGCTCACTCCAGCGCGGGCCTGCGCCGCGGCCGACTCCGCCGCGGCCGAGAGCTTGGAGAGGCCCTTCTTGAAGAAATCCATGGCGCCCCGGTGATCGTCGAGCCCTCTCGACGCCTCCAGGCGCGCCTCCTAAAGTGGGAGGGAATATCGAGGCTAACAACTGCGGTGACTCGCGGTCTGAGCAGGTGAGAGGAAAGTTGGGACGACTCTGCTTCAACTCATCTCAAGACTCTACAGGCTACATACGGGCAAAAACTTCCCCCACACCCCCACAACGTGCACTTACGCACCCTCCGCGGACTTGATGAAGGGATCGATGGGCTTACCGAGCGCGTACACGATGAATCCAATCTCCCTGAGGTGGTCGTGGTCGAGGATGAGTCGGCCGTCGAAAACAAACGCGGGCTTCTGCATGACGTCGTAGATCTCCTTCCAGTCGTACGACTTGAACTCGTCCCACTCGGTCATGATGGTGACGGCGTGGGCGTCCTGGAGGGCCTCCTTGGCGGTCTTGTAGCAGGTGATGTTACCCATCATGCCCTCCATGTCGTACGCGATCTGGTCCTCCTTGACCTGGGGATCGTAAATTGCGAGCTGCGCGCCATCCTCGATGAGGCCCTTGCCCACGTCGATGGCCGGGGTCTCGCGGGTGTCGCCGGTGTCCTTCTTGAACGCGAAGCCCAGCATCGCGATCTTCTTGTTGCGGATGGTGTTGAACATGGCGGACACCACGCGACGCACGAAGCGGCTCTTCTGGTAGTCGTTCATGCCAACCACGCTGTACCAGTAATCCGCAACCTCCTTCAAGCCGTGGCACTCGCAGATGTACGCGAGGTTCAGGATATCCTTCTGGAAGCAGGAGCCGCCGAAGCCCACGGAGGCGTTCAAGAACTTTGGTCCGATGCGGCTGTCCGTGCCGATGGAGTGGGCAACCTGCGCGACGTCCGCGCCGGTGGCTTCGCAGAGCGCCGACATGGCGTTGATGGAGGAGATGCGCTGCGCGAGGAACGCGTTGGCGGCGAGCTTGGAGAGCTCGGCGGACCAGAGGTTGGCGGTGATGATCTGCTCCTTGGGAACCCAGTTGGCGTACACCTCCGCGAGGGCGTCGACGGCAGCCTGGCCAGCCTCGTTCTCGATCTTGCCTCCGATGAGGACGCGGTCGGGCGCGGTGAGGTCGGAGATGGCGGTGCCCTCGGCGAGGAACTCGGGGTTGGAGAGAATGTCGAACTGGACGTTTGAGTCGCTGCAGTTGCGCTTGAGGACCTTCTCGATGGCCTCCGCGGTGCGAACCGGCACGGTGGACTTCTCGACGATGATCTTGTTGTCCTTGGACTCAGCCGCGATGGTTCGCGCGGCGGACTCCCAGTAGGTGAGGTCCGCCGCCTTGCCGCTGCCGAGGCCGGTCTTCTTGGTGGGGGTGTTGACGGACACGAAGATCATCTGCGACTCGCGGATGGCACCCGCGACGTCGGTGGAGAAGAAGAGGTTCTTGCCCCTGCACGCCTTGACCACCTCGTCGAGGCCGGGCTCGTAGATAGGGAGCTCGTCGCTGTTCCAAGCGTCGATCCTGGGCTGGCTGATGTCCACCACGGTCACCTTGATGTGGGGGCACTTCAGGGCGATCATGGCCATGGTCGGGCCGCCGACGTAGCCGGCGCCGATGCAGCAGACTGGAGGGAGGGGGGGAAAGGGCGGGGAACGGTCAGCGGGTCGGGTAAATGGAAACGGGGGGCTTCCCTTCGCGGGGCCGCGGATGGGGACATCGGTTCGGAGATGACGGCGACGGCGAGGGGCGGGGACCGCATAGGGCGCCCCTTCAGGCGGGTGGGCGCGCGTCGGGGTGCACACTCACTCGTTGTAATCTTAACCATCGCTTTTGGATCAAATCTGCTGAGGGAAGGGGCGAACGGCGGGTGAGCGGCGCGCCGTGGCGGGGCGAAAAGTAATCCGTTGATGGCCGAGAGGGGCCGACGTTTCGCGACGGGACCGCGGTACGACGCCGGCGCGACGATCGAGCGGGACGAAACCGACGAGTGCGTCTCGGGCGACGTCGGGGGTTGTGAGGGAGGTCAACGCAGGGCGCGGGGACTCACCACTCGCTCGCTGCGCTGCGATCTGGTGGTTGATCGTTGCTGGGCACGTCCACTCACTCTCGCCGACGGGTTGGGCTCCGCGATGCCGCGGGAGATGGGTGGCGGAGAAGCCTCGCCGTGAAACACGAAGATTCCCTGCGTGAATGCGCATATGCGTGCGAGGTTGTAATTGCCGTAAACGTTTCATATTTCAAGTTTCAATACCATCAAATCACATCAACTCAGAAGAAGCCGCCGGTGTCCCACAGGACCCCCCGCGTGGTCACCCCCAGGGTCAGGATGAGCGCGGGAACAGCCACGAAGATGGCGATTCCCACCGTCAGCTCGTTCCACGTCCCGCCGGTGTACTCGTCTCCGGCCCAGTTGTCGGAGTAGAGGTCCTCCCTCTCGCGCTTCTTCTGGGGAGGCGCCGGCGCAACGCCGAGGTCCGCCTTCGCCGCGTTCCTCCGCCTCTGCTCGTCCCTCTCCCTCTCCTCGTCCGTGGGGGGCCTCACCGCGTCCACCGCCGCCTTGGTCACGCTCACCTCGCTCTCCACGATGACCGTGCACTCGTACGCGCGGGTGCTCCGGATGGCGTCGTTGACGAAGGCCAATCGCTCCGTGCCGTCGATGAACCAGAGCTCGCCGTCGTTCACCGGGTCCGAGAGCGCGACGAGCCGCTGACCCGGGGTGACGCCGGCGGCCTCCGCGGCGCTGCCGATGGCGACGCCGGTGACGAATATCACCGGTCCCTCGCGCTCGTCCAGGATCACCTTGTCGAACTGGAGCGTCCTCCTCGCCTCCTCCGTGCTGACGACGAGGTCGATGGTGCCGTTCTCCACGTCCGCGCCCGTCGGGACGGCTTTGGCGCGCACGGGGCGAACGGCGACGCGGTTAGCGTCGACGCGACGGGAGGGACGGCTCACGCCGATCTGGGCGCGGGTTGCCCCGCATCGAACCACGGACGCTGCGCAGGGCATGACGTGTCGACGGCCCCGATTATGATGATGATATTTCCCGGGCTCTTCAAAACACTTTCCTACACTTGTCACGCCCTCCTTGTCCCTCCTTGATCCAGTGTCCGGCCCAGATTTGTTCTGTCCACATGGCGATCGGTGAGGAACTTTCACGCAGCCGCGCCGCCTTCAAAACTGGAGTAATAGACCCTGGCAACACCCCAGTCAACTCCAACTCAAGAAATTAGACCGTCGCACGCCCGAACCAGAAAAAAAATCGGTTGCTCGTTGCGGATAGAGAGGCGCAGTTCTTTGAAACGTCGGTTTAAGGTGTCCGGCGGGCACTGTTGTCCACGCGTGGGCACTCTCAAGGGAACGTAACGTCCCAAAAACCCTCCGCGACTCTAGATCTGAGCCGCATCGACCCGGATGGCCGCTCTATCGACCACCGGGCCCGCAGCCGTGGCCCGTCCGGGGCGATCTCTCTCGCTCACGACCCGCAGGAGCACCCATGCGAGGGCCCCCGCCGGTCGCGCCCGAACTGTGCGCGTCGCCGCGCAGGTGCGCATCCAGTTCGAGCTCGAGGGCGCCTCCCCCGACGTCAGAGTGATCGGTAACCACCCCGCGCTCGGAAACTGGGATCCCGCCCAAGGCCTCCGCAACGGCGACTACATCACGCTGGATGACCCCGGCGCCATGAGGCTCGAGTACAAGTGGCACAACGGGAGCGAGTACGAGATGGGCGGCAACCGCATGGTCGTCCTCCCGGACGCCGCCGATCGCGACGTCTCCCTCGCGCTGGCCGTCGTCGATCGCCTTCGCGCGGTCCCCGATGTCGTTTACCAGCCCTCCGTCGCGCAGCAGCAGCAGGCGCCCCCCCCGGCGCCCGCGCCAGTGCCCGCCGTCGAGCCCATGTACAAGGGTCAGCCGGCGCAGTACGCGGGTCAGTCCGGGTACGACGGCTACCAGGCCCCGGTCAACATAACCTACCACGACCACCACGATCCGTACTACGACAACGACGATCACGACGACGACAACGACGTCATCGATCACTCCTACGGCTCCTACGAGGCTCCCCCCGCCTACGAGGCTCCCCCCGCCTACGAGGCTCCCGCGCGGAGCCACAACGACGCGTCCCCGGGGTCCAGCATCGACGACGGCGCCAAGCGCATGCAGTTCGTCCCGGTGTCCGCCGCGGGTTCCGACGCGGGCGATCGCAAGCCGGACGGCTCCGGTCCCCCGCGCTGGTTCCGCGAGGGCGTCGTGTACTCCATCCAGACGCTCGGGTTTTGCGGATGCGAGGGACCGCCGGGGTCGTTCTCCGAGGGGGAACGGCTGATGAAGCTGCTGAACGAGGGGTGGATCGAGCACCTCGCCAGGCTCGGGTGCACGGTGCTCTACCTCGGCCCGCTCATGAGGGCGTCGCACGATCTCGGCCACGGGTACGACACCGCGGATTACTTCCAGCTGGACCCGCGGCTGGGAACGGTGGAGACGCTTCGGAAAGTGACGGACGCGTGCCACCTCCTGGGGATCAGGGTCATCGTCGACGGCGTGTTCAACCACACCGGCCGCGATCATTTCGCGGCGCAGGACGTCGTGAGGAACGGGAGGAATTCGCAGTACTGGGACTGGTACAGGGGCGCGAGGGAACTTCCGGGCGGCGGCGGGGAGATCCCGGGCTGGGAGGGCCACGCGGGGCTGCCCCAGCTGAACCACCAGAACCCGGACGTGCGCCGCCACATCACGGACTGCGGCAGGTTCTGGATGTCGAGCGAGGGCGCGAACATCGACGGGTGGAGACTCGACGTCGCGCACGAGGTGGCGCCGGAATTTTGGCGGGAGTTTAGCGCCGCGTGCCGAGACGCCAAGCCCGACTGCGTGCTGCTCGGCGAGCTCATGCACGGCGACTACAACACCCACGTGGGCCCCGGGCTTCTGGACAGCGGGACCAACTACCAGCTGTCCAAGGCGCTGTGGTCCTCGCTCAACGACCACAACTACTGGGAGCTGGCGCACTCGTACGGCCGCGATAAGGATATGTACGGCAGCCTCACCATGCTCAACTTCCTCGGCAATCATGACCAGATGAGGATCCACAGCCGCCTCAACAACCCAGCCGCGCACTACCCGCTCGCGGCCGCGTCCATGATCCTCGGCCGCGGCGTGCCGTGCCTCTACTACGGAGACGAACTCGGCGAGCAGGGCAAGCCCGGGGGCCCCGAGGGCGACCTCGCCATGCGCCGCGCCATCGACCTCCGAGACGCCCTCGCGAATCAAAACGCCAAGGACGTCGCCGGGCGCACCGCCGAGCTCGTCGCGCTGCGCAGGTCGCACGAGGCGCTCCGCGACGCGGACGCCGATCAGGTGCCGTTGGCGCACACCAACGAGACCATGGCATTCGCGAGGGTCGCGCACGGCGGCGCGTCCGCCGTCGTCGCCTTCAACAACTCGGATAACTCCCAGCGAATGACGCTGCCCGTGGGCGAGAAGATCGGGGCGCACGACGGGTGCGAGTTTGAGGAGCCGCTCGCAAACGGTCAGCGGCTGCACGTGTCCGGGGGACAGCTCCACGTCGAGCTGCCCCCCAACGGGCTCCGGGTGTTCCTCCGCGTGTAAACCGGGGGAGGAGACGGAGGGAGACGCGACGTCAAACTTCGATACTTGCACACATACATATGATAACTTATGCGGTCTGCCCAGACGATGGACCCAATAATAAAATCTAAAAGCACGCTTCAAGACGAAAAGCCTCACCTCGCCAGGAGCGCGGCGTCCACGCTGCCCGGACCGATGCCACCGAGCCTTCCCTTAGCCTTACCGCCGGGACCCTTTTTCTTGGGGCCCCACGCCGCCGCGATCACCGCCGCCATCTCCTTCTCCTCCGCGGTCATCGCTCCCTTTCGCCTCCACGTGGTCCTCGCTCGGATCACCTCCGTCTCTCTTCCGTCGTCTCCCAGCTTCACCAGCTGGTGGAGCACCCGCGCGTTGTCCTCCTCGATCACCACACCCTCAGCCGACCCCTCCCGCGCGGTCACCGCGGCGATGACGTCTCCGTACCCGCACTCGCTCTTGAACTCGATGTCGAGCTCGTACAGCTGGTAGTCGGTCCACATGTCAACCGGGACGGATTCGAGTATCCACTCGGTGTACACGACGTTGTTGACGTGACCATTCATGTCCAGGTCCAAACGGTCGCCGGTGAACGCCTTGGGCTGGGACAGCGGCAGGTTGGTGTTCCTGACGTCCGGGAGCTTGGGCATGACGTAGTCCTCGCCCATGATGTGGTTGTTCAGGAGCGCGTGATAGTTTGTCACATCCTCTGTGGTTTTCTTGGGAATTCGAACCATTCGGCGCTTGGCGACGTCGAACGCGACCCATCTGCTGGTCGCCGCGCCCACCGCCCGGCACGTCCCCTCCGGTCCATCGCATAGCACGAGCTCGAAGTCCCTCCGTGCCGACACGCTCCGCTCCACCTCGACCCACGTCTTGACCTCCACCTCGTCGCCCCAACGCGGGTACTCGTGCACCTCTATGTGCATCTGCGTGCACACGAAAGCCTGGTTGTTGCTCCGCATCTCCGCCGGGGATGACTGGCCCTTGCCCCACATGGCCTGGATATGATTGCACGCGCACTCCTGCATCATGGACGCCACCGTCCTCATCGTGCACGCCTTGTCCGGCCCCACCTCGTCGAATCGGACGGGGAATATCTCGCTGAAGACGCGTCCGTCCTCGATGAGCGCGCGGACGTGCACGGGCGGGGGCGCATCGAGCCCCTGGGTTCGCTGGTCGTAGAACACGGCCGAAGGAACATAGGACGGTCTCTCGGAGACGTCCCGGAGGCGCGGCGCGAGGGAAGGACCGTCGCCGGACGCCTTTCGACGGACCACCGGTTGGGGGGTCGGGAGTCGGTTGGGCGGATTGAATTTATGCCCACCTCGCCGGTCGTTATCCGACCGCGTGAGGACCCGGTGCGTGAAGCCGCGCGCGTGGACGGCGAGGGAATTCATCTCGCCGGTCCCTGTGAGGACTGGAGAAGGGTCGCGAGTGACCGTGCGACGCACGCACGTGCCGCGACCGCGCCGATGAGTTCTGGCGGGACGCGCCGAATTCGCAAACCGGTATCTTTTGGCCAAGTGGGCACGCTTCTGGCCGAGATACGCCCCCCAGCCCCGGATATGGCAACGACGGGCCCAGATTGTCCGAGGCAGAATTTTTAACCAAAATGTACGGTTTCGTGGTTAGGTTGAGAACCGGAAACTCGAAATATGGGTGTTGAGCATTTGGATTTAACAGGAAATGAAGACCGCATCTGGGTCGATGTCATATGATCGAAGGCGAAAAGACCAACGTTGCGTCAGCGCCGACTTTTCAACAACGTTTCGTTCCAAAACAACCCCCCTCGCAATCGCGCCTCCCTTCACACCGAATCCGCCCGTTCGTCGAGCGCAAGTTCACCACGATGTCCGTCACGACGACCGCGATGTCCGCGGCGATGTGCTCGCCCGCCTCCACCGTCGCGCGCCGCGCGCGGGTGCGCTCCACCGCCCCCGGGGCTCGCCGGCTCAGGGCGCCGCTCATCGTCGCCGCCTCCGCCGCCCCCGCTGAGGAGGCCCCCGCCGCGAACGAGCGGTACATGGCGCGCGGCGTCTCCGCGTCCAAGGAGGACGTCCACGCCGCCATCGCCAACGTCGATAAGGGCCTCTTCCCCAAGGCTTTCTGCAAGGTCGTCCCCGACCTCCTCACCGGCGACGAGGAGTACTGCACGTGCATGCACGCCGACGGCGCGGGCACCAAGTCCTCGCTCGCGTACATGTACTGGAAGGAGACCGGCGATCTCTCCGTCTGGCGGGGTATCGCGCAGGATGCGGTCATCATGAACACCGACGACCTCCTCTGCATCGGCTGCGTGGACAACATCCTCCTCTCCTCCACCATCGGCCGCAACAAGAGCCTCATCCCCGGCGAGGTGCTCAAGGCGCTCATCTCCGGAACCGAGGACGTCCTCGCCACCATGAGGGACAACGGCGTCGGGATCATCTCCACCGGCGGCGAGACCGCGGACGTGGGCGACCTCGTCCGCACCGTCATCGTCGACTCCACCGTCACCGCGCGCATGAAGCGATCCGACGTCATCTCCAACGACGGCATCCGCGCGGGCGACGTCGTAGTCGGCCTCGCGTCCTACGGGCAGGCCACCTACGAGACCGAGTACAACGGCGGGATGGGCAGTAACGGTCTAACCTCCGCCAGGCACGACGTCTTTCACAAGGCGCTCGCCGCCAAGTACCCCGAGTCCTTCGACGCCTCCGTTCCGAGCGACCTCGTGTACTCGGGCAAGTACGCGCTCACCGACGTCGAGCCGGAGACTGGGATGACGGTGGGCAAGCTCGTGCTCTCGCCGACGCGCACGTACGCCCCGGTGGTGAAGAAGCTGCTCGATTCCATGGATCGGAGCGACATTCACGGCATGGTGCACTGCTCCGGCGGGGCGCAGAGTAAGGTTGGCCACTTCCTCGTGGACGGGCTCCACGTGATCAAGGACAACATGCTGCCGGTGCCGCCGCTGTTCAGGCTGATCAACGAGTGCAGCGGCACGGAGTGGAGCGAGATGTACAAGGTGTTCAACTGCGGGCACCGCATGGAGGTGTACGTCTCCCCGGAGAACGCGGAGAAGGTGATCGAGGTGAGCAAGAGCTTCAACATCGACGCGCAGGTTGTGGGGCGGGTGGAGGCCATCGAGGGCAAGTCCAAGGTGACCGTCAAGAGCGAGTACGGCGAGTTCACGTACTGATGAGCAAACAGGCAGGGATTCGCGGGGTGTGTTGATAACTTTCATGTGCAGCGAGCGAGCGATGCGTCCATGTAATGTAACAGTCCAAAGTAGACGCCACGTAGCGCCGCGTCTTTGCACGCGCGGTGAAAGATCTGGTTGAAGGTTCATGCTCGACCGCACCCAAACACCCTTCACAACGCGACGCGCGCGGGTCGGGGCGCGCCGCCATGGGGATCAGGGTGAGGGCGAGCGCCTTCGCTCACCCCAAGTCTCCGCACGTCGCCGCGGTGGACGAGCGACACTTCGTCTCCGCGCTGCAGCTCGTCCTCCCGCGCGGGGGCGGCGACGCCGGCGATGATGGGGCGAGCGCGACCGAGGGTTTCGCCGACGTATCGGACGCGCTTCGACGCCGGGGTGCCGGCGGCGGCGTCGACGCCGCGAGCCCGCTCGTGGGACCCGCTCCGGGCGGCGACGACTTTCGCGTCGCGCGCATGACCCTCGCGCAGCTCGTCGACGACGCCTTCCTCGCGCAGCACGTCCGCCCGGAGTCGGGAGCGCGATTCTTCGCGTGCCCGCTGGACGGCAGGCTCGACGCCGACGACGTCGTCGCGATAACCCCGTCGGGTCACCTGCGCGCGTCGCTCACCCCATCGACCCACGCGCGCGCGGGGGTCACCGGCGCCAAGACGGACCGCGGGACGCTCAAGCACGAGGCCAGCGTCCACCTCGCGAAGAAAGAGTTTGTCCCCGGCGAGCCCTTTCGCGACAGGCTGGCGGCGTGTCTCGCCAGGCTGGACGAGGAGGGCGACGGGCGCGGCGCGGGTTGGTACGCGTGCGCGTGCGAGAGAGCGACGGACGGCGAGCCCCTGGCGGTCCGATTCCCGCCCGGCGTCGAGAGCGAGGGGAGGCGAATAACGCACGCGCGCAAGCTGGTTCGAGGGGGCTGGCGCGGCGGCGGCGGCGGGGAGGACGACGGGGAGGGAGAGGGACCGCCGGCTCCCCCCGTCGAGTTCTTCCGTCGCCACCGGGGCGACGAGGCATCGGCGATGGACGCCGAGGGTGCCGAGGGTGCCGAGGGTGGTGCCGAGGGTGCCGACGACGACGACGACGCGGACCTCGCGTCGCGCCTCGCGGGATTTCACGAGTGGATCGGCGGCGTCGCGGCGGGGTTCGGGCGCGAGGGCCCGGGCGGGGGTGACCGCGTCGTCGCCGAGGCGCACCGGTGGGAGGGTCTGCTCACGCCCAGGATGGTTCGAAGCGCGGCGGAGTTTTGCGCGGATCTCGCGGACTCGGGTCGGTATCCGTGGGCGGCGGTGACGACGTGGGGGTTTCCGGAGGATCCGACGAGGGCGCCCGGGGCGAGCGGGTGCGGCGAGCTGACGTTCGCGGTGACGCCCGGGGGTCGGTACCTGCTCTTCGCCGACTCGTCGTCGTGAGGACGCGGGCGTATGCGCGTGCCTTGATGAATGTCAACTCTTGTACAAGTATTAGGGAAACTGAAACCATGATGGCATGTCACTCGGGTAATACGTACACACTGCAGTTCTTGATGCGATGACGACGGTGTCTCCGCGGTGATGGTACAGGTTTCTTCCCGGACGCTCCTCAGTCCTCGTCCTGGGTGGAGGCGTGACGGGTCGGGGACGCGGAGTTTTCCTTGGAGCCGCTGCCGCTGCCCCCGTTGTTGCTCCCCCCGCCGCTGCCGTCCTCGCCCTCGTGGCTGACGTCGTCGCCGCCGCTGCCCTGCTTCTCCTCAGCCTCGTGCTCGTCGTGGTCATCCACCTCCTCGCCCTCCTTCAGCCTGACAAACTGACCCCGGACTCGCGGCCTCGCCTCCGCCAGCCTCTTGCGGCTGGCGTACCTCACCTTCTTCTCAAAGTTGCGCTCCTTACGCTTCTTGAGGAAGCGGGCAATCGCCTCGGCGCGTCGCTCCGCCGAGGTGGACGCGGCGCCCACCCTCCCAAACGTCTCCTGCTGGTGCTGCACCGCGCCCTGGAGCACGCTGTAAAACTTGGAGACAAACTCAGCCGCGGCCGCGCTCGAGCCGAGGGGGCCCGCGGCGGACGCGGAGACAGCCGCCGCGGACGCCGCCGCGCCCATGTGCTGCGCGTAGAGCATCGGGTCCACGCCCGGAGGGCACGGCGGGAAGGGGTTCATCGGCGGGGGGGTGGTCCCGTCGCCGGGCTGGCCCATCGGCGGAAACGGGAACGGAGGGAAGGGCATCCCCGCCGCCGCTCCAAGGTTGGGGGGCATGCCGAAGAAGGGCGGCATGCCGGGGTAGCCCGGAGGCATCTGTATCTGCGCGGCGGCGGGCGCTTCAGGCTTGGCGGCGTCGTCCAGCCCCGTGCCCTCCTCCGCCACAGCCGCGATGCCCGCGAGCGACGCGAGCGCCCCCTCCGCGCGCGCCGCGACCTCGGGGTCAACCTTGAGGCTGACCACCTGCGCGGCGGCGGCGTCCTCGAGGTTGAGGAAGCTCTGGAACGCCGATCTGGACGCCGATCGCCGGAGGCCCATTTTGGCCGGACCCTTCCCGCCCTTGGGAGGCAGGGTGAGCTCGAGCATCGTCGTCGCGCCACCGTACGCCTTGACGAGCTGGACGGAGAGGCCCTCCACCTTCTCGTCGTCGCCCGCGCCGCTGCCGGAGCCGCTGCTCCCGCCCCCGCCCGATCCAGATCCCTGGCGGCCTCCCTCGCCCCTGGCCCACCGGTCCATCCCCGTCTGACCCTGCCTCCCCTCGCCACCCTTCCCCTTGGTCTTAGCCTCAGCCTTCTTCGCCGCAGCCTTCGCCTGGGCCTTCGCCTTCGCCTGGGCCTTCGCCTTCGCCGCCTCCTCCTCCTTCGCTCGTTCCTCCGCCTCCCGCTGCGCCCGCTTATCGGCGATGCGGCTGCTTCGCTGCCTCCTGCCCTCCGCGCCCGTCGGCACCAGCTTGCCGTCGCCCCGCGCCTTCTCCTCCCGCGACTCCGGGCTCGGCCCCCGCTTCCCCTCCGCGCCGGTATCCGTGGACTCGTTCGAGTTACCCGCCGCGCCCTGGCCGCTCCCGCTGCCCCCGCCAGCGACGGACGCGCCCGCGGCGGCTGCGGCGTCGACAGCGGTCATCGCCGTCGCCAGCGAGGCAGTCGCGCTGGCGTGCCGCCCCAGACCCGCAACCTGCGCCTTCTTGAGGGGCTTGACCAGGTAGTCCTGCGCACCCGCCGCCTGACACTTGTTCTGGAACGCGTCGTCGTCCACGGTTGACATGACGACGACCGGGATCGACTTGAACGGCTTGTCGCTCTCCTGCACGATCCTCATGAGCTCCATCCCGTCAACCTCGGGCATCATGATGTCGGTGAGAATGAGGTCAAAGTCGGTGTCGGGGGCGAGCAGCGCGTCGATCGCCTCCTTCCCGTTCGTAGCCGTGGTCACTGTACATCGACGACGGGATTGGGTGGGGAGGGAAGAGGGGTCAGTCGGCGGGTCACCGTCGCTTATCCGCACGGAAATACCTTCCAGAAAAATATCGTGAAAAGATCTCGGGTGTCACGCGGGAGCGGGGTTGGTGGTTGGTTCCTCCGGCGACGCGGCGCGGTCGGGGACGTACCGGTGTGTCCGCAGCTCTTCAGCAGCGCCTTGACGAAGACCAGAGTCGAGTGATCGTCCTCGACGAGCAGCACGCGGAGCTTGCTGTCGGCCCCCGCGCCTCCCGCCAGCAACGCCGCGGCGTCCGCCTTCGGCTTCGCTCGGGCCATCGCCGCATCGTCCGCCTTCGCGTCGGTCGCCGGATTCGCCGCGGTCGGCGCGGCGCGTGCCGCGACAGCCGTACCGCCGGCCATGATCGGAACCTTCGCGACCGAAGTCAAGCGTGCCGGCGGTCGGCGATCGAACGTACCCCTCGATCGAACCCGCGACGCGCGTTCTCCGGCCACGCGGACGCGTTCAAAATGCGCGCCGGGATTTCAACGCCGGTTCGCGGCGAGTCCCGTGGGATCGAACGAAACGCGTTCGCCGAACGCCGCGACTAGCCCGCGATGTGCGCTCCGGATCGACGACTGCACACACAAGGCACTCGGGTAACTGTCGTTGACCTATGCGTTCGCGTTTCTCGCGCCTTCGCGTGTGCGCGCGAGTTGCCAAGACCCAGTCCTCGTCACCATGAATCAGCAGTTGCCGCGGCAAGCCAGATTCTCACAGTTCCTCTCACAGCCAGAAGATATTTTTTTGTCGTGCCCCGCTGGCAGACTCTGACGCGGACACGCTGTGACGATTTACTCTCTGGCGTCGTAGGCGATCGAGGAAAATTGTGCATCATCATTTCGGAAAGTTCCTGACTATGTTGTCACTGATGACTCAGAATTGGGGGTTAAAAATATCCCGCTGAAGAGGCCCGCATAATCTCAGCGTGATCCCGCAATCTGTGACACAATGACAGCCCATGCTCTGGCCTCACTTTCGGAATCCACCGTGGAAAAAAGAAAGAATCCGAAAGGGAAAAAAGGTACCGAAAGCGAGCAGGGTTTAACGAACGGAGATCCTATAACGAAAGGAAAAACGGGATTTGGGACTCGTCGGTCGGGTGTCGCGAGTCTCGTTTTGCGGGTTGGTTGACTCGTTTGGTTGTTATCAAAGTTCTACTCAGTTTACGTCCATGCCGCCACCCTTGGGGCCGTTCTTGTTCACCTCCATCCCGAGTTTTTCCAGCAAATGATCCGTCTCCACCTTGCTCACCAGCAGGTTCACGCTGCTCTTCCCCTTCCAGCACGCGATGGCGATCTCCTCCGGCGAGCACCCCGCCGGCAACGCGCTCGCATCCGCCGCGGATATCCTCGGCACAAACACGCACGAGCCGCTCACCGCCGCGTTCACCTCCGCCTTCGTCGCGTCGTCCATGAACTTTGCCCTGTCGGGCTTCTCCGGGTCCTCCGCGCCCGGGAGCTGGAGGCTCCTCCTCTGGAGAATCAGCCTGAGCTCGTCAATCGTCGGGTGGATGATCTGCCGGTTCACAAACGGGAGCATCACGTGCAAGCCGTCCTGCACCAGCCTGTAGTCGCACGCGCCCTCGGATGCCGTCGCGTCCTTGTGCTCCTGCCTCTCGAAAACCTTCAAACCCGCGGCGATCACCTTGAGCTGCTCCCTGTGGTCGGCGGCCAGGTACTCGCGGAGTCCGTCGGTGAGCGCGTAGATTCGCTTGGGGCGGGTGTTATCCGCCGTGCGCGTCACCGCGTTCTTATCCAGCGGGAGCTTGGCGAGGTCGATGCCGTAGGTGTCCCTGATGCTGTGAATCACCTTCTCGTCGGAGACGGGGAGGATGGGATCCAGGCCGCCGAACTGGGAGCCGCCGCCCTGCCTGTTCCTGGTGCCGCCCCCGCGCACCTCGGTCAGGAGCAGCTCCGCCTCGGGCTCCAACGGGGCGCCGCCATTCGCCGCGATAGCCTCGCGCTCGGCCCTCAGCTCGTGGGTGTTGACCAGGGTGAACTCAACCTTGACCGCATCCTTCACGACGTTGAGGTCCGTCTTGATCGTGATCGGGCCCTTCAGTTTCTTGGGCGCCGGGTTGAGCGACGCGGGCATCTCAGCCACCTTCTCGAAGACTGCGATGAAGAACCCGCCGGTGTCGTCCTGGTGGGGTAGGATCCTCATGCACCGCTCGAGCGGGAGCTTCGCGTAGCTCGGGTCAGGGAACATGGTAGGGTGCACCTTTGCGACCTCCTGGGCCTCCTCGAAGGAGTTGGCCTTGCCCGCCTTGGTGTGAACCTCCCAGGTGTGGATGCCTGGACTGCGGACGAGCTTGGGGAGCTGGTCGGACATGTCGAGGAGCTTGAGCGATCCCTCACTCTGCTTGAGAAGCGCAGCGACGACGGCCTCGTCCTCGATGGGGTTGAAGGTGCACGTGCTATATACCAGCCTACCGCCGATCTTGAGCAGCTGAGCCGCGCGGACGGCGATCTTGAGTTGCAGGGGGTGGAGGCCGTTGCCGTTGCCGACGCTCCACCTGGGCCAGATGTCGGGAGCCTTGCGCATGGTGCCGTCACCGGAGCAGGGCACGTCGCACAGGATAGCATCGAACTGGAACGTCCTCCCGCCCCTGGAGACGATATCGGGGAAGTGCTGCGCCTCGTGGTTGGTGACGAGCAGGCCCGGCGAGTTGGCTCGCTTGGTCTGGTGTGTCAACAGGTTGCACCGCTTGAGATCCACGTCGTTTGCGATGACAAAGCCGGTGGGAAGCTTCTCCTTCTCCTCGCCCAAGGAGCCGTGGAGCATCTCCAGCAGCTGGAACGTCTTGCTCCCGGGCGCGGCGCACATGTCCAGCACCCTGTGGTCCGGGGTGATGTTGAGGAAGAACGCCGGAATCATGGACACCGTCTCCTGCCGCGTGATGGAGCCGTACTCGTTCGCGCGCTTGACAAAATCGTGGATGGACTCCAAGAACGGGAGGCGCCTCAGCTGCTGCCTGCTGTAGTTGAACTGCCACGCGAGTCGGTCCGGGTACCATCGGACGGCCCGCGGGGGTTCGACGACGTTCCCCTCCTCGTCGATGGACTGGTCTCCCTCGTTCACCTTGGCGAAGAGCTTGTTCTCGATCTGGTCCCTGACGTCCAGCGCGAACTTGCCGGTGCCGTTGATGCGGAAGGAGGTCGGGAGCGGGGTGCGAAGGGACTCCATGAACGCATCCCACTCATCCTCGGGGACGATCTTCTGGCCCTTGTAGTACTCCTCGAACTTCTCGTTCTCCTTGCAGTACGGCTTGTATTCGCCCTTCGCGTCGGGGACGCGCGATTTCTTGGGATCCCAGACGTTGTCGCGCTTGCCCTTCTTGAAGTCGCGCTTGAGGATGCGGTCGTCGCCGCCGCCGCCCTTGCGCTTCTTGTTGTTGTACCGGCCGCCCATTTTCGTCTGTCGAACGCGCGTTCGTCCAGTGGGAGTGCGGCGTGCAGTGAGAGCGCGGCGGTGGAAATCGCACGAAAAAGCGGCGGCGGCTGGGCGGCTGCCGCTCGCAAATTTCGACTCAAGAACGAGGGTTCGTCGGAAAAAGAGGCGCCAGTCAGGCGACAGTTACAACAAGTCCCGCCACACGGACGTGTCTCCTCATTTCTCCCAGATCGTCACTCCGCCGCGACACTTCTCCACGCGCGCGCGCATCGGAGACTACGAGTTTGCAGCATGGGAGACTACGACCGCGGCGGCTGGGGCAACCAGGGCGGCTTTAACCAGGGCGGCTTCAACCAGGGCGGCGGTTTCAACGACCGCGGGGGCGACAGGGGCAACTCCTACGGCGGAGCCTGGGGAGGTGGCCGCGGCGGAGGAGGTTCCCGAGGCGGAGGCTTCTCCAACGTGAGGCCCGGCGACTGGTCGTGCCCCAACGGATGCGGAAACGTGTTCGCGTCCAAGTCCAACTGCTTCCGCTGCGGCGTGCCCAAACCCGAGGGCGCCGGCGACTCGGTGCGACGCGCGTTCCCCAGATCTCCCGCCCCCGAACCCGCGATTTCGCCGCGCCAGGAATAACCTACGCGCCACGAGGGCGCCTGGCTCGCTCGCTCGCTCGCTCGGAAAAATGTCCCAAACGTCCCAAATGTCCCCTCGCCTCCCTCGCTGACTCGCCCCCCTTCCCCGCGGTACCAGTACGACCAGCAAGGCGGCGATCGCGGCTCCGGCGGCGGCTGGGGCGGCGGCGGCGGCTACCGCGAGCGCTCCGCCCCCTCCCGCCGCCCCGGCGACTGGGACTGCCCCGCGGGGTGCGGCCTCGTGTTTGCGTCCAAGTCCAACTGCTTTCGCTGCGGCGTGCCAAAGCCCGAGGGCGCGGGCGACGACTTCAACGGCGGCGGTTACGTCGACGGCGGCGGTTACGTCGACCCCGCGCCCCGCATGATGGAGCACCACGGCGCCCCGCCGGCGCAGGGCGGCTACTGAGCGAGTCGCGGAACGGACCGGCTTTCCTCGCGGCGACGCGACTGACGACGGAACGGAATTGATCGAATCGTGTTTGTGTCCTACTACCTACCTATCGTGTTGTTATGATTGACCTACTTCGTGCATCTCCCTAGACTACGATAGTCTCCCTACATCTATGAGTCACCCTCACGACTGCATCAGCGCCGTGAGAGCGAAGCTCGCGACGGAACCCGCGCCCAGGCCCGCGATGCACGCGAACGACATCTTCACCCCTTCCTCCGCCCTCTCCCGCGGGGTGGCCAACCGCGACGGTCCGTACATCATGCACACCGACGCCAGGTGCCCGTTGGTGAACGCCAGCGCCGCCACGAGCAGCGCCGGAGCGACGTCGGTGCCCGCGAGGACCCGAGGGAAGCGCCACCGTCCCGGGACGACGACGTTGCACGCCCACAGCGGCGGCACGAGCGCGAACCTCGCCAGCGCGCACGCAAACACGGAACGGCCGCGCGGCGCCGGACCCGTCGCCGACCGTATCATCGTCGCACCCGTCGTCGGACCCGTTGCCAGCTGTGTCGTCGTCGCACCCGTCGCCAGCTGTGTCGCCGGCTGTGTCGTCGTCGCACCCATCGCCGGCTGTGTCGTCGTCGTTCGAGGGTACACGTTCGCGAAGGCGCGCCCGCAAAAGTCCCCGACGTTGAACACCAGGAAGAGCGTCGGCACGAACAAGTCGCCGAGGAGCCGCGACGATCCCCGCTCGGGTCGAGGCAAACACGGGGGCGACGACGCGCCGTTCGCGGCGCTGCACACGGAGCTGGTGACCGCGGGGAACACGCACAGGGTCACGGTGAACGTGAGCGCCACGGCCATGCGGTAGAACCACCTCCCGTCCCCTCCCGTCCCCGCCGGCTCCCCGTCCACCTCCTCCTCCTCCCCGTCCTCCCCATCCGTCGTCTCGTCCCCGTCGCCGTCCCCCCACGGGTCCAGCAGCGGCACCGTCGTCGCGTCACTATCCAACCTGTGATGCGACGGCG
>Ga0181573_10001914_pt1 | contig 19827 bp, 9 predicted proteins | sample 101ome_25_FD_148643 | JGI IMG/M metagenome (GOLD analysis project Ga0181573, IMG submission 148643) | Coastal salt marsh microbial communities from the Groves Creek Marsh, Skidaway Island, Georgia - 101409BT metaG (spades assembly) | ecosystem: Environmental > Aquatic > Marine > Intertidal zone... | reverse complement strand
CTCTCCGGTGCTGGACACCCTGGACTTCCGCGTCTGGATCGTCCTGTCGGGGCTCCAGAGCGTGTCTGGATCGTACGTGTACGTGGTGAGCATGTCCGGCGCGCCGAGGCCGTAGTTGACGACGACATTGCGGGTGAGATCGTTGGCGTCCCTGATGTCCGCGAAGCTGTACTCGGTGATGTCGTTCCCGTAGTAAACCTCCTCGGCGGCTCGGCCCGCCATCAACACCTGCACGCGCTCGAGGAGACGAGCGCGGGTGGGGAACATGTAATCCTCGTCCCTCTTTCGGTTGTAGGAGGTTTGCGTCGGGTCTCGGCCGCGTGGGATGATGCTGACGCGCTCAACGGCCTCGATGAGACCGGTGCTCTTGTAGAGAACCGTCGCCACCACGGCGTGGCCGAGCTCGTGGCGGGTGAGGCGGTGCACCGTCTGGTCATCCTTGTCAAACGACGGTTGCCTGAGACCGTTCGTCACCCTGTCCACAGCCTCCATCACGTCCACGGTCTCGATGATGTCGGACCCGCGGCGGACGGAGATGGCGGCCGCCTCGTTGCAGATGTTCGCGAGCTCAGCGCCGGAGAGGCCCGGAAGGTTCTTAGCGAATTGGAGGGTGTCAATCTCGGGGTCCACGTTTCGCTTGGCGAGGTGAATCTGGAGAATCTTGGCGCGCGCGTCGATGCCGGGCTGGGGCACGGTCACCTTGCGATCGAACCTGCCGGGTCGCATGAGCGCGGGGTCCAGCAGATCCGCGCGGTTCGTCGCGCCGACGAAAACCACGCCCGTGTCGGGCGTGAAGCCGTCCATCTCCGTCAGCAGCTGGTTCAGCGTCTGCTCGTGCTCCTCGGTGCCCTTCGTGCCCGCCGCCGCCCTGCGCGTGCCCAGCGCGTCGATCTCGTCGACGAAGATCAGGCACGGGGCGTTCATCCGCGCGCGCTTGAACAAATCCCGGATGCGCGCCGCGCCGACGCCGACGATGATCTCGACAAACTCCGCGCCCGACATGGAGTAGAAAGGAACCTGCGCCTCGCCCGCGATCGCCTTGGCGATCAGGGTCTTGCCCACGCCGGGGCCGCCTTCCATGAGCAAGCCCTTCGGGGGCTTGGCGCCCAGCCGCTTGAACTTCTCCGGGTTCTTGAGGAACGCGATGACCTCATTGAGATCCTCGACGATGTTCTCCAAACCGCCGACGTCTTCCAGCGTCACCTCAACCTGCGCGTCCTTCCTGGCGTCCGCCCTGGACTGCGCGAACTCCATCGCCTGGATGGCGTCCGTCGGGATCGAGTGCTTGCGCTTGATGCCGAGGTAGATGGACCCGGTGAGGAAGACGAAGCCCCCGATGGCTGATCCGAGGTACTGAATGGACTGCATCCTGTTCACCGCGGGTTTCTGGTGGAAGGTGTACCACACGCTCTGCTCGTCCGCAAAGTTGCGCATGGCGCGATCGATCTGCTCGCTGCACGCGTCGACCCAGTACCTGGTACCATCCTTGAGCGTGACGACGTACCGCCTGGCGCGGGGAGTCTGGTGGCACATGTCCGGCAGCAGCTGCTTCTCTGGGAGCTGCGGGGGATCCCAAACCTGGAAGAGGGTCACGTTGCGGTCCGTGATGTCGGCGGTCATCCGCCCCGTGCCCTCCATCTTCATCTTGCGCCACTCGGGTTCGATCCTGTCGGGATGTCGCCCGATCATCTCAAGCGTAGCCTTGACTTCGCCCATCTTCTCCCTGCGCATGTCTCCGATCATCGGCCCGCGCTTCGCGATGCGCTCCTTCGCCCTCTGCGAGAAGTGCCGGTAGTTGGGGTTTTGTTGGCGGAGCTGCTGCTCCCACTCCTCGTCCGTGATACCGCGGGGGCGTATGGAGCCGCGCGCGACGAGCGAATCGCCGCGCGCGACTTCCGACTCCGCGGCGTCGTCCTCGGTCCGGCGCGGGCGCGCGACCCCTCCACCGGGGGCCGCGCGCCTCCAGCTCAGGGCTTTGGCGGTGGTCCGGCCGGATCCGTTGGAGACGGCGCTCCCTGAAGGGGGCCGAGGGGGCGCGAGGCGCGCGCCCTGCATCGCCACCGCCGCGTGAGCCGACATCGCCGAGAACGACGGTGCGCGCTTGTGTCCTCGCGGTCCTGCCGCCCCTCTCGCGCGGCTCTCTCTGCGCAATCCGGATAACTCGACCAATCTTCTTGACCTAACGTCCGAGATCCGGATTCCAGGGTTTAATTTGTACGGAGTTTCTTGAGTCAGCGATTGAGACGGATTCCTAAGAGTTACCGGCAGACCGGAGTGTGCGAGAGGTGACTACTCAGACCCGAGAAAGAAACGCCCGCCGGGCCACCCATTCGCCACGCGCGACCCCTCCTAGGACACCGGCAGGGTGAACGTGATCCTCTGCTTCCTCGAGCTGAAGCTCGCCCCCAGGGCCTTATCCCCGTCGATCTTCGCCGGCAGCCGAATGTCCGCCTTATACTTGCCCGGCACCCTCACGTGCAACACGCTCCGCACGGGGCTCGGGTCGGTAAACTCGGCGTCAACCTCCTTGGCGCTCGCGACGCCCGGAAGCTCAACCTCCACCACGATGCTCCCGCGCCCGTACCCGTCCCGCCTGTCGTCGATGCTCACCCGCGGGTCCCTCTCGACGGGAGCTAGCCGCGTCACCGACGTCGGGTGCACGAGCGAGGAGGAGGAGGAGGAGGAGTTATAGGAGGAGGAGGAGGAGGTCGTTCGAAACTTGTCGTCCGGCCCCCCGAGGAGCGTCGACGCGCGGACGCTCGCGGCGAGTCGGTCCACGGCGCCGTTCCCCTCCCTCCGTTCGTTCGCGCCGTTCGACGCCGCCGGTCGCGTCGGGCTACCGGTACCGCTGGGGAACATCCTCCGTCGATCCCGCCGAATGCACTCCTCGTCCGAATCCGCCCCCTCCGAATGACGCGACGTCGGTCCGAGGCCCCTTCCTTTCGCGCCCTGGTACGTCGACCTGTTATTTCGGGCGATGGATCCGTCGGATTCGTCGCCGCCGTCGCTGGACGCGTCGTCGTCGTCCGAGTCCCTCGCGGGCGCGTGCGTTACCTTTCCCGAGTGCGTTACTCCCGACGTACCCGACGTACCCGACGACAATCGACTCACGGACCCCGAGCTCTTCGCGGCTTCGCGGCGAGCCCGCACCCGCCGGTCCCTCGCCTCCCTCTCCGCCACGAGCCTCTCCACCCTCAGCTGCTGCGACCGCGTTCGCGTGGGCGCGCACGACGGGCGAACGGCGTCCCGCTCGTAGAAGAGGAGGTACGCCTTCTGCTTGAGCACCGCGCTCTCGTCGCAAGTCTCGACGCGGCCGTCGTCGCACTTGCACCATCGACCGTCGAGCAACCGGACGTAGGAGACGTAGTGGCCGCTGTGCGCGCTGCCGCCCCAGTCCAGGTGCACCACGACGCCGTACAGGGTGTACGTCGGCGGTGACTTACCCTCGTACGGCGCGTCCCTCGACATGTAAGGCGTCAGGTCCAGGGTGGCGGGGAACTCGACAAACTTGGTGATCTTGGAGAACCGGCCCATCGTGTACCGCTTGAGCGGGACTACGAGGACGTTGGGCGAAACGTGGATCTTAGCCCCCTTCTCCGCGCGCACGTAGGCCCTGCACCTGGCGCACTTGTATTTGTTGCTGCCGTCCAGTATTTCCGTGTCCAGGAAGTTGGACTTGAGCGACGCCTCTATCCCCGAGGACGACTTGGCGGTGACCTCCACCGGGATGTCGATCATGGACTGGTAGTTTCTGCTCACGTGTCCGCACTGGATGCACTCCACCTGCCCGCACGTGTACCCGCCGAAGATGTGGTGCACGATCGTCGTCTCCTGTGTCCTGGCGTCAAGCTCCTTCTCCGCCTTCTCCCCCGCGAACTCCTTCAGCGCCTGGACATGTATGCCGTCGAGCAAGCCGCGGATGTACTCGTGCGAGTCTTCCTGCCTCCCGCGGACGAAGTGCTTCGCGATGCTTCCAATGGCGTTGGTGAGCTTGCCGATGGAGAAGGACCCGCGCGGCTCCGCATCCAGCGCCTTGAGCACGTGCTTCTGGTACTCGCACGTCACGCAGAAACCGGGGGTCTCACAGCTGTCGTGCGGGTGGGGCTCGTCCGCGAAGTGTGCGGTCAGCAGGCGCGTGTGGTAGAGGCACTGCAGCGCCGATGCCGCGAAGCAGGTGTTGCCGCTGTTGCAGAGGCCCGCGGGTAGGTCTCGCAGGCGCTTGGCATCTTCCCGGCGCGCTGCGCAGAGCTCGTGCTCGACACGCCTGTAGTCATGGACGTGCTTCAGAGGCGGGAGGAGGCCGTCCGCCTCGACGTCCTCAACCTCCGGCTCCTCGTCGGACGCCCGGTCGCGGTCCTCCCGGCCCATCTCGGGTCCGGGGGAGGCGCACCGGGTGAAGTAGCTGAGCACACTCAGGGTCCCTGGCGCGTGAGTGGGTGGCAGAGACGCCTTCGGGTGGGCGCGAGGTCCGGTGCTGCCCGGGTCGGCCCGCAGAGGTGCTGCCCTCGGGGGGGTGCCCTCGACACTGATGATCTCGAATTGTAGCAATAATAACCCCAGTGAGCCACGTTCAAAAAATCAGAAAGGACAGGCGCCGACGGGACAGCCGACTGTCGGAGGACCCGCGCTGACCCCACCGCTCGCGCCGACACGAACCCGACGAGGACGCAATGCATATTCTACTCAATCAACTCGTGAAATTAAAACTCCATGGCGTGCACCGTGGCGGTGACGAGCCTGTCCAGCGCGCTGATCTCCCTCGCCAGCCTCGGGTGCCGCCTCCCGTCTTCGCCGAGCTCCTCAAACGATCGCGCGATCCCCTCGACCAAGGTGGACACCTTGCTCTCCAGGATGGTCTTGAGCGCGGCGCGCTCGCGCGTGAACCCGTCCACCTTCTCCGAGAGCTGGTGCACCTGCTCCTTGGCGTGCGTCACCGCCTGCGCGTGCAGCTCCCGCCCCGCAGCCTCCGCGTCCGAACCGCCGCCGTCCCTAAGCCGAGCGTTTTCATCCTCCATCGTCTGAATCTTCCTGTTCTTCTCCTCAAGCCGCGACGCCATCTCCTTGCGGAACTGCTCGTACTGGAGCTCCATCAGCTTAGCCCGCCCGGCCTCGATGTTCCGCCGCCCCGCGCCGTCGCTGCCGTCGCTATCCGCGTAGTCGTCAAGGTCCCGGTTGACCTCTCGCGCGCCTCCGAACCTCGACTGCGCGCCATCGCCACCCTGCCCGATATCTCGAGCGACGGCATTCTTCCGGGGGGTGGCGCCGGACCCGGCCCAGCCCCCCAACGCGTCCACGAGATCCGGGTTCCTGTGCGGCGAGTCCGCGCTCTGCTGCATCGCGGCTCGGCGCAGCGCGATGAGCTCAGCCGTCTTGGCGTCCAAGGCATCCTCCACTCGGCGGTACTCCGAATCGTACGCCTTGAGCTCCTCCTGCATGCGTATGATGGTCTCGTCGCGCTCGTTGAGCCGTGCGGTGAGGGCGATCATGATGTCGCGCTGCTTGAGCAGCACGGCCTTGTACCGGCCGACCTGCGCCCTGCCCTCCTCCGCCTCCTGCCGGTCAGCCTCCAGCTCGCGGATCTTACCCTCGTACTCAGCCTTGACGCGCTCCTGCTCCTCCCTGAGCACAGCCTTGAACTCGTCGCTGTTGCGGTCGGGGGCGACGCCGCCGCCGCCGAGGAGCTGCGACTGCATCTCGTTGATCCGTTGCTCGAGCTCGCTGCGCTCCTTCTTCTCCTTGAGGAACTCCTTGCTGCGCTGCTCGAGCTCGGTGATGGCTCGCATCTTGTCAGCCTCGGCTTTCCGCCTCTGTTCCTCAATCTGGAGAAGCGCCCTCTTGTCCACGAGGTTCTTCGTCCGCTCGTCGAGTTCCTGCCTCAGTCGCTTCAGCTCGCGCTCGTACTTTCGCAGGAGGGACTTCTGGTCGAGGTCCTCGTTGATTCGAGCGGTGTTCTTGATGTGCTTGGCGCGATTGGCGAATTTGAGCGTCGAGAGCGACTCCGTGAAGGACTCCAGCGCGGGCGAAATCATCGCCATCATCGTGGTCTTGCAGTTGCCGCCGAGGGAGTCCTCCAGGATGCGGGTGAGCTTTGAGTCGCGGTACGGGATGTGCGGGCGGCCCTTGGGCTCGGTCAAAGCCTTGATGACGTTGCCGAGCGCGCTCAGCGACTGGTTGATCTTCTTTGACTCCTCGAGCCTCGTGCCCGTCGCGCCCGACAGCCGCACGCGCTCGCTCCCCGCCAGGTCCACCAGGTTGAGCTTGCCAACCTTGAACGACTGCCGCAGCTCGGTCTGACCGGCCTCCTCGGTGAGCTTGGAGTTCTCCACGATGATTATGAAAACGGCGTGCGACCGCGAGGAGAGTTCGTTCATTCGCGTCGCTCCGGTGGTTCGTTGCGACGCGCCCCTGTCCATCAATCCGTAGATCTCGTCCGGGGTCCTCACCACCCACTCGGACAGGCCCTCGACGAACACGCCGCGCTTCTTATCCTCGCGGATGTGCAGGTTGACCCGCTCGGGCTTGAGAAGGTCGCTGATGACCTCGTTGTATATCTGCACGTAGGAAGCGCGGACCAGGTACTTGCTCCTGGTGCTCGTGTCCGCTTTGATGCGGTTGAAGATGTCCTCGATGGCGCGCGGGATGATACCCCGCTCGGCGCCGCGGTCGTCCCCGACCGGGGGCAGGTCGCCGGGGAGGATGCCAATGGCGGAGTTACCGTGCCTCGCGCGCGGGTCTCCCTCCATGGTGAACGTCTTGCCAGTGCCCGTCTGGCCGTAGGCGAGCATCGCGGCGTTGTACCCCGCGAGCGTGGACAGCACCGCGTCCTTGGCGCTGCGCTCGTACACGCTCTCCTGGCTGGCGTCCTGGTCGTAGACGTGATCGAAGGTGAACTGGTGCGTGTTGTAGAGGACGCCGTCGGCTCCGACCGGTCCCGATCCGCCCCGCCACGCCTCGAGGTTCTCGCTGATGGTGCACGTGCGGTGCCGCTCGTCGACGTGGACGGCGTGCTGGTACCGCTTGCCGCTGGCCACCTCGCGCTCGAGCGGCGGTCGGACGCGGATGACAACCTTGAAGTTCTCGTTCTGCCGGTCGTTCGTCGTCGCGGTCATCGTTCCCGCGGTCGAGGCGGCACTCTTGTCAACGGCATCGCCGCCGCTGGAACCCCTCATGCCGCGCCGCGCCGCCTGATCCGGGCCCTCGACGAGGTGATTGGGCAGGCCCGTTGTGCTATTTGGCGACTTCCTGCCGCTGACGTACTCAGCGCTGCCCATACGCCGGCTACCGGTCTTCACACCGTTGTTCGGCCGAGAGGTCGTGTCACGAAAGGCGACCTAAAAAAGTCGGCCCACGACTCTAAGCAGGGCTCGGACGGAGGGCTCGCCCGAAAGACTCGTTCCGCCGTGTCCGACTGACGCGTGCGGGATACGAGCGGAGTGCGTTGGTGTGTCCGCGCGCCGTGCTGATGCAGTCGAGCTCGCCGTCGCTTGCTCTTCAAGAACGAACGAATCAAGATCGGCAGGAATATCTTCTTGGCTCATTTTCGCGCCATCCGCTTGTCCGCCGGTCCATCGCGCAGTCATTCACATAGCAACCAGTCATCAGCCGTGACCGGGTATGGCGTTGCAGCTGCATTTGGAACGTAGTCTACGTAATTCAGTCACATTTTCGAGGGTTTCCCGCCGGCGTTTCAGAGCCCCATCTTCAGGTTTTCGCCGGGGTTCGCCTCAACGAACGCGGCGCGGTCATCACAACACCCCTCGACGCTGCACTCGAAAGCGCAAAAGTCGATCGAACGAACCATGACCCTCGCGGACATGGACCTCTCGGACCTCAAGGCTCAGCTCGCCTCCGTTCAGGCGGCGGTCGACGCCAAGGAGGCTGCGGCGGACGGCGCCGGCGTGCTCGCTGCCAAGATCGTGAACCCCTACTCCAAGCTGTACAATCGCGTGGGCGTCGCCGCCATCCACGCGTGCCCCGGCGATGGCGCGTCGCTGATCGGATCCACCGTCGTTGTGGGCGGGTGGGTCAAGACCGGCCGCGTCGCGGACAAGGGCGCGCTCGTGTTCCTCGAGGTCAACGACGGCACCGGACCCAAGAACCTCCAGGTGGTGGTGAAGGCCGAGGTGCACGCCATCGACGAGCTCAAGTCCACGGGAACCTGCGTCGTCGTCGAGGGCGAGCTCAAGGCCCCGCCCGAGGGCGCCACGCAGGTGGTGGAGATGCACGCCACCAAGATCCTCCACGTTGGCCCGTGCGATGCCGCCAAGTACCCGATCGCGAAGAAGAAGATTTCGCTCGAGTTTCTCCGCGAGAAGATCCACCTCCGAACCAGGACCAACACCATCGCCGCCATCGCGCGCATTCGAAGCGCCCTCTCCTACGCCACGCACTCCTTCTTCAACAAGAACGGGTTCCTCTACGTCCACACCCCGCTCATCACCCAGTCCGACTGCGAGGGCGCGGGCGAGATGTTCCAGGTCACCACCCTTCTGGGCGCGGCGGATGCGGCGGCGGAGTCGGGCGAGAAGGCGCCGAGCGCCGAGGACGTCGAGGCGATGAGGGCCAAGGTGACCGAGGCCGGCGACGTCGTCAAGCAGCTCAAGGAGGCTGGCGATAAGGCTGCGGTCAAGCCCGCGGTGGACGCCATGCTCAAGCTGAAGGGCGAGCTCGCCGAGATGGAGACGGCGAGCAGGAAAGTCGGCGGGCTGTTCCGCGACGAGAAGGGCAAGATTGACTACTCGCACGACTTCTTCTCCGAGCCGACCTTCCTCACCGTGTCCGGCCAGCTCAACGTGGAGACGTACGCGTGCGCGATGACATCCGTGTACACCTTCGGTCCCACGTTCAGGGCTGAGAACTCCAACACCACAAGACACCTGGCGGAGTTCTGGATGATTGAGCCCGAGATTGCCTTCGCCGACCTCCAGGATGACATGCAGTGCGCCGAGGACTACGTGAAGTACTGCCTCAACTACGTCCTCGAGCACTGCCCCGAGGACCTCGCATTCATCTCCAAGATGTACGATAAGGAAGCTTTGGACCGCGTGAAGCACGTGGCGGCGTCCCCCTTTGGCCGCGTGTCCTACACCGAGGCCATCGAGCTCCTCAAGAAGGCTGTGGCGGATGGCAAAGAGTTTGTGTACCCGGTGGAGTGGGGCATCGACCTCGCGACGGAGCACGAGCGCTACCTGGCCGAGGAGATCTTCAAGAAGCCGGTCATCGTGTACAACTACCCCAAGGACATCAAGGCGTTTTACATGAGGCTCAACGAGGACGGCAAGACGGTGGCCGCGATGGACGTGCTGGTGCCCAAGGTTGGCGAGCTCATCGGCGGATCTCAGAGAGAGGAGCGTCTGGAGGTAATGGAGGGCAGGATGGTCGAGATGGGCCTGGAACCCGAGGAGTACGAGTGGTACATGGACCTGAGGAGGTACGGGTCCGTGGTGCACTCCGGGTTTGGACTCGGGTTTGAGCGTCTCATCCTCTTCTGCACCGGCATGGACAACATCCGCGACGTGATCCCGTACCCGCGCTGGCCGGGTAACTGCACGTGAGTCCGCCGCGCACGGGACGCGCGTGCGTCGCGTGTTGCTCGATCAATCGTTCACTATTTTATTAAACGCGAAGTTACATTACAAAGGATCGCCGACAAAGCCGCAAAGAACGCTCTAAAAGTTACTCGTACACCAGACAGTTGTCAAAATTTCAGCGTCTCCTCGACGTCGCCGACCCTCTTCGCGGCGATGTTGGATCTTAGCGGCGGGAACTCGAAGACGCACGTCCCGCTCTTGGCGTCGAAGAAGTGCACCGGGAAGAACGCGAACGAGGGAAGGAACCCCGCCTTACCGACGGCGTCCACGGCCTTATCCACCGCCGAGACGCATTCGACGAAATCCTTGGGAACGTCGCCGTCGTCGAGGTCGATCCAGAACCTCTCGAACACGAGGTCGATCGCCGCGCCGTCGTGGTCCGACCGCGCCGTCGCCTTCACGCTCCCGGAGCTGGACAGCCACCCTCGAACGATGCCACCCGGAAGCCTGAAACGCACGTCGCTCCGAATCTTGCCATCCTTCAGGGAGTATCGGACGGGCCTGAACGTGATCCCGAGCGGGGCGCTCAGCCTCAGCATGTGGGGCATGACGCACACCTCCCAGACCCCGTCGGATCGCGCCAGACACTCCTCTAGGGTCCCTCCGATATTTTTGGACCGAACCATGACGTCCACGGCGGCGGTCGCATCCTCCGTCGCCGCGTAAAGGTCCGCGCCACCGATACGGGCGACGTGCGCGTCGAGCCTGGCCACCGCCGACGCGAGCTGGACGGGATCGCCGCGCGTGGAGGTCTGGGGCAGCGCGCGCGCCGCGACGGAACGTCGTTGACCCGCGAGAGCCGCCGTCGGTGTCCGCGCCACCGGCGTCCTCGCCACCGCCGTCGACACGGCAGCCATCGATGTCGTGTGTGACGACACCCATCCGGTGCTCTCACAGCCACAAACGAGACCGCCAGGTGGCGGGCGGCGCGAGGGCGAAAACAAATGGAATATTGTTTGCTGAACCTTCACTGATCCCACGCGCGCCGATATCCCAATCCGTGTATGCCCCACCGCGCATCCGGGTCGGGGTGAACGCCGTCGTCGTCGCTCCAGTCGTCCGCGTTACCGGTCGTCCGCGCGACGACGCCGCTCGTGAGCCGCCGGTGCTCCGCGTTGGCCCGAAAGGGCCTGTACACCCCGACCTCCCCGCGCTCCCCGTCAGCGCCGTTTAAGCCTCTTACCGCGTGGACCTCCTCTATATCTCGCGGCGGCGGCGGCGGCCTCCACACGAGGACGTGCCTGTCCGCGCCGCCCGTGTACACCTCGGAGGTGTACCCGTTGACGGCGACGGCGCACGCGGCGGTGATGTGCCCCTTCAGCGTCCGAAACGGCCGCGGGGTCGGGCGTTTTTCCCCCTCCTCCTCGTCGTCGTCGTCGCGTCCCTTACGAACGAACCGACCTCGACGGCCCCGGCCCCCGGCCCCGCGCCCGTGACGGCCGCTGCGCTCCGTCCTCCGTGCCTTTTCCTTATCGTTATTATCTTCGTCATCGCCGTCGTCTTCGCCTCGATCGTGTCCCCCGCCCTCCTTTCGACCGGCGCCGAACGTGTCGAACACGAACACGTCGCCGTCGCTCGAGGGACAATACAGCCGCGAACCGTCCGGCGATACCCCCAGCTGCGTCGCCTTCCTCGCGTCGTTCGGGACGTGCCCGAAGTCCATCTTCGTGTTCCTGCCGTCCGAGAGGTCCCACACCCGCACCCTGCCGTCCGTTCCGGCGGACGCGAGGTACAAACCGTCCGGCGTGATCTGCAGAGCGGTGACGCGCCCGTCGTGAGCGCCCCTCCCGCGGGGGTTGGGGCCGGCACTCACGCCGCCAGCCGCGCCGCCATCGACCGCGCCCCCTCGCCTGCCCCGGAACCCCTGGCCCCAACCCCCGCCGCCCGAACCCCCCGCGACGTACCCGGCGTCCCCGTAAGCGCCGCCCCTGTACCTCCCCCCGACCCTCCCCGACCCTCCGCCCGTACCGTATCTCGAGCCCCAGCCCGAGCCGCCGCATCGAACGGCGTCGTCGGAGAAGAGGTGCGCCGGGACGGAGTCCACGTTGCGCCTGGTGGGCGGTGCGGGGCCCGCGGGTATGAACCCCCGGTCGGGCGCCTCGAGCGCCTCCTCCAGGGCGTCCACCTCGCCCACGCGGACGTTGCTCGCGTCCAACCTCATGAAGGAGCCCGCCCTGCGAATGTCCCACAGACGGACGTCTCCATCGCCGCCGCCCGTCGCGAGGATCCACTCGCTCCCCAGCATCCACCGCGTGGCCCACACCGCCTCCCTATGCCCCGTCAGCGTGTGCGTCACGTTGCCGCTGTTCGGGTCGCACAGCCTGACCTGCGGGTGGCCGGTGCCAACCGCCACGAGGCAGTGCGAACTCGCGTTGGGCGCCATGGAGATGTCGTACACCTTGGCGTCGAAGTGAAAGGTGAGGACGCGTGAGGCGGTGTTGGTGTCCCACGCCGCCACGGTCTGATCGAAGGAGCCCGTGAAGAACATGCCCGTGTCGACGGGGTACCACGCCGCGCACGAGACGCTGAAGAGGTGGCCCCCGGTGCCCCGCGCTCCTCCCACGCCTCCCTCGGCACCCTCGGCGGATCCCTTGGCGACGCGTATGAGGGGTTCGTGCGTGGCGTGGCCCGTGGTTCGGTCCGTCTTCGTGGGCTGCTCCGTGTCGTACACGGCGACGACCGCGTCCACGGTGCCCGCGAGGAGGTACCGTCGCTCGGTCTCGTCGAGCTCCAGGCAGTTGACACCCCCGCTCCATCGGTGCGCGATGGTCTTGTCGCCGCTGAGCGCCGCGGCGTCGCACTGCCGCCGCGACACGGACGCGCGGAACGAGAGGGGACGTCGCGTGCCGCTCTCCCGGGCCCGCAGCTCGCCCGCGGTGGGCTTCCAGCCGGGCGACCCCATGGTGCCCCGGCCCTCGAACGGGGCGGGCCCGCCAAAGCTATGTGCCGATTCCTCGGAATCTGCGCGCGAGGAAACACGCGCGCAGTCTTTTTCGCAGTCTCGTTGTCGACGGAGACGGCGGCCACTCGACGGCGCGCATGTGGCCGGCCCTGGCCGCCGCCGCGCGGGCACACGGCATCGCGACGCCAACGATGGCGTCCGTCCGCCTCTCGAACCGTCGTCTCGTCTCCCCGCGCTTCGCCGCGGCGTCCGCCTCCGCCGCGCGATCGAACTCGTCGTCGTCGTCGCAAATCACCGACGCGGAGCTCAAGGGCGCGTCCGTCGCGGTGAGGCTGGCGTCGCACGTGTACAAGGTGGGCGACATCGAGCCTTGGGTCCGTCGCGAGGGGTTCACGCTGATGGCGGAAGGGGAGACGAACTGCACGAGGTGGTACGTCTGCGACAAGCGCGCGGGCGAGGCGACCACCCATCGCTGGGTGATCGTTCGCGGCGCCGCGTGGAACAACGAGAAGGTGGACCGCGTTCGGCTCTCCACCCAGATCGGCAAGGCGTGGCCCAGCCCGCTGCACGAGGGTAAAGGCGCGCCCCCCGTGGTGGTCCACACCGGGGTCAAGGAGATGGCGGACGAGTTCTGGCCGGACGTGTCGCCGTGGATCGCTTCGACGCCCACGGGGGCGCGCGTGTGTTTCGCCGGACACTCGCTCGGCGGATCGATGGCGATGCTGCTGATGGCGTGGTCCAAGCTGAGACTCGGGGTGGATCATCTGGATCCGTGCTGGACCTTCGGCTCCCCGCCCGTGCTGGCGTCCGACGGGTGGGAGATGCGCAAGCGGCGCGGCGCGGACATCTCCGAGTCGGTTGCTCGCGCCGCGGCGGATGGCGGCGACTGGGTCGGCGAGCTCATGCGCGGGGTCACCGCGTTCGGGGCGGACGCGGGGGAGGGCCGGGCGGGCGCGTCCACCCCCACCCCGGGCGTAGATACAGAGACGCGATCTACTCGGGAGGACGCGCTTCGCGTCGCGGGTTTCGAATCGGATTCCGTTCGCGCGTTCGTCCTCTCCAACGACCCGGTGCCGAGGATGTGGCTCGCCGCGGATCCGCTCTTCGGCGCCGCCGCCGCGAACGAGACGGTGGCGTCGCTGATGAGCGCCAGGGAGTGGCTCTTCGGCCGGGGTATGCTGTCCAGAGGACGGTTTCTGTACGACGCCGCCGGTACCTTGTACTGGATGCGGTGGGCCCCGGAGGCGGGAACCGCGGTGACTGTGCACAGGGGCGACCCCGACGCGTTGTGCGAGGAGCTCTCGAGGGACGGATCGGGCGTCGATTGGGAACGGATGGATGACACGACGACTTCCCCGGAGGGTGGGTCCGGGAGTGCGGAGGGCGGAGGAACGGAGGAACGGTCGTGGTTGGACGCGGGGTTGAGGAGCGTCGTCGGCGCGATGGACCACAACGCGCAAAACTACGTGGACAGCATCCAGTACCTCAACGTCAGGCGGTTCACGGGGAGCAGCAGCAAGGCGCTGTGACGGAAGAACGCGGACGGAAGAACGCGAGTCATCATATGTAGTTCGAGGGTGGATTCGTGTGATGGTATTTTCGTGATCGTGCGCTTCAGTCGTTTAAGACGGCTAGACTATAAATCACACCGGCGCGGTGCCGGCGGCTCCGTACTTGGACGGCGGCGGCGGCTTGGCGTAATCGTCAGTCACGAGGGACCGCACCTCCGGCGCGCCCTCGCACCCCCGGTTCACTCCCTGGCACACCGTCTGGAACACTATGAGCACGAGCCCCGCGCCGACGCCCGCGCACGTCGCCAGCACCCACGGCGGCGTCGTGCTGTACCACCGGTCGTACTCCCTGTTGTTCTCCATCCCCGCCCCCGACCCGCCCGCGCCTTCGCCACCCTTCATCTCGCGGCCGCCCATGTCCGCGGCGTCTCCATCCTCCATCTCATCAGCCTCCATCTCGGCTTTCGCCAGGACCCGTTCGGCCTCGTGGAGGAGGCTCTGCGCCTCCGGGTCGCGTTTAACGCCGTCCGTCGCCTCCTCGGCCTTCTCGAGCGCCACCTCCGCGGCGGCGACCGCTTGCACCGCGTCCACCTCGGAAACCCGGGACTCGTCCAACCCGACGTTCGCCACCTGGGTCGTCGCGACGGGTCGCATGGGTCGGAGGGGGCGCATCGGGTGGAGCGCGGACGGGTCCGGCTTCGCCGCGGCGCGTTCGGTCTTCGCGGGCGTGGGGTCCACGACCGCGGGCCTGATGGGCGTTAGCGCCGGCGCGGCCTCCCCCGCGGCGGTCGTCGTCGCGTCCGCGGGCCGCATCGGTCTCATCGGATGGAGCGCGGGCGTCTCCTGCGCCTCGCCCATGGCTGCCCTCGGCGCGGGACCGTCCGTCGCGGTGGATGCCGCGACGGAAATAGTATCTTGGTCAACGATCGTGGCGTCGTTGACGAGGGGCGCGAGCGGCCGGCGCGGCAGGGCCAGCGCGGCGACCGCGTCGCCGCCCTCGACGTGGCGGGTCGGGATCTTCGCCACCGACTGCGCCGCGGCGGGATGGGCCAGCGCCGCGATGAGCATCGCGAGGAGCGCGAGCGCGAGGCGCGTGTGCCTCGATGAGAGCATCATCGTGCGTTTCGAAGGATCCGAACGAATCCTGCAGCCGGGGTCGACGCCGGCGCGGTCGTCCTCGGTGCGCGTCGAAGTGCCCGATGCGATGCGCCCGTCTCGTGGTGTTACAAACGAAAACCGCGGCCCCACCCCCGAAATGCCTGTTCCGAGAAATGCCGATTCCGCGGGTGTAACGCCCCCGGAGTGGACGTTATCTTTTTTGGTCCCTGACTGAATGAGCGTATGATGGTACATCTTAATTGGTGTTGCTATTCTAATTTATAATCGTCGAGAATTCGCGAGAGGCGAGGGATCCCACCCGCCGCCTCACCGCCGTTTCTTCTCTATCCTGCTCTTCAGCTCGAGCCCGATGGCGGCGATGAACGTCAGTATACCCGCCAGGAACCACCCGCTGAACGGCTTGTCGTCCGGGAACGCGACGAAGCTCAGCATCACCGTAAGCGCCTTCCTCGCCGTGGCCACCGACGTGGCGGGCGCGGCGCCGCTGTGCCTGGTGAGCTCGGTGAACGCGAACGCGCCGAGGTAGAACGTCAGCGACCTCGCGATGAGCAGCGTCAGGGCGTTCTCCGTGTGCAGCATGTAGTCGATCGCCGCTTCGCCGTCCACCACCGCCGCGAACACCAGCACGATCCAAAACCCGAGTCCGTTGACGTAGAGCATGTTCTCCAACGACGTGGCGCCGTGGTCCCTCATCGCGTTGTCCGCCATGTTCGTCTGCAACGCCGCCAGACCGAGACCCAGCACGGAGAGGACGTAGCCCCACGTGTGATCCTGGCCCTTGTCCGCGTGCGCCTCGCCGAGCCCGAAGCACGCGACGGAGATTATCATCCCAACCGCCGCGGCGTAATCCCACGCCGAGTACCTGCGTCCCAGCCACGCCACGCTGATGGCCATGACGAACACCAGCTTCGTGGACCTCAGGACGGTGCCCGTGGCGTAGTTGAGGTACTTGTACGCGATCTTCGCGATCGCCGCGTACACCGCCATGACCGTCGCTTGGAGCAGGTACTTGAGGATCGGAGCCCTGCGGGGCTGCGCGATCGTGCCCGTGGCCACCGCGCCGGCGACGGAGGCGACCGTGAACACCGCCAGCTCCGCGCACGCCACCGTCCAGAAGTAGTTGAAGTTCGGGAGCCTCTTGTACATCCACTCCTCGAAGTAGCACGACGCGCTGATGAGCACGACGGTGAGCAGCGCGAGGACCGCGAACACCCCGTCGAAGCCGAGCTTCAGGCCGAAGATGACATCGCCCGGGTCGTCCTTGGGCGGGCCGCTGCCGTCGGAGCCCGCGCCGGATGGCTCGACGCCCTCCTTCGCATCGCTCTTGAGCAGGGGTTCGAGCTGCGGGAACGGCGCGGGAGTTTCGGACGAGTGGTTCGGACCGGTCAGTCGTCGGGAGAAAACTCGTGTGGAGATGCCGCGGGGGACGGGTGTTTCACTCGGGCGGCGGGCGGGGAGATGGACGGCGCGCGGGGTGCGGAAGACGCGACGCTCACCGCTGGAGACGAATCGGTGCCGCCGTAGCCCTTGGCGTTGACCTCTGCGGACATGTCTCGCGACGGGCGCCGGTCTCGTCGCGCGATCACCCTGTGGACCGCAACCTCGGGCGCCCCTGAGGACCCGCGAGCGAGCTCCGAGACGCAAACGCGTGATGGGCCTGGCTGCCTGGCCAGCCACCAGTCTGCCAGTCACAGACCGTCAGACCAGTCTGACGTGGAAAAAAACGTGGAAAAATATGCGTTGTTGTTGAATCGTCGACAAAGCCCGCGCACGATGACCGCGTACACCAAGGAATCTCATCCACGCGAGTGGGCCATATTCAGCTCGATCGACACCAACGACGACGGCAAGGTCGATCGCGATGAGCTTCTGACCGAGTGCAAGTCATTCGGCCGCGAGTCCGCCAGAGATGATTTGGCGAATACCCTCGACAAGGATGGCGACGGACTGGTGGACTTCAGCGAGTTTTGCCAGGGTTTCGCCGCGATCGCCGCGATGGAAGCCGCCGCTAACTTTCACCCCGGATGGGGTGGGGAGGGTTGCTTCGGGCTGGGCGTCGCGGGTAACGTCGCCGGGCACATGGCCCAGGCGGGGATGACGCAGGACAGCGGGAAAACACCGGCCAACATCTTCGCCTTTTACTGCCCCGACCCGCCCGATTCGCACTCCGACGCCGCGGGCCAGGGCAAGATATTGGACAAGATCCACACCTTCCCGGTGACAACGAACATCGTGGAGTACCCACGCGATGCGGGCGCCAGCAAGGTCCAGGTCGAACCCGAGATGGCCGTCTTCGTCGACGTTCAGTACGCGGAGCCCGATTCTGACGGCAAGAGGCTCGTCACGGGCCTCGTCCCCAGGCGTGTGGCCGCGTTCAATGACTGCTCCATCCGCGCGCTCGAGGGCTCGGACAAGCTCAGCGAGAAGAAAAACTGGGGCGCGGAGTCCAAGGGGATCTCCAGCAGGGTCATCGAGGTCGACTCGTTCGCTCCGGGCACCCTGGTGGACCGCCTCGTGATGGTCTCCTACGTGATGAGGGACGGGATCGTCGAGAAGTATTCCCAGGACGCGCCGGCTCGCAACTACACGATGTTCCACGAGCCCCTCCTGGCGTGGATCGTGGACCGCATCAACAACCAGCGGAATGAGGACAAATGGGACGACGTCGGCGAGCTGGTTCGAGCGGCGGGGTATCCCCCCCACGCGTGGATCGCCCTCGGCGCCGGCACCTACACGGCGTGGGGAGAGAAAAACTACCTCAAAGAGCGGGACGAAGCCGTCGTCATCGTGTACGACGACGCCAAGTTTCCGAACGGGCCGGACGCGGCGCAGGTGGAGGCGCTGTTCCACGACAAGACCGCCGCGGACGGCATCGTGTGCGTCCACCAGACCTTCGTGTGAGTGATGACGAGTTCGACGATGAGTTACATGATAACCGCTCGAGTTGTCTCGCGCGCGTCGACGCGTTTCGTGACGCGCCCCCGCTTCGCTTGAGTAAACGAATCGTCGTCCCCGCGTCTCCTCACGACCAGATGTCGCGGACGTACCTCCCCTCCTTGGTCATGGCCATGAGCGTATCGCTCGCGCGTTTCTCGTCCATCCCGTCCACGTGGGCGGCCAACGCGTCCACGAGCGCCCCGTGCACATCCTTGGCCATGTTGGCGCCGTCGCCGCACACGTAGACCCTAGCCTCCGGCGCCGCCGCGATGGCCGCAACCTCCGCCGCGCGCTCCGCTATCCTGTGCTGCACGTACGTCTTCGTCGCCCCAGACTCGCGCGAGAACGCGGTGACGAGTTCGGTGAGAGTCCCGTCCGCGGCGAACGATTCGAGGTCGCCGCGGTAGAGGTAATCCTCGTCCCGGCGGCGGCAACCGAAAAAGAGCCACGCGGGGCCGGGCTTTGCGTCAGCCGCGGCGATCATCGCGCGTCTGCGCTCGAGGAATCCGCGGAAAGGCGCGACGCCCGTGCCGGGGCCGATCATGATCACCGGGTGGGACACGTCGGTCGGGGGTGCGAAGTGCAGGGATTTCTTGACGTAGAGCGGAACCCGGAAGGTCGGGTCCGACGCTCGTCCATCCAACCAGTTGGTCGCGACGCCCGACCGGGTCGCGCCGCGCGGCGTGGAGAATCTGACGACCGAGAACGCCACCGCGGGCACGCCCCCGTGCGCTTCCGGCGCGGAGGTGACGCTGTACATCCTCGGCTGGAGGGGCTGGAGCGCGTCCAGGAGCTCGGCCCAGCCGGGGGCGCACGACGGATGCGACTCGAGAAGGTCGAGAAGCGTGGGGCACTCGTCGCCGCACCGAACCTTGTACTCGTCGCGGCCGCCCCGGGAGCACAGCGTCAGCAGGTCGCGGCGCTCACCGGCGTCGGTGCACGCCTCGGCGAGGACCCTGAGCAGGGACTTACGCGGCGGCGCGGTGACGTCAACGGCGTGGGTCAGCGCGGCGCCGACCGAGGCGGGGCACCGGACGTGCCGCAGAGGCGGCGCAGAGGACGGGCCCGACGGCGCCTGACCTTCCGCCCAGCCCAGCTCGAACACGGCGTTTGGGTCGAGGCCGAGCCTCGCGGCGAGCGCGTCCACCAGCGCGGGGTCGTTCTGGGGGAGCACGCCCAGCGAATCGCCGGGTTCAAAGTCGAGACCCCTCGCGCCGCGCGTGTCAAACTCGACGTGAAGCACCCTTCGGTCGGATTTTGGGTCGGTCATGAGCTCGGACTTGGCAACCTTCGCGAGGTAAGGCTCCTCGTGCGTGAAGTGGTCCGCGCCCGAGGGTGGGGAGAACGAGTCCGTGCCCCAGGGGTACCGGGCGAGGGTCGGGGCGTCCGTCAGCCACGTCACCGCCGCGCGACACGCGGGCAGGGCGGGGACGCCGACGAGGTCAGCCGAGGTCACCGTAGTGGCGACTGTGGCGGCGACTGTAGCGGTGACCTCCGCCTCATTGGCCGCGGGAGCGGGAGTGGCGGGCGCGACGACGTCCGTCGGGTCCTTCGCGACACCGCCCGTCGGGTCCTTCGCGAGCGCGGAGGCTCGCTCCGACGCGGTTCGCAGCGGCTCCCACAGTCCATCCTGCCATTTCTCGCAGTACTCGTACAGTCCCAACGTCTCATCCGCCTCCCCGCGCGGGTAGAACGCCTTCGCCCCAGCCTTCTCCATGGCGGCCGTGAACGACCTGGGCACGGCCATGAACGCGCTGTAGTTCTGGTC
>Ga0181573_10001911_pt1 | contig 19838 bp, 15 predicted proteins | sample 101ome_25_FD_148643 | JGI IMG/M metagenome (GOLD analysis project Ga0181573, IMG submission 148643) | Coastal salt marsh microbial communities from the Groves Creek Marsh, Skidaway Island, Georgia - 101409BT metaG (spades assembly) | ecosystem: Environmental > Aquatic > Marine > Intertidal zone... | reverse complement strand
CTTTCCAGTGGCGATGGTTTTTAACCCCTTAGCGTATGCCTTCGCAGCAGGTAATGTCGCTCTGGTGAAGCCATCGGAGTTGACGCCAGAGACTTCAGCACTGATGCACCGGCTGTTTTCACAGTATTTTCCCGGTGGTGAAGTTCAGGTGGTCGAAGGGGGTGCTGACGTGGCGGCAGCGTTTGCATCGCTGCCCTTTGATCATCTGTTTTTTACCGGCTCAGGGCATATTGGCAAGCGAGTTATGGCGGCCGCGGCACAACATTTAACGCCTGTGACGCTCGAACTCGGTGGCAAGTCGCCGGTTTATATTGCCCAAGATGCAGATCTGCTCGATGCAGCAGAGAAGATCATCGCGGGCAAAGGGCAAAATAGTGGTCAAGTCTGTGTGTCTCCGGACTATATCTTCGTGCATGAAACACAGTTAGACAGCTTAGTGGCGAATCTTCGCGTTGCTTTTCAAACGCTCTACCCGGATGCGGCGCCCTTGAATGATTTAACCTCGCTGATTGATCAGCGGAGCTATGACCGGGTTCGAAGTTTGCTAGAAAACGCGAGCGAGGCGGGCGCCGCAGTCCATTCGTTGTCCGCGCGAGAACCGGACTCGGGCTCTCGTGTCATGCCCATCCATTTAGTCATTAACCCGCAAGCGGGTGCCGACATCACCAATCAAGAAATCTTTGGCCCGGTCATCATGTTGAAAACGTATCAGAATCCGGCGGAGGTCATCGACTATATCAATACTCACGACAAGCCATTGGCGCTGTACGCCTTCGGTAAAAATCTGGCGGCACTCAATGCCTTCGTGGACCAAACCTCATCGGGCGGCGTTACAATCAACGATGTCATGGTTCACTTAGCAAATGTCGATGCACCATTTGGTGGTGTCGGTGGGTCCGGTATGGGCAACTACCACGGTCGCGAAGGCTTTCTGACCTTTAGTCACGCGCGTACGGTGTACCGCCAAGGGGCACTGAATCTGTCGAAAATATCGGGTATGTTGCCTCCCTTTGGTGAAAAGATGGGTAAAACCCTCGCCTCGATGATCAAAAAATAACGAACGGCAGTGCGCCCAGGCGCATGTGCCCCTCAGTCGGATTACCCCAGTACAGTTGATGCATCGGAGAGCGAGATGCGAGCGGCGATACTAGAAAATGGAGCGATGCGTGTGGGTCACTTACCGGATCCCTCGCCGGAGCAAGGTCAAGTTTTGGTGAAGACACATCGCTGCGCGCTGTGTGCCTCTGATGCTCATTTTATTCACTCGGCAGAGACCATCATCGAGCGATCAAAGCCAAGTGATGGGCCCTACGCGCGCATCGATTTGAGCCGGCCGATTGTTATGGGACATGAATACGTAGGGGAAATCGTGGATTACGGCCCCGGCAGTCGTCGTCCGCTACCCGTTGGAACACGAGTGACCTCGGTTCCTGGCGTGAGATTGGGCAACACCTTTGGCATCGTTGGCTACTACCCAGAATGTCCCGGAGGTTATGGGGAGTTGATGTTGCTCGATGAGGACTTGTTGTTGTCTGTACCTGAGGATCTCGATCTTGATCTGGCAGCGCTAATAGAACCGTTGGCTGTAGGGGTGGAGCACGCCAGAGCCGGCGGCGTCCAGGTCAACGATATACCCTTAGTACTCGGCTGTGGTGCGATCGGGCTCGGCGTGATCGCCGCGTTGAAGCTGCAAGGTGTTGGCCCTGTGGTGGCTTGTGATATTCACAGCGACCGACTGGACATGGCCGCGCTAATGGGCGCTGATGTCCTTGTAGATGTGCGCGTTGATGACCCCTACAGGCCCCGAAGTGATCTCGGTGGTCGTTCACCTAATGTGATTTATGAGTGTGCCGGCCGACCTGGCATGCTGACCGATATCGTCAATCGTGCTTCCGCGTTCAGTCGTATCGTGATGGGAGGCTATTGTCTCGAGCCCGAGGAGCTGTATGTGCCGACGGCGCAAAATAAGCGTTTGACCGTGCATTTTGCCGGTGGCGAACTGCCTGATGATATGGTCGTCGCGCGCGATGCCATCGCTTCCTGCCAAATTGATCTGCGGCCCTGGTTAGGCGAGGGAATTGGCCTGGCAGAGGTCGCGTCGACGCTACAAACCATGGCGGATCCGGGTCGCGCGATTCGCTATGTGGTCGATCCCGCCCGCTGAAAGCGTCGCGCCTATCTTTAGAGTGTTTCGGTGTGTGTGGGGCTAGCGCCTTGAGATTCTGAGAGGTCGTTACGGATTCCTCGGGCGCCCATCACAAAGGCGATCGCCGCCACCAAGGCGAGTGACGAGACGCATAATAAGGCGAGACGAAGCGCGTCACTGCCATGCTCGGCATGCCAATGATCGCTGAGTATCCCCACCAGCAGAGGACCGAGACCCATACCGATCAGGTTGGAGGCCATGGTCCAAATGGCATGCGCCGTGGCGCGCATGTGCGGCGGCGATAGGTTTTGTGCTGTTGCAATGGTGGCGGGCGAGGCCATCCCCGCGAAAAATGAGCCGGCTACCGAAAATGCAAAGGCCAGGGGTATTGCTGTGCCGGATACAACAATATCGATAGGAAGCCACAAAAACGCGATGGTCGTTGGGAAGGCGACCGCCATCCCAAGTGCCGGAAGCCACATATACCACCGCAAATCCAAGCGACTCAGGCGATCAGCCAGCATTCCTCCGAGTAGGGCGCCGATCAAAGAGGGGATCGGACTGATGAGAAAATAGGTGAGACCGGCTGCCGCTTGGTCGAGTCCAAAGGTCCGCATCAGGAACACAGGCTCCCACACACTGCGGCCTAGCGCTGTCATGCTTAAACAACTGGTGCCAATAATGAGCCAAACGTAAGTTGGCCGACGCAGCAAGATACCCAGCACGGAGATCAATGATGGTTTTTCGGAGTCTGTCGCTTGACTCTCTCGTGCAGGCTCGCGCACTGTGAGAAAAAAGATCAGCGACAACACAACACCAGGAATTCCTGTGGCAATCAGCGCCACGCGCCAACCAAATTCTCGACCGAGAAAGCCGCCTAGCAACATGCCTGCACCGATTCCCGAGATGGCGCCGACGGTGAAAATGGACATGGCTTTGCCACGTTGCTGGGGCGAAAAATTGCTCGACAACAGCGAAGCGAGCGGGGGAGAGCATCCGGCTTCTGTTATGCCAACGCCCATGCGTGTGATCAATAACATGGGGAAAGTTTTGGCATACCCTGCTGCAACGGTGAGGAGGCTCCAAAGACCCATTGCTACCGCGATCATATTCTTTCGGTTCCAGCGATCGGCGAGACGCGCGAGGGGGAGTTGGAATAGCACATGGACAATGACGAAGGCTGGGCCCACAAGCCAGCCGAGTTGGGTGTCGGTAAGCGTCAAATCGGACTTAATTTGTTCCATCAAAATAGACACAACGTAGCGGTCCATATTGCTGACAAGAACCGCTAGAAGTGACAGTGTGAGGAGATAGCGCTGGTAGAGGGTCATTGTGAAAAGCCACTCCGTTTTTGATCGTCCGAACTACCCTAGCCGGCGTTGCATGGTTCGGGTGAGCGCTTAACCGCGGGCAATGATTCCGGGGAGCCTTCGGCGCTCAAATTGAAATTTCACACCGAGGCTTGTGCGACCAAACTGAAGCTCCAAGGGCGCTTTGAGCGGTTCGTTATTGGGGTCCACAACGATCTCCCAACACAGCGCCCCGGTCGCGTCGCTGGCAACTGAAAAACAGCGAGCCTTCGGGTTCACTTGTGCCGCGATGGCTTCGAGAGCCGGATGAGGCTCCGTGCCCAGCTGATCGAACCAGCCGCCGCCAATACTGTCAGTCAGCGCCGGACAGTTGCCGATGGTCAGTTTCAGTGATGACGCATCGATGACATCAACGTGAAAATCGATGTAGCTTCTTGGATAAAAATGCGGGTGTAACTGAAACACCTTGGCCATGGTCTCTATATCATCACCTTCCAAGCCTAGGTTGGCCTGTAAGCGTTCGACGCACAGCGCGGCGTGGCCGACCCACTGACGCTCTGAAACCTCCCGGGCGATGTCCTCATCATAGCGGGCAGCATTGCTACGGACATAGGAGGCGGCCAGCAGATGCGTCTGGACAGCCTGCTCTTGCGTGATGAGTTGTAGCGCGCTCTGAGAGAAGTCCTCGAACTGTAGATGTGGGTCGAATTCACCGGCGTAGTGATCGAGTCCACCCTGTTCGCGCGCCTCAGCAGAGGGGGGTACCAGGCTGATCTTTGCCAGCTGACTCTCGGCGATTTCGTACATGAGCGGGATTTGTTCGAAATCCTGGCCCTTTGCTTCTTTGTAAACTTTCCAGCGACAGTGTGGGTAACGACCGTGTCCATTACCATCTTCTGCGTCAATCCGAGGTGGCCGATGAAACGGGCGCATCACGATTTTTGGATGCGTCGCGGCAGCGGTCGCGTCAAATGTTGGGTCTTCTATGTCCCAGCACATTTTCTTGATGACTGTTGCGTCGTTACCATTTTTTTCAAGGTCAAGCAGCGCACCACAGTGGGCTAGCCAAAACTCGCCATAATCTTTGTGGTCGAGGCGGAATTGGAAGTCCATGAACTGTTGCGGTGCGCCGACCTCTAGTTGAAGATTTTTGAAAACAGTTTCGACCGTATCCCCCTCAAAATTCATGAGCGCTTGCATCCGCTTCGAATAAATGGGGCTTGCGCCTTGCCATTCCTCGATCGCCGCGCCGACAAAGTCGTCGAGACCAAATTTCATGCCAATCACCGGCATACCGACCCGATCGAGTAGGTGCCCCAGCAGATTGTATTCGTGGCAAAGCCGGCTCAGAAAATCTCTGGAGAAGTCATCGAGAGAGAGTGCGGGGTCAAAGGGACCGTCGTAGTCGTTTTTCAAGGCGGATGCATTATCAGTCGTCATACAAAATCTCTCTGCGTGGTTTACTCGTTAAATGGTCGGTTGGGGATTGCCAGAGGCATTTGGTGCGCGGCAATGACGCCGGCGGCGGCCGAGACCACCTGGGGTATCGAATTCACCGCAAGCATAGCAGTGGCGATGTCGGCTGAATGCACATGATCGTCAAGCGTAGCGCCACTGTCTGGCCTAAAACTCGCCAGTGTTACAAAATGCGTTTGCATAGAAGGACTACCCTCTATGCTGACGGTCCAACCATCCCGCGGTTTCGGCCAGTGTGTCGGATAATCCTCTCCGACGTTCCATAGCGCATCGATTTCAATCAATGAGCGACCATTTTTCCAGCCGCGCCAATGATAACGTTGGCCGCAAACCGTCTGCGCAGCAATGTGGCCTGAACGAATATCGAAGCTACTTTCTGACAATACGAGATCCTGGTCAGTAGTAATTTCATCGAGTGCGATCTTCAGCGCATCGGCGAGCATGCTGATCTGCTCTTTGAAAATCTGATCGTTGAATTGTACGAACGGATTGTTTTCTAGCGCTGCTTCCTCGGCGGGGCTACCGAATTTCATAAGCTCCAGGGTGATTTCCGCATTGCCGTAGAAGCTCCAGTTGGCACGCTCCTCAATACGAATGTGATCGACCCGGTTGCTCATTCCAAGCAATGCTGCGGGCTGGATCATCCCCGCAAAACCGGGGTTGAGCCCGGTGCCATAGAGCGTGCTGCTTCCCGCTGCGCAGGCTTTTTCGATACGTGAATAGTCAGCCTCAGGCCAGCTTTTTGCGAAAAAGGCGAAGGGAGTACAGATGACGTTTTTACCCGAGGCGAGCAGAGCGACGACCTCGTCAATGTGCGCACGGCGAGGCATATACAGCACACAATCGGCATCTATTGCGACGATCTCTTGCAACGAATTCGTAAAACGGATTCCGGTATCCGGTCCGCCGGTTAAAGATGCTATATCCCGTCCGACTTGGTTAGCCGAATGTCGCCAGACACCGACTACCTCGAGGTCGTCGCGCCTGAGAAGCACCCGTAAAGACTCTGCACCGACGAGGCCTGTACCCCATTGAATGACTCGAATCGCCATAGCTCGTCTAGTTCTCTGCTTGCGTCAGTTCACAATGTCGTTTGAATTGATGCGTCATGCATCATTCATACGGCCTAAGAAGGACAAAATACATTGCAATCGTTATGGTTTCTAGAGAGATCGATGGATTATTCGGGCCTTTCAGGCGCGATGAAAGTGTGTAGGCCGATGCTAACGTCGATTGATGATGTTTCGGGCAGTCTGATTAACCGCGTCGCGCAGCAGCGCTCTTACCCGCCTGGCGCCCAAAAAACGTGGCATCACCGACAGACATGCCACTCGCGTAGCCTTGGGAAGAGCGCGGTAGGCCGGCTGTGACCCGCCCGGCCGCGTAAAGGCCGGGTATGACGTCGCCATCCCACGCCTTGACCTCGCCGGTGGGTAGCGTGTCGAGCCCGCCCAACGAGAACGTCAGTGGGCCGCGCGTGCCCGGCATAATGACGGCGGTCTGGGCGTCAAAAGAAAGGTCGAGTAACGCAAAGGGGCCTTTATTGAGCGGTGTCACCCATTCAGGGGCCTTGCGAAACACGGGATCATGACCACCCTGAGCGTGACGGTTGTACTCTGACAACGTGTTTTGCAGTGCACCGTCGGGAAATCCTTGCGTCTCCGCCGCGAGTTCTTCGATAGAATCGCCAGTTGCGACAACCGCTAAGCGTTCCAAATACATAGGGTGGTCGTAGTGCTCGGCATCCAGTAGCAGATAGATTTTTTGTTCTGGTTGTAGGCTCGAAAAGTGGGCCAGGCGAGCGAGGTAAGCGTCTTCGTTAACGAAACGATCGCCACGTTGGTTTAGCATTAAACCAAACGTGAGCTTCCCCGGTGGGTAAATCGGCAGTGATAAGAAAGCTTCGTCCATATTGATGGTGTAGCCACCAGCCGCCACACCGAGGCGGATGCCGTCCCCCATGTCAAAGGGGTTGCCATAGGGCGTAGCCCATTGGTCGACCCAGGGAATGTAGCGTGCTCGCATTGCCTCGTTCATGATAAAGCCGCCGGAGGCGAGCACGACGCCGCGCAGCGCACGAACAGCCCGCACCCGGTTCTCTTGCTTGGTGAGTACGCCGACCACAGTGCCGGCTTCTTTGACAAGGTGAATAACGCGGGCGTCGTACTGTACGTCAACGCCGGCATCGGCGACCGCTTTAGCCAGCGCCTCGATGAAGATCTTGCCGCCAAAATCGCCTTCATGCGAAGGCACATGTCCCCGAGGCACGGGCTCTGCCGCATCGATAAACTCGAGCGTGCGCTCATTACCCGTAAATAGAAGGGATTCGTCAGATAGGGGGACAACCTCGCGGTCCAACATGACGGCCTCTTTGTACGTGACCCCCAGTGCTTCAACCCAGTCGAAATGCTCCTTGGCGCCCCTCACGTAGGCTTCGACTTTGGCCACGTCGGCGCGCTCGCCAAAGGCTTTCATGATGTACGCGATCATATTTTCCGTACTGTCGCTATAGCCGAGTGCTTTTTGTAACCGTGTACCGCCGGAGCCGCCGAGGTACATCTCACAACTCGACATCCCGGTTGATCCACCGGGGCCGCTGGCCCGTTCGAAAAGAATGACCTTTGTGCCCGCCCGGGCCGCCTCGAGCGCGGCGGTGCCGCCAGCGCCACCGAAGCCACAAACAATAACATCCGTTTCAGCGTCCCAATGGGCGACTTCGCTCACATCAATACAGGAAAAGAATGGCTGTTTCATAATGCGCTCCCAGAAGAACGGTTGATGGCTTGATGAGTGCAACAGTGTCTCGCGGGCGCTAACACCCCTCGATGTGTATTGATCCGCTGAATCAACGCTTTAACCGACACGGCAAGAGGCGGGCTCAGGCTAAGCCTAGTTGTTGCGCCACCACATTTTGGTCCCAATAGGCCTTCAGGCTGACGATTTTGCCGTCGCTGTTGACCGTATAGGTCACCACCATTTCGATAGACGTCTTGATGTCGCCCGGTAGCCGATTCGTTGCGGTGACCACGCAGGCGCAGTCAAACGGGCCCGATGCGATGCGGCGATGCGAGACCAGGATCAAGTCCCCAGTGGCGATCATCGTGTCCCAAAATTCAGAGAGTTTCTCTTTACCGGTAAAACCAAGGCCCTCTGGATCGTGCGCTGAGGCACCCACAGGATCGTGTACGGTCGCATCATCTGCAAATAGGGCGAGCCACTCGGCTTTGTTGCCGGCCTGAGCGTTTCGAATTGAAGCGAGGTGTGCGGCGATGGCGGGTGAGTCGCTTGACATGACATTGACCTTTTCTAGCGTTTCAGTGTTCAAGAGTGCGTTTGAGGTTAAAGGACTGCCTCGATATTGTCTTATATGAGGTCTCATCCTTTTGGATTACCGGGTTTCGGGGAGGGCCGGCATCGCGAGCAAGCCCACGTTTTGCTCAGCGCTGCGTCATCAGGGTGGAAATTGGCTGTCGAACTTCGTTTCCTCCTGAGTGCGGCTTATAACCGAAAGGGACGTAGTCAAGGCTTGCAGTGTTGATACCATTAGTCGCAGGCACTAAAGGGGCGTATTGTTCCGAGTCAAGCTAAGGGTTGCAAAGCAGTGACCGCGCACTAAGGATCTCACTGAGTCGGTACGCTGTGTGGTCAGTGCTGCAGAAGGGCTGCAGATAAGGCCGGGCTTTATCCCAATGCCTGCTGCAAGAGGTGGCGCCGTGGCCTGGGGTTTTCGATCACGACGCTTCAGAAAAATGACAATTCTGAAAAGAAGATGCTGAAAAATAGAAGCCGAGGGTGCAAGCTCGATAGGGTGATAAGGCTGATGAAGGGCAGGTGCGCTCGAGATGCATGCATCACGATCTTCCCGAAAAATGACCTTGGTGAGTAGAACACAGCAAAGAGGATTCTGAGATGAGCGAAGCATGGGACCGCGAGGTCGATGTTTTAGTGGTTGGGTCGGGCAATGGCGCTCTGGCCTCGGCACTGTGCAACTGGGAGATGGGCACTCAGGATGTCCTCATCGTTGAAAAAACCGACAAGATCGGCGGCACCAGTGCGAACTCCGGAGGCGGGATTTGGATTCCGGCGAATCATCGTGCGAAGGAGTGCGGCGCTGAGGATTCTGCAGAGGCTGCGAAGCAGTATTTGATGGGCACGCTGTTTGGCGAGGATGTCCCTGAAGAGCTGATCGATAACTACATCGAGAATTCGCCGAAAATGTTGCGCTTCTTGATGGATCGCACCGATGTGTCCTATGAATCTTTAGAGCATTACCCGGATTACTACACTAACTATGAGGGTGCGAGAGCGGGGCATCGTTCGCTTGAACCGACGCCTATTAATATGTCGGAATTAGGTGATGACTGGAAACGGTTGCGCTGGACCCATCACATGATGCGGATGTTTGATCGAATTCATTTCACCCAGGTAGAAGCGCATTTGATTATGACGCAAGCACCGGGTTGGAAACGGCTTCTTGCGAAGTTGTTATTTAAGTATGTGACCGATGTGGTGTGGCGCTTTAAAACGCCGATTGCACGGCGGCTCTGCACCGGTTCCGCGGGGATTGCTCGGCTGTATCTGTCGGTGATCAAGCGAAAGATTCCAGTGGTCTTTGAAACACGCATGACATCGCTTGTCAGCGAGGGTCTCACGATCATCGGTGCAGTCGTGGAGCATCGCGGCGTTACTCAGCGGATTCGCGCCCGCAAGGGTGTTGTGCTGGCCGCGGGCGGCTTTGAGCACAATCAGCAGTTGCGAGAACAGTACCTGCCCGCGCCGACCAATACCGAGTGGAGTGCCGGCAACAAAGGCAATGAGGGCGATGCGTTGCTAGCGGGACTCGCTCTCGGGGCAAAAACACGTTTGATGAAAGACGCGTGGTGGACAACCACGCTCTGCGTTCCCGGAGAACCGCAACCGCGTTTAGCGATTATGGAGAAATCATTCCCGGGTTCCTGTGTAGTGAACCGCGCGGGGCGGCGATTTGCCAACGAGTCGCAAAATTACATGGCATTTCAGAAAGAACTGTTTGCCACACACACTGAGGAATCGCCTAATGCCCCAGCGTGGCATGTATTTGATGCCCGCTTCCGACGAAATTTCATGGTGGGTCCTTTAATGACTGCGGCGATGAAACCGGACTCTCAGATCCCCAAGTTGTGGTTTGAAACCGGTTTCGTTGCCAAAGCGGGCTCAATTCGGGAGCTCGCTGAACAGCTCGGGATCGACGCGGATGGCTTGGAGGACACCATCGAGCGTATGAATCGCTTTGCGGTGTCGGGAGTGGATGAGGACTTTCACCGGGGTGAGTCGGCCTATGATCGCTACTACGCAGACCCGACAATCAAGCCCAATCCCTGTCTCGCCACCATTGACGAGGCGCCGTTCTATGCGATGCGTATCGAGGCGGGCGACTTTGGTACGCTTGGGGGGCTCGATACGGATATCCACGCGCGCGTGAAGCGAGAGGACGGCGGTGTATTCGAGGGCTTGTTTGCCATCGGTAACTGCTCAGCCGCAATTCTTCCGACCTACCCCGGGCCAGGCGCTACCCTAGGCCCGGCGATGACCATGGCGTATCAAAGCGCCAAGTTGATCAACAATCACGAGGGCTAGGATGTCATGTTAGATCTCGAGGCGATTGAGCGCATCAAACAGCTGAAGTCACGCTATTTCCGATTTCTCGATACCCGTGATATCGCGGGTCTTCAAACGGTTTTTACGGCAGACGCAGAAGCCTATTTTAAGGGTGCGGACTACGACTTTTCTCTAGTCGGCTGGGCGCAGCTGGAGGCGTTTTACCGAAAGTCTTTTCAACCGACATCGTTTGGCATGCATAACGGACATCATCCTGAGATCTCAGTGTCAGGCGATTCGGCGACGGGAATCTGGTACCTCCACGATATCTTTATTCAGCTCGACAACCAGATCACGGTGATGGGTAGCGCTCTGTACGAGGACGACTACCAAAAGGTTGACGGTGAATGGCGTATTGCCCGCACGGGTTATCGGCGATTGTGGGAAGAGCATCATCAGCGGGGCGATCACATTAGTTTGCGGATCAAGCCGATCAACGATATCGGCGAGTAGGCGTCGATCCACTAAGGAGTAGTGACCAGCATGAAAGATGTTGTGATTGTCGATAGCGTGCGAACCGGTCTCGCAAAGTCATTTCGAGGGAGTTTTAATCTTACGCGTGCCGATGATATGGCCGCGTTTCTAATCGACGCGCTACTCGAACGCAACCCAAAAGTTGATGCGACAAGCGTTGAGGACGTGATCGTCGGCGCCGCCAATCAGGCGGGCGAGCAGAGCTTTAACCTCGCGCGTATGGCCTCAATTTTGTCGCGATTGCCCATTGAGGCTACCGGAACGACGGTCAACCGATTCTGCGCCTCTGGTTTGCAAACGATTGCAATGGCTGCACAGCAGATCGGTTCCGGATTTAGCGACGTGCTGATTGCTGGTGGTGCCGAATCGATCTCGATGCGGGTCCGTCAGGATCAGGGTAGTTTTCAGCAAAACCCGCGCCTACTCGAAGAAAAGCCGGGCGTATTTATGGAGATGGGGAACACAGCGGAGGTCGTGGCGCGCCGCTATCAGATCTCGCGTGAATCGCAAGACCTCTATAGTTTGCAGAGCCAACAGCGTTATGCCGAGGCTCTCGAGCGCGGTGCCCTCAACGATGAAATCGTGGCCATGCCCGCGACCATGAAGCGTGTCGATCGCGACACCCAAGAGGAGTCTTTGCACGAGGTTGTGGTTGATCGCGATGAGTGCAATCGGTCGGATACTACGCTCGAGGGATTGGCGTCACTCAAACCCGTTTTTGCTGAGGATGGGTCAGTGACTGCCGGAAACTCTTCACAGTTAAGCGACGGCGCGTCGATGACCCTTTTGATGTCTGGCGAGCGAGCGCAAGAGCTGGGTATCGAACCCTTGGGTTATTTTCGCGGATTCGTGACGGCGGGCTGCGAGCCGGATGAGATGGGAATCGGCCCCGTATTTGCGATCCCGAAGTTACTTGAGCGGGCGGGTCTTCAGATTGGGGATATTGATCTTTGGGAGCTCAACGAGGCCTTTGCCTCGCAGTGTGTCTACTGCCGTGATGCCTTGGGTATCGATAACGCGCGCTACAACGTCAATGGCGGCAGCATTGCGATCGGTCATCCTTTCGGTATGACGGGCTCGCGTATGGTGGGTCAACTGTTGCGCGAGCTGAGGCGGCGCGGTGGTCGCTACGGCGTGGTTACGATGTGTGTTGCGGGGGGGCAGGGCGCGGCGGGCCTGTTTGAAGTGATCTAGAGTGACTTTTCCGCGAGTGGACAGACTGGTCGTTCACTGAGGCGCCAGAAAAGTCGCTATAGTGCATTGCAGTGACCCTGTGAAAGGGTGATGGCAGCAAATGGTGGCGGCACGTTGTAAGCTTGTATTGCGGCCTAGCCAGGCGACCTAGGAGGCCCCGTGAGCTCTGAGCTGGTAGTGAGGAACATCGCTTTTGACGTCTCATCGTCGGAATTCATTTGGAATCCCGACAATCCCTCGTTCGCGGTGTTGATGAATCAGATCACACTGTTTGTCGTGGGTTTCGAAAAATATATGTGTCGTGTGATGCGCGACGCCGAGGCTGTCATTACTGATCCGGAGCTATTGCAGGAGGCTGTGGGTTTCCGGCAGCAAGAGGCCATTCATGCGGCAAAGCACCTCCAACACGCCAAGGCGCTGATCGCGCGGTATCCGGCGCTACAAGACGTATTTGATGACGTTCTTGAGAGTTACGACGCGCTGTATCACGCGGAATCTCTCGACTATCACCTCGCTTACGCGGGCGGATTAGAGGCTATTTTTACGCCATTTTTTAAGATGATCTTAGATCATCGCGAGGCACTCTTTGGCGGTGGAGATGCCCGCGTCGCGTCACTGTTTGTCTGGCACTTTTGCGAAGAGATTGAGCACCGCAGCGCAGCCTACGCGATCTATAACCATGTCGTCGGAAGCCACTGGTTTCGAATCAAGCACACGGGGGATTTCCAGCGTCACACCCGAGGGTTGTTTGACATGATCAAAGCGCAGTTCGTCGAGATTTGTACCGACGTCGAGCCGACGGCGTTCACCGATGATCCCTTTTCGCGCATACCGACTCTTGCAAAGCTCAAGTCAGCGATCGGCGTGTTCGCCTCACAGTCGCCCTGGCACGACAGCGTGAATCAGCCGCTTCCTGACTACTACGCACAGTGGAAAAGCCGCTATGACGCGGGCGATGACATGACGCAGATTATCGGTCAGCCGGCGCTCGTTGCATGAAGGGTGTGAGTGAACGCTTTGTTGACTTGGCGTCACAGATTGGTGGCTTTGCTCAAGATAATCTCGACAGCTGGATTTACCTAAAGAGCCCCCTCACGTTGTTTCACTGGACCATGAATGTGATTGAGGTGCTACTCATTCTTGGCGCGGTGGTCGGATTGCGCTGGGCATGGACCCGATGGAAGGCGGGGCAGGCCACTTTTCTTTGTTTTTGGCTGGCATCGGTTGTGTTTATGCTCGCGATGGAGGTCCCTGTTTACTTTCCAGAAAAAATCGGTGGCGATGCCAACGATATTCTTTTTCTCCACAACGAGTTTACGATCAATTTCTTTTTTGGCAGAGCGCCTTTATACATCATGGCGTTATATCCCGCGCTGATGTTTTCGAGCTTTGTCTTGATGACTGAGCTCAAGGTAGTCAGGCCGGGCTCGAAGATTTTGCTCGCGGGAGTCGTTGTCGGCTTCGCGCATCATATTTTCTATGAAATCTTCGATCATTTCGGACCGCAATATGGCTGGTGGATTTGGAATCACCCGCAGTTCCTGAGTCATCTCGGTGCGGTACCGGTCTCCAGTATGCTGAATTTTGCTTTCTTGGGGCCGGTCTTACTGACCTGGGGTGTTCTGCGGCTCCTGCCGCTCGTTGAGCCTAAAGGCGGTGCGGTAATGCCTTTGCCCCAGGTGCTGATACGGAGTGTGTTTGCCGGGCTCTGGGTCCCTGTAGCAACCGTTTTAGTGTCACCCGCGACATGGTTTGCGGTGCTCGGTGTGTCAATGACAGCGATGTCAGAGGTGATTGTCGCGTCGTCGATCTTAATTGGAGCCGCGCTGCTCACTTGGCTAAGCCTTCGCGCTGAGAGCCGGTTTGTGGCAACGCAGTCCAAGTCTGCGCCTGTACGATTTTTGTGGCTGTTCGTATTGGTTTTTGCGCTGCTGTGGGGAGTGGCTGTGCCAGATTATCTCGCCGCGGAGGATGGGGTCACTGCGCTCGGTACCGCCACGGGCTCCCTGAGCTATGCCATGGCCTGCCTGTGTGTCGCGATAGGCCTACTGCTACGAGGACCAGCGCGTCGTGAGGAGTGACATCCTTACTAGTGGCAACCTTGCACAGAGAGTTGTGGTGACTCATAGCGGTGGCATGAGCCGATGAGTAAAGGGGAGTGAGATGACGATTGCAACCTTGCAAATGCTCGGTGAGGGACGATTTAACGCCGTCACACTGGCGAGTGCGAATGCCGAGATCGACCGTGTCTTAGCTGACGATTCAGTTAGCGCATTAATTCTGCGGGGGGAAGGGAAGAATTTCTCCCAAGGCCTCGATCTTGACGCGATTCTGAGCCAGCCTGAGACGAGTATGCAGGTCATTTCTGATTGTATGCGCTTCATCGGTCGACTGCTGAGTTTGCCCGTGCCGGTGTTGGCCGCGGTCAACGGTCACGCCTTTGGTCTCGGTGCGATGCTGGTGATGGCCGCTGACTATGCGGTGATGCGTGAAGATCGTGGCTACATTTGCCTCCCCGAGGTTGATATGGGCGCGCCGCTGACAGCGAGAATGCATGCCTTGGTCGGCGCGAAACTGTCGACTCGCGCTTTGCGCGATATGTTGTTGACAGGGGAGCGGTTAACGGCGCAACGGGCCCTCGAGTTAGCGGTGATCGACGGGGTCGCAGCGGCTGATGACGTAGAAACATCCCTCTTGGCGATTGCGCAGCCGATGATGGGTAAGCTGCGCCAAGGCTTGGGCGCGCTCAAACGCGGCCTCAATGCGCCGGTATTGGCAGTGATTGAGGCCGAAGAGGACGACACCCCCAGCGATTTCGCCTGATGACTCGTTGGTTCATAAAACCGCGAGCGAAGCCTCAAGCTTAGATGGGAAGACCGTCGTCGATCGCGTGATTCTTGTCAGCAGGTGTTGGCACATTGGGAACATGATAAACGCCATTGAGACCGGCCTGCGTCTGTGTCACCGTACCGCGCTGCGCATAAAATTGACCGTACCACTGGCGTGCCTTGAGGAACGGACCTTCAGAGTTCAACGCCATGGGTTTGAGCGCCGGCCGCTTGTGTTGCCAGATCTCAAAATCTTTACTGAAGGCTTCAAGGGCACCGGCCTGGACCTGGCGGCCCATCTCTCGGTCCTCATCGGTCGGCGTGCCGCTGGCTGATTTCACCAAACAACCGTGCCAGGCCTTAATCACACCGTCTTCAACCGGTGTATTGGCGATCATCTCGAATTGGGCAGTGTCGCCCCAGACCTGTTTTGACAGAAGAATGCCGGGACCTGTGTACCACGTGGTGGTGTACAACATCACCCCACCATAAAGTGCCATGGGTCCTCCCTGGCGCTGAATAAGAATGTGGTCGCGCATCTCGTTTTCAAAATATTCGCTGGGCGCGCCGTGCGTTGGACCGAGATGGCGCATGTCCGCCATGTTATCAAGCACTTCTTGAGGGTGTATTGCGAGCTCGGGAAGATGATCGAGGCGCCAATGCAACCACTGGGGGTCATCCCACTGACTGAGAAACGGTGCGGGGTAGTCCGGATCGGCGCCATCTTCGTCAAACCACGCCATGATGCAGCCCATATTATCGACCACTGGGTACGAGCGGATAGCAGCGGACTTGGGACATGGACCGTCATGATAGGGGATATCATCGACCTCGCCTTGGGCGTTGTAACGCCATCCGTGGTAGGGGCAACGGATCGAGTCACCTTCGATGTGCCCACCCTCCAAAACGATCATCGCGCTTCGGTTTGCCGCAAGGTGCGTGCCCATATGTCCGCAGTAGGCATCGAGCATGACGGGCTGACCCGATTCGCCGCGATACAGCGCGAGATCACGACCAAAAAATCGTACCGCGATCGGACCGTCGTTAATTTCGTGGCTTTCCGCGACAATAAACCAACCTCGCGGGAAGGTGTGTGGCCCTAAACCATATTCTGATGCTGTTGCCATAACACTGTTACTCCAGTTGGTGTGTTATTTCAGCTTCTGATCTTGCGTGTTGATGGCTTTGCAAGGTCACTGAGCTCTGGTGGTTCTTGCACTCTAAAACGCAGCGCATCGTCAGTGCAATAAGCTCGTTATCGTGCTTTGCGTGCTGTCGGAGCGGTTCATTGCGCTCGCGAACAATGGCGCTGCAGGCGTAAGCTAAAAGAGTGATGCCAATGGGTCAAATGTCGTGAAAAGGCACTGATAAGCTATATAGACTATGACAGCAGGCCGTCGCATCGGGATCATAGCGATGCGTCAAAGTAGAGCTTCAGAAACCCGCCTAGTGAGCGCGACGCAGGCACCACACAAGCACAACTCAAGCACACCACAACAACGAAGCAACCACGATACAACAAGGGTATAACATGGATCAGACCGACGACTTGTCGCTTTTCCGCAGCGAAATTGCAGAGTGGCTGGAGGCGCATTGTCCCTTGTCTCAGCGCCAACCGATCAAGCGAGCGGAGCAGATTTGGGGTGGCCGTAAACGTGTGTTCTATTCCGACGATGCGCAGCGTTGGTTTGAAGCCTGTCGCGATCGCGGATTGACTGCGCCAGATTGGCCCGTTGAGTATGGCGGCGGGGGGTTAACGCCGGCGCAAACAAAAATCCTTCAGCAGGAAATGGCCCGATTGTCATGTCGGCTGCCGCTCTATGATTTGGGTATCTGGATGTTGGGTCCAGCGCTCTTAGTCTACGGTAACGAGGCGCAGAAGCAGCAGCATCTGCGTGCCATTTGCCGTGGAGAAATTCGTTGGGCTCAGGGTTATTCTGAGCCCGGCGCGGGCTCTGATTTGGCAAGTCTGCGGACTCGCGCCGAGGATTGTGGTGATCATTTTCTGGTCAACGGCACTAAAATCTGGACCACCGCGGCGGACAAGTCGGACTGGATTTTTTGTTTGGTGCGCACCGATGACTCGGGGCCCACTAAACACCACGGTATTAGTTTCCTGTTGATCGACATGGAAACCGAGGGCGTGTCGACAACGCCGATCAAACTGATTAGCGGCGAGTCAGAGTTCTGCCAAACCTTTTTCGATAACGTTAAAGTGCCGAAGGAGAATCTTGTTGGCGAGTTGCACGGCGGCTGGGCTGTTGCTAAAGAGCTGCTCAAGCACGAGCGGAAAATGATGTCGAACCCGGAGTCGATGTCTGAGGTTTTTAACATCAGTCTGACGAAGTTGGCACAGGACGCTATTGGTCTCGATGAGACTAACGCCCTGTCTAGCCCTGAGATTCGCAGTCGCATCAGTCAACATATGATGCGGGATGCAGCGATCAGTCAGTTGGGTATGCGTATTTTCCAGCAGGCGAAAGCAGGGGTATCAGATCCTCGATTGCCCCTTTTGATGAAGCATATTGGTACGCAGGAAACCCAGGTCAAAGACGAAATCGTCCTCGAGATCTTAGGTGCTGAGGGCCTTAGCTTTGATGATGATGCGGCTTCGCAACAGGCGCGAACAATGCTTGAACGCTGGGCCTTTAATAAGTCGCTGACGATCGCCGGTGGTACCTCCGAGATTCAGCTGAATATCATTGCCAAGCGGGTGCTCGGCTTACCCTCAGGAGAGTCGGCATGATCCTCAATGATGAGCAGCGCATGCTACAAGAGTCGATGATTGACTTTTTAAACGATCAAGCACCGGTAGAAGCCTTTCGCACGTTACGGGACGACCCGAGCTTGGGTGCCTACGACCAACAGCTTTGGCGTGGCATGGTTGAGTTGGGTCTGCCGGGACTGACATCGCCCGAGGCCTACGGTGGATCGGATTTTGGTTGGCTGGGAATGGGCGCGGTGCTCGAAGAAATGGGTCGCCGGCTCACCGCGGCGCCGGTTCTTTCCAGTGTTGTTTTGGCCCAAGAATTGATTCGACACTGCGCGTCTCCGGCCCAATTAGAGGATTGGTTGCCGCCCTTGGTGATGGGTGAGCACGTGTTGACGGCGGCCATTAATGAGGGGCCACACTATGCGCCGGATCGGCTAGAAACCCGTTGGATCGATGGTCATTTGAGCGGTGAAAAAACCCTGGTGATGGATTTTGACGGCGCAGATGGATTGCTGGTGGTTGCGCGGGATGCTCAGGGTGATGGGGTCGTTGTCCGGGTCGCGGTGGACGCGCCGGAGATGACAGTGCATAGCCGTCGGCTGATGGATGGCAGGAATTATGCCAGTGTCGTATTCAATCAAACCCCCGTTCACGCTCATGATGTGCTGGCGGGTGACGCGGTTGCAGCGGGCCTTGCTCGCGCCCTCGATATCACGGCCGTCGCAATGGCCTCGGAAATGTTGGGGGGGGCACGTGAGTTGATCGATCGCACGGTCGCCCATTTGTCTGAACGTGAACAGTTCGGCGTCAAGATCGGTAGTTTTCAGGCGCTACAACATCGCTGCGCGCAGCTTTATTGTGACCTCGAAGTCGCCGCCAGTGCCGTCTACGCCGCTCTGGATGCGCTTGACCGACAGCAAGAGGAGATCACCCAGCTGGCTAGTGCGGCGAAGGCCCTCGCGAATGACTGCTTCCAGAAGACAAGCAGCGAAGCCGTACAGCTACACGGCGGTATGGGTGTCACAGATGAAATGGATATCGGGTTATTCCTGAAGCGGTCGCGCGTGTGCAACCAGCTGTTCGGATCGTCGGATTTCCATCGACAACGCTACGCGTCGTGCTTAGGTATTTGACGGTTCGGCCAATAAACTCGGGCGATTGAGGCTGTTTCGCGGGCGCCTTCCCGGCTTTGACCTACGGACCCCTCGAAAGTCGGATAGGCGTTGTAATCAACGGTCTTCGCGGCGCGGTTAATCAGCACTTCCATCACGCTGTGCCGTTGCTACGGCAGTCCTGCGACGAATTCTTTTACTTTATGCAGCCGCGAATCTGAACTAACGAACCAGCCAGCGAACCGGTGCAGCAAGTTCTCGTTGCGCCGAGTTTGCACCATTCGGCCCAGTCATCTGCAGCGACGTCTATCAATATCGATCAGGCAGACTCTTTCTCGACCAAGAACTGGTTATACCATCGGCGGAATTTGGCAATGGGACCGTCGCCATCGCACAACAGGGGCCGCTCTAGGTAGCGCTTGCGGTCCCAGATAATCCGATCCTCTTCCATCTGTTGGCAGATATTCGCGACAATCGCCTTGCCGACCGTCTTACCTAGGGTGTCAGCGGTTGCGGTGGGCTGAATGAAGGCGTAAAAAGCGCGGGACACCTCTGGTTCAATCGGGGTAATGTTGGCCATCAATACCGTGTCGTAGATGCCGGTGAACTTCACACGGCTTAAACCCGGTCCTACGCTCCGATTGGCGATACTGCCGTCAATAATGCCGCGAGGTGTCGGCTGTTTGGTGTGGAATAGGCCGTGTCGGATTGGCCCTTCGAACCCGAGTTCCGCGGGCTCTGGGTACTCGTCAACACCGTGTACGTAAATGAAATGCGCCGCATCCACCGCGTTTTCGCCGATTTCTTGCATATGGGTATTGAGCTCCCACTGGTGGATATGCGCGGTGCTCCAGTCAGGATTGTTTGCCTCTGCTTCGGGTATCAATTCGGGCTCATAGTCTGGCTCAGCACCATTGGGGTGGTACCAGACGAGGATGGTTTGGTTGA
>Ga0181573_10001910_pt1 | contig 19840 bp, 20 predicted proteins | sample 101ome_25_FD_148643 | JGI IMG/M metagenome (GOLD analysis project Ga0181573, IMG submission 148643) | Coastal salt marsh microbial communities from the Groves Creek Marsh, Skidaway Island, Georgia - 101409BT metaG (spades assembly) | ecosystem: Environmental > Aquatic > Marine > Intertidal zone... | reverse complement strand
CGCAACCCGAAGGCTGCGGCAAAGGGTTTGACCTATACCGGATAGGGGATGCCACATCCTCGCGCGACATCCACGCCGCGATCCTTGATGCCGCACGACTCTGCACCCGGCTCTAGCCAGGCTTAAGTGACTGACGGACTCGCTCTGGGGCTGTTTTGGGGGGTGCTGGGGTGGTGCTTTAGAGCTATAGGAAGAATAGCTACAAGGGATCATGGGCGATTATTCTCGTAAAGCCGCGATTTCAACATTTGTAGACAAAGCACACTCAGATCATCCAACAGAATTAGCTGGACTGAAGGGTGCACGGCTGGTCACCTCTTCGGAAATTCCTGCGGGGAAGCGATGGAACGAGGCCGTGATTAAAGACTTAACAGGTGGTGATACAATATCAGCGCGCCTCATGCGGCAAGACTTCTTTGACTTCAAACCACAGCTTACACTAATTATCTTTGGCAACACGCAGCCAAGTTTGTCCTCCGTCGACAGTGCCATCCGTCGCCGAATGGTTTTAGTTCCATTTCTAGCTAGTTTTGAGGGCAACCCTGATAAACAGTTGGGAGACAAATTAAGAAAGGAGTGGTCTCAAATCTTGCAATGGGCCATCGAGGGCGCTGTGAAGTGGTCTCATGACGGCTTGAAAATTCCACCAGATGTATTGACTGCATCTGAGGCTTATCTGGCAGAGGAAGATATCATTGGCCAATTCATCGAAGACCGTTTGGAACGTCTGCATGAGCATTCAAGTTACTTCCTGTCCATGCATGACCTTACCTTCCAGTTTGAGCATTGGTGCGAGCAGAACGGCCACCAACCATGGACAACCCGCAACTTCAAAAAAGCACTCAAAGAACGCGGGTTTGAAGAGGGCCGAAATTGGGATGTGCGCCACGATTGTGCCAATGAACGTCACAAGATTTTTCGACACATGCCTTAAGAAGGCGGCGCTTATGTTAGCTCTTATATACGTCCAAACTTAACTTATGACTTTTATACACTGACTATGGGGAGTTCTCGTCCCTACCCAGATGAAGAAGATTATAAGCAAACCATTTTGCATGAGTATTGGCACATCTATCAGCATTCAAAAATTACAGATGAATGCACAACCGATAGTCGTGACAAGTGCGAGCGTGATAAAAAGTTGACGGGGAATTATGAGAAAACCCCTTGGGGTCACGAGGGAAGTGCAAATTACATGGGCCTTCTCGAATATTCACGCCAAGTTGGAAGCTTGCGAGATATGCAGCGTCAAATGTTTAGGTACAAGGACCGTAGTTTTAAAAACTACTTTTCATCATCACAGAAATTAAATGAGTTTACTTATGATAATGAACGTCGTTTAGCTTACGACATTGGTACTTGGTTTGTAGCTTACCTTGTGCATCGCGAAGGTGAGGCAGCACTAAAAGATGCGTTTTACAATGATCTGGATCGGTATGGTTTTGAGGGATCATTTCAGCGTAATTTTGGGAAAAGTGCTGATGCGTATGTCGTAGAATTTAATGAGTTCATATCCAAAAATAAAAATAACAAACGAGAGCTTGTTAAACTGTTTCAGAAATCACTACTAGATCGCGCAAACCTTAACGCCCTAGATACTAGGAAAGCCTTCGCGTCGCTCAGCGTGTGTCAACGCAAAGCTTTACAGACCCTCTTTGCTAAAGAAGGTTTTTACAAAAGTACAATAGATGGTTTGTGGGGTAAAAACACGAAAGCTGCTTTTGATCAGTCACTTGCTTCAAATAAGCTCGAGCAAATTAAAGAAGATGATCTGTTAGCTGCCTATGGTCTTGAGAACAAATGCAACTGAAATGACGTAAAATTCAACTTAAATTTCTAAGTCGAATACTAGTATAGCTCTATGGCTGGTGGCGATGGTTTCCTTAATATTTTAAGCCAATGCCAACGAAGTAATCCGCGCCACAATGCCTAAGGTTATCTATCTTGGAAGAATGATTTCGGTAACTCGCAAACAGATTTGCTGAATTTGATATTGGTGTGCCGACTTCAATTATTGCTAACTTATTATACTTAAAAGCGTCGACTGGGGTGGTTCCCTTTAGCCTCATAAAGCTACCACGTGAGTTTTCGAGGCTTGCACCAAGCAAAATCGATTGTTGTGTTTTATTTTGGCGCTTATTTTCGTACTCAGACGACTTTTGCGAAATGCCAACCCCAGCCATATAATTAATAGACCACTTATCAAATATTCTGGTTTCGGAACGAAAATTCCTAGCGAGATGCAACGAACTTTCATTAAAGTTGTAACGGGTATTTGCTGCGTTCAAATTGCCTTCACCTAAGATATATTCATAGTTAAGCGTCAGGTCGTTAGAAACATTGTAGTCGATTTTCAGTGATAATCCGGAAAGCTTACCTTTTTTTGTTTGATTATCTAATTCTAAGCGGGCGTCTGATTGAAATAAGCCACCGGTCAAAGTCAGCGTATCTGCGGCGACATTAATAGCGTTGATAGTCAACAGAGTTGATAAGATATACTTCATTGCGTCAGACCGTTCATATTGATTACGAAAAAATAGCAGCTGTGCAGTATTCTGCAACTCATCGAACTTAATGCAACGAAATCTATGAAAGTTTTGAAGGAATCGATTCATGTGCTAGCCTGCGCTACCACCTAGCGAAGACTAGGGAAAATTGAAGCAGGAAAACCGTATGAAAACTCTATCAAAGTGGCTAATCGCCACCGTTATCTCTATCTTTTCGTTCTTATTTCTTTTGATGCTTGTGTCTGGTGCCGCTAGTATAAATTCCACTGGTGCCATTCCCGCCTGTAGAGGTGCGATATGCTCATAGATTGGTTAGAACAGAGGTTAGAATACACCCAACGCAAAAGGCTAAGAAAGCTGATCAGTAATCTAATCGAGATTGTTTATGTGAATGCCTTGTTTGCTTTTATCATGTTGATCATGCTTTTGCCGTTTATCGTTCTTTTCCTGTCGGGCGAACACCCTGCAGGACCAATTGGCAATTGCCACGCACCGCCAGATGGATGCCAGTGACCCAGCTACATCTCATAAATATGCATCACATCTTTTTGTTCTGCCCATGCGGTCATGACAGTGCGTTCAGCATGCAGGAGTTGCTGGAGCGTCTACGGCCTGACACAACGGTTAACCAAGTCGCGGATAATGCCCGATGCACAGTGTGTGGACGCAAGGGTAATAAAGAGTTTAGACTGTACTGGAAATGTGGGTGAGCACATATGTCAGATAACAAACAAGCACCACTTTGGTTTAGAGGCATCTTCTACATCGTCTTAATTGCCATCATTTCTTGGGCAATCTTTTAAGATGAAAAAAGACCTCTGCAGGGGATAAACAGCAGAAGTCTTAGTTCCTGTTGGACATAGGAAGGTTTGTGAGAAGAGGCCCTAAACCACGAGCACCCCCTTCTCTGAGTTTGTCGTTAGCCACTAAACCCAACGACAGCTTTACTTTGGTATTTCCCACCAGAGATTCTGTAACTTTTTCGACAGCTAGGTACGGATTCGACATGAATCTTTTTCGAGACTGAAACGAATAGAGCAATTTCCCATGCACAATCTGGAAAGCATTCGATTTTTTCATCTAAATGGTTCTTCTGGCAGCGGGATTACCGGATGTGCATCAGTTTCATACTGAATGAGGAAGCAAGTATTTAACTTCGTCGCGATACGGGACAGCATTTTTAGGTAAGTCGTAAACAATTACAGCCTTGTTATCTGTCAACTGTTTCCAAAGCACTGGTAACAGTCGCTTGTATGCTGCAAAAATGCTTGGCTCTGCTTCGGGTAAATCTTGTTTGAGCAAGTCTCTCAATGCTGGAAGCTGATAGTAAGGTATCATCGTGAACATATGATGCTCCACGTGATAATTCATATTTAGATATAGAAACCGATTGATCGGTCCCATCATCACGGTGCGTGTATTAAGCCTGTGATCAGTTACGTTCTCTGCCATTCCCAAATGTTGCAGCGCGCCTGTCATACTCATTTGCCACGTGCCATACAGACGAGGAGTTACGACAAGAAGTAACGGAACAACCGAATTTAAAAATAACGCACTTGCCAGAGTTACAAAAAATATCAGACCCCAAACTCTTGCGACGAAGAAAACCTTTGGAAAATCCTTTTCACGTAAGTACGTTACCTCTTCTGCGTTTATCTTTCCCTGAAAGTGACTGAACCATCTTATTAAGTTCACTTTTAGCTCAATTACACCAAAGATACCCAAAATTTGTTTAATAAGATCAGGGGGCCGCATATTTTGAATTTCTGGATCACGGCCGACGATTATTGTGTCAGTGTGATGTCTGACATGGCTCGCTCTCCACACGTACGGTGACCGCAGCAGAAAAAAGGACGCGATTTGGTAAACCAGCTCGTTCTTCCATGGAGTTTTAAAAGCCGTGGAATGACCACACTCATGCCAGCGAGCGTCTGACGCAGAAGAATAAAGGACACCGTAAACAAGCCAAAACGGCAGGCCCCACCACGATGGAAAAGTATACACGGCGAGGCTGCCAGAGATTACAAGCAAGCCAAGCCATATCAACACATCTATAGTTGGGCGCAGGTCTTGCTTGATACATAGTTCGCGTATTTCTTTAGGATCAACCTTTGGGCGAAACCAATGTGGGTTAGCAAGACCAGACGCTACGGCCTCTTTTCCAGACTGTCCTAACAATGAATAATCTTGCTTCATCAAGTTTCCTCGAGTGACTGACAAATTCTCAACACAACAATGTGTTGCAAGTACTTCTACTTTATTTCAAGCAATTTTTTGGCAGCGATCCGCAAATCATGTACGCGCTGTATTGGCTCCCTATGACTGATTGCTTGTAATAGGGCCTAATTAGTTCGAACCTTTTTCAGAAAAAATGTGAGAGTGGGATAACTAGCAACTGAAGCGGTCGAGTTTTTGACCCCTACCCCTTGTTACGCGGTTAGATAGGATACTTCTTCCAACCTCAACTCACGTTACTAACCACTCACCACAAAAACGTTTATGAAGATCGGAGCGATTGCTACTGGTGTAGCCAGCCCAGTCACGCTGGATAAGATTTGTCTGATCATGCTGTGATCTTTCCACTGATTTGGTGAATTTTGATTGTTGTGTTAATATGCAAGCAGCCAGCACGGAGGGATGCCACACAGAATGGTTCGATCCAAGGGCTAAAACTACAGGCGACAGAAGACTTACCCATGGCGCATAGGCGTATGTGCGAATGAGTATTATAATCGCTGATGTGATCCTCAAAGACTCAAATTTCACTCAGTGGTACTGTGGGGTCAGTGCGCCTTTTTCGATGTACTTGCATTGGCCTCACTTTTTAATTTTGAATTTGCCGCAACTAATGTCTGCAGCGGCAAATAACGTGAGGCTGATTGTTTCGTCCCCGAAAACCGCACGCAATTAGCCTCACTTTTCACATGCGACAGAAACTACCAGACTAAACAAATTAGTTGTCTGTTTGAGAACAGTCGCTAATTTTAAACTATAAGTTAATGGAAAGGACAAACTATGAAGGCATTATCAACTGCATTCTTTGCTTTAATACTTTCGACTTCATTTGCCGTAGCCGATGGTTGTGGCAACCACAACAAAGACACTGCTATGCAATGTGAAGCAGGCCAAACTTGGGATGACAAGTTGGGCGTATGCTTGGACACAAGCGCATAAGTCAATTCTTATTGGCAAAGCCGAAGAATCCATACTGTACAATAATTAGTGCCGATAGCGGTTAGATGCTATCGGCATTTTCTTTGTTAATTTTGAGGGAACCGATTTATGTGCTAGCCTGCAATTCCACCAAGCGAACACCAGGAAATATGGTGATAAAAGATAATTGTAATTCAATTTACAACGCAACTACACAAGTTTAATCATGAACTGAATAGGATGCATCATGTTGTCTAGTTTAAGACCCAAAGTATTTGGCTCTACACTCCTATTTTTATTTACGATGAGCACATCTTGGGCTTCCGGATTAGAAGAGCCCGAGGTGCTCTCGCCGGTTGTTTCACCGACACAACCTTGCAAAATATCTGTGGTAACCAACGAAAATGATTACAAGCGCGCCTTGTTCCATTACACTTTTGCGGTAGGACAGGAAACACAAACAGCCCAAGATTCAGCGAGTAATATGGTTCGTTCTCATCAAGCTGCTCGGCTTCAATCTTGCAATCAAAATGCTAGAGCAGTGACAGATGGACATGGGAAACCAGTTAGAGATGGATTATTTCAAATCGTTATAAATTACTAAGGTTGTAGCAGTGATTACGCCTTAAATTTCACTGCGGTGGCTGAGGATTATTTTTTGGATTGGAGTCTATTATCTTAACTTCAAGAATATCTGGCGAGTTGAGTACCAGTAGGTCTTCATACAATGCTTCTGCTACATCCTTGGAATATATTTGATCATTGTCTCGGTAGAAAGCGAAAGATTTTTGATGCTTTTCCCGTTTGGCAGGGTTATCGAGTGTCGCCTTTGTCCAATTGTAAAGAGAATAACCCTCTAATCCGTTCCCCTCTGCTTCTTCGCAGTATGCCTTGAACGCATCATAGGTGCAGACTGCTCGCATATCATATTTTTTTGCAATCTCAGCGACTTCTTGAGCCGTAGTCGAAGTACCCATCGACCTAAGGTCTGTCGATAATGCAGAAGTGACAACAATTCTAATTTGATACAACCAGTCAGTCATGTATGCTCCATCCTTAGTTAAATAGCACAGTGAAAAGAGTAGTCAGAATTTTAAGGGTTACCAGAGATGTTTAGTTCGTTTTTCCCTTCTCCCAGGTATTTTTTCGTTTCTTCATCAGCATGGATACTGACGCTGATAATAGTTTGGTACACCTTGGGCGAGAGCATTGGGACGTTTTTAGGTTTCAATTTAAAAGAAAGCCAAACAGTAATTGGACTTGGGCACTTCATCACACCAGAATTTCTGTGGTTCGACGCATATTTTTTATTTGGTGCAGGCTCAATTTACCTATTTTGGAACTTTAAAACTAAACACACTTGGTCAAACTGGTCTATACTGGGATCAGCGTTACTAATTTATCTGTCGTATACATCGGTACAGGTCTCCGTCGTAATTAACGCTTGGTACGGACCATTTTATGACGATATTCAAAATGCACTAACTGGTTCAGGTGAAGTAACCTCCCTTGATTTGTATTCTCATCTTGGAACTTTTTCATTAATTGCTTTTCCGTACATCGCTTTAATAATTGCTAACCGATTTTTTACTTCACACTATATTTTTCGTTGGCGCACTGCGATGAATGATTATTACGTCGAGCGCTGGGCGAAAATTAGAAAGATAGAAGGCGCATCTCAGCGAATCCAAGAAGATACAATGCGATTTGCAGGCATAATGGAGGGACTTGGGATCGCATTTGTGGACTCAGTAATGACCCTCGTTGCTTTTTTACCCGTATTGGCCGCACTATCGGTCCATGTAGAACAACTGCCGATAATCGGCCAAATTCCTTATCCTTTAGTTACAATAGCAATATTATGGTCGACGTTTGGAACCCTTTTACTTTTAGTAGCAGGTATAAAATTACCTGGATTAGAGTTTAAAAACCAAAGGGTCGAAGCAGCTTTTCGGAAAGAACTTGTACTGGGCGAGGACAGTTCAGAACGGGCTGAGCCTGAAACCCTGGCAGAGTTATTTTCTAACGTAAGAAAAAACTATTTTAGAATCTTTGTACATTACACTTATTTCAATTTATTCAGATACATGTATGTGCAAGCAGACAACGTTATCGCATACGTATTTTTAATTCCCACTATTGTCTCTGGCCGAATAACGCTTGGAATTATGAACCAAATATTGCGCGCTTTTGGGCAGGTTGCATCATCTTTCCAGTTCTTGGTGTCCTCTTGGACAACAATAATTGAGCTAATATCTATATATAAAAGACTTCAAGCATTTGAGGCTGCTATCGCCGATTTACCAATGCCAACCATCGATAAAGAGTTTATCGAAGCTGGCCAAACAGAAAGATGAAGTCGCGGGTTAGCACCAAAACGAACCTTTTTCAGAAAAAATGCGAGAGCGGTATAACTAGCAACTGAAGCGGTTGAGTTTTTGACCCCCCTACCCCATGAACAACAGAAACCAAAAGAAAAAGTAGCCCCAGAGTAGCCCGAAAAACAAAAGGCTCAGCGTATTTCAGCTAAGCCTTGGAAAACAATGGTGCCCCCAGAGGGCTAAGATCTAATTATATTATCATTTCTATTCAGAATCTTATGGGATCTTCAATCTAGCAAAGTGGTCCCAAAAGCGGTCCAGATCAGCAGTGAGAACCCACCAACCAGCATAACGTCAAGTTGGATGATCTCGGGGCTGGTTTTGAAATAGCGGAAGGAAACTGGCTTACGCGTGGCTAAAAGGCTAATATACAGCATGCTGTCAGGCAAGGTGGTTTATTCTGACAGCGCCGCAGATGGCATTTAGGATCGATCCACCCACGCACCATCGGCGCGCGCACTTTCCAAACACGATGCAATAAACCACATGCCATCCAAGCCAGCCGATACATCAGGGACTAATCCGTTGTCATTTTTTCCGGAAATAATATCAGCGATATCGTTGTAAAGATTCGCAAACCCTTCCAGATAGCCTTCTGGATGACCAGGAGGAATACGCGTCCAACGTCCAGCACCAGACCCTAAACCAGCACCACCACGTGTAATTATTTGCTTGGGTTCACCAAAGCGGGCAAAGGTCATTTGGTTCGGGTTTTCTTGTCCCCATTCAATGCCGCCTTTGTCGCCATAGATCCGAAGCTTCAGACCGTTTTCACAGCCCACCGCCACTTGGGACGACCAAATCGTACCCCGCGCGCCATTGGCATAACGGGTACGAATAAACGCATTGTCATCAACCTGACGTCCCGAAACAAAACTCGAAAGCTCAGCCGACAATTCATTCGGAACCATGCCAGTCACAAATGTCGCTATGTTAAATGCGTGGGTACCTATATCACCAATACACCCTGCTCCTGCACGCGCAGGATCGGTACGCCAATCGGCCTGTTTGTTTGATGGATCGGAGGCTTCGGTCAGCCAATCTTGGGCATATTCGGCCTGAATGATCCGAATATTGCCCAAATCGCCATTCGCCACCATTTCGCGTGCCTGACGGATTAGGGGATAGCCGGTGTAGTTGTGAGTTAGGAAAAACCGCGCCTTGGATATAGCAACCGCGGCTTGAATTGCAGCGGCGTCCTCGGCCGTGGCGGCCAAGGGTTTGTCACAAATCACGTGAATGCCAGCCTTCAAAAACGCAATCGCGGGGCCCGCATGCATATGGTTTGGCGTAACAATGGCGACCGCATCAATGCCGTCGTCGCGCGCCGCCTCGGCCACCGCCATGGCGTCATAACTGTCATAGGAACGTTCGATCCCAAGCTCTGCAGCCGAGGCCGCCGCGCGCGCAGGATCCGACGACAAGGCCCCCGCTACCAAATCAAACCGCCCGTCGATCCGTGCCGCGATGCGATGGACCGCGCCAATAAACGCGCCTTGGCCACCGCCGACCATCCCAAGTTTCAGACGCGTCATAGGCCCAGCATCCTTTTGATTTGTGCATCATCCCGTTCGCCGCCCGCAAAATCATCAAAAGCTACTTCGGTTACATCGATCATGTGGCTTGCAATGAACGGCGCACCTTCGGCAGCGCCCTGTTCAGGCGATTTGATACAGCATTCCCATTCCATTACGGCCCAGCTGTCGTACCCATGCTGGATCAATTTGGAAAAGATACCCGCAAAATCGACCTGACCATCGCCCAAACTGCGGAATCGCCCCGCGCGGTTGATCCACGATTGATAGCCAGAATACACTCCCTGCCGCCCGTCTGGATTAAATTCGGCGTCTTTGACGTGGAACGCATTAATGCGGTCATGATAGATGTCGATAAATGCCAGATAATCCATTTGCTGCAGCAAGAAATGCGACGGATCGTAGTTAATCATAGCGGCTTCATGACCGCCGCAAGCATCAACAAACATTTCAAATGTTGCGCCATCAAACACATCTTCACCTGGATGGATTTCAAAACCGATATCTTGACCGTATTCCTTATAGTGATCCAAAATTGGGGTCCACCGACGTCCGAGCTCGGCAAAAGCCTCTTCAACCAACCCTGCAGGACGTTGTGGCCAAGGATAAAGGAACGGAAAGGCCAAGGATCCCGTAAAACTGACCGTATGTTTTAGGCCCAATTTGCGCGATGCGACAGCGGCCTTTTTCATCTGATCAATCGCCCATTCCGTCCGCGCGGCGGGATTGCCATGCACAGCCGCAGGGGCAAAGGCATCGAACGCCTCGTTATACGCAGGGTTCACGGCAACCAATTGCCCCTGAAGGTGGGTGGATAATTCGGTAATCTCAACGCCCGAATCGGCACAGATACCAAGAACTTCATCGCAATACGTGTCACTCGTTGCAGCCTTGTCTAAATCAAACAGCCTGGTATCAAAAGTTGGGATTTGTACCCCTTTATATCCCAAGTCTGCTGCCCATGCCGTAATGTTCTCGAGTGAATTAAACGGAGCCAAATCACCAGCGAATTGCGCCAGAAAAATGCCTGGGCCTTTGATTTGTATTGCCATTACGCCATCTCGCTTATCATGTTCAGGTGGCGGATATCGACAGGACAGTCCAGCAGCCTGTCAAGTTGTGTAAACAGCGGCTTTAGATGAGGCATTTCCAGATGCGCATCCAAATCTGCCTGACTTCGCCAATTTTCATAGAAAACAAAACAGCAGGGGTCTTTTGCATCTACGTGAAAATCATAATTGATGCAGCCTTCTTCTGCCCGCGTTGGGTCAACTTGACTTGCGAGTAGATCATACAGTTCTTCCCGGGTGTCAGGTTTTGCCGTAACGGTGCCGATAATGGTGACATGTGTCATGGATCAGCTCCTTTTCTGACTTAGCGCAACGGCTAAGATGATAATGCCACCACGGGCGATCAGTTGCTGGCTGAACTCCAGCCCCATCAGGATCAGACCGTTGTTGATCAGACCGATCATCAAAGCCCCAACAATGGTGCCTATCACCGTGCCTTTACCACCGAACAAAGATGTGCCACCAAGCACTGCGGCAGCGATAACCGAAAGCTCGTCGCCCTCTCCCAGCTGGAACCGACCCGATTGCAAACGGCCCGCATAGAGCATCCCCGCAATTGCCGCTGCCGTGGATGAAAGAACCAGCACTCGAAACTTGATGCGGGCGGTATTGATACCGGAATAGCTAGCCGCCTGTTCACCACCGCCAGTTGCCAGAACGCGGCGACCGAAGCTGGTGCGGCGCAGCACGACGTGACCAACAGCACCGAAGATGAGCATCCAAAATAACAGAACCGGCACAAGCCCTATTGAGCCTCCGCCGAACCACCAGGCATAGCTTTGCGAAAGGATCGGAACCGCAGCAGTATCAGAGACCCACATAGCGATGCCTTTTGCGATCCCCATCATGGCAAGCGTGGTCAGGAACGATGGGATGCCTATTTTGGTCGTCAGCCAGCCGTTAAACACACCGATCGCGATTCCGGTCGCCAATCCGGCAATTATACCGCCAAAAGGTCCGGCGACGGATATCGCCATAGCCACGGTTACACTGGCGAGCCCGGCAACCGCCCCCACGGACAGGTCAATCTCACCTGCCGATAACACGAAAGTCATTGCAACAGCCATCACCGCGATCATGGTTGTCTGGCGCACGATATTCAGTAGATTATTCATGTTCAAAAAGCCGCGGTCGTTCAGCGTCAGGGCGAAGATTACAAAGATCGCAACAAAGCCAATGTAGATGATGTTTTGGCGCCAGTTTGCCAGAAACGCGTTAAATGCCTTTGACGTTGGATTTGTGTCAGCGTTGACCATTGGAAACCTCCTGCCCTGCGGTCAGGGCCTCTTGAATTGCGATTTGCAGTCGCTGTTCGGCGAGCTGCAATCTATGGGCAGCGTTGGAATTGAACTCGGCCGGATCTTCCAGATCGCCATGCGGGATGTCGTCATAGACGCGGCCGTCTGCCATCACGATGATGCGGTCGCATGCGGTCAGCAGTTCTGATAACTCGGATGAAATCATCAGGATTGCCTTGCCGCTGGCCGCCAGGTCCCGAACCATTTGGATGATCTCGGACTTGGAGCCAATGTCGATACCTGCTGTCGGTTCGTCCAGGACAAACACGTCGGGGTCTGCGGCTAACCATTTTCCAATGACAACCTTTTGTTGATTACCACCGGACAAAGTGCTGACTGCATGATTTCTACTGGCGCTTTTGATCGACAAGCGCTTTATCTGGGCATCCGTCGTTTGGCGCAACTTGTTGGCATCAACAAATCCGGTGTTGGATAGATCGTCGAGCACCGCAAGTGTTACGTTGTCGGCAACCGAGTGTGCCGGAATAATGCCTTGGGTCGCACGCGCTTCAGGCACCAGCGCCACGCCGGCCGCAATAGCATCACTTGGACGGCGAATGTTCACGGGGCGATCGTTGATACGGATCTCTCCAGAGGTGATCGGCTCAATGCCCGCAATCAACTTTGCCAAAGATGTCCGGCCCGATCCCAAAAGACCTGCAAGTCCTACGACCTCGCCCCTGTGGATGGTCAACGAAATGTCCTTAGGCTTGTCGCGCCCGCAAACATTGCGCAGCTCCAGCGCAATATCGCCACGTATGACGTCTTTGCGTTCGACATCCGCCAGTCCTAGCGAGCGCTTGCCGACGATATGTTCGATCATGGTGTCAATCTGCAGATCAGCCATATCGGCCGTGGTCACATGCTTACCATCCCGCAGGATTGTGGCACGATCGGCAATTCGGGCAATTTCATCCATTCGGTGGCTTACATAGATAATCGCCACGCCTTGAGATTTCAGTTTACGCAGAAAGGTAAACAGACGGTTCACATCCGACACTGCCAACGCAGTCGTGGGTTCGTCCAGCACCAGAACCCGCGCATCCTGCGAGATCGCTTTAACGATCTCGGTCAGTTGCTTTTGCCCTGCCCCCAAGTCTCCGACAATCGAGACAGGGTCAATGTCGACCTCTAGCATATGGAACAACTCAGCCGCCTTGCGCTCGGCCTCCTTGTCGCTGATCAGCCCGCCAGAGATAATTTCGCGCGTCAGGAATACATTCTGCGCCACTGTAAGCGTCGGGATCAAGCTCATTTCCTGATAGTTCATGGCAATCCCTGCGGCACGGGATGCAGCAGGTGTGTGGGTGGTCAGGGGGACGCCGGCCACCTCGATCGTTCCGGCGGTGGGTACATGAACCCCGTTCAGAACCTTCAGGATTGTTGATTTGCCTGCACCGTTGCCGCCCAGAAGGGCATGGACTTCACCAGCGAAGACCTCAAAATCCACGTTATCGAGAGCCTTGACGCCACCAAAGTGTTTGGAAATGCCCCTCATGCGGACGGCAACAGTTGACATCAGATAGACTCCCAAGCGCCAGTTTCACCCGACCGCAGCAAGGCATCCGCGACTTTTTCCGTCAAAAGCGCCTCTTCAAAATTCGGCGACGGCTGGGTGCCTTCGACAATGGCTTTGCAGAAATCGTAACATTCGATGATCTTGGTTTCGCCATAGCCAATACCAAGCGCAGGGATTGGCCATAGACCTTCGCCGTAGGGATGCGCTGGACCGGTGTAGATAGTCCGGAAACCTCGCGCTTCACCGGGATCGTCGGCGAACATCACCTGCAATTCATCCCGGCGTTCATAGTTGAACAGGATTGACCCCTTGGTGCCGTGTATTTCCAACGTAAGGAAGTTGTTGCGACCCCACGCGTTGCGGGTGGCTTCAATGCTGCCAATCGCCCCCGATTTAAAGCGCACCATCGACATAACTTCATCGTCCACATCAACTGCGGCGCGTTCCGCATCTGAAGATTTGTCTGATGCACCCAGCTTGTCCACGCCACCCTGTTGGATAGGGCGGGTTTTCACATAGGTTGGTGTAATGGCTTGAACGGTGTCAATTGGACCAACCAGATAGTGGGCCATATCCACAACATGGGTCCCAATGTCTCCGACCGCACCAGAGCCCGCGATGCTTTTCTGAAAGCGCCACGACAATGGACCATTTGGATCAGCCGACCAATCCTGCAAATAAGTGCCACGGAAATTGATCACGTCACCGATCTTTCCTTCTTCGATGAACTTTTTGGCCAGCGCTACCGCAGGTGTGCGACGGTAATTGAAGGCAACCATCGTCGTTGCGCCCGATGCCCTGGCCGCTTTGACCATCGCAACACTTTCTTCGAGCGTCGACGCCAAAGGCTTTTCGCAAATTACATGTTTGCCCGCCTTCAGTGCTTCAATCGCAATCTCGGCATGGGCATTATTGGGCGTGCAAATATCAACTATATCGATGTCAGTGCGGTTGACGGTTGCTTTCCAGTCGCTCGAAGCTTCGTCAAAACCAAAACGGTCTCGGGCATCTTGCGCTGCACCTTCGGTGAGATCGACCACCACTTTGCGGTGAGGAATTGCGGGGGCGGGCCAGAAAAACATTGGCATTGCGGCATAGGCCATGGCATGCGCCTTGCCCATGAAACCGCCGCCAATCATGGCAACGTTTAAGGTCTTAGTCATCGGAAAGCTCCGTCAAAATGTGGGAAGGGGTGGTCCTGCGGCAAGGGAGGCTCCGCAGGACCGGTGCATGATTATTTCATGCTGCTTTGGATGTTTTTGGTGGCTTCTGAGCGATAAACTGTTTGCCAAGCCTCCAGCAGGTTGTCTTTGCTGACCGGAAGTGCCGGCAAGGCAACAAAGGCTGGGGCAGCTTTATCCAACAGACCATAACCCGCCAGCATCGCTTCGGCGACACCCTGATCAAACGGACGCTGCGCGCCCAAGCCTTTGATGAAACCGCCCTGTGCCATGTTGATGGCAACGTTCTCGCCCAAGTCGATCGTGGTGATGATTAGATCGTTACGACCAGCGACGCGTGCAGCCGAAATTACACCTTCGGCAGGGACATCCCAGACAGCCCAAATGCCGTCGATATCAGACCGAGAGGTTAGCATGGCCGAGGCCACTTTTTCTGCATCGCCAGTGAAGTCCGGTCCTCCAATGCCCTGTTCGGCAACAATTTCGATCTCAGGATAGTTTGCCTCAACGGTTGCTTTGAATGCGTCATAGCGCTGACGTGTCACAAAGAAGTCTGCGGCGTGATAAACCAGACCGATCTGACCGCCATCCTCGCCAAGGGCCTCCGCCATCAGATGAGCTGACGCAACACCGTTGCCGTAGTTGTCGGCTGACACAACCGACACATAGTCCTCGCCAGCAGTCATGCCCGGAGGAGTATTTTCCATGAACACGATTTTTACACCAGCTTCGGCAGCCGCTTTGTACGCTGCAGCAGTTGCTGCCGGATCAGTGGGAACAGATACGATAATATCTGGCTGACGCGCCATGACAGTTTCGATATCTGCCACCTGCTTTTCTGGCTTAAAGCCAGCGTCAGTGACGGCGATAACGTCGATGCCCATTTCAGCGAACTGGAATTTCAAACCTTCGATCTGTGCACGCGACCAATCGTTTCCGCCGTAATGCATAACAATCGCCGCAGTTGCATTCATCGCTTTGATCTGGTCGATCTCGGCACCGCTCAGCGACAGATCAGCCGCCGGGCTTGGGTCCTCGCCGTTCGGGCCTTTTGACAGAACGCTTTCCTGAAGCGCAGCCAAAGCTGCGGTCGGATCTGCCGCTGCCGGCATAGCGCTAAGAGCAATTGCAATCGCGGCAACCGATCCCATAAGAGTTCTACGTGTAAACATTGTTCTTCCTCCCAGAAGATGGGGCGAACCCCGTTAGAATAAGCCGATTAGGCTTGGGTTAGGTAGTCCATGCTGGCACGTGCACCGTCGGCAGGCTCGTCCCAGGCATCTAGTTCGGTGCAGACCCATCCGGTGAACTGCGTCTCGCGCATGGCGGCGATAATCGGGTCGGTTGGCACATCACCGCGATCCAGCGGTGTGAACGCAAAAGGTTCGGTTTGAAGCCCTTTAAGATGAATGTAGGATATGCGGTCAGCGTGATCGCGGATCAGTTGCGCCGGGTCGCCTCCGGCCGCTGCCAAATGTGCAGTATCGGGGCAGAAATCTATGGCTGTTAGGTCGAAAATTCTGCTCACCTCGGCCGGACCTTCAACAATCGTTGAAAGATGCGGGTGGTAATGAGCGGTCAGGCTGCGTTCCTCGGCCAAGGCCTTAACGCGATCTAATGCAGCGCCCAGTTTGTCATAGTCGGTATCGCGGATACCATCAAAACGCTTGGCTCCACCGCCGACCACAAGATGCGGCGCGCCCAACTCGGCGGCGCGGTCAGCGGCACGGGTGATGCGGGCCAACTCCTCGGGCAAGATATCGTCGAAAATGAAGTTGGCACCTGAATAGGCAGCCACAAGCGTCAAACCGTTGTTGGTCAGCAGGCCGCGAAAGTCGGCAGCGCTGTAGTCCAGCAGGTTTCCATCAAACAATTCAACGCCGGTATAACCTGCCGCTGCGATTTCGGCACAGGCACGATCCATGTCGCCAAAGGTCCGATAACTCAGCTTCGTGATCGATGTAACGCCCTCGGCATTACCACCAAGATCCCCCCAACAGTTAGCCTGATAAGCCAGCTTCCATTCGGTCATTTCATCCTCCTCCAGTCGGCAGATTTTGCCGTCGAGGTAGTTAATAAGTCGATAATTAGATCTTAGTCAACATTTTTTATGCTCAAGTATCTTATCTTTTGCTTTTTTTATGCAAAAGTAGTTACTTGCCATGCAGAATGAGACCGACTATTGTCGACCAAGTAGAGTTGTGAGAGACGAAAATTCGTGGAAACAGGCAGTTCAATCGCGAATCAATCCAAAGGAAAAGGGCGGCCACGCAATACCGAGTCCGCCGTCGCAAGCCTTGTCGATGTCCTGAACCTTGTTCGTTTAGGGCGCGCAACAACTCGTCAGGAACTGGAACGCGTCGGAGAATACGGACGTGCCATCGTTGCAGACAGGCTGGCCACACTTAAGGATTTGGGACTGGTCGACGAAAGCGCCACAGGTGCAGCGACTGGCGGAAGGGCGCCCAGGCTTGTCCAAATCATCAAAGACCGAGCGCGCTTGGCGGTCGTCAACCTTGAGCAATCGGCCGTTGGTGTAGGGATTGCAGACCTGAGCGGCAAAATTCTGGCAGAACACCACGAACTTATCGACATCGCTGATCAGAACATGACAGTCGACAGAATTAGCGCCTTGATCAAATGGATGTTATCTCGCCAGACAGGTAGTGTTGATCTATGGGGAATATCGATCTCTGTCCCGGGTCCAGTCCTTGCCAACGCAGAAACCCCATTTCTTTCAGAGACACCTGATTTTCTTCCCAATTGGGACAGATCCGGCTTGATCGAATCACTGACGCAAAGGTTTCAAGCTCCGATTTGGATGCGTTCGAATGTCGAGACCATGACAATGGGTGAATTCCACGGTGGGGCAGGCGTTGGATTGCAGTCAATGCTATTTGTAAAGGTCGGGCAACGCATCGGAGCAGGGTTGGTCAATGACGGACATCTTTATCATGGCTCATCAGGCGCCGTCGGCCTGATCGGACAACTTCCGGTCCATTACAACGACACAACAGGCACACTGGATGCAATGGCCGGGTCCGGCATGATGAAGGCGCAGGGCGCTGCCGTCGCCGCATCTAGTGAAAGTCCTCAACTGGCTGACATTTTGGCCCGCACTGGCGAAGTGAACGCAATCGATGTGTGTCAGGCCGCCCAAATGGGAGATACGGCCAGCACCGAAATTGTCGTACAAAGCGGACGCCTGATAGGGGGTGTCGTGGCCACCTTGGCCAACATGCTAAATCCGCAACTCATTGTCCTTGCCGGATCAATTTCTCAATCAAACGACATATTGTTGGCCAGCTTTCGCGAAGCCGTTTATGGCGCATCGCACCCTCTGGTCACTCGGGATTTGCGCATCCTGAGATCACAAATGAGCAGTTCTGCCGCTCTTTTGGGGGCCGCCAATATAGCGATCGAAGCTCTATTCGATCCGGTTTTCCTGAAAGACTGGATTATCCTCGGCACACCCACCAAACACCCGAAATTTGTGCAGAGCTTGACCCATGCAGCAGCCAAGGCGCCAACCTCTGTCGACGGGCCCCCTCCTCCGCCAGAAATATGAAGGAGACTTGAATGACAATCGTCGGACTAGGACCGCATGGCGAACGCGCCTCACCACCAGAACGGGTTACTTTGTTGCCTCAAGACATAGAGTCCGCCCGGACCAAGAAGCTGCGCATTGCCATCGTCATGCACACGATGGAAAGCGATTGGTCCAAGCATCTTGTCCAAGGGATCGTCGGTGTACTTGGCGAATGTGGAGCTATTGTAATTGACGTTGTGGATTGTGACTTTTCCCCAGCAAAGCAAATCGAAGCGTTAAACCGCCTGTGCGCTGACAACCCAGATGCGATTATTTCGTTACCCGTCGATAACGCTACTGTCGCCGATGCCCACATTGCTGCTGCAAGAGCGGGTATAAAGCTCGTGTTGATTGACAATGCGCCGATCGGCATGCTTCCGGGTAAGGACTATATTTCGCTTGTTTCGGCTGACAATTACGGGCTAGGGAAAATCGCAGCTGAACTTTTGTCGGAACATCTGCCACCGAATTCAATTGTGGGAGTTCTCGGGTATGACGCAGATTTCTTTGCATCCAATGAACGAGAAATAGCGTTTGGTCAGTGGATCGAGATCAATCGGCCAGACGTCACACTGAAAACCACCCGATTTGCATCCATTGAAACCGCAGGGTCCGAAGCTGTTGCTCTTGTCGAGAAGAACCCCGAGATTTCGGGTCTATTCGCGGTGTGGGATACCCCGTGTGAGGAAATCCTAAAGGCATTCTCGGAACGGGAATTTAAGCTACCCATCACGACTGTTGACCTTGGGAATAAGGTAACAATTGACCTATCAAGCGGTGGTTCCGTCGTAGGCATTGCGGGCCAACGGCCTTTTCAGCAAGGAGAAGCTGCGGCAAGAACAACAATAACATCATTGCTGAACCGCCCCTGCCCCGATTGGGTCGCCCTGCCGGGACTTCCAATTTCCCGCTCGAATGTAATCGAAAGCTATCAGTTTATTTGGCGAAAACCTGCACCTAAAGGAAATTGACACTCCAAAATTTGTGTCTTCGTGGTTTTACCAACATCCACGTTCATCTGCACGTTGCCCTGCGTCATCGATGAATTTCTATCATCATCAATTGGCGTGTAGCCAGCGCCGCAAGCCGCAACCAATATACACAACATACCCATAAGAATTGATTTTCTCATAACGACTCTCCGAATATCATATTGATACACATTCCAACATGCTTATGAAATTTTCACAGGTAGTGTTATCGTTACTTTGGAGCCCACAACTTGGTGGGAACCAGATATTTATACACCTATCCCAACCGCTTCCTTTCGACATAGACCCTCAACCAAGCCCAGTAGTGCGCCTGATTACGGACGCCGTGCACCTCTGCCGCCTAATCCTTTGCGTGTTTGATTGGAATATTACCCTCGCGGATTTTGCCTATGTCAGCTTCTTGCTTTGACACATAATCAGTCAGACAACAGTTTCACCCAATCACTTTTCTGATAATTCGCTTTTATGGGCTGCAGCCAATTCCGCCATGCTGTTGTCCGGTCAGACGTGATGCGAGAGGGGGTCTGAGAGGCGCTAGGAGAGTCACTGAGAGCCTGTGTGACTTAGGTCTCTGGGGACCCTGGTGGGGCTGCCCTGGGGCTGTGGGAGGGGCTG
>Ga0181573_10001906_pt1 | contig 19882 bp, 14 predicted proteins | sample 101ome_25_FD_148643 | JGI IMG/M metagenome (GOLD analysis project Ga0181573, IMG submission 148643) | Coastal salt marsh microbial communities from the Groves Creek Marsh, Skidaway Island, Georgia - 101409BT metaG (spades assembly) | ecosystem: Environmental > Aquatic > Marine > Intertidal zone... | reverse complement strand
CCTCGAGAACGTGATCCGTGATGCGGTCACCTACACCGAGCACGCCCGCAGAAAGACCGTCACCGCCATGGATGTCGTCTACGCGCTCAAGCGCCAAGGCCGCACCTTGTACGGTTTCGGCGGCTAAGCGTTTCTCAGCGCTGCCGAGCAAAGCTGTACTATATTGTATTAGGTGGAACAATTTTAATAGCACTGCAAAATAGTTGAACAATCTCTCTGACCCTTTCACGCCTAAACTTAACGACGACGACGCCCTCGTTGCGATTCTTCGTGCCTACAATTCGTTTTACACGCGTATGCTAAAGTCGGGCGGCATGAAATTTCTATTGGCCGTTGCGAGCTCAGTGCACGGCCGGTGCGCTAGCCGCATCAAAAGAGGCTTGCATTTCTCTCCACCTCTTCGCCATCTCGTGCACGTGAGGTCCGTTGAAAATACACATGACAGTACAGTCTTGACTGTACTCCAATTGGGTGAGAAGCTTGGGAGTGATCACGAAGCACTGCGGCGTGTTCTTTTGGCTGGCTGCTTCAACCATGCGTTTGAATACCTTGCGCTCGTTTCTCGCATCCATGCCTTGATTAATTTCGTCAACGACGCGGAAAGGCGCGCTGGTGAATGGCTGAAGGGCGATCATGTACAACATCGTGGTGACGGATCGTTCGCCACCGGATTGCCGATGAGAATCAAGCAAGTGCATGTCTTCGTTTGCTCTGAATTTGACTCGAATTTCCAGCGAATACTCTTTAAAGTCATCTCCATAGCCTCCGTGCTCTCGAGACCCGTCTCCAGCCAAGGTTACCTGTCCAGCACAAGCGATCTGCGCAAAGTTTTCCGAGAACTGCTCGCTAATCTTCGCAATCGTGCGCTGCAATTGTGGTAGCCACTCAGCTTTCACTTTGGCGATAGCTTCTTGCTTGATCTTCAACGTCGCCGTTTGTTCTTCAAGCTTTCTTTCGAGATCTTTCATCTCAGCCCGTCTTCTGTTGTACTCATCTAAAACCATTGGGTTTGGACATAAAATCGCATCAGCCTGTTCTTGGTATCGACTGATTTCGAACTCAAGTTCTTCGATGGTGGTGGGCCACTCGGAAAACATCGCTTCAACCTCTGCAGAGAGCTCAACGACTGACATGGCCTCCTCCTTCAGCGTGACTGCCTTGGCGCGCTCTATCGTGTACTTCTCCTTGAGTTCGTCGCGATGCTTTTTAGCAACGTTCACCCGGTCTTCAATTTCACTCAGCGCGGTGGCATGCTTGTCCATTTGTGCACTAATCTCTGTGCCCATGAGCACATTGACGGTGTGCTCAGAGTACACCTTGTGAGCGGCGTGAACTGCCTTGCACATTTCCATCGCGAGCGCAACTCGATCTTGCGTGATCTTTTTCTGTTTATCCAGGCAATCCTTTTCGATCCTAGCCACGTCCGATGACTGTTGCTCCGTTTGGATCAGGCTTTTGTTCTGGATGATCATCGCCTCGATTCGTTTACGCCGTTGTTCTGGTTCCGAGGCGAGATCGTTGAGTTGCTTTCGACGACGGGAAAGCTCAGACATCTCTTGCTGTCTCTGAACGTATGCCTGACGCAACGCATCCGATTTAGATTTAAGTTCCTTGAGCTTTTGACCCGCTTGCGCAAACTGGTTAGCGATATCCTGACGGCTATTCGACGATTCTTTGACAAAGAACCGGTTCAGGCGCACGCCGCTTTGATTCATCGACATGGCGTTTGCATCATAACGCGATCTTTGCGCCCTGTACACACCATTCGGACAGTATATATGATCCGCAAGACGGTTTGCGAACACATCATTGACTATGCTGGATGTCAGGGTGTTGTTGCCCACGTGCACCTTGCAAATTCGATGAGTATCATTCAACGCTTGTTTGACCACTGGCGGCGCCTTGAAGATATTATCCAGCGTGCTCTCAACCCCGACTCGTCTGAGTTCGGAAGTAACGATGCCAGGAACGTGCTGATCATTGCGACGAAACCAAACGTTGATTTTGAAAGCTTTCATCTTCTCGCTCAGCGTATGCTCATCCCGTCTATCCGTGACTATGTACGTAGCAAGGACGTGTGGTCCGAGATGCTGCTCGATGTAGTTTTGGTGCACTGGATCCGTAACTTCAATCTCCGCAATGAGGGGTCCATGTACGTCGCCATGAAACGTTGGTCTCTGACGCTGCACCCAATCATCCGCATCCTTGAGCTGCGGGAATCTTTTGGCGAGGTTGCTGATTTTCTGCATGCGAACTGAGTCAATCTGCTCCAACTGGCGCTGTAACGCCCTGTATTTCTCTTCGATGGGCCGCTGCTCGGCTTGAGATTTGCGGTGCGCTTCATCCGCCTGGCGGATTTCTTCTTGCTTGGCCATAGAATCATCTCTCAATCGTTGTTTCTGTTCGTTCAAATCGGCTGGAATCTCGGGCACTTCGTTCAACTGCGATTCTAACAATTCAATGTGCTGTTGTCTCTTGGCAATCTTCTTATTGGATTCCACAGCGTCGCGTTGCGCCGCGAGAAGCTTTGAACGAGTTCCTTCGCTTTGCGCTGCAAGCGTGTTAAACTTGTTATCCATATGCTTGAGGTTTGTCTTCAACTTGAGGTAGTTCTCACGCGAGGTACTCACTTCGGTAGCTTTCGCTCTGAATTTGGTTTCCACTGCTGTGTAAGTGGGCATGCGCCTGGCGTGCTCGGCTCTGCACTCTGCCACCTGTTCCTTTGCGTACGTGTATGCGTTTTTCACAGTGGCGAAGTGCTCCGATTGCTTACTGTACTTGAGCCAAGGAATCTTAGTGGACATTTTCGTCGCTTTTTGAATGATCTTCTCTCTCTCTTGCAACCGAGTCACGTCTCTCTCCAGCGACTCGTTGTCGCGCTCGAGCTTTTCAAGACGATTCGTCTTCTGGTCAACAGAGCGTTCCAAATCAATCATACCCGCCTTCATCGCCTTGAGTTTCTCGTGGAGTTGAAACATTTCCGCGTTTCCAATCGCCTTTTCCGTCTCCAAGAGAAGCTCTTGCGGACTGAGCATGGAAAACGCCACGACTCGATCCTGCGGTAAAAAGGAACACAAGTTGTCGAGTTGCATGTTCAAGCCTTTCATCTCTTCCAACACCTGCTCGTGTCTCACCTGCGTCCCGTTGATCTTCCACGTCGACGCCCCACCGTCCCGATTCTTAAACTCTCTCCTAACCACGATCGGTTCACCCACGCGTCGTCCTCGAAGCGTCACCTCTGTCCACGCGCTCTCCTCCCCTCGCTTGACAAAGTCTCCCAGCGACCCCGCGCGTCCGAGCAACTTTGGACTTCCACCCAATCCGACGCATACCGCGCACACGAACGCGCTCTTACCCGTCCCGTTCGGTCCCAGCACGACGTTTAACCTCGGTCCGGGTTCAAACGTCGCGTCTCGGTGCGTCATAAAGTTATGCAATCGCACGCGCATCAGCGCCCCGGGCACGTAGTCGCCCTCATCGTACCTCGATGCGCGTTTCGCGCGTTTCCCACTCCGTTGGTCCTCCATCGCCGCCGTCACCGCCGCTCCTGCCCGCGCGCGCGCCGCGCGAAACGATACGAACGAACCTCTTCGACCGCGCGCGCACGTCCGCGCGTCCGCGAGCTGGCGACAGAGCGTCAACCAGCTCGCGCTCGTCGATTTTTTTGAAAATCTCCCTCGAGAAACAGCTGCACCACCGGTGACCAACCTACTAAATTCGGACAAGTGAAGCGTGTTTCATATAGAAGACCATTCTGACGTGAGATACCACCCAGTTCAAGCGAACAAAAAAAGAACAAAAGTCGTCATTAATGACTCCAAAAAGAGATACAGTATGATACGCTTCGCATCTCGAGCGTTTTGACGTGGAGAGACGCGTCCGACGGCCGAAACTGTTACGCGAAGTCGCGTGACATCCGTCCACGCCCGGACGACCGGCGCGCTCGACGCGGGATCGCGATGTCGTCCCCGCGGAGTCCATCGGCGTCGTCGCCGCGACACCCGTCTGGGTTCGGGAGAGCCGACGGCGACGGCGATTCTTGGGCGCTCTTCGAGTCCGATGCCGACGGTGCGCAGCGACACGGCGGACTGCCGTCGACGTCGGCGCATTCGCCCAAAGCGCCGACGCACGCGTCTTCTGGGTCGAGGTCGTGGAAGTACCCGTCCGCGAGCGCGTCGATGGATCGCATCGTCGCGAAGAGGGCGGTTGGAAACGCGTGGAACGAGTCAACTTCGCCGACGTCGAGAAGCGGGGTGTTGAATGGGAGCTCGACAGGGGCGGATTCCGTGGCGAAACTCGTCGCGAATCGCGTGAATGAGGCGAAGAAACTGGCAGAGTATAAACGAAAAGAAAAGTTGGACCGGGTGCGATTGACTGTGAATCAGGCGGAGCACGAAACGGGGGCATTGATGGATGACGGGGTGGATAATTTCGCTCTCGAGGAGGTGGAAGTGTTGAGCGACGGAACGAGTGGGAACGCGGCGTGGATGCTGACGTGCGCCGTGGTTGAGGGTGCGACTGGAGATCAGGTGAAGCCTTTGTTGGAAGAATTGACCAAGTACGAGTGCGATTTCAATCGAGTGGGTAATCGCATCAATCAAGGGAAAGGCATAACTCCGCTCGTGCTGTTATGTTCCATGCTCGAGCAGGAACTATTGACGCCACAATCGATGAGAGCCAAGGATGAAAACGAACTAAACAGGGATGTCGCGCAGGAAGAAGCACTTCGAGAGACTGAAATCGAGGGCGCGATGTATACCGACGCTGTGGCGGCCATCCGGAAGAAGTCTGCTGAAGCGGCGCAGGCGTACAAGCAGTCGTCGACGGCGATTGTCGAGTTTGCCACTGCACTCCTGGCTCTGGGAATCGACGTGAATGTGCGTTGTAAAATTTCACCAGAGACGAGCAGCATTGCGGATAGTAGGATTGCACCGTATCTGGGCGTTCCAGGGACTGAGGGTGGGCCGTTATTCTTTTGCGCTCTTGCCGTCATATCCGGGGCGGGAGACGAAGTGCTTCAGTTGGCGGCACGTCTGATTAGCAAAGGCGCGAACAATAACATCGAATGTACGAGACCTGGTAGACATGCATGCTGTGGAAAGTTTCTCACACCACTCACCGTACTATGCGCCGCATTAGAGTCAAGCATCGCATACAGGTTGGCGGATAGCCATAAAAATAGAGTAGCCACCTTCGCCGCTATGATCGTGCAGAACTGCGAAGATATCAATTTGAGTATCGAGTCAACTTTCACACATAGACTCACCAAGGAAGAATTGGAGATACGTCGTATAGCACCTATAGAAGTTCACACTCTTCTACGCGGGCCAGCAGTCTTTATTCTCGCTTGTGCTCTCATTGAGGGCGTCGGCGTGCCAGCGATGGTTGTCATGGATCTGCTGCTCAAGAAAATTGGAACATTCAAGGACGAAATCGTCGGCGCTCGACCACATCATGGACGCAAGCTACCTTTGCTCGCCATGGTGGTTGACGCGATCGATGCTCCTCACTCATTCAATGCGAATGGCTTCATCTCCACCAGAGCGTGGTGGGAGTCCGCCGCTGTCAAGGCAAACGTATCTGACATGGGAAGTATGCTCGGCGCTAACATGATGAGCGGGAGCACAGGCCCGAGTGAGCTCGACGCCGTCGATGCGGCAGAATTAGCTGCGCTGGATGATTTCTTACCAGAAATCAATGATGCTGCGTTCGACGGACACGGTGCCGTGGCACGAATGGAACAGGAAGAGACTGAGAAACGACGCCAGTTTGCAAAGAAGACAGATAGCGAGATTGCCGCCGAGGAGGCGCGCGAGCTTAAGTCGAGAGAAATTGCAGCAACTATCGCGGCGATGGAAAACGCAAAGTTGCTGGAGCAGAAACAAGCTGATGCAGAGTCTGATAGCGACAGTGAGAGCGATTCTGACGAATTTAAAGGAGATACAGAATCGACTCTCGCAGAAAAGGGCGCCACACAATACACCGACGAAAACGGTAATACCTTTTTGGTTGGTTTCACGGAGGAAACTCTGAGGTCAAGAACCCTGAAACTAGAACGTGGAGATGTGTCCGATGCCGTTCTACAGCGCCAGCGAACCCAAAATCGGTCACTTCGAAATGCGAGGTTCACAAGAATGGTGGAACAAGCCCAAAACGTCAGTTACGTGCTGATTGAAGCTAGTGAAAAAATGGTGAACGACATTAGAAAGCAAGTCGAGCTCAGCGAAAACGATGACACTACAGCATTTAGTCGCCCAACACAGGCGAAACTTGACTGCATTGATCTCGTTAAACAGTTGCTGCATCACGGTTGCAGCCCAAATGTAGAAATGAAGCTGGAGAGGGAATACACGCATGCTTGCGCAGATTCGAAAGCAACCCCATTTGGAATGGTTTGCGGTTACATCGTGAGAAATATGCTCGAAGCTGTACCTCTTTTCGAACTCATGCTCAAGAAAGGCGCAGACGTTAACTGCAGAAGTCTAGCTCCATACCCGATATTCTCTCCGCCACTGTACTCGATCGCTATGGCGCTGTTCAATAACGTCGAGGGAGCGGACAAGTTGATGGATGAGATCCTTCTCCATAATGTCGCGGTCGATTTGAAGGCGGTGTTTCCCGATGGTAGTAAAAGTACGACACTCATCCAGCTCATTCACGTATTGCGCATGGGAAGAGTGAAACGTTCTCGTGTTTTGGATTTGATATCCAAGGTTCTCGACAGGGGCGCCGATCCAAATTTGTGCTGCGTTGAAGTTTACAGCGACGAAGTTCCAGATGCGTACGTGGAGGCTATCAAGTTAACTAATTTGACATTGCCTGGTGTTACGTTCAGTATGTTACCGGATGTGACCTTGTCGTCCCTTAGGGCTGAGGAAAACGCCGAAGTCGCTTCCGTAATTCACCGCTTGCGGTCGCCAGACATGAGTCTTCAACCGGCGGAAGTTGGACAACATTTAGATCTCACGACGCAAGAACTGAATAAATTGGAGTTCAAGGCAATTTTCGACGAAGTGAGTCGTTTAAAACAAATTCAAGAATCTGACACTGAAGACACAGAGTCTATCCGATCGTCAATGTTTGGGTCGATGAAGAATTTTGACTTCGGTGCACCATTCCCGCAACTTCCCAGGCACTCGGGTGAGTGCGAGTACCCGCCACTTTTCTGGGCGATCGAGGCTGCATCTAAAGAGGGACATAAAGAGGCTCTAGACCTTGTTTTACTGCTGCTCCGATCTGGCGCTTCGGCACATTACCAGCTGAAGAAGAACCATTACTCTTGGATTGAAGGATCCATGGTTGCCATGGCGGTTTCCGCTGCCGTAGAGGCTGCAGCTCCGCTTGTGGTTGATGAAGAGGATGGACAGTATGAAGCCTTGTCAGTCGCTGAAGTTTTACTTAGATTAAATCAGCAGATTAAAGTGAAGCAGCCCGAGGCGAAGGAAGTAAATGAGCTACTTTCAACGCGCAAACATCCGGCTTTGGCTCCGAAGAAAGAGGAGAGCTTTTACCAAAAGATCATCGGTCACGGTGGCGAGGTGAAAAATGTTCAACGCGCGGCTGTTCTCGATGCACTGCGCGAAACGCGAACACATCATCAGGCTTATACCGTTGATGAGATTGACGATGATGGCGATCGCGCTGACTCGGACGCTGCAAGCTTACGGATGGAGGGAGGAGTGCTTCGCCCTTCTGGTTCACGTTTTGGTCCATCTCATCTAGCAGCTCGGCGAGACGTTCCTGGCCTTGTGCGGACGGTGGTGGTGGGACAGACTTCACTTCAGTCGCGAGCACTCGCGATAGCTCGTCAAGAGAATGCACGGCGTGCAAAAGCCATTAAGGGCATCGCCGTCAACTTGAACAATTGTGAAAACTACTCGCTTGCATCGTCTCGCACGGATCAAAACATTTATGCTTCTGATGACGACTCCGAGTCAAGTGCGCTCGCAGCCGAGTTGCGATTGGCGGATAACAAAGAATTAGAATGGGCGATCGCCGAGAATGAAGAAAAAGCCGAGCGAGAGGCTGCAGCGCGCTTGCCAAAGGGCTTAGTGCCCAAGGGGTTCCAGAAAATGGGCATCACGCCAGTGGAGATGAAGAGTGACGAACTATCCGATCAGATTCTCGAGGGATCTAGCGTAATCGAAAACGAAGATGCTAACGCGCTCGATGAGAAAAAATCGGAAGTCGACCCCGAAGTCGATAAAGCTTACGCTGAGATCGATCAGTTGGGCGCCCCCAGTGAGATTGGCGATGGCGAATTTTTGGAGAGTGGAGCAAAGAGTCCTACGCATTTACCAGATCCTCCAGTTCAAGAGCTGACTTACGAAGAACTCGAGAGGCGTCGCGCTTCCCGCGCCAAAACTACCATGGCGATCGCGATTGAGCTTCTCAACCATTGCGACGCACACAACATTGACGACTTCGCAAGGAATCCATTGCTTTCGCTATACGGCGTTGGTCTCGTGCCGTACGAGTACACCTCGTTCTTTGCAGCACTCTATGGCGCGGCCACGTCTAAGTCTCAAGAGCAACTCGCCGTTGGTATCGCATTGGCCAAAGTATGCGCGAATAAAGGGGCGAACATTGATCGCTGTGGTTACCACTCCATGTTAGCCCCAGAATGTGGCGACGGTCTTCGCGGGCAGTTGAAACGTCATCGCAAGTCGCGGTACATGGATTTGCGCAAGAGATACGTCGAAGATGGCGATCAGAAGGCTTTATCTGAAAAACTCGATGACTTTTTTGAGCCAGAGGCTGAAAAATCGATTCAAATGCGTAGCTACCCGCTCATGTGGGCTGTGACGGCGGCGATTCGTTCCAACTCAAGAAAGCTCGGCTGCGAAGATCTCGTTCGCTACATGCTCATGGAGGGCGCCGATCCTACGAGTATCTCCATTCATCCGGTAAATTTTCCAAAGGGCGTAAATGTCAGAGCTAAGACTGGCTCTGTTCTATACCTTTGGGGTGCGACAGAAGATTTATTCCGCGTCTCTCAGCACCGATACCAAACAGTGATGAGCGTCAGGCTCAACATTGGTAGAATGCTATCCGAATGCGGTGCTCGGTCGTCGTATCGCACAAAGCCGGACATGCAATACATCACGAACAGAGCTCAAGAATCGACAGAAGCTGGTCGTTGGCTCGTAAAAGGGAAAGATGGTTTTGGCATTGTGGCGGCGCCTCTCGAAGACAAGCTCAGAGCTGCTCAAGCCGAGCCGTTCAAGCAGCGAGTCGCTCGAGCCCTTCACGCCGATGGTGATCACAAACGTTACGTCACCCATGAATCCACAAAAGAAAAAGAGTCAGATGCTCTTCTTCTCGATCAAGGCGCCAATATCAACATCGCTACATGGCTCTGGCCTTCAAAGGAGGAGGCGGAAGTCAAAGAAAGCGAAGATGAAAAAGCGGCGGCGGAACGCATCATCGGCTACCGACCCACGTCCAATCTTACCCAAGTCCACCGCAAGCACGCGGGTCAAATTGAACTCCTCACCGAGGACTCCATACTTCTCGAAGGAGACCGCCTCTTCGTCCCCGCGAACTCCGCCCAGTACGACAGAGAGACGGCTATCTCCATCGCCGAATCGCAGACGAGAAACCGAGACTTGCGCGTCCACGGCCACCTCAGACGCGCTCAGGCGGACGCCGTTCGCGCCGCCATGCGCGGTGAATCCGTTCCCGATCGTCTCATAGACGACGCGCTCCTTCCCGCGGATTTACAAAAGTAAGACGGGTGCCGGTAGACAATCACAGACTCAAATGTAACCAGTCACACGCTCGAATGATAAAAAAGCCTGCATTTCCCACGGGTGAGACGCCAGAGTGTGTCTGACGAGGATGCGTGCGACGACGCTCATCAAAACGCCGTCGGCGATCCCGACGCGAACCCGCGCGACGACGACGACGCGCGCGGCCGGGAAGGCTTCGATGCGCGGTGCGCGCGCGGTGACCAACGCCGTGCCCATTCACATCGGTGCGTTCGACGACGCGAACGACGCGAACGGTTGGTGGAAGGGGGGGTCTTGGATTATCCATCGGGTGGATGGTTTATCCGTACGGATGACGCGAGACGCGATGAGATTTGAGACGACGACGACGACGACGACGACGACGACGACGACGACGACGACGACGGAGGATACACCGATGAATTGAACGACGACGCGGTGCGATGTCGGGTGACTGACCGAGGGATTTCGTGACGAATGAATCGGAAACGTAGAGTATTGCGAGAAGTGAAACTACATGCCCCGAGTGAAGATGTTCATCGATAAGACGAACGAAGCTTTGCCGGGGAAGTTTGAATTTACGTACAACGTTGAATCGGTTTTGAAAGAAACCGTGCCGGAAGGACAGGGGTGGTACCTGGAGAACCAAGCCGATAAGCCGATCCCGGGTGGGGAGAACGCGCTTTGGCGTAAGGGCGCGTTCGAGGTGATGCGCCTGGATACCAAGGAAGTGCTCTACTCGAAGAAGGAGAGTGGTTCTCACCTCGTCGACGGTAAGGGCGGCCCGGAGGGCAAGCTCGGTAAGTTTATCTCTGACGTCATGGCTAATGCTGCGTAACGAGCGAGGGATGGAACCTTTATTATGAGGTCGCGCGTGACTGGTTGAGGCGTTCAAGCCGCGGAGAGGCACGTCGTCGTACGTGACGAGTCTCTCTACGGTGCCAAACCCGTTGTGACGGGGGACATTTGAAAGCCTTTCTAGCGTTTGTTTTCGCTGGACGGATGTCTTCCTGATTGTGGTTTGGGACGCCGAAGTGGCCGAGCGCGCGAGCTTGCAGTTATTTTGTAACGACACATTTTCTTTTGTGTGACTATTGCAGATCAATGTTTAGTTTAGTTTACTTTACGGTTTTGGATGCGACCCAGAAGCGAGCGCGTTCCTCGCGAGACCGATGTCCGTCTTGATGCGCGCGACGAGCTCTGGTAAAGACTCGAAACGCATCTCTGGGCGTATGTAGCCGCAGACATCCACCCTCATCGTCTCTCCATAAAAATCATCCGCGTACTCTGGCTCGGCGTCGCTCGCTCCCATCACATGCACCTCAATCGTCGTGCCGTCTCCGTCGACGAACGTCGGGCGCTTTCCGACGTTGAGAACGCACTCGTGCCATTCACTTTCCCGCTGGAGTTTCGCCCATCCAAAATACACACCAAGCGGGAGCGTACTCAGAAATTCTTCGCCGCCGCAGAGCTCGGGATCCAAGTTTGCCGTAGGCACTCCCATTTGCTTGCTACCGCGACCAAAGCCAGTGACCACGGGAGCCTCCAAAGTCATCCGATCGCTCAAAGCGAACGCGTTTGGAACGACGAGAGCCAGCGGATTATCGTCATCGATCGCATACATCGCCGCTTGACTCTTTAAATCCTTCCCCGGTCGAGCGGAATCGGCCAACGCAAGCGGCAGGCGTTGAACGATTTCGGCGAAATCAAACCCTTGAGATCCATCCTCGGGAGCGCGCTCAGAAATGATGACGCGCGCACCAGGTTTACACAAGAGAAGTACCCGCGTCAGCGCGTCTGATATCGCATCGGCATCACCTCGATCCACCAAGTGCGCGTTGAACGCCACGGCGTCAAACGCACCGTGATACGGCTTCAAAGCCTTCATATCATCCGCACGCAGAAAACGAACCCCCGGCGTGTTACCCAATGTGTTCTCTCCGCTTTGCAACGCACCACCTTCGCCGTATCCTAATCTTTCCGCGCATCGATCCAACATTTTACTCGATGCATCCACACACAGCACCGTCCGAAGCGCCGTCTCTCCACCTCTCACGAGCGCCTCGCACAACGCTCCCGTCTCTGCGCCGACGACGAGCGCTCGCGAATGTCCGTTGGTCGCCAACGCCATCAACGACGCCGTCGTTTCGGCGCGCGCGCGTTCGTTCGGCAGCGAACATTCGGTGCAACCGGACACCGCGTCGTCCCTATCGTCAGCGGTCGATGCGCGCGTCGGCGTCGTCGTCCTCGACCCTCGAGTCGCGCGGTGCGCTCGGACACATCGAGTGCGCGCGAACGTCGCGGCGTGCGTCGTCGCGACGGTGGAGTGGATCGTCATGGCACGCGGACGTGTCGTCTAGTGCGGTCCCGAGCGGGCAACTGTTTTGTTTGCGTTTATCGCGAATTGGATAACTACTACCGGTATCTATTGATCTAAAGCGTACGCAGAGTGGAGTCGCATCGCGAATCACTTCTTCGTCTTGCGAATCGCAGCTTTCATCTCCGCGGTGGCGGGCTCGATGTGATACGTGCCGTCGTTTTGGAGTGATAAGACGTTGCCGCTGGCGAGCAAACCATTTGATTTCGCGAGACGAGCGGCGGCGGCTTGCCAAATCGTCGCGTTCGGCGTCGCAGTTTTCGCCACCTCAGCCGGGTCCATGGATTTGAAGCTCGAGGTGAATTCTTCATCCATCGCCATCGCTTCGACGCGCACGACGTCGGCGTAGACGGACGCCAAAGATAAATCGGTGGCGGCATCGCAGTGAAATTCGCCGTCGCCCGCGTCTCGCGCCTCCGCGGCATCCCTCGCAATCTCCGTGCGCACGATCGCTATTTCGTCCGCTTCTGGATCTCCTAACTCATCGATGAGACGCTCCAAAGCCTCGGCGGCGTCCGACGCCAACCATTCGTGTCCTTCCAGAAACAAGACGCGCGCGAAGAGCCGCATTTTGATTACGGCGTGTTTCCCTTTCGCTCGCTCAATCGCTGCGATCCTCCTTCCCAGCGCCGCTTCATCCATCGTTCTCACCCGCATGAGCGTGTGTTGATACGACGCCGTGCCCACGATGGTTGCCCGCTCTTGTTTCCCCGCGTGTCGCTTCGCATATTCCGCCGCCGCCGTCTCGTGCAACGCTCTGCGTTCCTCATCCTCAACCTCATCTTCTCCCTTTGTCTCCTCCTCCCCACCAGTCTCCACGCGCCCCACCGCCGCCCCACGAAGTCGCGACGATCGTCGTCGCATCGACTCGTCACCCTCCGTCTTCTCCTCTCCCGTCGTCCCGCGTCCTCTTTTCGAAACAGAGTTTGTTTTTTGAATCTTTCGTTTTCCAACTGTCGGTGCGCCATCGTTCTCCTTCCCGCGTCCTCGACCTCGCGCGTGCGCCTCGAGTTCAGCCTTGGCTACGCCGAGACGAAGTTCGAGGAGTTTACTCTTAATTTTCGCCATGTTGGCCCGGCGTCGGGCTTCGAATTCGTTGAGAGGTTCGGTGGATTCCATTTTAGATTTGTTCCAACTGTGAATTCGGCACGTCGCGTTGTGAAGTCTGTCCGTCTGCGAGCGAGCGAGCGAGCGAACGAACGGACGAACGAGCGAAGAATCTTCGTGAACGACCACTACCGTCACTCACAGGTTTGATATTAAAACCACGACGTCTAGACGCAAAACCACAAAACCGCGACCGCGACAAAATCTCAGCCGCTCACGTGCGCTCTAAACGCTTCCAACGCTCGATAGCGGTGCGATATCGAATTTTTCGTCGCCTTGTCCATCTCCGCGTACGTCTCCTCGAACCCATCGGGTTGAAACACGGGATCCCAACCGAAATCCAGCGGTCCACGCGCCGGGACGATCTTCCCGTGCGTCTTCCCGACGAATACTCTCGGGTTTTCATCATCCGGACCGGTGGAATACGCGAAAACGCACTGCGCGTACGCGCTCTTGTCCTCGTACGCCGCCAACAAATTATTCAACCCCTCGTGTCCAGTCTTCTCGAGAAACCACTTGATGTACGGCCCGGGGAGGCCATTCAGCGCGTTGTAGCACAGCGACGTGTCCTCCACGAGCGCTGGACCGTCGAGCTCGCGCGCCGCGAGTCGAGCCTTTTCCTTGGCCACGTCTTCGGGTTCTCCTTGCAGTTCCGGTAAATCCACCTTTTTAGAAGTCAATTCGAACGCCGCCGGCGACGACCCGTCTCCTCCTCCCAAGATGGCTTTGACTTCTTCGAGTTTCTTCGCGTTTCCCGTGACGAACGTAATCTTCATCGTCCCCCCGCTATCGCCGTTCGTCGTCGTCTGACTGCGCGTCAGTCTTCTCGTTACGAGCGACCGAAACGCGTTCGTTCGACGCGCGCGACGCACCGCTCGAAACGCGGCACCGCTCGAGACGCCGCGTCGTCCCGCGTCGTGCGCCCTCGTCACCCGCGCGATCGTCGTCGCCAAGCGCGCGGTCGTCGTCGTCGCCGCCGCCGTCGCTCTGCAGGCGAGCATCCAGCGACTGAGGCGCGGCTTCACTCTTCGCCGCGCGGAAATCATCATCGATGGCGACGGTCGTCCGCGTCGCCGTCGCGGTCACCGGGTCGACGACGACGGGTGACGGCGATTTCAGAAAATGTCGCCGTCGCGGTCGTCGCGCAATCGCGATGGCGTCCGCGGCGGGAGGACGGACGACGGAAAGACGGCGTGGAAGCGGGCCGTGGTTCGGTGGGAAGACTCGAGGCGCCGGGAACCCGCGCGGGGAGGTGTTTCGCGACGCGAAAGGGCGCGTGGTGCGGTTCGGTGAGTCGGATGAGCTCGATGCGATCGCGGCGTTGCAGACGGATGGGTTTTATGAACCGGTGATGGGGGCGAGGAGTGCGCTGACGGCGGTGGATGGACCGCTGCGGGCGTACTTTGAGTCGGACGTGGCTTCGACGCTGAAGAAAAAGTACGCGTACGCGAAATTGGGACGGTTCGCGCCGCTGGTGATGGAGGATGAAAATTCCGGGAGGTTGATTGGGGTGATTGAGGTGAGCGTGCAGAGGGATTCGGAGGTGATGCGAGCGATGGGAACGATTGAGGGATTGATGGTGACGGATGAGTACGCGTATCTGAGTTGCATGTGCGTGGAGTCGACGCGTCGACGCTCAGGGATCGCGACGACGCTCATACGCGCGGGTGAGAGCATAGCGAAAGAATGGGGGTTCAATTTAACAATGTTACACGTATACGAGAACAATCGAGGGGCGATGGAGGCGTACGAACGAAATGGATTCGCGACGCTCGATCGACCGTGGCGGACGCCCGTGGATGTCATAAAAAATCAACAAAAGATTCTCATGGCTAAGAGGATTTGATTCGTTTCTCTCAACGTCCAGCGCGCGCGCGCGCGAGGGTCTGTGGTGAGTTTTGTAAGTCCATAGTGTGTACTCTAGTAGGTTTTCTTCACGATTGTTTGTAATGTGTCGCATGAAACATCCCTGTTTGGTGACCAGTAGTTGTTTGCCTCCCTGGTGACAAAAACTAATCTCTTCACATCGCGCCGCGTCGGCGTCCATTCGATCCGTCTCGCGCCGGACGACGCGATGGCGCCGACGCGTTCGGAATTTAGACGCTCCGTCTTTCGCGTTTTACACGTGTTTGTACCCTGTCTACCGGAATCGACGTACAACAGTAAACAGGTGACGGTTGAAACGAAGAGTCAAGGTGATGTTGATGAGGACGCAAAGGGGAGCGGTTCTCGATCAGTGTCGTCGTCCTACACCGGGTCTTCGTCCTACACCGGGTCTTCGTCCTACACTGGGTCTTCGTCCTACACTGGGTCTTCGTCCTACACGGGGTCGTCCTACACGGGGTCTTCGTATTCGTCTTCCTATGGCGGTTCTTCGTATTCGTCGAGTCGCTCGTACTCGTCGAGTCCTCGGGAGCGTAGAAGAAACCGAGACGACGACGACGATGACGATGGTGATCAGAGCGTTTCTGGGAATTCGCGAGCGCTTTCGTTGGTGTCTGGGGAATCATCGGTGAGCGAGGTTGACACTCAGGCGACGCTGAGCGACTCGAGCGAAAAGGCGGATGAAGAGGAAGACGTGCTTGTGGGCGCACACACGGCGCTGGAAGACGCGCAGGAAGTCGGGGATTTGACGTCGTATAAGATTGAGTGTGGACCGGAGGCGTCGGCGGATGATGTCGAGGCATTCATGCGAGACATCGCCTTGATTAAAGGTTCTAATCCGTTTGGCGGCGGCGCGCGAGAGCGCGATATTTTCAAGGCGGCGTTGGTTAAACAAATAGTTCTTAAAGAGGGAGAGTACGTTCTGCGGGAAGGAGAGAGTTGGATGGAAGAAGCGCAAACGTCGCGCGCGGGCGATTACGCCGTGTACTTTGTCGTTCGTGGGGCGCTCGCGGCGACGAAACTCGTGCATCCAAGGTACGCCTCGACGCACACAAAGGAGGCGATGAAATTCATCGACGATCCCATGTCCATTCTTCGTCCGATCAAGGCGCAGATACCCCACTTGAATACCGACACGGAGAGTGCCGATCCAGTGATGAGGCAAAGAGCCGTGGACCTCAAACGTGCAGAGAATCACGACGAGGTGGAGGTGGCAAAATTTGTTCGCGGCGGTTGCTTTGGAGAGTACGAAGTCTTCCACGAGAGGGCACCTAGACGGTGCTCCGTCCGCGCGCTCGTGAACAACACCGCCGTCGCAGTCATGCCGATAGGGGTGTTCGAGCGCTTCGCGCGCCCTGGCACCGAGTTGCGAGCGCGAATAGATAATGAGTTGCGCATGTATGTGTGACAGAAAACGAGCTGTCACTTTTTGAGCACCTGATGCGTCGCTCAAAATCGTTAGTTTATTTAGAAGTGTAGGTAGGATAGTTGATGCTGTAACAATTCAGAAGTGATTACGAGCTACTGTCGCTTAAAGGAAGACATCCTTTTCAAGAGCCTTGACGACGTCGTCTTGTTCGTTCAACTTGGCGACGTCGAGCGGGGACTTGCCGTCGTTGTTGCGCAAGGTGATGTCGGCGCCGCTGTCGACGAGGTGCTCGACAAGGTCAACGCGACCGTAGCCAGCGGCGTAGTGAAGCGGTGTGTTCTTGTTCTTGTCCATCGCGTTCACGTCGGCGCCCTCCTTGGTGAGGATTTCGGCGCACTTCATCTCGCCGTAGCCGCAAGCAAAGTGCAAGGCGGTTCTGCCTTCGGAATCCTTCATGTTCGGATCGGAGCCATCCTTCAAGAATTGCTTCAAAGCCTCCTCGTCGCCTTCAGACGCGGCAGTGAGGACAGATTCTTCCTCATCCGCTTCTTCTTCCTCCTCTTCCTCCTCGTCAGCCGCAGCGGCGGCGTCATCTTCGGCGCCGGCGCCAAAGATGGGGACGACGTCGCCCATCGCAGAGTTAATCTTCTTGAGCACCTTCGGATCGTTCCAGTACTTCATCATCGCTTGCGGGCCGCCGGTTTCAATTTCCTTCATAATCTCAGACATTTCCGGATCGTTCTTAAGCTCTTCCATCTTTGCCTTCATCTTTTCCGCCGTGTCCGGGTCGTTCATCGTCTGCATCATCGCCTTCATTTCGGGGTTCTCCATCATCTGTTCACCAAGCTTTTGAGCCATCTTCATAAAAGCCGGGTTCTGCATAACCCCTTGCATGGCCTCCATCGCCGCGGCTTGGTCCACGCCCGGCATGCCCGGCATGCCCGGCATACCCGGCATCAAACCGCCGGCGCCCGGCATACCCATACCCGGCGGCAACGCCCCAAACTGCGCTTGCATGTTTGCCATGTTGGCTTGCATTTGCTCAGCCATCACCTTGAAGTTTGGATCGCTGGAGATTTGTTCCGCCATTTCCTTGATGGAGGGATCGTCCAACATCTCGCGGAGCTTATCCATATCGAACGGGGATCCTCCGGGCATTCCGCCGCCCGCGCCCGGGGGCATGCCGAATCCGGGTGGTAAATCGCCTACAATCAATCGCAGTCAAAACCACCGCTTCGTCAGTCTCGCGTCATCGCCGCGCCGTTCGTCGATGCGCATCGAACGTCGCGTTCGCTCGCGCGCGCCCGTCCCTCTCCCGAGTCAACCGCGGTCTCTCCCGTCGTCAAACGCGAAGATCATCAACCGCTCGACGGGACGCTATCCATCGGTCAACCATGACGAATCATCGCGCCGCGCCGAAAGCGAACGCGCGCGCGTCGCGGCGTCGACCCCCTCCCCCGACTCGAAATCACCGAATCCTCGTCGTCGTCACGTACCAGCCATCGTCCAAGCGAGCGCGCGTGCGTGTGTGGTCGGTCGTCGGTCGTCCGTGAGGAAAGAGACCCTTGAAAACCTCAAAGTCCCTCGTGTTTTCACGGTTCATGACTCGTCGTTAACGAGTCCACGAAGAAAGTAAAGCGATGCCGGGTTGATGCATTGAGCGTTTTGATTACATGCGGTACAAGGTGGCGGTACAAGCCGACGGTTGTCGGTTTCTTCTGTTGCGATCGAGCGCGCGAAGCGCGCGAGAGGAGTGGAAAATAAAAGACATCGATCGATCGTCCGTGCGCGCGGGCGCTCAGGCGGGACCGAGATCGTCGCCGGTCCACGCAAAGTCGCGAAAGCCCCATCGAGCGCGAAGCGAGCCGCGGCCGTTTGGAAGCGCTTCGACGCTCTCGAATTCGTCGCGGTCGGGTAAACCGTCGACGATGACGTCGACTCGGTGTAAAGCGAATCGAGTTGGGAGACCCGGGTAGGAGGCGCTGTCGCGATCGCTGATGCAAAAGGTGTAGGTGTCGTCGAGCGGGACGACGGAAAATCCGTCGGCGAGCGCCGATCCGAGCTCCTCGGTGACGGCTCTCGTCGCGCACGCGCGCCAGTCCTCGCCCGGGAGCATCTTTTCGCTCAGAGGGCGCATTCTCGATCGGGTTCTCCCGTTGTCGAACCTCTGCTCGAGCTCGATCAAACACTTCGAGTCGTCTCCTCGCTCGACGTCGGCGCGTCTGCGAACGCGCACAGTCAGCACTCGCGTCGTCCTCGTCGCCGTTCTCTCGCCCGTTTCCCCGTTCACGTGCATCGTCAGCGTCGATTCCCCGAGCGCGCACTCGTTGAACAAATCCACGAGCGTTTTGGTGCCGCCATTCTTCACCGCGAACGACGCGTGATCCACCCCGGCGAGCGCCAACCACTCGCCCAGTCGCTCGACGTCCGCGGACGCCGAATCAAACGTCGTCGTCGAATCCTCCTCCTCCTTCACCGCCCCACCAGTCATCGCCGGAAACGACGACGACGACGACGACACGGCTCCAATCCTACCAATACCGCTCCCACTCCTCCACGCCCCTCTATTCAACCTCTCCATCGTCCTCCTTCGATCCGTCGTCCTCGTCGTCCTCGTCGCGCGCGTCCGCCTCGACTCGACGAAATCCCCCCGTGAACTCGTCCTCGCGAACCTCGCCGGGACCCACGCGCGCGCGAACCCGAAACCAAACCGTCGCCGCGTCGCCGGATCCCCTTCCTCGCGCCCGCGTCCCGTCGTCGCGTCCGCGCCCGCGCGTCCCCGCGTCTCCCGTCCCGTTCCCCCGGGCCCCCTTCGGTTCCAATTGTTCGCTCTTCCCGACGTCGACGTCGACGTCGTCGATCGCGCGACGACACTAACGACGATTCGTCGACGAAGCGAAGAAAACGCGACAACCCCGATCGCCGACATCGGACGACGACGGACGACGCGGTCTCCCGGGCGGGACGATCCAACCGTCGAATAGAGTCATTCATGTCATTCATCATCCGTGTCGGTGTTTTCGAGACGGACGGACGGTTATGTGTGTACGGACGGGCTTGTATGGGTATACACACTTACCGGTATTATTATCTATCATTCACGGATTCAGATTAGGACATGCGGGAGCGCGCACCCAGGGAGTACCCCCGCTTCCCGCGAGTCATGAACCATCAAATAAATGTTAGTAAACCCCGGGGGTGTCATTCTCGTAGTGAAACCAACGCGACGGCCATCATCCGTCATCTCTCTCTTCTTCTGTGTTGTGTTCTCTGACCCTGAATCATATTAAATGTGATTTTAATATATGCGAATGGCTGCCGCGTTTGAATAACCTAAATTGGTGACGCTGTCATTTTTGCAGTGAGGGGGGACACAAATTCGTTTTTTGTCGTTTCATATCTACCTAAGGCAAG
>Ga0181573_10001904_pt1 | contig 19901 bp, 21 predicted proteins | sample 101ome_25_FD_148643 | JGI IMG/M metagenome (GOLD analysis project Ga0181573, IMG submission 148643) | Coastal salt marsh microbial communities from the Groves Creek Marsh, Skidaway Island, Georgia - 101409BT metaG (spades assembly) | ecosystem: Environmental > Aquatic > Marine > Intertidal zone... | reverse complement strand
ATGTCGTGGTGCCCTTCATACGCCTTGGCCATGATGTTGTCAGTGCGCACCCTGATGGCGACCGTGCGTTGGGACATCAACCAACTGGCGAGCGACGCGTTGAGTGCAGTGAAGATCGGGTTGTCCGGGATCTCGGCCAGAACGTTGTGGAAGCCAAGATCGGTCTCGGCGAAGAGATCGGGATCTCCGATGGCCTCCGCATTCTTGAAGAGCGCAAGGCGCAACTTCTCGATCTGCTTGGGGGCCGCGTGTTGAGGGCCTGAATGCCGCTCAGTGGCATGGGCTGGAAGTGGCGGCGGAGCTTGGCTCGCAGATTCTTAGGCGCAGTGAAACGATCAAGACCCAGCTTGCGGGGCTTGTGGAATTGATCGTTCCTTAGCGGATCCTGATTTCGAACAGCTTAGGTTTTTGAGGGGGCGCCGCCTTCGAACACGTTTTCCTCGTGATAGCTGACGGGTGCCTCTTGTGCCTGAAGGTGGAGGCCGTCGCCGGTATAGGGATGCGCGCGGGCCAGTGCTTCGTCGACCTCGATACCAAGGCCTGCGCCCTCGGGCACCGGAATGTAGCCACCTTCCACCCGCAACCCGTTGCGGATCAGCGCGCTGTGGAAATCGGTTTCGATGGTTTCGGCCATCAGGATGTTGGGCAGCGACGCGGCGAGTTGCACGTTCGCCGCCCACTCAAGTGGGCCTGCGTAGAGGTGAGGCGCCATTTGCGCGTTGAAGGCCTCGGCCAGTGTGGCGATCTTCTTGCTCTCCCAGATGCCGCCGGAACGCCCGAGCGCCGGTTGCAGGATCGACACGCCCGCCCGCAGCGCGGCCATGAACTCACCGCGCGTTGTCAGGCGCTCGCCAGTGGCGACGGGGATGGTCAGGCCTGCGCTGACGCGGGCCAGTTCCTCGGGCGTATCCGGCGGGACCGGTTCCTCGTACCAAAGCGGGTCATAGGGGGCGATGGCAGCGCCCATGCGCAATGCGCCGCCGGTGGAGAATTGCCCGTGTGTGCCGAACAGTAGGTCGGCACGGTCGCCTACCGCTTCACGGATTGCGGCACAAAATTCGACGGAGCGGGAGATGTCCCGCATCGCGGGCATATGGCCGGAACGGATGGTGTAGGGGCCGGCGGGGTCGAACTTCACCGCTGTGTAGCCCTTGGCGACCATATCGGCGGCACTTTCGGCGGCCATGTCGGTGGTGATCCAGAAATCGGGAAGGGTGTGGCTGCTACGGGTCGGGTAGAGGTAGGTATAGGCGCGAATGCGGTCGTTGACCTTGCCGCCGATCAGGGCGTGAACTGGGCGGTCACGGTCCTTGCCGAGGATGTCCCAGCAGGCGATTTCCAAGCCGGACCATGCGCCCATGACTGTTAGGTCAGGGCGCTGGGTGAAGCCGGAGGAGTAAACGCGGCGGAACATCAGCTCGATATCTTCTGGGTTCGTGCCGGCCATGTGGCGCTCGAACACATCGCGGATCACATGGGTCATTGCCTGTGGCCCGACGCTGGAGGCGTAGCATTCGCCCCAGCCTGTGATGCCGGTGTCGGTGGTGACTTTCACCAAGATCCAGTAGCGCCCACCCCATCCGGGGGCGGGGGGCGCGGTGACGATGACATCAAGATCTGCGAGTTTCACGGGCGGCTCCTTTCGGGCTGCTCAGTCGGTAGACGGATTATAGTTGCCGCACCAAGAGGCGTGGCCCTTGCATTCCGCGCGAGCCTGCGACGGTGCGGTGCGGGGATCAATCCTGAAAGCGACGCGGGCGTCGGAAATTTATGATACTTTGCGCGCGGTGGAGGACGCTGTGAAGAGAAACAACCCGCCAATCACCAGCGCGGCCGAGAGCAGGAACGGCGCTCCAGGCAGGTAGATCCTTGCGCCAGCCGCCGTGAAATAGGCGAAGATGCCGGTCATCATCAGCGGCGCGACGATTGACGCGAGCGCATTGATCGCGGCCATTGTGCCTTGTAGCTCGCCTTGTTGATTGTCATCCGCCGCGCGGGACAGGATCGCTTGCAGGGCCGGACCCATGATGGACCCCATTGAGGCAAAGATCGCGAGGGCCAGCGCCACATAGCCGTTGCTCACAAAGGCGAATGAGACAAACGCGATAATGTCGATCGTGAGGCCGATCAGCACAGTGCGATATTCGCCAAAGCGCTTCAACACGGGGCGGATCAGCAGGCCTTGGGCAAAGATGGTGCCGATGCCATAGGCGCCAAGCGAAAGGCCGATGAGGCCCGGACCCCAGCCGAAGCGCTCCTGCCCGTAAAAGGCCCAGACTGCCGGATAAACGAAGAAGGCGATGCCTGCCAGAAAGAGCATAACAAGGAGTGGCACGAAACCGGGGAGTGATCCGACGTACCTGAATGCGCCGAGCGGGTTCGCGCGGCGCCATTCGAAGGGGCGGCGAATGCGATCTGTCACCGTTTCCGGCAGAACGAAATAGCCAAAGCCCGCGTTAAGGATCGCCAGCGCCGCAGCGGCATAGAACGGCGCACGGGTGCCGAATGTGCCCAAAAGGCCGCCGATCATTGGCCCGAGCACGAAACCCACACCAAAGGCCGCGCCGATCAGGCCGAAATTGGCAGCCTTCTCGTCGGGCTTTGAAATATCGGCCATATAGGCGGAGGCAGCGGAATGGGTGGCGGCGGTGATGCCCGCCACGATGCGCCCGATGAACAAGAGCCAAATGGTGCCAGCGACGGCCATCACCAGATAGTCCGCCGCCATCACGACGAGCGTGACGAGCAGGATCGGCCTGCGGCCGTACCAGTCGGAGAGGTTGCCGACCGTTGGCCCGAAGAGGAACTGCATCACGGCGAAAGCGGTGGTCAGGATGCCGCCCCATATTGCGGCGTTACCGAGCGAGCCGCCATGCAGCTCGCGGATCAGGTCGGGCATGACGGGCATGATCAGCCCGATCCCCATTGAATCGATCACAATCGTAATCAGGATGAACAAGACTGGGAGGCGCATGACCGAAACTCAACACTACACGCCATGGCTGTAGCGGGTTCGGCAGTTAATGCAAGCTGCACCGTTGCATCAGGCTAGAGGTGGCCAATGTCGTTCATGAAGGTGGTGAGGAGGTTGGCGTAGGCTTCCGGCTCTTCGACGCAGGGCAGATGACCCGAGCGGCGCATCAGCTCGAAGCGTGATCCGGGGATCAGGTCAATGGTTTCGCGCACCAGATCGGGCGGCGTCGCGCCGTCATGACTGCCCGCGATGCCCAGCGTGGGCAGGCGCAGGCCGGAGGTCGGGGTATAGAAATCAGTGCCGGATATGGCGGCGCAGACACCGGCATAGCCCTCCACGGGCGTGCGGATCAGCAGGTCGCGCCACGGGGCGGCGGCGGGGCTTTCGCGGAAGGCTTTGCCGAACCAGCGTTGCATTATGCCATCGGCCATTGCCTCCAGCCCTTTGGCGCGGACTGTGTCGATCCGGTCTTGCCAAAGTTTTGGGTTGCCGATCTTGGCGGCGGTGTTGGAGAGGACCAAGGCGCGGATCATATCCATGCGCTTCACCGCCAGCCCTTGTGCGATCAGGCCACCGACCGAGAGGCCGACGAACATGGCATCCTTGACCTCGAAGGCAGTGCAGACGGCCTCGGCATCGCTGACCAGTGCGCCCATTGTATACGGCCCTTCCGGTACGTCGGAGCGTCCGTGGCCGCGTTTATCCATGCGGATAATCCTAAGGCCCGAGGGCAGGTGTGGCAGGATCGGGTCCCAAAGCGTGTAATCTGTGCCGAGGGAATTGGCAAACACAACGGTCGGGGCGTGGGGGGCTTCCATCCCGTCCAGCCGCGCGTAGAGGGCGGTGCCATCTCGGGTGATGATCTGTTCCTGCATGGGGATCCTTTCGCGCGGTCAGGCTGATTCGGTCAGCACGTTGGCGAAGAATGCGGCATCGACATTGCCGCCGGTGGTGACGACGATCACGTCCTCGCCCGTGATCTCATTCGGGTGGAAGAGCGCAGCGGCTAGGGCCACGGCGCCACCTGGCTCGACGACGATGCGGAGGTGGTCGAAAGCGGCGCGCATGGCGGCTTTGACCTCCGCTTCGGTCACGACGAGGCCAGCGCCGCAGAGTCGTTGAATGATCGGGAAGGTCAGCTCACCGGGGGTGGGGGTGACGATGGCATCGCAGATGGAGCCCGTCATTGCCGCGTTGCGCTGGCGCTGGCCGGAGGCGAGCGAGCGGGTGACATCATCAAAGCCTTCCGGCTCTACGGGGCGGGCGGTGAGGCTGGGGGCGTCGGCCTCCAGTGCGAGGGCGATGCCAGAGGTCAGGCCGCCGCCACCACAGCAGATAAGAACGTCGGCCTTGGTGATGCCTTGGGCAGCGGCTTGGGCTGCGATTTCGAGGCCGCAGGTGCCTTGGCCTGCGATGACCTCAGGTTCGTCGAAGGGTTTCACAAGCGTCAGGCCGCGCGCGGCAGACAGGCTTGCGCCGATGGCGTCGCGGTCCTCGGTCGCGCGGTCGTAGAGGACGACTTCGGCGCCGAGTGCGCGGGTGTTGGCGATTTTAACGGCGGGGGCGTCGGCTGGCATGATGATGACGCACGGCGCGCCGTGGGCGCGGGCGGCGCGGGCGACGCCTTGGGCGTGATTGCCGCTAGAGAAGGCGATGACGCCGCGTTTGCGGACCTCATTGGGTAGAGCGGAGACAGCCGACCAGCCGCCACGAAACTTGAACGATCCGGTGTGCTGGAGGCATTCGGCCTTCACCCAGACGCGGCGACCGGCGATGGCGTTGAGCGCCTCGTTATGCAGGAGGGGCGTGGTGCGGACATGGCCGTTGAGCCGCTCGGCGGCGGCGCGGATACGGTCGATATTCATGAGAGGCGCTGGCTCCATTGGGAAAGCGTGGCGAGGGCTTGGGGTTCATCGAGAAAGGGGACATGGCCGCGATCGGGCACGTCGGCAAAGAGCATATCGGGGCGGGCCGCTTGCATGGCGGCGGCGGTATCGCTGCTGAGTAGCGGCGAGTTGGCGCCACGGATCAGAGCGAGCGGGATATCCGGCAGCGCGTGGAACAGGGGCCACGCATCGGGCGGGGGTGTTGCGGGGTCATAGGCTGCGCGGAAGGCGTCCGCGAGGGCGGGATCGTAGCGGAGGGTAAGGCCGTCATCGCTTTGCGCGTAGAGCTGGCCTGCCATTTCCAGCCAGCGCTCGTGCGGGACATTGGAAAAGCCGTGAAGCGATTTTGGCAGGGCGCGGGCGGCGGCGTCGAGCGTGGGGCCGGCGGGGCGTTTGCCGATATAGGCGGCGATGTCGGCAAGGCCCGCGGCGGTCAGCTCGGGGCCGATGTCATTCAGGGCAAGCCCTGTGAGCCGCTGTGACTGGGTTGCGCCGATGAAAAGGCCGATCAAGCCGCCGCGCGAGGTGCCGAGGATCGCGGCGCGGGGCAGGGAAAGGTGATCGAGCAGCGCCAAGGCATCGGCGGCTTCCTGCGGGATGGAATAGAGCACGGGATCGGACCAGCCGGATTTGCCGCGCCCACGGTAATCCATGCGGATCAGGCGAAGGTGTCTCAGGTGCGGCGCAACGAAATCGAAATCGCGCAGATTGCGGGTGAGGCCGGAGAGCGCCAGAACGGCGGGGCCAGTGCCGGTGTCCTCGTAATAAAGCTCGGTGCCGTCGGAGGCAGTGAAGAAAGGCATCAGACGAGCTCCAACAGCGGGGTGAGGCTCGCGAAAGTGTGGTGCGGCGCGGCGTAGAGGCGGTCTTGCGGCTCGTCTGCGCGGTTGATCCATGCGGTTTGAAAGCCGAATCCCGCGGCACCGGCGGCGTCCCATCCGTTGGACGATACGAACAGCACCTCGTCACGGGCGCAGCCGAGGTGTGTTTCGACCAATTCGTAGACGCGGGCGTGGGGTTTGTAGACGCCGACGCTCTCGACCGACAATTGGGCGGCAAGGAAACCATCGATACCCGCGCTGCGGGCAGCGGCGGCGATCATGTCTGGCGTACCGTTGGAGAGGATCGCGCAGGTGAGGCCGCGCTCGGTGAGGGTGGCGAGTACCTCTGGCACCTCGGGATAGGCGTCCAGCTCCCAATAGAGGGCGAGCAGGCGTTCGCGCAGCAGGGGATCACCGTCGAGGCTGTTTTTCTCAAGCGCCCAATCCAGCCCGTCTGCGGTGACTTGCTCAAAATTTGCGTGGCGGTCGGCGGTGGCGCGGAGCCATGTGTATTGAAGCTGTTTGAGCCGCCAATCCCGCGCGACGGCGGGCCAATGATCCGCAAGGGCTGTGAAATCCGGTTCGGTGGCGGCGTTGCGGGTGGCAGCGGCCACATCAAAGAGCGTTCCATAGGCATCGAAAATACAAGTGGTGATCGGCACGGGGCATCCTTTCGGGAGTTGGGAGGAAATTGTCACGATCACATCCGGGCGAAAAGGGGCCTTGTTTGCATTCCGTGACGATCATGACTAGGTTTGCGCCATCCATCGGAGAACCTGCAAAACGCGGCCTCCGCAATTCACCCCCCCAAATAACGGATTTATATATGACCCAGGTCAAAGCGGGCGACACCGTGCGCATTCATTACACCGGAACTCTTACCACTGGCGAAACCTTCGACAGCTCTGAAGGGCGCGACCCGCTGGAGTTCGTGGTCGGCTCTGGCCAGATCATTCCGGGCCTCGACAAGGCGCTCCCCGGTATGGAGATGGGCGAAAAGAAAACGGTACAAATCCCCTGCGCGGAAGCCTATGGCGAAAGCGACCCGAGCGCGATGCAATCCATCCCGCGCGGACAGATCCCCGAGAACATTCCGGTCGAGCCGGGCACACAATTGCAGATGCAGGCGCCATCGGGGCAGGTTGTGCCGGTTGTCGTTGTGTCTGCCAATGAAGAAGAGGTTGTGCTGGATGCCAACCATCCGCTCTCGGGCAAGGATCTGATCTTTGCCATCGAGATCGTCGGTATCAACGCAGCTTGATTTTTGCACATTAGGAAACGAAACAGCCCGCTAGAGACAGCGGGCCGTTTTGACTCAGCGTATGGCGATCAGAGGTTTTCGGACTGGGGCATTCCGAGCACATGATAACCGCCATCGACGGTGATGATCTCGCCGCTGGTGCAGGCACCAGCATCTGACGCCAGATAGACGGCGGTGCCGCCGATGGCCTCCAGCGTCGCGTTGGAGCGCAGCGGCGCATTCTGATCGGTGTGTTTGTAGGTCTTGCGTGCGCCGCCGATGGCGGCTCCGGCCAATGTCTTCATCGGGCCGGGGGAGATCGCGTTGACGCGGATACATTGCGGACCGAGATCGTTGGCAAGGTAGCGGACCGAGCTTTCAAGCGCGGCCTTGGCGACCCCCATGACATTATAGAACGGGGTGACGCGGTTGGAGCCTTGATAGGTCATGGTCAGAAGCGTGCCGCCCTCGGGCATCAGTTCTGAGGCGCGGCGGGCCACGTCGATGAAGGAATAGCAGGAGATCGTCAGCGAATTGCGGAAGTTCTCGCGGCTAGTGTTGATGAAACGGCCTGTCAGCTCCGATTTATCGGAATAGGCAATGGCGTGGACGAGGAAATCAATCGTTCCCCAGCGCTCTTTCAGTTCGGCAAAAGCGCGGTCTAGGGAGGCGTCGTCCATTACATCGGCATCAACGAGGATATCGCTGCCAACCGATGCCGCGAGCGGCTCGACGCGCTTGCCGAAAGCCTCGCCTTGATAGGTGAAGGCCAGTTCCGCGCCTGCGTTGTGCATGGCTTGGGCAATACCCCATGCGATCGAGCGATCATTCGCGACCCCCATGATCAGGCCGCGTTTCCCTTGCATTGAAATGGTCATCTTGAATGTCCTGCTGTTATCAATCTCGGAAGGCTGAAAGCAGCATCGAACCATTCGTGCCACCAAAGCCGAAACTATTGGTCATGACCGTATCGAGGCCAGCGTTCTCCACGAGCTGCGTGGCAATTTCGGCGGGCTTCAGGGCGGGGTCGAGGGTCTCGACGTTGATCGACGGGGCGATGAAGTCGCCCTTGAGCATCAGGAGGCAGTAGATGGCTTCCTGTGCGCCGGTCGCGCCTTGGCTGTGGCCGGTCATCGATTTGGTCGAGCTGATCGGCGGGGTGCTGCCGTCACCAAAGACACGACGGACGGCTTCGACCTCGCCCACATCGCCAACCGGCGTGGAGGTGCCGTGGGCGTTGATATAGCTGACGCCGCGGCCTTCGGGGATGGTTTGCAGCGCGAGGCGCATGGCGCGTTCGCCGCCTTCGCCCGAGGGGGCGACCATATCGTGACCATCGGAGGTGGCGGCGAAGCCCGTCACCTCGGCATAGATTTTTGCGCCGCGCGCGCGGGCGTGTTCAAGCTCTTCGAGCACAACGATGCCGCCGCCGCCTGCGATCACGAACCCGTCGCGCCCTGCGTCGAAGGCACGGGAGGCTTTGGTCGGTGTGTCGTTATACTTGGAGGACATCGCGCCCATCGCATCAAAGAGGCAGGAAAGTGTCCAGTCCAGCTCCTCGCCGCCACCGGCGAACATCACGTCCTGCTTGCCCATCATGATCTGTTCGGCGGCGTTGCCGATGCAGTGCAGTGAGGTGGAGCAGGCGGAAGTGATCGAGTAGTTGATACCCTTGATCGAGAAGGCCGTGGAGAGGTTGGCCGAGATCGTGGAGGACATGCATTTCGGCACGGCGAACGGCCCGATCCGCTTGGGCGAGCCGGATTTCAGCACCGTTTGGTGCGCGGCAAACATCGAGGAGGTCGACGGGCCGCCCGAACCAGCCACAAGGCCGGTCCGCGGGTTGATAACGTCACTTTCCTCAAGGCCGGAATCAGCGATGGCTTGCTGCATCGCGATATGGGCATAAGCAGCACCCGGCCCCATGAAGCGCAGGGTGCGTTTATCGACATGCTCTGCGACATCGATCTTCAGCGTGCCGGCGATCTGGCTGCGGAAGCCGTATTCGGCCATCACGTCGCTGGCTTCGATTCCCGATTGGCCTGCACGGAGGGCGGCTTCGACTTCTTCGGCATTGTTCCCGATGGGCGATACGATTCCCAACCCAGTCACGACGACGCGGCGCATATGTAGCTCCCCTTTTTATTCCCAATCTTGTGTATGACAGGGGAGGTGAGGGAGCAAGCGGTTAGAAGCCGTACGGGACACCTGGCGCGTTTTTGCTGCGGTAATTTGCTATTTGCCGGAGGGGTAGGCGCTTAGCTTTCGCTGAGCGCCACCTTCATATCCTTGACCTGATAGATCACCTCGCCATCGGCTTCGACGATCCCGTCGGCCACGCCCATTGTCAGGCGGCGGGTTTGCACGGCTTTGGTGAAATCGACCTTATAGGTCAGCATCTTACGATCGGGGCGGACCATGCCGGTGAGTTTCACTTCGCCCACGCCGAGCGCATAGCCGCGCCCCAGCCAGCCGCGCCAGCCAAGGTTGAAACCCGTGAGCTGCCAAAGGCCATCGAGCCCGAGGCAGCCGGGCATGATCGGGTTGCCGGGGAAGTGGCAGTCAAAGAACCACAAGTCCGGTGTAATATCGAACTCGGCAACGACATGCCCTTTACCATGCGCACCGCCGTCACCACTGATTTCGGTGATCCGGTCCATCATCAGCATCGGCGGGGCGGGAAGCTGCGCGTTGCCGGGACCGAAGAGCTCGCCTCGGGCGCATTTGAGAAGGTCGTCCTTATCGAAACTGCTCGGGTAATCGGCCATTCGGGTTGGTCCATCCATTTGTCGTTACTGTTCCTTTGCGTCTAGCACCCTGCAGCGCGCGAGAGCAAGTGTGGTGCGCTATGGGGTGCGACTGATTTTCAATTGAAAGATGGGGGTAAAATCCCATATTGATGGGGTGCGAAGGAAAAGGAATCCGGATCGTGGCAGAGATGATGACGCAGACAGCCAGTGAGCGCGGGACAAAATGGCTTGCGGGGGCGGGGCTTCGGCCAACGCGCCAGCGCTTGTCGCTTGCCAAGCTGCTTGTTGGCGATGGTCAGGACCGCCACGTCACGGCAGAGAGCCTTTTCGAGGCGGCATCGGATGCCGATGAGAAAGTTTCGCTGGCCACGGTTTACAATACGCTGCGCGCCTTTTGCGACGCGGGGCTGCTGCGCGAAATCACCGTCGATGGATCGAAAAGTTATTTCGACACGAACACTTCGAACCACCCGCATTTCTATTGGGAAGACAATGCCCGCTTGACCGATGCGCCAAGCGAGCAATTGGAGATCACCCGCTTGCCGAGCGCGCCGGAAGGGGCCGAGGTGGCTGCGGTGGACGTGGTGATCCGGTTGCGCCGCCGCTAGGCCGCGCCGCACACGATCAGAACCACTGACCGGGTTCCATCAAACCGAGATCAAGCAATTGCTGTGAGTGCCATGTAAAGGGCACCGAGTTATACCATGTGAAGGTCGATATATCGTAGGTCGAGCCGGGGTTACGCTTGAGCGCCTTGGCGGTGCGGAACGAGCAGATCGCGGCAGATGTGTTGTTATGCCACGGGCATTGATAGGTGTTCATCTCCGGCTCGCTGAGGGTGAAATCCGGTCTGAGGGTCAGACCGTTTTGCGCGCGGAACAGGCTGATCCTGTCAATCCGGCGGCGGTTGGCAGGGATATGTTCCTCGAACCGCCAACGCAGGCCGCCAAAGAAATCCATTTGCCGTTCGAGCGCGTTGTTCCAGCGGTCGGTGCGGGAGAGAGCGTAATAGCCCGAGCGATCCAGATGCGCGTTCTTCAGATCTACTGCTGAGGGGTGGGCCTGAAGATCACCCGCATAGAGATCGATTACATAGGTTATCACGGCGTCGCGGCGTTCCTCTGTGACGAAGGACACCAGTTCGCCAACGGTGCGGTGTTCGCAGAACGGGAAGAAAAGATATTCGGCGTTATAGCAGTAGTAGCGCCACACACCCGAAGTGGCGGCGGCGATGACGCTGTTGACCGTCTCGAATAGGGCGTTTTGGCGCCTGAAATCGAGTGAAACGGTCCTGACTTCGTCGGCAAATTCGTTGGGTATCTCTATGTGCGCCGGGGCGAATGCGATTACCTTGCCGAACCCGCAATCAATATGATGGCGGAGGGTGGAGGCGATTTCGACCTCGTCTTCGATGAAGATGAGCGCGACCGGTCCCTTGGCCAAGGCGGCAGGTTCGGCTCGCAAGAAACTCTTTAGATTGTCAAAACGCATCGGCCGCCTTCCTCTTGCCCAGAAATTTGGCCAAATCACGCTCCATTGCAAGCAAAGGGGCGAGCGGTTAGGAAGCGCAGAAATCTCCAACCCGCGCGATGGGAGCATGGATCATGGCCGAACCAAAGAAGCTCTATATCAAGACATATGGCTGTCAGATGAATGTATACGACAGCGAACGTATGGCGGAAGCGCTGGGCGGGCAGGGGTATGTCGAGACTAAGACCCCCGAAGACGCCGATATGATTCTGCTCAACACCTGCCATATTCGTGAGAAGGCGGCAGAGAAGGTGTATTCGGAGCTTGGGCGGTTCAAGCCATTGAAGGAAGCACGCCCTGACCTGAAGATCGGTGTGGCGGGGTGCGTGGCGCAGGCCGAGGGCGAAGAGATCATCAAGCGCCAGCCGATGGTTGATCTGGTGGTTGGCCCGCAAAGCTACCACCGCCTGCCGCAGATGGAGCAAGCTATTCGGAGCGGAACGCGGGCGCTGGATACGGATTTCCCCGAGGAGGACAAATTCGAGGTACTTAAAGACCGCCCGAAGTCCAAGCGCGGCCCAACGGCGTTCCTTTCGGTGCAGGAGGGATGTGACAAGTTTTGTTCGTTCTGTGTGGTGCCTTACACGCGCGGTGCCGAAGTGAGCCGCCCCGCCGAGCGGGTGCTGGCCGAGGCGCGGGCGCTGGTTGAAGCAGGCGTGCGGGAGATCACGCTATTGGGCCAGAACGTGAATGCCTATCATGGGCATGAGAAGGGGCTGGCGGGGTTGATCTGGGAGCTGGACAAAATGGATGGCCTTGAGCGCATCCGGTTCACCACCTCGCATCCCAACGATATGGATGATGCGCTGGTCGAGGCGCATGGCACTTGTGGCAAGCTGATGCCTTATCTGCATTTGCCCGTGCAGTCCGGCTCGGACCGCATCCTCAAAGCGATGAACCGCAAGCATACGGCTGAAAGCTATCTCAAGCTGATCGCGCGGATCAGGGAGGCGCGGCCGGATCTGCACCTTTCGGGGGATTTCATTGTGGGCTTCCCCGGTGAGACGGATGCCGATTTCGAAGATACGATGAGCATCTTGCGTGAAGCGGGATATGGGACCGCGTTTTCGTTCAAATACTCGCCGCGCCCCGGTACGCCGGCGGCTGAAAAGACCGACAAGATGGTCGATCCAGATGTCGCCTCCGAGCGGCTTTATCGGTTGCAGGAGCAGATCAGCAGCCAGCAAAAGGCGCTGCAAGACAGCATGGTCGGGCGCGAAGTTTCGGTGCTGTTCGAGAAGCGTGGCCGCCTTGACGGGCAGCTTGTCGGCAAGTCCGAATACCTGCACGCGGTGCATGCCATAGCGCCCGAGTCGCTGATTGGTGAGCTCGCACGGGTGCAGATAAAAGAGAGCGGCCCGAACTCGCTTGGCGGTGTGCTGAGCGCCTGACGCGCTTGCGTTGATTGACCTTGCAATGGCAACAATTGGCCCGCCTCGGCGGGACTGTCGCACTATGTGCCGGTAAACGCGACTGAATTATGCTTTTTTGAGGCAAAATAATGGTAACAATCAGAAGGGGTAATGCAGTGGAGTCGGCTCCGTCTCAGGTATAATGGCGCGAACCGGATTCTGTTAGGAGGTTCTGAAATGAGACGAGGGGCAATGTTTGCGCCGTTTTTGGGGGCGGCAGCGGCAATAATAATGACAGCAGGCGCGGCTGTGGCTGACGAGATTTACGAGCCGACGATCTGGATCGACCCTGATGGATGTGAGCATTGGGTTATGGATGACGGGGCCGAGGGCTTCATGTCTCCGCACCGCAACCGCGACGGATCGCCCGTTTGCCATCGCAGCGAGATCTGCGGCGTGGTGCCGACGGACCAACTCTTCGCCACGGACCGCTAAGCGATCAACCGCGCCGGCCGTGACCGTCTCACACAGTTCTTCAATGATGCGGAGGCGTATGGCTTCCTGATCTACGGCTATACGGACAGCCGTGCATCGGACGAATATAACATGCGTCTTTCGGACAACCGCGCCAACGCAGTGGCGGAGGTGGCGCTGGCCGCTGGGGGTAAGGTTGTTGAGGTGAAGGGCTTTGGCGAGCGTATGCCGCGGGCCACGAACAGCACCGCCGAAGGGATGCAGCAGAATCGCCGCGTCGAAATCTATTGCCTGCGCTGAGGAGAATAACCATGAAAACGATCAAGATTTTGGGTCTTCTCGGTGTTGTCACGGTGCTATCTGCCTGTGAAATGGACAACGCGCTGGAAGGCATTGGCATGGACAAGACCACGGACCGTGGGATCAATGCGCACCACCTTTCGACCTTGGTGGCGGGTATTTGGGTTGATCCGAAGGGGTGTGACCACTGGATCATCGACGATGGCTTTGAGGGCTATCTAAGTGAGCGCTTGACACCGGATGGCCGCCCTGTCTGCTCTGGCGTTGCCGCGCCGACCACGGCGACCGGCCCATTCAAAGACGGATCACCGATCCCCGACACGCTCTGAGTCGCACAGCTGCGTACCGCTGTTTTGCAACAGGCGCTCCTTTGGGGGCGCCTGTTGTGTTTTTGGCGCGATTTCGCCGTTACGGACACCTGTCTGTTACAATTGCATGCTCCCCCTTGCGCAGGGGCGATCTTCTTGCCACCATCACAAGATATAGTCGTAAAGGAGTCGTGCTTGGCTACCAGTGTCCTGCCCCCGCGGAGTTCTGACATCAGCGAAATCACGCTCGAGTTTCCCGATAATTTCTTGTTGATTGATCTGTGTGGTGAGCACGACAGCAATCTGGCCAAGCTAGAGGACAAACTCGGGCTTCAGATTCTGCGGCGCGGTAATCATCTGGCGCTGATCGGAGAAGCGGATGCCTGTGCCACCGCGCGGGATGTGTTGAACGCCCTCTACACGCGGCTGGAGGCTGGGCGTGCTATCGAGCCTTCCGATCTGGATCGCGAATTGCGGATGGGCAGTTCCGAAACCGGCAGTGCGCCGGAAGCGGGCGACCAGATGGAGATGTTCAAGGGTGGGCCGGTCGAGATCAAGACGCGGCGCAAGCTTGTTGAGCCGCGCACCGATGCGCAGAAGGCTTATGTGCTGAACCTCTTTGAAAACGAGCTGTCATTTGGGATCGGCCCTGCGGGTACGGGGAAGACCTATCTGGCGGTCGCGGTTGGCGTGTCGATGTTCATTGCCGGAAAGGTTGACCGGATTATCCTGTCCCGTCCTGCGGTGGAGGCGGGTGAAAAGCTCGGCTACCTGCCCGGGGATATGAAAGACAAGGTCGATCCCTATATGCAGCCGCTTTATGATGCGCTGAACGATTTCCTACCCGGCAAGCAGACGGCCAAGCTGATCGAAGAAAAGCGGATCGAAATTGCGCCGCTGGCGTTTATGCGCGGGCGGACATTGGCGAATGCCTTCGTCGTTTTGGATGAGGCGCAGAACGCAACGACGATGCAGATGAAGATGTTCCTCACCCGTTTGGGTGAAGGCTCGCGCATGGTGATCACCGGCGACCGCAGCCAGGTGGACCTGCCGCGGGGCGTGCAGTCGGGTCTGCGGGACGCCGAGCGGCTCTTGCAGAATATTCCAAAGATTAGCTTCAATTATTTCACCTCCAAAGATGTGGTGCGCCATCCGTTGGTCGCGGCGATCATCGATGCTTATGACCGTGACAGCGAAAGAGCCGAAGCTGCCAAAGGGCAGGCCGCGCGGGAATGAGCGTTTTCGTCACCATCGAGGACGAGCGGTGGGAAGCGGTTGATCTGGAGGCGCTTGCCGAGCGGGCCTGCGCAGCGGCGCTGGAGCACCTTTCGCTTGATCCGGAGGAATGCGAGATCAGCCTGCTGGGGTGCGATGATGCGCGCATTGCCCTTTTGAATGCTGACTTTCGGCAAAAGGACAAGGCCACAAACGTGCTGTCTTGGCCATCGGCCGAGCGGGGTGCGGCGGAGGATGGGGCGATGCCCGAAGCGCCGGAGCCGGACACATTTGGTGAATGCGAGTTGGGCGACGTTGCAATATCCTATGAGACTTGCGCGCGGGAGGCTGCCGAGGCGGGCAAATCGCTGCCAGATCATGCCACCCATTTACTGGTTCATGGCACGCTGCATTTGCTGGGTTTTGACCATGAGCGTGACCAAGACGCCACCCTCATGGAAGGAATGGAAACGGAGATACTTGGCAAAATGGGTATTGCCGACCCATATAGAGATTAGGAAAAACGGGATAGGCCGCTTTTTGGCATCCCAATGCAGGTAGGAGACGATGGGCGACTCGATAGACGGGCCTTCTAGCGCAGCGCATAGCGCGCAAGATGAAGACACTGAAGGGCAGAGTAAGGGCTTTCTGGGCCGCATATTTGATGCACTAAGCCCATCAGAAGCAGCGGCGAACGGATATGATCTGACGCCAGTTCCTGACACCGCGTATACCTCCACGACACCGGGCATGCTGAACTTGCGCCGCATGCGCGTGGAGGATGTAGCGATCCCGAAAGCGGATATCGTGGCGGTTCCGGTGACGATTTCGAAAGATGATCTGGTGGGTGTGTTCCGTGAAAGCGGGCTCACGCGCTTGCCTGTGTTCGACGGAACGCTGGACACGCCGATCGGGTTCGTGAACCTGAAGGATTTTGCCCTCAAGCACGGGTTCAACGGCGGCTCGGAGCTGGCGCTGCGGGAAATCGTGCGCCGGTTGCTCTATGTGCCGCCTTCGATGCCGATTGGTGTGCTGCTGCAAAAGATGCAGGCCGAGCGGATCCACATGGCGTTGGTGATCGATGAATATGGTGGCACCGACGGGCTGGTGACGATCGAAGATCTGATCGAGCAAGTTGTCGGCGAGATCGAGGACGAACACGACATCGAGGAAGAGGATACTTTCATCGAGGAAACCGCTGGCGTTTGGCTGGCCTTGGCGAAAACACCGCTTGAGGAATTCGAAGCGGAGGTGGGTGTTGACCTTACCGCGCATGAGGAAGTCGATGACGAAGAGGTAGATACGCTGGGGGGGCTTGTTTTCATGCTGTCGGGCCATGTGCCGGCGCGCGGCGAGGTGATCCAGCACCCTGATGGGGCCGAATTCGAAGTTGTCGATGCCGATCCGCGCAGGATCAAGCGGCTGCGGGTGCGATTGCCGCATGCGGTTGCGCGCAGCTGACGTGAGGGTGCAGATCCAGCGGATGCTTGCGGCGATCCGGCCGCGTCTGCCGCTGGTTTTACTGGGAGCGATTGCCGCACTTGGGCTTGAGCCGTTTGGTTTGGCGCCGGTGACGGTATTGGCCTTGGGTGTTGGCCTGTGGCGGTGCATGCGGGCGGCAAACGTGCGGGCGGTGATGGCTGATGGCGCGGCATTGGCGTCTGGTTACTTTACTGTTGCGATCCATTGGATCGTGTTCCCGTTTCTTGTGGCGCCATTGGCAACCGGCTGGATGGCGCCGTTTGCACTCCTGTTGATGGTGGCGGGGCTGGCGCTGTTTTGGGCGGTTCCGCTCGGGCTTGCGTGGCGCTTGGGGCGCGGTCTGGCGGGGCGAATGGTTTGGGCGGCGCTGTTGCTCACGGTGGCGGATTTGCTGCGGGCGCATGTGCTGACGGGGTTTCCTTGGGCGGTTGTTGGGCAGGTTTGGGCCGGATGGGGCTTGGGGCAGGCGGCAGCGCTTGTTGGTATGCATGGCCTGACGCTCGTTACCTTGTTGGCCGTGGCGCTGGCTGCCGGCTTGGGGCAACGTAAAGGCTGGGTTTTGGGCATTGGTGTGAGCGCCGTGCTGCTTCTGGCGGGAGAAGGTGCCGGGCGTTGGTCTATGGCGCGGCCGCTGGCGGATGCAGGGCCGGTCGTGCGCCTGGTGCAGCCGAATGTACCCCAATCCGAGAAATGGAACCCTGAACGCGGGCGTGAGTTTCTTGACCGTTTGCTGATGCTGACGCGCAGCCCGCTTGGTGCGGAAGGTGATCCGGAGGTTGTGATCTGGCCGGAAACGGCGGTGCAGCCGCTCTTGGGCAATTCCGTCAACACCCGCGCCGTGATTGCCCGCGCGGCAGGGGGCAGGCCAGTGCTGTTGGGGATGAACCGGCGGGAAGGGGCGCGATTCTTTAACGCGATGGTGCTGCTGGACAGCGCGGGTGCGGTCAGCGCGGTATATGATAAGTCCCATCTGGTGCCGTTTGGCGAGTACCTGCCTTTGGGAGAGTGGCTCAAAGCCTTTGGCCTGCACGGATTAGCGGCGAGCGAAGGGGGTGGCTACACCGCTGGACCGGCGGGCGGCAGCCTTGAGGTGCCGGTGCTCGGACGGGCGCGGCCATTGATTTGCTACGAGGGTATTTTCCCCGAAGAAATTAGCGCTTCCAACCTGCGGGCGATGGTGCTGATCACCAATGATGCGTGGTTTGGCCCCTCGGCAGGGCCACGGCAACATCTGGCGCAAGCGCGGCTGCGGGCGATCGAGCAAGGGGTTCCGATGATTCGCGTTGCCAATACCGGCGTGACGGCGATGATTGATCCTTATGGCCGGATCGTTGGCGAGATCGGCATGGGGCAACAGGGGGTGATCGATGTCGCGGTTCCGGCGGCGCTTGGTTGGGTGCCGCCTTATGCCCGATTGGGCGATTGGCTGGTTCTGGCCTTCATTACTGTGGGAATTATACTGCTCCTCGCGGCAAACGCGCGGAAAATGATTGACCAGCGCCGCGAGGCACCCTAGCTGGAGTTTTCAATCACCCGTCACAACGGCTTCCTGGCGTGGCGGTGTTAATGAATGGAGCGTTTCCCATGACAAGACCCGATTACACTTTCACCTCCGAGTCAGTCTCGGAAGGGCACCCCGATAAGGTCTGCGACCGGATTTCGGATGCGGTTCTGGATGCGTTCTTGGCCGAAGAGCCGACAGCGCGTGTGGCCTGCGAAACCTTTGCGACGACGAACCGTGTGGTGATCGGCGGCGAGGTGGGACTATCGGATCAGGCGACGCTGAGCCGGTATATGGAGGCGATCCCAGATATCGCCCGCGCCTGTATCAAGGATATCGGCTACGAGCAGGACAAGTTCCACCACGAGACGGTGGAAATCACCAACCTGTTGCACGAGCAGTCCGCGCATATCGCGCAAGGTGTGACGGGCGAGCGTGGGGACGAAGGCGCTGGCGATCAGGGGATCATGTTCGGCTACGCGACGGACGAGACGCCTGACCTGATGCCGGCACCCATCCAGTACAGCCATGCGATCCTGCGGCGGCTGGCTGAGGTGCGGAAATCCGGTGCGGAGCCAACGCTGGGGCCGGATGCGAAATCGCAGCTTTCGGTGCGTTACGAAAACGGCAAGCCGGTGGGCGTGACGTCCATCGTGTTGTCGACGCAGCATCTGGATGAAAACATGACCAGCGATGATGTGCGCGCGGTGGTGGAGCCATACATCCGTGAAACCCTGCCGGAAGGCTGGATCAGCGCTGAGACAAAATGGTGGGTGAACCCGACCGGCAAGTTTGTGATCGGTGGGCCGGATGGGGATGCGGGCCTGACGGGGCGCAAGATCATCGTCGATACCTATGGCGGCGCGGCCCCGCATGGTGGCGGTGCGTTCTCGGGCAAAGACCCGACAAAGGTGGACCGCTCGGCCGCTTATGCGGCGCGGTATCTCGCGAAGAACGTGGTTGCTGCGGGAATGGCAGAGCGCTGCACGATCCAGTTGTCCTATGCAATTGGCGTGGCTCGGCCGTTGTCGATCTATGCTGATACGCATGGCACCGGCGAAGTGGCGCCCGAGGTGATCGAGCGGGCGGTGGCGCAGCTGATGGACCTGACGCCGCGCGGCATTCGCACCCATCTGGACCTGAACCGCCCGATCTACCAGCGCACGGCCGCCTACGGGCATTTTGGCCGCGCACCGGAAGCCGATGGGGGCTTCAGCTGGGAGCGCACCGATCTGGTGGATGCGCTGAAGGCGGCGGTCTGAGGGGCGCTCCATGCCACATGCAGAGCTGAAATATTCGGCTGATCTCACGCTTGATGCCGGCGCTGTTTTGCGTGGCGTCGAGGCGGTCATAGCGCGGCATGATGCGGGCGCGGGTGTGTGTAAGGGCCGTGCCTACCCGGCGGCGGTCTTTCATCACACACATTGCCTGCTGACGGTGTCGATGTTGCCGAAAGCGCATCGTGACAAGGCGTGGAGCGATGCGCTTCTTGCGCTGTTGGAAGCGGAACTGACCGTGCATTTGCCGGTGCGGTGCTATGTGTCCATCGCGGTTGAGTTCACCGACGAGCGCTATGTGACCACGGAATACGCCCCGTAGCGGTCGAACCGCCCCCGGTTTGGATCGGGGGCGGGGAAGATCAGGCAGCGGCGGCGCGGTTATCGAGTGATATGCGCCCTGCGCCCAGTGCGACGACCATCAGCATGCCACCTGCGATGGAGACGTTTTTCATGAAGTTGATCATTTCACCTTGAGCGGCCATGCCCTCCATCCCGAAGGACGGGGCGAGGTGGAACAGGATGCCGGAGTTAAGGCTGAAACCGGCCAGAAGGAACGCAACAACGCGGGTCTGCCATCCGATAAGCAGAGCGATGCCGCCGCCGAGTTCTGTCAGGATCACGAGGGGAAGAAGCGCGCCGGGAACGCCCATCATTTCCATATTTTGAGCGTTGCCGGAGTAGCCGGTGATCTTTTGCGCGCCAGCCATAATGAAAATGAACGCGAGCAGAAGCCGACCTGCGGGCGCGGCGAGGGATGTAAAGGACTGAGTCATTGGGTTTGCCTTTCG
>Ga0181573_10001900_pt1 | contig 19912 bp, 2 predicted proteins | sample 101ome_25_FD_148643 | JGI IMG/M metagenome (GOLD analysis project Ga0181573, IMG submission 148643) | Coastal salt marsh microbial communities from the Groves Creek Marsh, Skidaway Island, Georgia - 101409BT metaG (spades assembly) | ecosystem: Environmental > Aquatic > Marine > Intertidal zone... | reverse complement strand
GGGCAGAGGGAGCCGATCCTACCCCTCCCGTGGGGAGGGTCCCGACGGAGGCCCACAGCTGTTCGTTCGTCCGGGCCCGCCACGGGGGTCCGGCTCGCCCCACTCCTGCGCCCCCAACCCTACCCCAGCCCCCCCAGAACCCACCCCCTCGCCTGCACCGTGTCTCCCCCCACGGCGACGACCCGCTTGATGAAGACGTCGTCGGTGAAGGGACCGCTCGGGGGAGCAACCCCGTCCGGGTACGCGGCGCCCGGGGGACGAAAGATGACGACGTCCCCGGCCGCGGGCGGTCGACGGAATCGATAGGTGATCTTCTCGGCCACCAGTCGGTCTCCCACGTCGAGGGTAGGGTACATCGAGAGCGAGGGGATAAAGCGGGGTTCGGCGACACCGACGCGGATCACGTACGAGACGAGGAGGGCAGCGCCGACAGTGAGGACATCCTCTCGGGCGTCCCAGATAGAGGGAGGGCACCACTCGGGGCGGGGCTCGTCCTCGCCCTCGTCGGGGGGGTTGTCCGGCGGGAGGGGGGGTGGGGGAGTGGAGGCCTCGGCCTCGAGGGGGGGAGCCGAGAGGGACCGCTCGCGGCGGCTGGCGCCGGCCCCGTCGCCACCGTCGCCGCCGAGGGCTCCCGGAGTCGTCGACTTCGCGCGGGCGTGGGCACCGAACGTCGATGAAAAAATTGGGGGGACGGAGAACCGTGTCGCGCATCTACACGGCTGCAACAGGGCCGGAGGCTGGAGCTGCATCCTTCTCCACGATGCGACGGCCGGGTTCGCGCGCCGGGCTGGACTCGAGAACGGGTCGAGGCACTCGCGAGGCACCCCACAGATCGCGTCGCCCCCCTCCTACCTCTCCGGGGTAGCCTCTCGCGAGGCAAGGCGGGGAATTTTCCTCCTTGTGTCTGTCAAGGAGGACATTCGAAAAATTTTTCCGGGGTACTCCAGTCGTCCACACGAGTCTCCGCTGCCGAGACAGCGCTGCACAGTTTTCGCAGGTGCCGAAACATGGAATTCGGATCGACAAGACAACCTCCGAGACGGGTTTTGCTTGCTACTATCGTTACTGTTGGGGTTCTGCTTTGTGTTGGCGGCACCGTCTCGTCGCGAGACGCTCCTGTCATCACCGCCCTAAACGTGTATCATGGGAGCCTGTCGGGAGGGACGAGGCGAGTCAGGGCACGAGGCCGCGGCACTCACCGCGGCCGCACTCACGCCCATACCACTCACCCATCTGCCACGGTAAGGGTAAGGTTAGATGGAGATGTGCTTCGAATCGTTGCCGCCCGAGTCGACAACGGCCACCGGGCCGTTGTCGAGGCCTCACTGCGGCCGCACTCACGCCCGTACCACTCACCCATCACCCATACGACTCACAGACTGCTTATCCATGGACGAAACTTCGGGATCCCAGCCCCGGGCCTTCCCCCCCCGAACCTCGTCATGATAGGTTCTGCGGACTGCAAGGTCGAGCCGTACCGGTCGTCGGCCGTCCTTCTCGAGTGCGACACGGGCCCCGCCGCCAGCGGCACGTACGACGTGGTCGTCAGTGTCGTCGCTCCCGTCGTCGACGACGATGCCTCGAGCCCCCTCGAGGCCCTGAGCTACGTTCTGCCTGGGGCGTTCACCTACGGCGATGCGTGGACGCCCACCGTCGCCGAGGCCCGGCCGCGCATCGTGCCCGTGGGCGGGGAGCTCGTGGTGTCGGGCCACCGGGGCGGGACGGACGGGCTGTCTGCCGCGTCTCCCGCCGAATTTCGGTCGGTGGTGCTGATGCCCGCCGGGGCCCGGGCGGCCAGCGTGTCGCCCTCGGACTCTGCTGTGCCCTCGGCCTTGTGCAGCCTCGGCGACGACGACGACACGGGATCCGTGTGGATGGACGGCAACGTTTGGTGGCACGCTGAGTGCGACGTCGCTGCGCCCTCGGGCGCCGCCGGCCCCGCGGGGGCGCCCGGGCCGAAAGAGGTCGCCGCCCAAATCGCTGGGCGCCGTGAAGACCTTGGGTGGGCTCTGCCGAAAGCCTCTGGCGTCTCGATCGGTCACACCCACCACACAGCCGACGGAACGCCCTACCAGGTGGCTGTGGCTCCGGTTGTCTCGTGGATGGGCCCCATGACAGGCTCGCGCGAGGGCTCGCAACGGCTCGTCGTCCGTGGCGCCGGCCTCGGCGGGGCTGACGTCAGCGTCGGCGGCGCCGAGTGCCGCGTGGTCGAGGCCCGGGACGACCGCCTCGTCTGCCTCACCCCTGCGCTGAACGACATCGAGCCCCTCGGCGCCCGGGTGGGGCCGGCGATCTCCGCCGCGACCGCCGGCGACCCACCCTTAGTCCTGGCGCCCGGAACCGGCCACGGGTTCTCTGGCGTGTTCTACAAAAAACCGCTGGATGACAGCGGTGGCGAGGTTGGATGGAGCCTCGCCGACCTCTACCTGGTCCGAGCGGGCGCGTGGAACGATGCCGTGGTCGAGCAGCACACATTGCTTCAAGCCGAAATGCACCTGCAGCGAGACGGTGCGGCCACCGCGGGGTCTGACGCCGCCCTCGCCGCCGTCGACGCAGCCGACGACGCTGTTGCACGGACGCGCAACATCGCCACGCGTGTGACGGGCTTCTTCGAAGCCCCGGAGGACGGCGACTACGCTTTCCACATCGCGTCGGACGACACGGGCTTCCTGTGGGTGGGGGCGCCCTCAGCAGAGTGGGTCGAGGCTGCCGGCCCGCCCGCCGCCCCACCCGCGGGCCACGCCGCGCCCGCGGCCTGGTGCCACGGCGCGGTGAAGCCCCTCGCCTTCGACGTCCGCTCCCAGCAGCGGTCAGCGCCTCTGACCCTCCGGGCAGGTCAGGCTGTCCTCCTCGATGCCGTCGCTATCCAGGGGGGCGGTGGCCACCACCTCTCGGTGGGCGTCACGCGGGTCAGCCCGGACGGCGTTGCCCGCGTCCACTCGGCCCCCGACGTCGTCGAGTTCCGGGCTACCACGCCCAGCTGGTCGGGTGCGCGCCTCAACGTTGCCCTTTCTTGGACGGCCTCGGCCCCGGGCGAGGCCGCTGTCGTCCCCGCGGAGGAGTATGTTTGCGTTGCCAACGATGGTCTGGCACCCCTCCAGTCACTCCGCTTTGAGGTGAACGCCAGTGGGTCGTGGATTGCCTCCAGAATGAACGAGACGACCGGGTCGCTCTCGACCTGGCAGTCGTCCATCAGAGTGTCGGGGGCAAGCGTGTCGGACGTACGGCGCGTTGACGAGGACACCGGCCTCGAGACGGTGGTCAAAACGTTTTCCATCGAGTTCGACCGCAATCAGTGGGCATTTGGGGACGACCCCGCCGTCTCCGAGGGCTTCCGCGTTGCCGATCCGTCGTGCAACACAGCCTCGGTTGACGTCTCCTTCGTACCCCACACGCCCGAAATCCAGGGCGCACTCCGCATCACGTGCGACGACGCCAACAGGTGCGCCCCTGCTGGCGCCGTGATTCCCGTCCGCGCCACGTGCGACGAGGTCGAGGACGCCTTCGCGGTTCTCTTCCCCACCGCCGGCCTTGTGGGCGGCGGGGTCCAGCGGTGCGAGAGGTGGGGAAACTGGATCACCGGCTATGTGTGGCGGCTCACGTTTGACCCTGAGGCCCACGGCGGGGCCCTGCCGGCCCTTGCAATTGACGCCTCAGACGTGATTGCCCAGCCTACTCTCGTGACGGGGCCAGTCGTCCAAGCTGTCTTCAACCCCGACCTCCGGCACTGGCCTGTGCCACCACTGATGATCCGCCCGGCCATCTTGGCCTCTGACTCAGCCCTCGTCGCCCTCCCCAGAGGGGGGCTTGTTGACGTCTCGGTTAGAGGGGTGCTCGCCCCATGCTCCGACCTTGCGGACTGCCTCTTCGACGCCGATCGCGACGATCTCACGCCAGTTTTGATGTCAGCGTCCCCCGCGGAGGTCGATGCCTTCTCGGCGCCCATGCTGACGGTCGCTGGGTCGGGATTTGGCACCGTCGCGGCCGACCTCCGTGTCGTCTTGAATGGCGCCGAGTGCGTCGTCGAGTCGGCGACCGACACCTCTTTCGTGTGCCGGGTGCAGCCGGGTGGCGTCTCAGGCGACGCCCGCGTTGCCGTTGCCCGCCGCGGCCACGGTGGGGCCTCGGGCGACGTCTACGTACGGTTGTTGTCGCTGGTCGTCCGCGACGTTGCCCCTCTCTCGATCTCACCTGTCGGCGCCACGTCTCTCGTCCTCACCGTCGATGGCCTCCGTCTCGACGCCTGCTTCGACGCCCACGCTGTCGTCCTCGTCGATCTGGACGATGCAACGTCCTCGGCGCCTTGCAAGGTCACGTCTTGCGTGGCACCGTCTACCCTCATTTGCCGCGTTGATGCCACCCTTGCAGCTATGTCGGGATTTGCCCCCGTTTCGGGCGTCGTTTCCGTGACAGTCGAGCAGAGTATCGTGTCCGTCGCCGAGGCCTACCCGGCCTCCGGATTCGCTGACCATCGCCGCCGGGCCCAAGCAGCGGCGGCATCCACAGTGTCCTCGACGGCCCCGAGCAGCGTCATGATGTCGGGCGGCCCCACCGTCCGGCTCCTGTCGGGGTCGGCCGCCGAGGACGAGGACGAGTGCGCCCTCGGGACGCACACATGCCACGCCAACGCCGAGTGCCGCAACCTCCTCGATGGCTTCGACTGCATTTGTCTTCCAGGCTACTATGGGGACGGAATTACGTGCACGGACGTTGACGAGTGTGAGGGAGAGGGTGAGGGCCATAACTGTGACCCCACCAGGGCGACATGCACCAACCTCCCGGGGGGCTTCTCGTGCTCTTGTGACGCGCCCTATTGGGAGGGTTCGGGGACGTCGTGCTCGGACGTCGATGAGTGCACCACCGCGAACAACGGAGGTTGTGGCTCCGGCTTCACCTGCGCCAACGTCGAGGGGGGCGACCCTATCTGCAGCGACATTGACGAGTGCGCCCTCGCAACAGACAACTGCGATGTTGGCGCCTCTTGCACGAACGTGAGCGGTTCCTTCACGTGCACCTGCCAAGGGGACCTGCACTATTTTGATGACGGGAACGGCGGATGCGACTTTGACGCCTGCTATGACGCGCCATGCGGTTTTGGCGAGTGCAGTGACGTCGTCGGTGACGCCACCGGCGAGGCTGGACGCGTGTGCACCTGCTCTGGAGGCGCTGCCAACTCGTCACCGGGTGTCCTCGGGTCGACGTGCGTCGACGTGAACGAGTGCCTGGCTCCTGGTTTGAACGACTGCTCCGACGACGGGTCCGTCTGCACCAACCTCGACCCTGACAAGGGCCTTTACTCTTGCGCGTGCCTGACGGGGACGTCCCTGGACGCCAACGGCGATCTCGCTGATGGATACGTTGGCGACGGCTACATCACCAGCACCGGCTGTGTTGACCTTGACGAGTGCGATCTGGGCACCAACAACTGCCACGCGGGAGAGGACTGTATCAACACGTCTGGCAGCTTCCTCTGCAACGACATCTCGTGCAGCTCTACGCTCCAGTCTGGCTCGTGTGGCGACTTGGCAACCCTCTTGGCGGGCGAAGCCGCCTGCACCTATGTCCAAAACGGTGCCAACACGTGCAACTGTGCCGCGGGTTACTCGGCCGACGGCCAGGTTACTGGATCCACGACGGAGGTAGTGGCCAGCTCCGTTACTACGTGTCACGACATCGATGAGTGTGCCACGGATTCGGACAACAACTGCAGTGAAAATGCGGCATGCACCAACATGCCCGGTTCCTTCACGTGCGCGTGCTACGCGGGTTTCTCGGGTGATGGCGTGACGTGCAGCGACGTTGACGAGTGCGCTGCTGGCACGGATAACTGCAACACCAACGCCACCTGCGCCAACACGGATGGCTCATTCACGTGTGCCTGCGACCAGGGTTACGAGGGCAATGGCGTGACGTGCAGCGACGTTGACGAGTGCGCTGCTGGCACGGATAACTGCAACACCAACGCCACCTGCGCCAACACGGATGGCTCATTCACGTGTGCCTGCGACCAGGGTTACTCGGGCGATGGTGTGACGTGCACCGACAATAACGAGTGCACCGATGGCTCGGCTGGCTGCGACGCCAACGCCACCTGCACCAACACGGACGGCTCATTCACGTGTGCCTGCAACCAGGGTTACGAGGGCGATGGCGTGACATGCACCGACATCGACGAATGCGCGTCGTCGCCTTGCAAGAACGGCGGCACGTGTTCGACCCCGGACGTCGGCTTCTTCTCCTGCGTATGTGCCAATGGATACACCGGGGACACATGCGACACCCCGGGCCGGCGGTCGGCGTACGAGATCAACGTGTGCGACACTGGTGGACAGAATTGCGACGTCCCCGTCTACCAGCACTCGACCACTGCAGAGGATACCTTTCTCTTCCAGGTCTCTCTCGGGTACTTCGACGCCGAGGAACCCCTGCCTGTCGTGATCCAGTCAGCGCGACTGGTCCCCGTCGACAGAGTTGAGGACGCCTATGGCAACGTCAGCTTTGAACCGGCAGTAATCGACTTTAAATCTTGCAAACAGGGATCTACCAGCAGCGGCGGGAAGGGCGGCCCTGGCGGGGAGGTGCCGCGGTGTCCCGTGGTCCTCGATTTGAACTGCTGCATAGACGCCGACTGCGGGACTACAATCACCGCCACCGACAATAAAGGAAACACGACCACTGTCGCGCGGTGCCCGGGCGCTGACCTGACGGCGACGAACAACGGACAGCCCATTGCCCTCTATGACGCTGCGAACAAGACACAAGTGGTCGAGGCCTCGTACGGTAACAGCGCCGTGCCCACCGTCGGCCTCTACACCGTCGAAGTCAGCATCTTCGAGGTCACCGGGAACTCTCTGAAGACAGACTGCGCGAGGCAACCCCTGGCCGACGGGTGCACTTCCGTCGCTGAGCTCCAGTCCGCTGTCAACCTGCGCCTAGAAGTGTGGCACGTCGACCCCCCTGCCGGGTCCATCGGCGGTGGGACACGGGTCACGATCTATGGCTGGGGATTTGCTCCAAAACAGGCCGTTGCTCTCGTCCCGGTGCCTGTGTCGACGACCTTCCCGTCGGGGGTGGCTTTGTGCGACGTCGACCGCGATAATTCCACGTTTTATGAACTTGTGTGCATCACCAGACCGCACTGTGCGACCGACGCCTCGGCGATGGATCCCAACGCCGTCCTCTGTGAGCCCCGCGACACCACGGAGATCGGGGCCGCGGGCAGGGTGGTCGAGGTCGCCCACTGCCCCGTTGGTCAGGACGCCGCGGACATTTCTGACCTCAGCAAGTATCACTGCTGGGGAGCCGACGGCGCAACGCTTTCCCGGGCACGTTCTGTGGAGGACGAGAATCCCCCCGAGTGGGGCGCTGTCGGGAACGGAAGCGTCCCGGAGGACCCGGGACCCGGTCTTCAGAACCTCGGGTACGTCTACAAGGACGACCTGACGCCCTTCATCTCCGGATTTGCCCCAGCCTTCCCCGACTTGATCTCCAAGGATCAGCCATTGGTCGCCCTGGCCGGAACTTTTAATCCTGCCTTGCCACTCGTCATCACAGTCGGGGGCGAGGAATGCCTCCCCCTGGACCCGGCGGGCGCAGTCGTGTTCAACGCGACCAGGGCCTTCTGCGTGGTCGATCCAGCTGCGCTCGTCGCCTCGGACGCGTCGCCCATCGTCGCAACGGTCAGCACTGGTCTCGCCTACTTCCGCGGGGCCCCGATCAGCGCGCTGACCATCGCGGTCGTCCCCACCGTCGAGGCTATGTCGGCGCTGAGCCCCAGCGACGGGTCTGTCGTCAACGTTTCCACGACAGCAGCCCCTGTGGCATCGTCGGCTCTGGGGGGGCAGCGGCTCCGCCTCGAGCTCCACGCAGCTAGCCCGCGTTTTGACGTTGAGGCGACGATGGTCTGGGTCCTTGGTGGCACTTGGGTTGACCAGCAATCCATTGCTTGCATCGTTGACGATGTGGAATGGGGTTGGGTCGAGTGCACGGTGGCTCGGGCAGACCAGCGGATGAGCCAAGAGGTTTACGCGCTCTGGAACACGTCGGGCAACAGGGCGCTTGTCGACCTGGACCTCGTCACGCCAGTGAAGGCGGGCCCAACAGTCGTGCGTGATGGATTTGTCAAGGCCAACTGGGGATCGGGGGGGCCCGAGGCCGCCCTCGTGGACTATTTCGGCGTCCGGTGGCGCTCCTGCCTCTTCATCGACGCAGGCACTGCACTGTTGCGCCCACATTGGTCGGACGACCTCGGAAGCTTTGCGCTGTCGGGCTGGCGTGCGGAGAAGAACAACCAGACGTGCGTGAACTCGAGCAACGATCTCGTGGAAACCATCGTCGAGGACTGCAACGTGGCGCCCGGGACGACCCTGCACTCGCGGTTCAACACAGGCTGGTCAAACGTCAATGGGGTGGAGGGGTGGGTGCCATTCGAGGCCCAGTTCCAGGAGATTGCGGGCAACGCCAGCTTCTGGATCCAGCGAAATGGCGCCGACATCCCGAGCGATCACGTTGCTCAGATCTGTCCCGGCCTCCATGCGGTGGCCGTGGTTTCCGGTGGAAGCACGGCCGAGGTCGTTGACGCTGACGTCACCGTCGTCAACGTCGTGCACGTCAAGGGAGACGACGACGAGGCCGATGTCGTAACAGGCGATGTCGTAACAGGCTTTGTCGAGGACGAGGACTTCCTTTTCCTCAACGTCACTTCTCCCTTGTGGTCCGGCGTCGAGAAGGCGATTGCCGTCCGCCTTGGCGACTTCCTCATCGACTGCGGCTGGATTGATGATTCTGGACTGGGGACAAACGTCCGGTGCTCCACGTCAAACGTTCCGAACGGCACTTATAACGTCGTGGTCGAGACCCCGGCCGGGCTTGCTTGGTGGGAACCCGCCACGACAGCCATGGCAGTGGTGGACCGGACATTGAGGCAGCCACCGGAGATACCGCCAGAGTTCTCGAGTGCGACGTTGGACGCCTCGTCAGATACCGTCACAATCTGCATCAACGCGTTCGGTGCTGCACTCTCGCCCTTCCCCCGTGTCGTGCTTCGCCCCGGCGGTGGCCCAATTGATATTGCCGCAGAGCCTCTCTCGGTTGCGGGGACCCTCGGCTGTGGCGACTCCGCTGCCCCTTCGCACTGGGATTTCCTGACCTCGGATGGCAATGCTCTGTTTGTCTCGTGCGGCACGGACCAGGGCACCGGGAACGATTGCATCACCGTCGAGAACCTCGCGCTCGCGGCTGGAGATTTTGCTGTGGGGGTCTGGGTGCCCTCAGGGCTAGCGTCGTCTACCCTCACCGTGGCTCCGCCCGTCCTCACCCTCGGGGGCGCTGGCGTCATCAACGAATCCACCCCCATTCCCGGGGCGCCTCTCGCCCTGGGCTCATCGTCGCTTAGCCCCTGGCTTGCCGGGTCTGGGGTCGAGGTCCTCACCTGCGCGGACAAGAGCTGCAGCGGCACCTGCAGCTCCGTCTGCGGCGGTGCTGGCACCGCTGGCTGCGTCGTCCACGCGGCCACCAACGTCGGCTTCGCCACGCCCGAGCCGTCGACCGACCTCTTCGCCCTCTGCGTGCGCACCCATCCCGGTGGCTCCCTCGTGGACGCGGATAAGAGCTTAAGCTTTCTCCCTACGCAAGACGCCGGGCCAGCTGTCGTCAGCGTGGCGCGTCGCTTTCCGGGGGCGCCGCCCGTGGTGTTGCCCCTAGATCTCGAGAGCTCCAATCTCGACAGCACCGTCGAGGGCCGTCCAGCCGAGGGCTCGACGGCGGGAGGCACCTGGATCCGAGTCGAGATGTCGTCCTCGGTAACTCCAGAAGGCATTTACGTCGGCTCGACACTCTGCTGCCGCGGTGACGGGTCAGGCTCGGGCCGCGTCGGGTGGGACACCTCGCTCAACCCTCCTCAGTGTTCGTTTGACAACAGCAGTTCGTCGCGATTCGACTGCCAGGTGGGAGAGCCCTCTGACGGCGGGAGGTCCTTTGCGGAGCCGCGCGACGTCCGGGTGGTCTACAAGGTTGGCGCCACATCCTACGTCACCGTGCCCGCCGTCGACGCGCCAGGTCTGTTCACCAAGTTCGAGTTCGTCGACCTCTGGTCCCAACCCTCGACGTGGGGAAACGCCTTCTGCGCGCCTATCTGGAGTGAGGCGGACTCGGCCGGCCAGGAGAACCTCAGGGATACGTGCGTGCCCGCCGACGAGCCTGGCCTCACGGTCCACATTCCCAAGGGCGCGAACGTTAGGCTTGACATGTCTCCACCTCGTCTTCACGCCCTCGTTCTCGAGGGGAACCTTACATTTGACCCCGAAGCGGACGAGCTGTCGCTCCTCGCCAGCTACATCATCCTCAATGGCGGGAACCTCACCGTCGGGACGGAGGAACGTCCCTTTTTGGGGAGGGCGGTCATCACTCTGAAAGGGGGTCCCGACGAAATTGAGCTCCCCGTCTACGGATCCAAGACAATTGCTGTGCGGTCGGGCGATCTCACGCTCGTCGGCGAGGAGCGCGGACTTACGTGGACTCGCCTTGCACGCTCGGTCGTTTCCGACGGCGAGGGCGCCACGGACACGGCCAATACGATCTGCCTCGTCGGCGAGCTTGCGGGAAAGTGGAGGGCGGGGGATGAGCTAGTCATAGCATCTTCGTCTGTCCACAGCAACGAGCACGACGTCGTGACCCTGACGGGCGTCTGCGGCGACGACGGGTTCGTCTGCGCTGGCATCAACAACGCTGGAAACTGTCCGGTCGGCAGCACCGAGGTGGTTTACGACCCCAGCGCGACGCCCCTCCTTCACCACCATCTTGGAGACGTGCTTCGCGGCGACACGCTTGTCGTTGACAACGAGATGGCCGTCACGGGCCACGTCGGCTGGGACGACAGCCTCCAGTCCAGCGAGCAGTTCCTTGACCGCCGTGCCGAGGTCGGGCGTCTCACGCGCAACATCGTCGTCCAGGGCGACGAGGACTCGGACGAGACTCACTTTGGAGTCACCATCATGCTACACAGCCACGGCCACCACCTGGGCGACATCACCGGCCACGCTGCTGACCCCGAGGGGTGGGTCGCGGCGCACGGCACCGAGGGCATGTCGAGCGCCATATTGCACGGCGGGCTCCGCAAGTCGCGCATGGTCGTCAAGCACACGGAGATCCGACGGGCGGGCCAGGCGGCCCGTCTGGGGCGGTACCCCCTGCACTTTCACATGCACGGCGACAGCGCGACCTCTGTGATAGAGGGCAATTCCATCCACCGGACGTACAACCGCGCCCTAACCGTGCACGGCTCCCACGGCGTCACCATCAGCAACAACGTGGCCTTTGACACCATGGGCCACACATACTTCTTGGAGGACGGCGTCGAGGTCCACAACCACTTCGAAAACAACCTGGCCATCCACACAAGGCGAACGCACTCGCTCCTCAACACCGACTCGACCCCGGCATCCTTCTGGATTACCAATCCCTACAACTCGTTCGTAAACAACGTTGCTGGTGGTTCCGAGGGGTACGGCTTCTGGTACCGCATGCTTGAACACCCCGAGGGTCCGAGCAGGACGACATCGGTCTGTCCCATGTATATGCCGCTCCTGCGGTTTGAGGGCAATGCTGCGCATAGCAACAGGTTCTACGGCGTGCGCGTGCACCCAGAGTGGCACCCTGAGGAGGCTCCCTGCGTCCAGAGCGGGCGTCAGATAAGCAAGGCTCGGATTCCCGCCGTCCTCACCGATTTCCGAGGATATTCTAACGGCATGAAGGGATTTGTTGCCACGCAGGTCGGCGCCGTCCGTCTCGAGCGCGCCATCGTCTTTGACAACGGTTCGGGGCCAACGGCTCACAAGATCAACGGCAAGGACCACGGGGGAGGCATCGAGTTCACCTGGGTTGTGGACAACCGCGGAGAGCTGCAGTGGGACCGGGCGAACCTCGACGATCTCGCCGGGGTCGACCGCGCCCTCATCGTCCGGCGCACGTGCCAGGGGGCGTCCTGCGACGATGCCGACTCGCCCCACCGCCTCGACTCGTCCCGCGGCGTCCGCGGCCTAATCACAGCCTCGGCGCAGGGTCCGAGATTCAGCTCTCTGTCTTCCTACCAGAACGTCCACTTCAAGGACTGGACAGGCGCCGGTTACAACGCCATTGAGACGTGTGGGAAGTGTAAGGCACGTCAGGGCGGGTTCACCTCTTTTTTCAGCGCCACGACGGTCGACCCGGCGGCATTTGTCGACGACGTCGCCTTGACGCCGCCGCTCGGCACGGTCTTGACCGAGTGGGTGTGGCAGCATCAGGGCATCATTCACGACGTCGACGGCTCACTCCTGGGAGAGGCTGGACGCACCCTCCACGCCGCCAACCCCATTTTGAAACATCTTCAAGACAGCGCCGGCGACTCGCTCTGCTGGAATTACCTGTCCGATGGGGCCATCTGCGACTCTACGGTCGAGTTTCGCCGCTTTGGGCTCAATAGGGTCTTTCCGTGGTCCATCCACTACACGGCCGTACACATCGGGGAAATCCGCCTCCGCTCGGAGCCGGAAATCGCAGCACTCCGCGCAGGTGACGCACAAGGCCTCGACGACCTCGCCGTGATTCCGGACCCCGCCAATGAGAGCGTGGTGGGTCACAGCAAATACAACAGCGACGGCTACCAGTTCACGCTGCCGACCCAGCGGGACTTCAACCTGCGCTGGGCGCCAACGGCCGATCTTGAAGTCCCCACGGACGGATTCGACCTGGGCTTCATGAGCGACGCTAGGGGCTGGAACCGTTTCGTCACGCAGCAGGACCGGGCTTGGCACCACATTCGGGTGCACGCTTGGCACACGAGTGGGTGGATCTACTCGCCGGCCAACTCCAGGCCCGTCAAAGGCATGACGCCGAAGCGGCTGTTTAGCGACTGTGGCGGCGAAACCGCCAAGTGGAGTCCCGCCAGCTTCATCGATGCCAGTCCCGACTACCGCGAGTGCGGGCGCCTTCCACCAGTCCCGCTATCTGTCGGTGACGAGGGAGTGGTAACGTATTCTGTGCCCGGCGACCCTCCCGTGCACGGCGACTCCTTTTACTTTAGCCGGGCAGTTCTAAAGGCGGACAAAGCGCAGTACACAATGCACCCCTTCGATTTGGAAGACGATCCCACGGTGCCTGTCAACGGCACCTTTGCTGGGATGGCGATCAACCAGCACTGGACGTACGTCGCGCCGTCCCGGACGGATAGGCCCCGGACAGTGGACCAGTCGTCGCCGGACCTACGGATGCTGACGAGGATATGCCCAGACGAGGGGTGCCCGAAACCCCCGCCTCCTCCCCCGCCGCCGTCGCGTGAGGGTCAGCTCCGGTGGAGTTCTCTCTACGGTTCCAACTGGACGCCACCAGTGGTGGGCGAGGGCGCGCCGGAGTGCACGACGACCAACGACTGCGGGCCCGCGCCCGTCAACGACGACGACATTGGCACCCTCGCGTACAAGATGTGTATGAATAGGACGTGCTGCCCGCAGCAGGACCCTCCTCCCGAGGGCGAAGAGCCCAACGTCTACCTCGACATTTGCCCCCAGTCCTTCGGCCTGCCCGGCCTGGACCTGCTGCAGTCGCCCGACGAGCGCCCAGACTTTGTCATCCAAGTGGGGACGGACTTTGTGGTGGATGAGGCGCCCCAGGACGTCACCTTTGGGACGATCACTGTCAGGGGCGGGCTGACGTTTGTCCAGGGAGCGGCGGAGTCGTTTATCGAAACCAATAATTATCTTGACGTATCTTCGCGCATCGCGTCAGACGGCCGGACATCGCCCATCGATGTGACCGACTGGAAATGGAGCATCGAGCAGGGGACGTCGAACACGAAGTACTCCATCGACGCCGAGGCCGTCGTCGTTGTCGGCGAGGGGGCCGCCCTCAACGCGTGTGACTTCCGTCCCAGCGGCGGAGTTCCAGGGATCGACACCTCGACGAGTCCCCCCACATTCCTCAACTTTGATTACGGTACCAACACAAAGACGGCCGATTTTTACGCCCTCTGCGACGCGAGCCTCGACAGTGAGGCCGAATGGGAAACGCTGCTCGCGGACACGGAGCTTGACGCGGAGCAGAGGGCTGCGCGGGTGGCCGCCGCCCTCGACGTGGTTTGCGGCCCCGTCGATACGCCCACACTTCCCGTCCCCCACGCCGCGTGCTTTGGCGATAACCGGACCTATCCCCTAGACGCCCAGGCCTGGGACAAGGCTGTCCGCGAGACGACCACGGCCAACGTCCGCAGCCGGTGCGAGGATCAGGTCGCCCTGCCCTTCGTCAATCTCGAATTTCTCCTCGCGGGCTCGCGGGAGGAACCCAAGTCCTTTGGCATCGGCAACGGCGACGAACCCCTCGTCGTCGACGGCAAGGTCATCGCCGCCTACGACGGTGCCGTTCTTGCTCTTCTCGGCACCGTCTCGGGCAGGGTTGACGCCATCGCGGACGACAATATCCACACGGTCGAGGCCCCTGCGCGGTGGGCCCGACTAGCAAGCGTTGAGGGGGCCCTGTCCTTGCCCTCGTCTACAAGCTTGTACTGCAGTAGCAGCGAAACCGATGCTACCGTGCTCACCCTTGGTCCTCGACGGGACGAGATGGCGGCGTCGGAACCACGTGCCCCCGAGTACTCGGGCTGGCTCCCCGGTATGTCGGTGCTGATCGCGTCTGAATCGTGGAACGGCGACGACTGGGTCAAACGGACGATCATTGCCACCTCCTCGAACAATTTGACGGTGTGCGGCCCTCCCCCGGTTCGCACCCTCTCGGGCCGCCGGTACGTCGCCGGCGACCACGACGTGGACTTGTCACCCGAGGTCGCTCTCCTCGGCTGGCCTGCCTCCGACGAGGGCGGCGATTCTCGCGTTATCACGACCGGGACGCGCGCCGGCCACGGCGTCGGCCTGATTGCTGTTGCCGCGCGGGAGTCGCGGCAGACCATCGACGTGCTCAGGACTCAGCTAGACCCCGCTGACCCTCACCAGCGCGGCACCATCGACGGTCTGTCGCTGTGGGGCGCCCACGTCGTCGTCGCCGACCGGACGACCGTCGGCCGCCTCTCCGGCGTGTCCTTCCAGTACTGCGGCCAGGCCCTCACTGGCGACGGTCGGGGCGATTGCCTTCTCTTCCACAACGTAGATGGCGGATCGAACCGGGATATGGTCTACCTGCGGGACTCGTCCTTCCTCTACGTCATGGGAGCCGGCGTTGGCGTGGCGAAGGGGTCCATCAACCTCGACGTTCGCGGCAACGTCCTCGTCGGCGGGTTTGACACGTCCACCGTCCGCGTCGACGCCGGCGCGGCCAACGCGACCATCGTCGGGAACCTCGTTCTTGGCACGCGAAAGCTCGACAACGACGACGGCAAGTCCTCCTTCGACCTGGTTCTCCCTGCCTCCTTCGCGACACGTTTTTCGGGGAACCACATGGTCCGCTTCAACGCGGCCTCCGGATCCGACCGTATCGGCTTCGACGCGGTGGGCTCGGCCTGCGACGATCCCGAGAGCTTCCGCGGGAACGAGGCCAGCAAGAGCCTTGTTGGCCTCATCCCGCGCCGGTCGGGCGTCGACGGCTGCACTCTCGTCACCGACTTCATCGCCCACCACAACTGGGACTTTGGCATCCTAACGATGACGGGCCTTGCCAGCGATCTTCACCTTGACGGGGTTGCCGTCCTCGAGACCAAGCACGTCGGCCTCCAGCCCCTCTTCCGCGGTGGCAACGCTGACCTACGCGAGCTTTTGGTGAGCAACTCGCTCTTCGTCGGAGCGACGGGGGACCTGTGCAACGTCTGCGCGGTTGCCGCCGAGGGGGTCGGGGGCTGCCACCCCAACCTGTCGCCCCAGTCGCACAACAAAGGCGGCGCCTTTTCCCCGGCCATCGGCCTGTTCGCCCCGACCTTTGCCCAGAGCTACGCGCCGGGGCCCGACCACAAGCCGTGGGACAGCCTTATGGGATATCAGCTCGTGCAGGGCTCGTCCACCTGGACGGGGACAACGCTGGCCGGATTCGGTCCCGTCAAAGACCCGAGCTGCCTCCAGATGACCTACGCCATCGGAAACTTTCCGGGGGCCCCGGAGGCCTTCCACCCCGTCTTTATGGAGAACACTCGTGTGCTGCTCGGCCCGACGGACGACGACGGAGCAGCGCGGACGACGACGGCGCGGGCGCTTGATCCGCCGGTCGCCCATCCGGAGGGCCTGTTCAAGTTCTCCGACTCCGACCCCGCGTGGCGGAACCTGTCGGACTGCGGGATGGACAGCCTAGATCGGCCGGTGGTGCAGACGCCCGAACTCGACCAGGTCAGTAGTAGGATGGACCTCAACTGCTCGGGACCCCGGCACGTCCACATTGAGGACCTCGACGGCTCCCTCGTTGGCACTGACGCCTCCCCGGTCGTCGTGACCGGCGTCTACGCCGAAACGACGGCGACAGTGAACAACAAGGTCGTCACGCTCGCCCGCGCCAGCCTCTGGGAGCAGAACCATTCCGTCTTCAACGCCACCGGTGTGGGATTCATCGACACGCGGTCGGGTGACGCGACCGCAATCCTCGAGCAGCTGAACCCCGCGCCCTCCAACTCGACGAGCGGCCTCGGGATTTCCCCCTCCGACCTGCTCGACCGGCTCGACGGCCCCTACCTCCTCGATGGCGTCTGGAGATTCATGCGGTCGGACGTCGTCTTGAACGACAAGGTCCAGCGCGACACAACGTACGCCCTCCCTGGGAGCCCCACCTGCGAGCACGTGCCGACATGGAGCACCTACCTTTGCCGTGGCCGTCCCCAGCGGCTCTTTGTCATCGAGTCGAGAGACATGGACCGGGAGGATCGGAACTCGGGCCCCGTCTTCGTCCGACAGGATGGCGAGACGGACGTGCTCGTCGCCGCGATGGACCACGGCTGGTGCTTCGGCTACACTTGCCAAAAACGCCAAAACACCTTCCACACGTACGTCGCGCCGGGCGCCAGCGTCGTCACGGTTGACATGATGGGGACGCCCCCGCGCCACACGCGGTGGTGGGTGCCTGACCTCGCCGAGGGTGAGCAGGTCAGCGTCGAGATGAATTTTTTCGACACCCAGCGACGCTACATGTGGATCCCATCGGCGTCGGGCGCGGGAATGGGCGTGCGGGTTCAGGACGCGGGCTCGTGGCCGGCGACGGTCGGGGATGCCGGGACCGACCCCGTCGGGCTTCCGACTTCCGCCCACTGGGACCAGGACACGTCGACTTTTTACGCACGCTTTGTGCGGGGGGGCGCCGACGACAAGCGCCGCTACTTTGAGATCCGCACAGAAAAAGTGGTCGAGGTGTCGCTTCGTCTGGTCGTGTCGACGTCCGACTTCTACCTCGACAAGTTCATCAGCAACCTCGCGCATCTCCTCAACATCGACCCGTCGCGCATCGTCGGTGTCGAGGTCGTCTTTGACGACGGCTCCTGCGCTGGGGACAACTGCGACGACCCTGCGGGCGGCGCCCGTCGCGCCCTCGCTCAGTCGGAGGCGTCCTCGACGGGCTCTGCCGTCGCCGCTTTCACCGTAGTCGAGGACCCCGCGACGCAGGCCCAGCCCGTGCCAGAGCGGGCGTTCGACACGTCCAGGAACCTCGACGTCGGCGCCGTCGAGATCCTGCCCGACGGCACCCCCGACCCCGCGTCCCTCGAGAAGGCGGCCGCGTTCGTGGAGGTCATGGAGGTCATCCGGGAGTCCGCCGCGAAATCTGACGAGGCCATCGCCGAGATCTTCAAGTCGTCCGTGTCCGAGGCCGTTTTCGTGGCGGAAGCGGACACCGTCCCGGACCCGACGTGGCCCTCCGGGTCGTTGGTCGACATCGTCCTGGCCCTCGCGGAAAGCGCCGAGTCAGGTGAGCTCGCGGATACTATCGGCATCGTCGTCTCCAGCGTCTCCCTCGCCTCGGACGACCCCAACGTCACCCAGGCCGCCTTTGGGGCCGAGGGAACGACGCGTGTGCGGGCAAAGCAGGACGCCCCCGAGAGGGTCATCCCGCCCCCGCCGGCCCCGACGGACCCCGCCGAGGAGGCGACCGAGGCGGCCGCCGATGCCCCGACGGCACTGGCGACGCCTCCCGCGACGCTCCCGGCCCAGCCGCGCGAAAGCAGCAGCCCGTTCTCCTCCCTGACGACCGTCGTCGGGCCGGGCCTCCTGGGCCTGGTCGTGGCCCTCTCGGCCTTTGGCCTCGCCACCAAGCGCCGCCGCGAGCGCGCGAGCGTCGTTCCGGTCGGCGACGACGACGGCCTCGCTTCACCGACCGGTCTCAAGGCGGCGGACGACGTCGACGGGGACGTCGATGCCGTGGACGAACCGACAATTCTCAAACGCTCGCGCGTGGCCGCCGCACCGGGCGACGGCGACGGCCCGACGTCGCCGCCGGGCACGCCCCTTCAGCCGCCCCGCCGCACCCGCTTCGACTCGGGCGCGAGCTCCGTCGGGTCGGACGTGGCGCTCCTCCCCCCCGCCGTCCGGTCCAAGTCCGTCGCGGCCGCGATGGCCGACGACGCGCTGCCAAAGACGGCGTCACGGAGTTCGCCGCTCCGTCGGGCCCTGCTCCGGCAGATCAGCGAGAAGATGACAGGCGGCGAGCCCTCGGGCGCCGCGCTCCCCGTCGACCTGGAGTCCCCCGCCCACCGCGACCGCCTCGGGTCAGGCTCTCCCTCGCGCGGGGCCGAGCGCCTGGCCGAGCAATCCCGATCGCGCTCGGGGTCGGGCTTCGGGCGGCTCGTGGGCTGGGGCGGAGAGCGGACCGTGCCGGACGAAGCCGCGGCCGCCACCGCCGCCGGGGCGGCCACGGCAGCCGCCGCCGAGCGGGCCATCGCCCCTTCCGTCGCCCGGGCCATGAGCCTCGATTCGCGCCGAGCGTCCGAGGCGGGCTCCGAGGCGCCTTTGGCGGGTCCCAGGGCCCCGGCCCAGGACCACGAGCGCGCCTTCGTCCGCCGGCCGTCGCGTCGCGAGAGGGAGGACGCCGTCGCCACGGGGCCGCCGCCGACGCCCCCCGCCGAGGGCGCCGCTCGGCCCTCGAGGCGGGTCGCGGCCGCGTCGCTGTCCGCCGCCGCTGCAGTGCGGCCGGCCGCGCCGCCCCCTCCCCCTCGAGGCTTTGAGCGGTGGGGCGCGCCGACGGCGTCCGTCCTCGCCCGGCGCCGGGCCGCCGCCGAAGAGAGGGACGGGAATTGGACGGACGCCGGCTCCGACGCCGGCTCCGACGCGCCCCTCCGCCGAGCTGCATCGCCGGCCGGCTCCGTCGGTCGCGCGTCGAGCCCGGGCTACGCCACGGCCGCGGCCCGCGCCGCTGCCCTCCGCCGAGGCCGCGACGGCGGGGACGACTCGTCCGCGCGCGGCCGGTCCAGGCCCGAGACGCCCGAGGGATACGAGCGGTGGGGGGCCCCGACGGCTTCCGTCGTCGCGCGCACACGCCTCGGGCCAGGCGGCGACAGCGCAACCCTGGCGTCGGACCTCGGCGGCGGCACGGGCGCCGACCGGCTTGCCACGGCCGTCGCGGCGTCGCGCCAGAGCTGGACGCGGCCAACCCCGTCTCCGCGCGGCGTCGCGGTCGCTCGGGCGGGGACGGGGCGGGCGGAGGACGCATCCCTCCCGGAGAGAAGAGCGCGTCCGGGGTCGAGGCCTCGGCGCACGGGTCTGGGCATGGACGGCGCCGCCGAACCGGGAGACAGAACGTGAGGGGAGAGAGGGTTGGGGGTCGGACGATCGCGTCGATACCGGTCGGACCCTCGCCTCGACCTCCCTCCCTCCCGTGTGGGGCGGCGCCGAGGCGCCCCGAGGCCCCCCCCCCCCCCCCCCCCCCCCCCCCCCCCCCCCCCCCCCCCCCCCCCCCCCCCCCCCCCCCCCCCCCCCCCCCCCCCCCCCCCCCCCCCCCCCCCCCCCCCCCCCCCCCCCCCCCCCCCCCC
>Ga0181573_10001898_pt1 | contig 19943 bp, 15 predicted proteins | sample 101ome_25_FD_148643 | JGI IMG/M metagenome (GOLD analysis project Ga0181573, IMG submission 148643) | Coastal salt marsh microbial communities from the Groves Creek Marsh, Skidaway Island, Georgia - 101409BT metaG (spades assembly) | ecosystem: Environmental > Aquatic > Marine > Intertidal zone... | reverse complement strand
CTGCGACGGCCCCCTCGGCCCCGCCCGCTTGCCCGCGCATTGCCCGCTCCCCCCCCCCCCCCCCCCCCCCCCCCAACCCAGCCCCCCCCCGCCCCCCCCCCCCCCCCCCCCCCCCCCCCCCCCCCCCCCCCGCCGAGGGCTTGTACGCCGGGGACCAACCCCGCCGCACCGAGGCCGCCGATGCCGGGGGGTCGACGACGAAGAGGACGCACCGACACCCCGTGAGGGCCCTGAGATACTCCATCCACGCCTCGACTCCGGTGCCGGGGCCGAGGCGGCCCCGGGCGCGGGGCCGGGCCCCGCCGCCGCCGCCGCCGCCGCCGCGTTCGGGCCCGGCCGGCCGGCGGTAGCGGCCCATTGTGTGCTTGAGCGCGACGAGGAGGTTGGTGCCGTCGACGACGACGACGTCGGCGCGACGCGCCGCGGGAGGATCGAGAAGGGCGGGATCGACCCGGGGGTCGGCGGGGTCGACGCCGGGGCCGGCGAAGTCAGCGGGGGCGCGAGACGACGGAGACGGCGATGGCGCGGCGCGGCGGGGGGCGCGGCCGTCAGCAGGGCGGGGGGGCTCGGCGCGGTTCGTTGAGGGAGTGGTCGCGACGGCGCGGTGAGTTTTTTCGGAGGAAAGAAGACGATCGTCACGAGAGAACGCGCGGCATCGCGAAAAAGTTGGCGATAGGGGCGGAGCGAGCGACGGCGTTGGCCGCGGCGCCAACGATGCAGCGGCGGACCTGCTGCCCCACCACGGGCCGCTCAGGGCCCACGTCGCAGACCTCCGCAGAGGGTCCCGAGAACGAGGGCGAGCTGATGCGCCCTCTGACTCCGCGAGACGCGGGGGGGGGGGGGGGGGGGGGGGGGGGGGGGGGGGGGGGGGGGGGGGGGGGGAGCTCTCGCCCCCTCCCCCCCCTCCCAGCTCTCGCCCTACCCTCGAGCGCCGAACCCCGGCCAAGTCTCAGCGTCTCGTTCACGTCTGACGATCGTCCCCCCTCCCCCCCTCCCCCCCTCATTACCGCCTCCGCCTGCCCTCAGCCTTGCGCACCGCCGGACGGAGTGGGGCGGCGCCGCCCTGGCACTCCTCGTCACCATGCCCAGTAGCTACCGGGCCCCGGCACGTCGTTCCGGGGCATCATCCGAGTCGACTGCCCGAAGCCGGCGGACGGCGCGGTGCGGCCGCGAGACTCGGTCTGGCGGCCCAGGGCCGACATCTCCCGGTAGGCGCCCGGGCCGGGCGCGGCGCGGCCGCCAAACTGAGTCTTTTCGTGCCGGGACGAGATGAAGACGTGCGATGCGCCGTCGCGGGTGGTGGCGCCGAACTGGGCCCTCGGCGCTCTGCGGACGTCGCTCCGGGAGGCCCCGCCGAGCGTCTCCATGGCGTTGTAGGTGCCAGGGCCAGGGACGTCGGAGCGGGGGCCGAGGCGGGTTGATTGGCCAAAGCCGGCGGAGGGGGCGGTACGTCCACGGCTGATCGTCTGGCGGCCAAAGGACGAGGGGTGCTGGTAAGCGGGACCCATCGTGGTGGCGCGGGATCCAGCGGACCGCATTGTGGCCTTGTCGAGGGAGCTCGAGTGGAACTGGCGGCTGGCGGCCTCGCGGGGGGCGGAGCCGAAGCCGCACGCGGTGGACGACCGCATGTGGCTTAGGGGCTGCTTGGTGAAGGAGGACCGGAGGGACCGCACGGGGCTGTCCTGGCCGTTGTTGGCCATCGGAGCGGGGTGAGGTGGAGGCCCGGGTTCGGGGTCCTGTCGGGTGGGGGGGGGAATGGGTGGATTGACGGTCCGAGGGGGAACAGGGTTCGGGCTCCCTGCCCAAGGATTCGCCGACTTCGTTCCGTGGACCCGGCTATGATCAAGTTCGGAAACACCGCTTCGCGGTTTCGAGTCGGATGGGGCCCGATTTGGCGTGGGGGCAGCTCCAGCGCGCCGCCCGCGAAGGTCGGCCAGGGGGCAGCCCCACGGCGACGGGACGAGGGCATCAACGACGGCATCGGCGAAATGTCTCGAGCGAAATTGCGCCCAGGTCGCGATACAGCTGGGTTAAGACTCGCCTCGACGGGTTTCCGAGCGACGGAAGCAGACGGAACAGTAAAGGTCCGGCCGGTGACGCGCACACGGGCTTTCTCACGAACTGGAGTGAACTCAGTACGATCTGAATGCAATATGCTCACCTGGACGCAACGATGAGAGGCCAGGAGGAGCAGAGACGAAAAACAGAGCGAAGAAAGCGGTCTCGAGTCCTTTCGTGAGAAGAAAGTCCCCGCGCCCTTCCACCGGAATCAAATTGAAGTGAAACGATGGCGGCATCACCTCCGGCTCTGGTGGAGGCGCTGGGACGCTTGGAAGTTCGGAAGGCGACAGCCGCGGCGACGTCCTCCTCTCGTGGCGCTGTCAAGAGTTCCCGCGACCACATTATCGCCGAGGATCAGGGGAACAAGAGCACTTCGGGTAGCAGCAGTAGAGGGGACCCCGAAGCGGCCACCGCTAGGACCTCTCCGTGCAGGCGAGCGGAATGGGGGTCCACCGGCCGAGGCGGCCGGCGCTGGCCGTCACCCCCAGGTCGACGCGGTCTGTTGCGGGGCGCGCCAACGGCCAAAGAGCTCGCTAATAGTAGCATTGTTGATCCTCTTGCTTCCCCGACCCCCACCCCGACCCGCGCAGCTCACCCCCGGCAACGATGGTGGCGCCCAAGAGGCCTGAGGCGGCCAGTGATGGCGCCGCCGCCCCTGCTGCCCGCCGCCCCCTCTACCCCCCCCCCTCGTCCTCCTCGGCCATCGAGCTCAATCTCGATCGCGCCCCCACCCTCGAGGTCCCATCCCGCGCCGCGACCTCGAGCCAGAGCCGCTCGCGCACCCCCCTCCTAACCGCCAGCGCCACCACCGACCCCCTCGAGCCTCTGCTGCGCCCCAACCCCGACCGCTTCGCTGTGCTGCCCGTCGTCCACGACGACGTATGGCGCATGTACAAGCAAGCGGTGGCGTCCTTCTGGACAGTGGAGGAGGTCGACCTGGGCGCTGACCACCGTGATTGGGGCCGCCTCTCCGCCAACGAGCGCCACTTCGTGCTCCACGTGCTTGCCTTTTTCGCCGGCTCCGACGGCGTCGTCATAGAAAACCTCGCCGCGCGCTTCCTCTCTGACGTCCAGCTGCCCGAGGCGCGGTGCTTCTATACCTTTCAGGCCGCGGCCGAGGCCGTGCACAGCGAGATGTATGCGGCGCTCCTCGACGCTTACGTGGCTGACCGGAGGGAGCGCGATCGGCTACTGAGGGCGGTGCAAACGGTGCCTTGCGTCAAGGCCAAGGCCGACTGGGCGCTGCGATGGATCGGGGGGGAGGAAGAGGAGGAGGAGGAGGTGGTGGGGGTGGCAGAGGTGGAGAAGGGCCGTGGGGGCGGGGGGTGCTCTGCTCCTGCTGGCGCGTCTTCGTCGGCCGCGGACGAGGCGCGCGTCCTCGCTGATCGACTTGGCAGGGGGGACCTCTCATTGCCCGAGTTTCAGGCCGCATGCCTTGCCCTCGGGCCCGACGCGACGCCAACGGCCGGCCCTGGCCCCGGGTCTGAAGCCGCCCGAGCTGCCACCGACCCCAGCATTGGCGCCTGCCGCCACCGCGCCTCCTTCGCTCAGCGCCTCGTTGCTTTCGCTTGTGTTGAAGGCATTCACTTTTCCGGGTCTTTCTGCGCCGTTTTCTGGCTCAAGAAGCGTGGCCTTATGCCCGGCCTCACCTTCAGCAATGAGCTGATCAGCCGTGATGAAGGCCTTCACACCGACTTCGCCTGTCTCCTTTACACCAAGCTCGACCGCAAGCTCTCCGATGAAGAGGTCCATTCCATCGTTGGCGAGGCCGTATCGCTCGAGCGCGACTTCATATGCGACGCCCTGCCCTGCAGCCTGGTGGGCATGAATGCGGGCCTGATGGCACGGTATGTCGAGTTTTGCGCGGATCGCCTGCTCCAGAGCCTCGGTCACCCCAAGCTCTACGGCGTCGCGAATCCCTTCGATTGGATGGAGCAGATCTCACTGCAGGGGAAAACTAACTTTTTCGAGCGCCGTGTCGGTGAGTACCAAAAGAGCGGGGTGATGGCTGGATTGTCGGGGCGGGACCGGGGTGGGCACCACGTGTTCACGACGGAGGAGGATTTCTGAGGGCGTTGGACGGTGGGAAGAGGGGAGACAGTAGGGCGGGGCGAGAAAGGAGAGGGAGGAGACGGCGAATCCACCTCCCCCTATTGCCCCCCCGATTACCTATCCCGCTGCCGGTGCCCGTGCTGATGCCACAATCGCCACTTGCGACCTCTCTTCGGGTCAGGAGGAGGGTGGGCTGCGGCGCGCTCAGCGAAACAGGGTCGAAAACTTTTGTGCGGTCCGGTTCGAACCTCAGGGCTGCCCGCCACCCCCCCTTTTCCCACCCCAGGCCCTCGTCGCCCTCACCTCCACGGAAAACGAGCGCGCCCGCGCGGAGAACTCACCCGCGCATCCTCGTCCGCCCCCGTCCCACCCCTCCTCCTCTCCCTGCCTGCGATCCCCTCCCACTGACCCTCCACCCCCTCGCGTCTAACACCACCCCACATTCCGTCCATCCATCCATGTCATCAGGCGGAGGCGCCCGACACGATCTCGATGATCTGGCTCGTGATGGCGGCCTGCCGCTTGCGGTTGTACTTCGTGGTAAGGTCCTTTGCCAGGGCCTTGGCGTTGTCTGACGCGGCGTTCATCGCGTTCATCCGCGCGGCGAGCTCGCTGGCGAGGCTCTCCTGGAGCGTCCGGAGGACCGTCGAGTTCATGTAGAGGGGCAGAAGGGCGTCGAGGAGCTGGGAGGGCTCCTGCTCGAAGATGAGCCCGGAGTCGAAGCTGGCCGAGTCGGCCGTCGCCGACCCGATGGAGTCGCGCTCAACGGCCATCTTGCCGTCCTTGGAAGTCAGGCGGAAGATCTCGTCCTCGGCGAAGTCGACGCACGCGCCATTGATGTCGCACATCTCTCCCGAGGGGGCCATGGGGAGGAGCGTCTGGATAACGGGGTCGCTGTTGATGAGGGAAACGAACTTGGTGAAGAGAAGCTCGACCTTGTCGACCTCGCCCGACACGAACTCGGCAAAGATCTCGTCGGCGATGGATTGCGCTTCCTTGGTCCCGGGCGCCTGACCAACAGAAAACTGCCCCGCGATCGTGTACTGGGGACGGCGCTTAAAGTACTTGATGGCTTTGTTGCCGACGAGGACGAGACGGACGGCGACGCCCATAGCCTCAAGCTCTTCGACGCGCTTCTCAGCCTTCTTGATGACGAACGAGTTGAACCCACCGCACAGGCCGCGGTCGCCCGCGACGATGACGAGGGACACCGTCTTCACGGGCCGCACCTCCGTAAGGGGAGAGTCGACGTCCTCCTGGCGGAGGCGGTCGTTGACGCCAAAGAGGACCTTCACGAGGTTCTCGGCAAAGGGGCGGCCATTGACGACGGCGTCCTGGGCGCGGCGGACCTTGGCGGCGGCGACGAGCTTCATGGCGTCGGTGATCTTCTTGGTGCTCTTGGTAGAGTCGATGCGCGTCTTCATCTCCTTAAGGCCGGCGGCGCAGACCTGAGGGAAAAAAAAAGGACGAGGTGAGGGTCGGGCAGAGAAGGGCAAGAGTCGAGGGGTCTGCAGTCTCCGCGGTCCGACCGCGGATCTTCGCGCGAAAATTGATCGTGGGTGGGATCGAACAGCCCACGGGGCGATCGATGGGGAGAGGGGACCCGCTGGCGATCGCGTATTGGCCCCGGAGCCAGGCCGCCGTCAAGGCGGAGCGAACATGGGCGCGCCGCGATGGATGGTGCGCGTAGACGGGCGTTCTGGCACGTCCGCGCGGAGATCAGATCAAAGATTCGCCGGAGCGCATTGATAAGAGCAAAGAAGATGGCTCAAAACGTTCCAAAAAGGGCGTGAAGCGTCGGACGACGAGCGCCGCAGACGAGCCGAGGCCGCGAGGGCTAGCGCTGAGGCTCTCGGCGCTCTCAAGCTAGTCGAGCCACGAATTTGTCGACTATCTGCTCCGGAGAGGTGCGCGAGCTGGCCAGAATTAGACGGGAAGATCACGCAGAGGAAGGATGGACCTTCGGACCGGCCGGTTAGCGTCGCGCCGACCTCTCGCGTCATCTTTGCCCTTGCGAGGCCGTCGGGAGCGTCTATCTTTCCCCAAGAGGCCGGGTCGAGCAGCGAGGCGGGTGACAGAGCGCGGCGCTGGCTTTTTCTCGTCTCGCCTGCGCCTGGCCGCGCTGCGCGACCGCCGGGCGAGCCGAGACCGAAGCCTGCATACCGAGGGTGGCCTGCATGGCGGGTGCGAGCGGGTAAAGGCCGATGTGTCGTCTGTCGGGTAGGTTTGTCCAACCTCTGCCGCTTCTTCGCGAGGACGCCGGGGCGCCACGCCGCGGCTGAGCCGCCCCCCGCGCCATGGAGGGAGAGAGGTGACGGAAGGACTCGATCTTCTGTGCGGGAGGAGGCGAGTCTCCACCGGTTGGATTTCCCACGGCTCTTTCTGTGCTGCCGCGCCGCCACTCCCGGCGTCTGTCTTGTTCGTCGCCCCCCCCCGTGGCCGTTGCGGCCCTTCCGCCTCCTCAGCCTTCCCAAAACCTGCTTTTTGGCCTCCCTGCAGACCAGACTCCCAAGCGGATTCCCGGACCGTCGCCCGCCGCCATCGAGGACGAGAGAGGCGCCCTTGACCGTCGCCCGTCGCTGCCTCTGTCCCTGCCCGTTAGCGAGCGCGCGCCATCCAGATGGCCCTCGCCGCCCCCACCAAACGGGAGCTGGAGAACAACCCGTCGCACGTATTACCTGCCGAGCTACTGGACCGGTGCGTTGGTCAGAAGCTGTGGGTGCTGATGCGCACAGACCGTGAGATGGAGGGGACGCTCGTCGGCTTTGACGTCTATGTCAACATGGTCCTCGCGGACGTGACCGAGACGGACCGGGGAGCCGGTCCGGGTGGAAGTGACACGGTAACCAAACTGGACCGCGTGCTAGTCAACGGGAACTCGGTGGCCGCACTGGTGCCGGGGGGGAAGCCGGCGGGGGCTGAGTGATTGACCGATTAGCGTGGGGGGAGGGGGACGGCAGCAGCGACGAGGCGGTGGACGCGGCGGGGCCGGCGGTCGGACCAGCCGCGGCGGCCGCGGCGGTCTCCTCGCGCTCTGCAGAGTTGGCGAGGGAGACGACGTTGGGGGCCGTGCTGGCGTGCCATGTCAACGACGCCATCCTCATCCCCGCCCCCTCTGCTCAGCGCTTAAAGGCCCGGTCCACCGTGGCCGCCGGTTCCTCCGCGTCCTCGCTCCTCAGCCCCCGCGCCGCCTCCCCCGGAGCAGTCGCTGCCCCAGCCCCTCCCTCCTTCCCTCCGCCGTCGAGCCCACGGTCCCGCCGGTCGGCCGCCGCGTCGCTCGCGAGCCATTCCTGCGCCACCTGCCATCCATTGACCCCCACCACCGCTGCCTTGTAGGTAAAGAAGCCCAGGATCTCCGGAAGCACCAGCAGATGCACGTCGGAGCCGCTCAGAGTGTTCCAGCGGTCGGCGCCGAGGACAAGGATGACCGGGATGAGCAGCCGGGGGCTTGCCGGGGCTGCTCCCGCGCCGCCGCCGCCCACGGCCTCGACCTGCTGGGCGAGGCTGCGGAGGTAGGCGACGGAGCCGACGGACCCGACGGCGAAGCTGGCAGCGACGCCGACGTCGGGGTAGCCGACGGCAAGGAGGAGGGACACTGTCACGGCGAGGCCGACGGTGACGCGGAGTTGCAGTCCCTTTTCCTCCTCGTACTTGCGCCTCCCCTCGGCGAGCTCTGCGAGTTCGTCGTCGCCCAGCTCTCCGGGGGCGAGGCGGATGGTCTCACCTGTCACAGGGTCCTCACGCGAGCGCGGCCGGTCCGAGGCCCTGGGGGCCGCGCCTGTGGCGCGGGCGACGGCGGCGCGGCTCCGGTCCCAGCGCCGAGCCTCGCCCTTGCTGGGAGGCAGGCGGGCGTACTGCCCGGGATTGCGCGACACCCGCGCCGGCAGGGGGGTCGGGTCCGCTGGCCTCGGGCAGTCGGCCTGCCCCCCCCCCCCGACGTTGCGGCGCACCACCCGGCCCACGTGCGCCGCCGGGGGCGGCGCCGGGCTCGCTAGCCGCTCAGAGAGGTCAATCGACAGGTCGTCCAGCGCGTCCACGCTCGTCAGGCTCAGAAAGCCCCGGCCGCTCCCCTCCCGCGCGGCCCGGCGGTCCATCGCCGGCCGCGCGTCACGGATGACGTCACGCTGCGCAGCTCGCCGGTCCTCCTCGGCCTCGCGTTTCTGCCGCGCCAGGTCGGCATCGTAGTCCAGGGCCTCGCGCCAGTTGGTATTCCAGATGAACTCCTGGTCCCACCTCCCACCCCGAGCGAGTGGGTCGCCGCCGCCGGCTCCCCGGGGACGGTACGTGACGACATCCTGGCTGGGGTCCTCGGGACGAAAGTAGCCCGACTGGCCGTCGAGGACGGAGCCCCCCTTGGTTCCGGAGCCTTCCGGCTTGGGGGGGCTGCGGCGCTTGTTACCTCCCTCGTACTTGGCACGGGCGGCCTGCGCGATGGGACAGGGGGCCACACGTCGGGCAGCTGGAGCTCCCAGAAGCATGGGGGCGCGGTGTCCCCCGATGCGACCAAACGTTGAAACGTGCGAGTAAACGCGCATACGGTTCCGCATTCCGGCCAGAACGGCGACGGCGAGGCCGGGAGGGCGAGGCCGGCCTGACGAGCGGCACTGTCACATCCCCAGACAACGTCCTCGATCGCGGTGCGGCTCCAGTTCGAGGCTAGAGATTTACGGACGCAGACACTCGCCACGCTGCGCTCTCCACGAGACGCCAAACCCACCCGGCGCGTGCGCCCCACGGATACCGAGGCGGGCGCCGAGGCCGTCGGCGAGCAGGATGTGGACGGCGATACCATTGCCGAGCCTGGGTCGCGGGCGACGACGGGTCGAGGCCGGCTCCTCGTTTGCGCGGAGAGCGGCTCTCGCTTGTGGCCCGGAGCGGGAGCGGGGGGGGGTTCCCAAGTCGTTCTGACTCTGCCGCTCTACATCTCCACGCGAGCTCTCGCCGCCGGCCCGCCGCGACCCATCATCCGCTTCCCGGGTCGTCGTCACTGCCCGAAGAGGAGCAGCCGTCGCTGTCCGAGCCGCTCGCGTCGGAGCCGAGGAGGGCGGCGTCGTCGGCCCTGGCCGCGGCGGCGACGGGAGAGGCGACTGGGGCGCCGCTCCGCCCTGCGGCAGCGGCCCGGCGCTTACCTCCACCCCCCGTCTCGGGGCCCTCGGTCCCCTCGGTCGCCGGCCGCTTCCGGCCCGACCCCGACGGGACGCTCCCGGCGTCTGGCGCGTGCCCCCGCCCCAGGGCCCCCCGGACCCGCTCCCCCACGGCCGCCGCCGTCCTCGCGGCGTCCAGCGCCGCATCCGCCCCGGCTGCAGCAGCCGCCGCCTCCGCACGCTCCCGCTCCTGCTCCCGCTCGGCCTTCCGCGCGTCCCGCATCGCCTGCGCAGCGTCCGCCTCGGCCTCGCGCGCCGCGACCACGTCTGCACCGGCCCGGGCATCCCGGAGCCGCCGACCCCGCAGGTCCCGCATGGATCCGTCGTCGCGGATACCCCGAAAGTCGCGGGCCGCTGCTCTCAGTAGAGCTCCGAAGCCGCCCTTGCCACCACGCAGCCGGAGGACGGGGGGGGGGGGTTCGGGGGTCGAGGGCACCGCGGCGGCGTCGCGCGACGACGCCTCCTCCTTAGGTGCCGCCGACAAGACCGCCACGCGTTCGTCCTGCGTTTGGAGGCGGAAACGGGTTTTTGGTCGCAAGATGTCGTTTCATGAGAGGATAAAACCAGTAGATGTCCCAGACTCCACACCGTCTTCCAGTAGACGCGCCATTCTTCTCTTTTCGGTGTCAGACGTGATGGGCAAGGGATGCAGCGGCGTTGGCTGGCGGAACCCCGCGCTTCTAACGTTTCGAACGCTCCTTGTCGCTTCCTCGAGATCAAAAAAGATGAAGTCGACCTGGGAATGGGGCGGTGCTGGGCGCGGCCGCAGCATCTCGGGGGGGCAGAAGGAGGAGCTAGGAGTGCTGAGCCGAAGATCGGCACATTAAAACGGGCCCTCTCGACCACCCCGACGCCAAAACTAGGTCGTTTTATGTCAGGTCGTGTGTCGTCGTGCGCTCTCGTTGCGCTCGCAGCCCCCAGCGGGCCGCGGCCGCCGCGTCGTCGGCCGTCGGCGCCCGCCCTCCCCTCCGCCCCCAGATGGTTCCGCGCGGTCAAATCGAGACGCGAGGACCGCAACCATGAGATTTTCCGCATGATCACCACCTTTGCGACCGAGGCGAGGTTTTATAACGTCGTCGGAGCACCTCCCCGTCTAGCGGGTGACGGGAGCCACGTCCCACCGACGCACTGCTGCCGGACCCTTCTTCCACCGCGCCTCGTTTTTCCGTCACTCAACCCCCCCAACCCCCTCCCACCTCCCAGGACGAAGCTCCCGCCTCGTCGGACGGTGGAGACGACGCCGACGCCGCCTCGGCCTCGGACGCCGACTCCGACAGGGATGACGCCGCAGCCGACCCCTCCCCTGACTCCCCTCCGCTCGTTGGCCTCGCCGCCGTCGTCGCTGCCGGCCGCGCTGCCCTCGCCGACAACACCTTCGACCCCGCCGCCTTCGTCGACCAGGTCGCGCTCATCGGCCTCCCGATCCAGGAGGCCGCCGAGGCCGCAGAGCGGTCCGGGACCGACGCGACGGCAGAGCTCACCCGCCTTCGCGACTCCCATCTCCGCCTTCAGGCCGAGTTCGAGAACTTCCGTCGTCGCTCCGCCGGCGACGTGTTGAAAGCGGGCGAGAAGGAGACGGCGCGCGTAGTCCGGGCCCTTCTACCCGCTGTCGACTCGTTTGAGGCCGCGCGGACCCAGCTCACCGTTGAGACGGAGGGAGAGGAGAAGGTGAACGACGCCTACCAGGGTGTCTACAAGCAGCTCGCCGAGGCCTTTCGTGGTCTCGGGGTCGAGTCGGTCGACACCGTTGGACGGCAGTTCGACCCGGAGATCCACGAGGCGGTGATGCAGGAACCGAGTGACAGTGCGACGGATGGGGAGGTGGTGCGCGAGTTTCGCAAGGGTTTCGCCATCGGCAGCGGGACAGCGCGGGTGCTGCTGCGGCCAGCGATGGTGGTGGTGGCGAGCAACGACGCCAAGCCCTACGTGCCACCGGCGGAGGTCGACGACGAGGGAGGGGTGTCGGGTGAGGATACTGTTGGGGAGGGAGACACGCCAGCAGAGGAGGAGGCGACGGACGTGGACGCTGATGTGGCTGATGCCTGAGGCCCGGGCTCTCGTCGAAACCGCGACATTAACCCCGAGTCTGACCCCGTCTCCGAGCCCGAGTCCTTCCCCAATGGGTCGGACCTGGGTGTGTGAACAAATGCACCCGCCCAGATGCAATCCTCCTGTTCACGCGCTGACATATCCACGCAACCAGGCCGCGCCGCCCTGACCATCGCACCACCGTTGCACCGTCTCTTTCTCCCCTCAATTCTTCCGGTACCCGATGTAGTCGGCAAGCCCAAGGAGCGGTGCCGCCCGTGACGGGTCGAATCCCGCGAGCTGGAGTTTGGCCTCGCAGATGAGCTCAGCGGCAATCTCCTGGCTGCGCTCGAGGCCAAAGAGCTTGGGATAGGTCGTCTTGTCGGACTGGAGGTCCTTGGCGGCCGTCTTACCAAGCTCTTCGGACGTAGCGGTGACGTCAAGGATGTCGTCGACGACCTGGAAGGCGAGGCCGATGTTCAGCGCATACTTGCGAAGCTTCTCAACGTCGGCGTCAGACGCACCACCGAGCAAGGCTCCGCACACGCAGGCGCTCTCGAGAAGGGCAGCCGTCTTGTGCTCGTGGATGTACTCCAGGGTCTCGATACCGACAGGCTGGCCCTCGGACTTGATGTCGACAACCTGCCCACCGACCAAGCCATCGGCGCCCACTGACCGTGCCGTCTCGACAACGACACGGAGGATGCGGTCCGCCGGCACCTGTGGCGCCACTCGCGGCGTCTCCCGCGCGATGTACTCGAAGGCGTAAGTGAGCAGTGCGTCCCCAGCGAGGATAGCGATGTCGTCCCCATAGACCTTGTGGTTGGTGGGGCTGCCGCGGCGAAGATCGTCATCGTCCATGCAAGGCAGGTCGTCGTGGATGAGCGACATGGTGTGGAGCATCTCCATAGCGCACGCCGTGGGCATGGCGGCCTCGGGGGGTCCGCCAAAGAGCTCACAGGACGCGAGGGTGAGGATGGGGCGGACGCGCTTGCCGCCGGCGAGGAGGGAGTAGCGCATCGAGTCGAAGACGAGGGCTGCGGGGTCGTCGAGGCTGCGGGGGACGCTGGCGTCGAGGGCCCTCTCGACGTCGACGGCCTTGTCCTTCATGTAGGCGCCAAAGCTGAAGCCCTCAGGGGGGACGGGTGCGGCGACAGCGGCAGGGGCCGATGCGGCGGCCGAAGCCAGGGGACGAGCGCCGCGAACGGGGCGCTTAGCGCGAAGCGGGGTCGAGCGAGACGCCGAGGTTGAGGGCCTGCGACGAAGAGGGGGGCGAGGTGGGCGACGACCCGACCCGTTCTAGCGGGGTCTCCAGCGAGCGTTACGGCGGAGTGAGCGGCTCGATTCAGCAACACATCGTTGTTTAGAAGGAATCAGTCACTTAAGCTGCCGTCGGATTGGCACTATCGTGACAGCGAAAACGAGACGTGGCCGATGGCACGTCCCAGCCCCTCCCAGACTCGCGCGGGCCCCGCCGCCATAACCCATGACATGACGGAGCACCGGCCCTTGCCGTTCCGCTCAGCCTTGTCGCTCGCGAGGCGGCTGCAGAAGGGTTCCGCGTGTTCCCCTTTTCTCACCTCGCCCTCGTCTTGCCGTTGCTGCTGTCCACTCCCACCCCAGACCCCCCGACAGAGCGGGAGGGCTTTCGTTAAGAGAGACGCCCGCACCGCGCGCGGCCAACCAGCGCTCTACCCCCGGCGATCGAGCGAGATGGGGAGCGCGGGCTCTAAGGGAGGAGGGCACGGGGTCCAGCGGACGCGGCACAAGGGAATCACTGACGGCGAGCGGTGTGAATTATAACGGGTCACGCGCAGAAGGCAGCGCGCGCCCGTGTGAAGCTGCAGGCGCGGCATTTGGGCCTTCCCAGTCAAGGCGCAAGCCTTGTGCGCGCCTTTTGGCTCCGATTTGAGGCGTGCTCGAGGCAGCCGCGAAACATGGACACGAAACGTCGGCGACGTGAGGAGTGGGGCGCGTGGGTCGCGCAGCGTGGCGGGCTGGGATATGGTGCTCTCCACCGTTTACCTGTCCGCGTTGGTGGCCCATGCCTTATCGGGAGACGATCTGGCGCGGCAGAATCTCGCTATCAGCAGTCAGCGTCGAACTGCGACGTTGGATGCGCGTGGATTCAGCCGGCGCAGTTCCGACGGGGCTGCTGGCCGCTCGCTTGCGCGCAAGGGCGAGGCCTTCGTCGCGATAGGGGACGGACGCATCCATTTCCAGGGCCCGCGGGGGGCGGGACCACCCCGCCCCCCCGCTTGGAGCGTCCTCTCGGACCGTCGCCGCTGTCCATCGTGCGAGGACCGCTCCTCGGGCCGCCTAGGCCTGTGCCGCGCCTGCCCGCCCTCCTGACCCCTGGCCCCTCTCCGCTCAACTTACCCCCCTATCCCCGCCTTCCATTGCAGGCGGCCGCGAGCGCAAGGACATCAAGCTCCCAGAAAAAGCCCTCCGATGCACGGCGGAGGAAAGCGAAAACATCATAGCTGCCCTGAACAAGGTCCTCGTTTTCGCGAAGCTCGACGCAGCGACCAAGCAGAGCGTCGTCGACCACATGTACCGCAGGGCGGTGATGCCTGGGGACATCCTCATCAAGCAAGGCGATTCCGGAGAAGCCGCTTCCGAGTTGTATGTGGTTGTCAGCGGGGAGTTCGAGGTCTTGGACCGGCGCGGCAATGCCAGTGTACGTGTGGCGCTTAAGGGAGAGGGGGACGTATTTGGCGAGGTCGCTCTGCTCTTTGACCAGCCCCGCAACGCCACCGTGGCCGCCACGGGCCACGCAACCGCCTTCGTCCTCGAGCGCCACGTGTTCAAGCACTTCGTCCGTGGCGCTGTCGAGGACAGGCACGCCGAGATGCACGCCTTCATGCGGCAGGTGCCACTGCTCCAAAACCTCGGCATCTCCGAGCTCACCCAGCTCGCCGACGCGTTCGGTACCCGAACCTTCCCCTCCGGCAGTGTCGTGATGCGCCAGGGGGATCCGGGCGACTTTTTCTACCTCGTCAAGAGTGGCGAGGCCGAGGTGACGCAGCACAAGGCCGACCCCATCACCGGTCGACCGGCGGGCGCTGACCTCAAGGTCAACTCGCTCTTCCGCAGCGACTTCTTTGGCGAGGCGGCGCTGCTCGACCCGTCGCAGCCGCGCGTGGCGACGGTGCGTGCTGTGGGAGACCACCCGCTCGTTTGCCTCGCTTTGGACCAAAAGACCTTCACCAACATCCTCGGTCCCCTCTCGGAAATCATGAAGCGGGAAAAGAGCCCCGCCGTTACGGAGCAGAAGCTCCGGCAGGCGGAGGGGAAGCCGTCGTCGGCCCCTGCCGACGTCATTCTGATCCGCACAGACGGAAGGGGCGTGCAGCACCGCGTCAAGTGCCGCGGGCACCTGGATCAGGTGATGGAGATCAAGGCGACGGCGCACGGCAAGGCGATGGCGTCAGGTCGTGGTGGCTCTGCGGGAGATAGCATCATGATCCTCCACGAGGGCCAGCCCCTCGGCGATGGCGCCTTCTCTCGCGTCACCGTTGTCCGCGAGGAGTCCACGGGACGCGAATTCGCGCTCAAGCGCATGAACAAGAGCGCCGTGGTCAAGTGCTCCGCGCACATCTTTTGCGAGCAGTCCATCTCGAAGAACTCCGCCCACCCCTTTTGCATTCGCCAATACGCCTCATTCCAGGACGCCCATTACCTCTACATGCTGTTTGACCTGATGTCCGGCGGCGACCTGATGGACTTGCTGGTGGCCGACGCCAAGGTCGTGCGACACCGCCCCGTGGGGGGCGGGTGCCTGGCCAAGAAGGTTCGGTCTCTGCAGGGCGTCCAGGAGGATAGTGCGAAGTTCTACGTCGCCTCCGTGGCGCTGGCGCTCGAGTACCTCCACGGCAACGACACCGTCTACCGCGACCTGAAGCCCGAGAACGTGCTGGTCGACGGCGCCGGGTACGTCAAGCTGGGCGACTTCGGCTTTGCCAAGTGCCTCGAGGGCCAGCCGCGCACGTTCACCTTTTGCGGAACCCCCGGGTACGTGGCGCCTGAAAACATCCTCACCCACGGGTACGGCATGAGCGTCGACTGGTGGGGACTAGGCGTTCTCACCTATGTCCTGCTCACGGGCAAGCAACCCTTCAGTGGAAGTCGGTCCAAGGACCCGATGGACGTCATGCGTAACATCGTCGATGATCGGTTCCAGATACGGTTTCCGGTCTATATGTCGGACAAGGCCAAGGACTTCGTGCTGGGCCTCCTCCAGCGCAACCCCGCACAGCGGCTGGGGATGCTCGCGGGCAAGGCCAGGGACGTTAAGCGCCACCCTTGGTTTGATGGGTTTGACTGGATCGCGCTGGAGCAACGCAAGATGCCAGCGCCGCGTCTCCTGGTGCAGGAGGACAAGTCGTCGCGCATCGCCGAGCTGGGGAGGAGTGATGCCGATGAACTTCCCAATGATCCTCCAGAGCTGGTTGAGCGGTACCAGCGCGTGTTCGCGAATTTCTAGCGAGGCTGCTGAGGAGACGAGGTTGGGGAGGGGGGGAGATGTCGATAACGCTGAACCGCATCGGATTCACTTAGCTTCGCCCAAATGAGATGGGGCGATGCGGCGGTGTCGAGAAACCGAGGGCCGAGGGGTTTCTCATGTGTTTCCCCCGATTCGTTGTCGAATACACGGCGACGTTCGCCCCGCGTGCTCCCCGACCTCTTCTCTACCGTCTCCACCAGTCGACATGGCCTCCGCTCCCCGCGCCGCCCGGGTGGCTCCTGCCGTATCGGCTGCCCGGACGCAGACGGCCCCGGCCACCCACGCCCTCCCTCTCTCGTCTCGCTCAACCGTCGTGACGGCCCGCCCACGTGTCGCAACCGTGCGCACAGTTGTCTCCCGCGCAGATGCCGAGACTAGCGCGGCCACAGGCGAGTCCACAGCGGTAGGGGGCGCCTCACTCGTGGCTGCAGCCGACCGTCCTCCCATTCCCGCGTTCCAAGCCTTTTCGCCGCTCCTCGACCAATCTCAACGAATTTTTCTTTTCCCTTTGATCCGCAGCGCCCGGGGCCTCCGACTCACCCTCGTGGGTGCGGCTTGCGAGCCCCGAGGACCTCCCGAAGGGCGAGCGGCTCAAGCGCGAGCTTAACGGCGAACCTGTCCTCCTTTTTTGGTATCGCAACGAGATCATGTGCATCGAGAACCGCAGTCCCGCCGAGGGCGCCTTTTCCACCGGCTTCTCCGACGCCCGGTTCACGCAAGACTACGGCATCGTGTGCCCCTCGACGGCCTCGGTTTTCTCCTTGAAGAGTGGCCAGGTGCTCGATTGGTACCCCTCCAACCCGGTGCTGCGGGCTCTGACCCCCGCCGACTCGTGCCGGCTCTTGCGGCGCTTCGCGGTCAAGCTGGAGCAAGACGGGCTCCTGGTTGACCCGAACTCCTCTGACGACGGCATCGCAGCGGGCGACGGCGGCTTCGCGACGGCGAAGGCCCGTGGGGGAGCTGACACGTCGCTCGAGAACAACAACGTTTTTTCGGTGGAGCCAAGGATGTACGTCGAGGGGGAGGATCCGAACGGGGCGGTGCGGTGGGACGACGGGGCCTCGGCCTCGAGCTCGGGCGGGGCCACCAAGGCGGGGGACGCAGCCACGGCCATTGTTTCTCTGCTCGGAGTTGCTGTGCTGTCCGTTGCGGGCACCGCCTTCTGGATCTTCGAGGAGAATCTCACGGGGCTCGCGGTGTTCTGGGTCGTCATGTTCGCGGTTGTCGCAACCTACGCCTGGCAGACGCAGCTCAAGAACGAGTAGATGGGTTTTTTTGGGTGGGTCAAGTAGGGTCGGGTTGTCGGACAGGGGAATTTCGCGTGTTCGACAGCAACGATCCGCCGAAAAGGGAGTTCTTCCCCGCCCCAGGCGCAGCTCCCACACCCCTCAACCAGGGGAATGGCAGGGAACGGGGTCGCATTGAGGTCCGGAGTCCTGAAAGAGACGACCGGAGTGTCTGCGTTCGCTCCGTCGGGCTTCGGACGTGGCGTCCCCGCCCGACGGCTGCGCCCCTCCCCCGCGGCCCTTCCGCTCAGGAGAGAGGTTTCGTGCAGTGCGCGTTGGCGAGTGCTGTGTACTGTCAGACCGCGGCGTCGCCTGAGTCGTCACGCTTTCCTTTCGACCAAGCAGACATGGCGCTCGGCTCTCGCTCGGCGGCTCGCGTGGCAGTGTCGCAGCGCCGGGCCCATAGCGGTGTCCATCTCCACTGGGACTGACAATCGCCACCCGCTCTACTCGGCGCCGCAGGACGCCCTCGACAATGCCTTCCGCCGTCCGGACGGCTGGCGACAGCGGCCGCCGCCTTTTTCCCGAGCTCGCCGAGGGCCTTCGGGCCGCGGTAGTCCGCGGACGTCATGATTCGTGCCTCTTTCTTCCCGCAGGGATGACCCGTGGCAATCGCCGCCGCCCCAAGACGGCGGCTTCGCCGGCGGCTGACGGGGTGGCGAAAGGTGGGGCGCATGACGCCGTCGCAAACGTCGACGTCGTCGCAGACAACCCCTACAGCTCGACCCGTGACATCGACCGACGCGTCATTCTCAACGCCCTCGCTGCCGCCGGTGCCTCCATCTGCGATCCCCTGATGTCGCTCATCGACACGGCCTTCGTCGGCCGGCTCGGTCTCGTCCCCCTTGCGGCCCTTGGCCCCAATGCCGCGCTGTTCAACGTCATCTTCTTCCTCGCCTTCATGGCCATCGCCGTCGTCACCACGGACCTCATGGCCAGCGCCAACGCCCGGGGCGACCGCGTGGCCCTCGGCCGTGGCTTCGTCCTTTCGTTATCGGCGTCCGTGTTGGTTGGCTGCCTCTGTGCCGTTGTCATCTGCTCCTGCCCTGAGGCCGTCCTTGGGCTCTTTCAGACGCCCAAAGAGGCCATGCCTGATGCTGTTAAGTACGCCGTGATTCGAGCCGCTGCGGCTCCGTGCAGCCTTGCCATGATCACGTGCCAGGCCGCCTTCCTTGCCACTCTCGATCTCCGGACCCCCCTTATTGTTGTCGTGCTCGCGGGCCTCGCCAACGGCCTCCTAGATCCCCTCCTTATCTTCACGCTCAATGGAGGTATTGGCGGCGCGGCTCTCGCCACGTCCCTGTCGCAGGTCCTTGGCTTTGCCATATTCGCCATCGTCGTGTGGCGCCGCCGGGAGCGTTTTGGCCTCACGGCCGCCACATGTGAGGTCCGCGACCGCCTCGCCCTGGGCGACGACGTCTCGCTCGCCTCGGCCCGCGTCCTCGGCGCTCTCGTAAATGACCTTGACTGGCGGGGATTCGTGCGGCGGTGCGCCCGTCTCCTTGTCCGTGCCTCGCTCCTACTCTCGACGTATACAACGGCGAGCGTCCTCGCTGCGTCCCTCGGCACCGTGGCTCTGGCTGCGCACCAGGTCTTGAACCAGATTCAGCAGCTTCAGCTCAACGTCACCTGGGCCTTCTTGTCCGTGGGGCAGACGATGACGGCAAACGCCTACGGGAGCACGTGGGGCCCACCGGCCGGCCGCCGCGTGGCACAGCGTGTCGTCATGTGGGGTGCCATTATCGCCAGCCTGATGGCCCTCGCGACGTGGACGCTGCGTGACGTCCTGCCGCGCATCCTCGTGGACGATCCGCGCGTCCTTGCGACGGTGGCATCGTCCTTGCCCGCCGCGGTGGTCATGCTCGCTCTCTCGGTCAACAACGCCCTTGAGGGATGCCTCTTGGGCGCCGACGACCAGTCCTTTGTCATCAATTCCTACCCGCCGGGCGTTATCGTGGGCCTGGGTGTCATGTGGCTGTCACAGCGGCGTGGCCTCGGGCTTCCCGGGGTGTGGTGGGGGCTCGCGACCTACTATGGCGCCCTGGTGGCGTGGTTCGGTGCGCGGTACCTGCCGTGGGTGCCTGGAGGGCGTGGTCCGCTTCATGCTGACCTCGATCGGCCCGACGCGGGGCTCCGGGCCGCAGTTCACGAGGCGGCGGCAGCGGTGGCGGCGACCATGAAGGAATCGGCGGCGGGAGGAGGCGGTGGGGCGGGGGGGGCGCTGCCGGCACATGCGACGGACGTGGACACGGCCACGACGTCAGCCTCGTCGTTGGCGTCAGCCGTGCGTGACGCGGGGCAGTCCGAACGGCTCACCACCTTCGGCGACACCGTCTTATTCACTGCGGACGATCTGGCAGGGACAGGTCCCGCGACCGAGGAGGCGGACGCCGCGGGCGCGGCGTGAGGGTCAAGGGCAGCCTCGGCGCTTGGATTTGGAGCGTACATTCGGAGTACGGTGTCAACACAACACGCTCGCTCTTCGAGCCTCTTCTCTCACTCGCTCCCGCTGCCCCCTTCTATTACACATTCCCTCCCTGATCCAGAAGCGCGAGCGCCTCGCGGAGCCGCGCGCAGGCTCCGTCCACGTCGTCGAAGTCGAGGCAGGACACAGCCTGTTTGGCGGCGCGGCGGGCGTCGGATCGGATGCGCTCGTCAACCGGGGTCAGCTTCGGGGTTTGAGGCTTCGGGGGGAGGATGGCGGTGGTGACAGGAGAGGCCCTGGGCTTTGCATGTGCGATGGGGGCGGGGGGCGGAGGAGGAGGAGGAGGCGGAGGAGGAGGAGGAGGCGGAGGCGGAGGCGGACGCGGGGGCGGAGCGGGGGGCGAGGCAGCGGGCGGCCGCGGGGGCGCGGGCGGCGGGGGA
>Ga0181573_10001897_pt1 | contig 19951 bp, 19 predicted proteins | sample 101ome_25_FD_148643 | JGI IMG/M metagenome (GOLD analysis project Ga0181573, IMG submission 148643) | Coastal salt marsh microbial communities from the Groves Creek Marsh, Skidaway Island, Georgia - 101409BT metaG (spades assembly) | ecosystem: Environmental > Aquatic > Marine > Intertidal zone... | reverse complement strand
GGGTTTTATCTGTACCCCGATCTGCAAAAAGCGTCATGGAGCCTGCTGCCTGCTCAAACAGAGCCCAGAAAACGACCGTCGAGAGGATAAGAGCGACCAGAACCAGCATGCGATCCCGCTCAACTGCACTGCAGCGAACGAAGATGTACCAAAAAAGACCGACCAGGGTGAGTACGGCAACGACATTGAGCACAGTGCCGACCACGGCGGTGATTTGAATAAGTTGCCAGACAACCCCAACCCCGGCGATCCCTAACAAATAGAGAGCGGTTTCGAGACTGACAGGGCCGATTTTGCCGGCGAGCACTTCTTCCGAGGGCGCCTCTCCGTGCCCGTCAAGAAACCGCTTGCCCCATAAAAAGAGGGCAAGGCCGAATAGCATGCCGATGCCGGCAGCGCCGAATCCGTAGGACCAACCGTAGACCTCACCCAGCCACCCACAAAACAGGGTGGCGGTAAAGGCGCCGATGTTGATTCCCATATAAAAAATGGTGAAACCGGAGTCCCGTCTCGGGTCATCATCGGCGTACAGCTTTCCAACCACGGTTGAAATGTTGGGCTTCAAAAATCCAACGCCCATAACGATGAGTGCAAGGGAGAGATAAAAAACCTGCAGTGCGTCGTCATCGCGAACAATACCGGCGTCGGTCGTGCGCGCTTGTTCTCCCTCAAAGGCCATGCCCAAATGTCCGGCCACCAGCAACAAACCACCAAAAATCACCGCGCGTCGCATGCCCAAATAGCGGTCGGCAATCAGCCCGCCGAGCACCGGCATGGCATAAACCAGAGCCGCATAGCTGCCAAGCACGCCGAGGCCGGCTTCATCACTAAACAGGTGATATTTGGTGAGGTAGAGAAGTAACAGGTACTTCATGCCGTAGAAGGAGAAGCGCTCCCAAAGTTCGGTACCAAAGCAAATGAAAAGCCCCGGAGGGTGACCAAGAAAATCCTTATGGCTGTGTAGTGGAGTGGCTGTCATGGCTTAGGGTCTCTTCTCTTGCTGTTTTGGCATGTGAGGGCAGGGATTCAGATTCAGGCTGCATCGATAAAGGAAGCGTTATCGGTTTGACTTATCCCGGTCTGCTCGAGCGCGGACATCATGGCACCAAATTCATTGATACGCTTGACCCGCGCGAATAATTCTCCCGCCTGGGGATAGTAATACTGAAGGTATACCAACCACTGCTTTGTAGGATTGCAGGCGTAGCGGACCTCGTAGGTGGCCGCGTTACGTGCCAAATAATCGAGGAGTAGGAGTCTAACGTCTTCCCACGTGAGGGCATGATGAGCCTCTCCCGCGAGGGTCGCACGCACCGAAAGCGCCAAATCCGGTCGACAGAGGGCACCTCTGGCCAACATAAAGCGGTTTGTGCCGCTGGCTTTACCGCAAGCCAGTACGTCGCTTGCCGCCCACAGTTCACCGTTCGCATTCAACGGGATTGGGCACTGGCTGCCGATATCAGCCAGCCGATGCCAATGGGCCGGTGGCCGGTAGCCCTGACGTCTGGTTCGCGCATGGACTGTCAATTCATCAACGCCGCCGGCCACCGTTGCGCTGGCAATTTCTTCGGCGCGTTCATCGGAGTCAAATCCCAGCCGTATCTTCGCGGTCACGGGAATTTGGGGAGGCACGGCTTCTCGCACTGCTCGGCAGATTTTTTCGATGTGTTGAGGGGTTTTCAGTAGCACCGCTCCCCCCTGGGATTTATTGACGGTTTTTGCGGGGCAGCCAAAGTTGAGGTCAATGCCAGGGGCACCGAGAGCTGCGGCTACTTTTGCGTTGGCAGCCATCAGTTTAGGATCGCTTCCCAGAAGCTGCACAAAGACGGGTACTCCTGAAGCGGTGTGGCCGCCCTGTTCGAGCTCAGGACAGAGTCGGAGAAAGACCCGTTTTGGCAGGACGGTTTGTGAAATTCGCACAAACTCGGTAACGCAGCGATCAAACCCCCCGACCGTGGTAAGAATATCCCGCATAATTCCGTCCATCACCCCTTCCATCGGGGCCAAAATGAGACGAAGTGGTGTTTTCTCCGTATGAGGCAAAAGCGTCGTGGTCTGCATGGGGCAAGAATAACTGACTAACTGGGGTGCGCCTACGCGATTGGCGGCTTTTTCTTGGGCCTTGTACACTTCGCCTCCGCCGCGTACCAATACAGAGAAAAAGGCATGAATCCAAATTATCTCGACTTCGAACAACCGATTGCGGACCTCGAGGAAAAGATCGAAGAGCTTAGTAGTGTTAGTGGTAGCGACGATCTCAACCTCGCTGACGAGGTCGCTCGGTTGCGGGAGAAGAGCCAGGCACTGACCGCCAAAATCTATTCGGATCTCAGTCCCTGGGATATTGTGCGCGTCGCCCGTCACCCTCAGCGTCCTTATAGCCTCGATTACATCCAACACATATTCACCGAATTTGATGAGCTGCACGGAGATCGTCACTTTGGTGATGACAAGGCCATTGTTGGCGGCATAGCTCGACTAGAAGGTCAGCCCGTGATGGTGATCGGCCAGGAAAAGGGGCGGTCTGTGAAGGACAAAGTCATGCGTAACTTCGGTATGCCGAAACCGGAGGGCTATCGAAAGGCGTTACGGCTGATGGAACTTGCCGAGCGGTACAAGCTTCCTGTGATCACACTGATTGACACCCCCGGAGCCTATCCGGGTATCGACTCGGAGGAGCGAGGTATTTCTGAGGCGATCGCGCAGAACCTGGCGGTCATGTCACGACTGAGAACTCCTATTGTTTGTGTCGTTATCGGCGAGGGTTCATCCGGGGGGGCCTTGGGCATCGGCGTCGGGGACCACCTTGCGATGCTTCAGTACGCTACTTATTTTGTGATTTCACCTGAGGGATGCGCCAACATCATCTGGAAAAGCAGTGAATTTGCGCCAGATGCCGCTGCGGCCATGGGCGTGACCTCTTCGACATTAGAGGAACTCGGGATTGTGGATGCCACCATTGAAGAGCCTCTCGGCGGTGCCCATCGGGAGCCGGAAGTCATGGCCCGACGCATTCGAGAGCATCTAGTCACACAGGTGGCGCGTTTATCCAGTATGGAGACCGACGTAATGCTGGAGGAGCGTTACCGGCGTCTCATGTCCTACGGTAACTGACGCTGACTTCTACCTCTTTGCCATCGGCGGCTGTCGCCGGTTTCTCCTCGCTGCCATCGGCTGGCAAGTGGGTCGTTGCTCTCAGTGGCGGGCGCGACAGCATCGCGTTGCTCGATATGGCGCAGCTCTGGCTTCGAGCGCATCCGGGGCCCCTCTTACGTGCCGTTCATGTCGATCATGGACTGCAGCCATTGTCAGCCGACTGGCGGCGATTTTGTGAAGATTTTTGTGATCGTCATGGGGTGCCGCTCTCCGTGCACCAAATTCAGATCGGCGACCATTCAGGGCAGGGCGTCGAGGCTGCTGCGCGCAGAGCGAGATACCAGATTTTTGAAGCGGAACTGGGCCCCGGGGACACTCTGTTGCTGGCCCATCATGAGGACGATCAAGTTGAAACCGTCCTGCAGCGCCTTTTCCGTGGCACAGGACCTCGTGGCATCGTCGGCATGCCGGTCGAGCGGCCGCTAGGTCAGGGTCGGTTGCATCGACCCCTGCTCGACTTGTCCCGAGATGCCCTGAATAAGTGGGTTGTGGATCGAGGCTTGGAGTACGTAGATGATCCGACAAATGCTGATGTGGCTTATGACCGGGGGGTGTTGAGAACCCAAGTGCTCCCTGTTGTCGCCGAGCGTTGGCCAGGGTATCGGGACAGCATCAAGCGGTTCTCCTCCTTGCAACGCGACCTTATCGAAGGGTTGCCGGACATGCCGGTGGTGAGGAGCGTATTTGGCGAGCCTCTGTTGGCGGTCGAGTCCTTTGATTCCGTAGAGGAAATGGCGACCTCCATCCACACCTGGCTAACGACACTGTCGGTGATATCACCATCTCAGCGTCGCCTGCATGAATTTGCCCGCCAGTGTCGGGAGACGCGGGACGGTGGCCTTCCCCGGCTATCTCTCAAAGGGGGCGAGCTGATTGCCTGGCGATCGCAAATTTTTCTTACTTCTCCAACGGTCCCAGCCTCAGCAATCTGCGAGGAGGGAGTCGTTGGCAACGATATGCGGGGACCCTGGGGCACTATCGTCTGGACGGCCGCTAGCAAGCGGGGACTAAGGGCAGGCGAAGAGGTGCAGGTCCGTTATCGGCTTCCGCAAGAGAAAGTAGCCCCTCTCGGTGGAGTCCATAAAGACTTTGGTCAACTCTGTCAGGAGCGCGGGGTGCCACCATGGTGGCGTCAGCGGCTGCCTATTATTACCTGTCAGGGGGTTCCGGTGTGGGCACCGGGGATTGGTCTGCTAGGCGGCGCGGAGCTACTTATGGACCACACAGGAGGGGGACGGATGCCCCATTTGGCGGCTGTAAATCACCCCGCCCCAATTGAGTAGCGCTGACCTTACTGTTAAACTGATGTCCCATCTGAGTGCGAGTGAAGCGGCTGCCTAGAGCATCGTTTTACCGTCGATTTCCCCTTCGGGGGCAACCCCTAGATTGGTGGTCGGCATGACGCGTTACGTCTTCGTTACAGGTGGAGTTGTTTCCTCTTTGGGCAAGGGCATTGCCGCAGCCTCCCTCGCGGCGATTCTCGAGGCCCGCGGGCTCAAAGTCACCCTGCTGAAACTTGACCCTTATATCAATGTCGACCCCGGTACGATGAGCCCTTTTCAGCACGGCGAAGTGTTCGTTACCGATGATGGTGCCGAGACTGATCTCGACTTGGGTCACTACGAACGTTTCACGCGCACCACAATGACCAAGCGAAATAATTTCACCAGCGGTCGGGTGTACGACGCGGTACTGCGCAAAGAGCGTCGCGGGGATTATCTGGGCGGTACGGTGCAGGTTATTCCCCACGTAACCGATGAGATTATTCGACGGGTCAAACTAGGTGCTGATGGTGTTGACGTGGCAGTGGTTGAGGTAGGTGGCACCGTAGGTGACATAGAGAGCCAGCCTTTCCTTGAGGCGGTTCGACAGCTCAAGTTGGAGTTGGGATCTGCCCATGCGCTGCTCATGCATTTGACCCTGGTTCCGTACATTCCCACTGCCGGGGAGACAAAAACAAAACCAACTCAGCATTCGGTCAAGGAGTTAAGATCGATCGGCCTACAGCCGGAGGTGCTACTTACCCGTTGTTCTGTAGAGGTGGACGAGAGTGCTCGTCACAAGATTTCCTTATTTACCAACGTGGAAGTGCGAGCGGTAATACCCCTGCTCGACTCGGATTCAATATACAAAATTCCCCGCAACCTGAGCGCTAACGGGCTCGATGACTTTATTCTGGAGCGCTTTGGTCTGCAGTGTCCGCCGCCAGATTTTTCAGAGTGGGACGAGGTGGTTAAGCGAGAGTTCAGCGAGCGCCGCGGAGAGATCAAGGTGGGTATGGTAGGAAAGTACATTGATCTTGCCGACGCGTATAAGTCCCTGAATGAAGCCCTCGGACACGCAGGCCTTCAGACTCTTGCCAAGGTCTCCATCGAATATATCGACGCGGAAGAGATTGAAACTCAGGGAACTGTTCTGCTGGAACACTTGGATGCCATCCTAGTTCCGGGCGGATTTGGCGATCGGGGCATCGACGGCAAGATTGCGGCGGTTCGATACGCTCGGGAGAATGGGGTGCCTTTCCTTGGAATTTGTCTGGGCATGCACATGGCAATGATCGAATTCGCCCGGCATGTGTGTGATCTCGATGGCGCCCACTCAACCGAGATGGAGAGAAATACACCGCATCCCATCGTTGCGCTCATTACCGAGTGGCAGACCGCCGAGGGTGAGAAAGAGGTCAGGGATGAAAATTCCGATTTGGGCGGCACCATGCGGCTTGGCGCGCAGACCTGCCATCTGGTGGAGGGAACGTTGGCTCGTCGCGTTTACGGCAATGATCAAATCAGGGAGCGCCACCGGCATCGATATGAAGTCAACAACAATTACATAGAGAAGATTGAGGCGGCGGGTTTGAAAATATGTGGCTGGTCTCAGGACAGGGAGCTTGTTGAAATCATCGAATTGCCAGATCATCCCTGGTTTCTGGCCTGTCAGTTCCATCCGGAGTTCACGTCGCGCCCGAGAGGGGGGCATCCCCTGTTCACCAGTTACGTTGAGGCAGCGCTCGAGCACGCCCACAAGCGGGCCGGCTAACGATGACCAGTTCGCAACATGTGAAGATTGGGGAGCTCACCGTTGGCAATGATCGCCCGATGGTGCTGATTGGTGGTGTCAATGTGCTTGAGAGTGAGCAATTCGCGATTGACGTTGCGGGGGTTTATGTGGAGGTGTGTCAGCGCCTTGGGGTCCCGCTGGTCTTTAAGGCGTCTTACGATAAAGCCAATCGTTCCTCGATACATTCTTACCGTGGCCCCGGGCTGGAGGAGGGCTTAAGGCACTTGGCTGCGGTGAAGTCAACCTATGACGTGCCGGTGGTGACGGATGTGCATTCCCCTGAAGAAGCAGCCCCAGCCGCTGCTGTCTGCGAGTTAATTCAGCTGCCCGCCTTTTTGGCGAGGCAAACGGATCTCGTGGCGGCGATGGCAGCGACACAGAGACCCGTCAATATCAAAAAGCCGCAGTTTCTGAGTCCAGAGCAGATGGCCAACGTGGTTGAGAAATTTCGTGAGTGCGGCAATGACCAGCTGTTGGTGTGCGAGCGTGGTAGCAATTTTGGCTACGACAATTTGGTTGTGGATATGCTTGGATTTGGGGTCATGAAACAGGTAACCAATGGACTGCCGTTGGTCTTTGATGTCACCCACGCGCTGCAGCGTCGCAATCCGGGAGATGCCGCTTCAGGGGGTCGCCGCCATCAGGTGCTTGAGCTTGCACGGTCGGGCGTAGCGGTGGGGGTCGCAGCCCTTTTTCTGGAGTCACATCCAAATCCGGACAAAGCACTTTGCGATGGCCCCAGCGCGCTACCCCTCGAATTGCTTGAATCATTTTTGGAGCAGGTGAAGGCGATAGACACGCTGGTAAAAGCGCAGCCCAATCTCGTTATACCCTAACAGACCACTGGAGAGAGTAGGTGTCCGAAATAGTCGACGTGCGCGCCTTTGAGGTGCTTGATTCCCGCGGAAATCCCACCGTGATGGCCGAGGTAACCCTCGATGACAATTCAGTTGGTAGTGCCTGTGCTCCCTCGGGGGCCAGCACGGGTAGCCGGGAGGCCCTTGAGCTGCGAGATGGTGATGAGAAGCGCTATCTGGGCAAGGGTGTACTCAAAGCGGTGGGTCACGCTAACGGTCCTATCCGAGAGCTGCTGATCGGGCACGACGCCCTGGATCAGCGCGGCGTCGATGCCCGCATGATCGAGGCAGACGGTACCCCCAACAAGGCCAATTATGGTGCTAACGCTATTCTCGCCGTGTCACTGGCCACCGCCAAGGCTGCTTCGCAGTCGGCCTCCTTGCCCCTGTACCAACATATCGCTGCTCTTGCTGGAAACGCGCAACTGACCATGCCAGTACCCATGATGAATATTCTGAATGGTGGAGAGCACGCAGATAATAATGTGGACATTCAGGAATTTATGATTCAACCGGTGTCGGCACCCAGTTTTGCTGAGGCGTTACGCATTGGGGCGGAGATTTTCCACAGCCTCAAGAAGGAGCTTAGCCAGCGAGGACTCGCTACGGCGGTGGGTGATGAAGGGGGTTTCGCCCCTAACTTGCCCTCGAATGCCGCTGCCCTCGATATTATTGCCGAGGCGGTAAGGCATGCGGGATACACGCTGAACGAAGATGTCACTCTTGCTCTCGACTGTGCGGCCTCCGAGTTTTACAGCGATGGTGTTTACTATCTTAAGGGCGAGGGACGCCAGTTTAATGCCTCTCAGTTTGCGGACTACCTCGCTGATCTATGTGATCAGCAGCCAATCATCTCAATTGAGGACGGGCTGGATGAGTCTGATTGGGATGGTTGGGCGGTACTGACCCAAAAGCTGGGTGATCGAGTTCAATTGGTTGGAGACGATTTGTTCGTCACCAACACCGGCATTCTTAAAAGAGGGATAGACGAGGGCATTGCCAATTCTATTCTGATCAAGTTCAACCAAATCGGATCGCTTTCTGAGACCCTCGACGCTATTCAAATGGCACGAGAGGCGGGCTACACGGCTGTCATCTCACATCGCTCTGGTGAAACCGAAGATGCCACCATTGCGGACCTTGCTGTCGGGACCGGCGCTGGTCAGATAAAAACCGGCTCTCTCTGTCGTTCCGACCGTGTGGCCAAATACAATCGCTTATTGCGCATTGAAGCTGAGCTTGGTCTGACAGCCCCCTATCGCGGTCGCGCGGAGTTTAAACGGGCGTGACCATGAAAGCGCTGCTGGCGGTATTGATTCTGCTGGTGGGATTTCTGCAGTACCGGCTGTGGCTTGCCGAGGGTGGTATTGGAGAGATGGTGCGGTTGCAGGAGCAAATAGCTGCGGAAGAGGCGGTCAACGCCGAGCTGCGTCAGCGAAATGATGAGCTGGCGAGGCAGGTGCTGGAACTGCAAAACGGTCACCTAGTCATTGAGCAACGTGCTCGCGAAGATCTTGGCCTTGTGGGTGAAGATGAGGTCTACTACCAGTTCGCCGACGATGATGGCAAGGGAGGAGCCGCTGAATGAGTAGCATCTGGGCGGTAGTGCCCGCGGCCGGACTGGGTCGTCGCATGGCCGCCGAAGTGCCGAAACAGTATCTCCAGATTTCGGGAGTTACGCTGCTGGAGCACACCTTGCGTGCCCTACTCGATTGCGCTCAGCTTAGGGGACTTGTCGTTGCCCTCGATCCGGGGGATCGTCGTGCCGATAACATAGGGCTGCTTAGTGATCCCAGGGTGATGACTACTGCGGGCGGGGTTGATCGTGCGGAATCAGTGCGATCGGGGTTGGCCGCTCTCGAAACCCTGGCAGAGCCCAATGACTGGGTATTGGTGCATGATGCGGCTCGCCCTTGTCTGCCACTGAACGACCTGATTGGATTTGTTCAGACGATTACTGAATCCGGTGTCGGTGGTTTGCTGGCCCAGCCGTGCACCGATACGCTGAAAGTGGTTAGTGAGGATGGGGTGGTTGCATCTACCCTGAATAGAGCCACGATTTGGCGTGCACAGACTCCCCAGATGTTCAGGCTGGGTATCTTGTGCGCGGCACTTGATCAGGCGCGTAAAGAGGGGTTGCATGTCACCGATGAAGCGAGTGCCGTCGAGGCCTCCGGGTACCCCGTGCAGATACTTGAAGGGCCGGCGAGTAACATTAAGGTGACGGTGCCGGATGATCTGGAGCTGGTGAAGTTCCATCTCCGTCGAATGAGGGAAGACAAACGATGATGCGGGTTGGCCACGGTTTTGACGTGCATGCTTTTGGCGAGGGCAGCGAAGTAATTCTGGGTGGCCAGAGAATTCCACACGGGCAGGGTTTGATCGCCCACTCTGATGGCGATGTTGTCTTGCACGCTTTGTGTGACGCGCTCCTTGGTGCCGCTGGTCTTGGAGATATCGGCCACCATTTTCCCGACACCGATCCCCAATTTGCTGGCGCAGACAGCCGCCAATTGCTGCGCGAGGTGTCGAACAAAATCAAGAAGCACGGATGGGTCGTTGCCAATGCCGATATCACTGTCGTCGCGCAGGCGCCGCGGTTGGCCTCTCATATTGACGCCATGCGTGCCCATATCGCCAATGATCTTGATGTCGACTATCGTGCCATTAATGTCAAAGCAACCACCACAGAGCGTCTGGGATATATCGGTCGCGAAGAGGGGATAGCCTCTCATGCGGTGGTGTTGCTGTCGGCTATATCTGCGGCAGAGTAATGATGGATCGTCACGGCATAGGGATGACCTCTCAGCGTACTCGCGAACGTTTGATTCAGCGACTGATGGAGCAGGGAATCAGTAATTACACTGTCCTAGAGGCGATCCGCTCTACCCCCAGGCACTTGTTTGTTGACGAGGCGCTTGCTCATCGAGCCTATGAGGACACCGCACTTCCCATCGGCTGGAATCAGACCATCTCTCAGCCCTATATTGTTGCGCGAATGACTGAGCTCGCAATTGCTGAGGGCAAGCCCGAAAAAGTATTGGAAGTGGGAAGCGGATCCGGATATCAGACGGCGGTGCTCTCGCCGCTGGTTGGCGAGATTTTTGCCATGGAGCGGATAAAGGGTTTGCTCGATCGTTCTCGACAGCGCATACGAAGTCTGCGGCTGCGTAATGTTCAACTCAGACATGCTGATGGCTTGGCAGGATGGGCAGACAAAGGTCCCTTCGATGTGATTCTTGGTGCCGCCGCCCCGGAGAGTGTGCCTGAAATCCTAATGAAACAGCTTGCCCCAGAGGGTCGCCTGATCATGCCTGTGGGAGGACGCAACCAGGAATTGATGGTAGTCACCAACACCGATGACGGTCCCGAAATCACCGCAGTCGAGCCGGTAAACTTCGTCCCGATGGTCGCGGGTATCGAGCGCTAGTGACTGAGTGGCTTGGCATTTACTGCCGTGGTCTCGCCATGGGTTCAGCTGACTTGGTTCCCGGGGTGTCTGGGGGCACGATCGCGCTAATCACTGGTATATACACCCGGCTATTGACCGCGCTAACCCAGGCCAACGTTGACACACTCGGGTGCTTGCTGAAAGGAGAGTTCGCCCGCTGTTGGCGACGCATAGACGGAAACTTTTTGTTGGTGCTCGGGGCCGGGATTGCATCCGCCATTCTCGGTCTTGCTGAGGCTATACAGTTTCTATTGCAGCATTACCCACTTTTGCTCTGGTCTTTTTTCTTTGGTTTAGTCCTAGCCTCCGGTGGCATGCTGATGCTTACAGAGCTGCAGCTGGAAAAACAACACAGTGTTGCCGCCCACGGCTTTTTGGTGGTGCTGGGTGGGTTGATTGCGGGCCTCATTGGTCTGTCTCCTCAGGCGTCGATGGTGGATGTTCCCGGCTCCTTTTTTCTGGCAGGGATGCTGGCCATCACCGCCATGTTGCTCCCGGGCATTTCAGGAAGCTTTATCTTGCTATTGCTAGGCATGTATACGCCGGTTATCAGTGCAGTAACGGATAGAAATCTGGAGGTGCTGCTGCTGTTCGGCAGCGGGTGTCTAATGGGATTACTGGTGTTTTCTCGCTTACTGCACTGGCTGATGCAACGTATGCGTAAGCCGGTTATGGCCGTGCTATCCGGTTTTTTGTTGGGCTCACTGGTGATTTTATGGCCGTGGCAGCTCGTGGAAGAGGTGATCACAGATCGTCATGGATCGGCTCGGAATGTCAGCACGATTCCTGTGAGTCCGTTTGAGTACGCCAGCAGCGTTGGGGATCCACATTATTTGCAATGTGTTGCCGGTGTGCTTCTTGGACTAGTGGTTGTACTTGGCCTGTCTCTCGCGCGTCGACGAGTGTGATGGGCGCTGAAGTGAGGGGATCAAGTCAGCGGTTGTCATCGGCGTTGTGTGTATCCCTCCTGATCGCCGGCTGTGCCGATAATCCGCCCGCCCCGATAGAGACCCGGGTCGGTGCAACGGTCACGGTGACGGATCAGGAAGCACCTGAGATGGGGTCTGCGGGACAATACACCGTTCAGCCCGGGGACACGCTTTACTCGATTGCCTTTAGATATGGCGTCAATGTCAATGAGCTTGCGGCTCGCAATCAGATCAAGGCTCCCTATACGATCTACCCGGGTCAGCAAGTGGTCACCGATCTGTCGGATTTTTCGTCTGCTTCAACTACCTCCCAAGCGATAGATCTGGAGGTAAAGCCAGTTGAGAATCCCGGCTCAGGAGCGGTTGGCTCCAGCAAGGCGCCGGTAAAAGATGAGCGGGAAGAGACCGCGAAGGCGGAGCCCGAGCCGGCGAGCAAACCCCCGCCTACGGCAGTTACGGGATCGGGCACTCCGCGAGCTTCAAATACACAGGCTTTTGGTCCTGTGACCCGATGGCGCTGGCCAAGTGGGGGCCGGGTAGTGCGCTCCTATTCCGATATTCGTCACAAAGGGATCGATATAGCGGGGAGCCGTGGCGATCTAATTCGCGCCAGCGCGGCGGGAGAAGTGGTTTATGCGGGCACGGGCCTGAAAGGCTACGGGCTTCTGCTTATCGTAAAGCACAACGAGCAGTTCCTCAGCGCCTATGGTCACAACGACGCAAACCTGGTTGAAGAAGGGGCCTGGGTTGATGAAGGTCAGGTTATTGCAAAGATGGGTAGCAGTGGCACTGACTCGGTGAAATTACACTTCGAGATACGCCGGGAAGGACAACCCATCGATCCTTTGAAGCTTCTGCCTCAGCGGTAGTCTCTTAACGCTCCAGCAGTGCCAGCTTGTCGGGTTTACCAGACCATGCCTCGGCATCGGGCATCTCGGGTTTCTTCTCGGTGATGTTTGGCCAGATGTCAGCGAGTTCAGCGTTCAGCGCAAGAAATTGTTCTTGATCTGCTGGTAGCTCATCCTCAGAGAAGATAGCGTCGATTGGACATTCGGGTTCGCACAACGCGCAATCGATGCACTCATCAGGGTGAATGACCAAAAAATTGGGGCCCTCATAGAAACAGTCCACAGGGCAAACCTCAACACAGTCAGTATGTTTGCAGTTAATACAATCTTCGCCAACAACAAATGTCATGGGGTGCTCTCTCTGGTAATTCGAGGTGAAGGATACCTCTGTTGGCGAAAAATTTGAATGATCTTTGTTATAACTTGTTCTTCAAATCATAGAGAAATTCAAGCGCGTCTCGAGGACTCATATCGTCGATACTAGCCTCGCGAAGTGCCTCGACCACGGGGTGAGTCTGAGTGGTACTGAAGAGGTCATTCTGCGCTGGCGTGTTCGCGTTTTCTCGTGGTTCGGCGATGGCCGCTCCCTGACCCGACTCCAACTGCGTCAATTTCTGCTGGGCTTGTTCCAGAACCCGAGAGGGAATGCCTGCAAGTTTTGCAACCTGAAGTCCAAAGCTCCGATTGGCCGGTCCGTCTTGAATGTTATGCATGAAAACCACATGATCCTCATGTTCTGTGGCATCCAGATGAACGTTGGCCATGGTATCGAATTGCTCGGGGAGAGCGGTGAGCTCAAAATAATGGGTAGCGAACAGGGTAAATGCCCGCACCTCGGTAGCGAGAGCAACGGCGGCCGCCCAAGCGAGGCTCAGGCCGTCGAAGGTGCTGGTGCCTCGACCTACTTCATCCATCAGGACCAAACTTTTTGGCGTGGCATTGTGGAGAATATTTGCCGTCTCGGTCATCTCGACCATGAAGGTCGAGCGGCCGCTGGCTAAGTCGTCCGACGAGCCGATCCTTGTGAAGATGCGATCGAGAGTAGAGAGGTGGGCTCTGGCCGCGGGGACAAAGCAGCCTACATGAGCAAGGAGGGCGATCAACGCATTTTGTCTCATGTAGGTCGACTTACCTCCCATATTGGGACCGGTGATCAACAGCATCCGCCGATGCCGATCAAGCCGTGTGCCGTTAGCAATGAAGGGAGTGTCGTTTACCTGCTCGACCACGAGATGACGGCCCCCATCGATGTCAATCACGGGTTCCTCGGAGAATTCCGGGCGAGTCAAGTTGAGGCCCTGAGCGCGCTCTGCGAAACACGCCAGGACATCCAGATCACAGAGGGCCACGGCGGTGGTTTGCAGTGCGGTCAGTTCAGCAGCTAGGGTGGTGACCAGGGCTTCATACAAATATTTTTCGCGCGCTAATGCCCGCGATTTTGCCGACAGTGCCTTGTCTTCAAAAGTCTTTAGCTCGGGGGTAATAAAGCGCTCTGCGTTTTTCAGTGTCTGTCGTCGTACATAAGAGTCTGGCGCTCCGGCTGCCTGTGCCTTTGAGATCTCTATGTAATAGCCGTGGACTCGGTTGTAGCCCACCTTCAGGCTACTCAAGCCAGTGGCGTCTCGTTCTCGCTGTTCAATGGCGAGTAAAAAATCTCCAGCGTTTTTCGAGATACCCCGAAGTTCGTCTAGTTCGGAGTCGAAGCCCTCCGCAATCACGCCGCCATCGCGGATGACAACCGGTGGGTTTTCTACCAGCGCCCGGTTTAGCAGTGCAACGGTATCCGGGTACTCGCCTATTTGCTCTCCAATGTGCCGCAGGCGTGCCGCCTCTCCCGGCAGAGCAACGTGAATACTCGGTAGTGTCGCCAGACTGTCTGCAAGCCGCGTAAGATCTCTGGGGCGGGCAGAACCCAGTGCAATCCTCGCCAGAATCCGCTCCATGTCGGAGATACCTTTGAGAGCAACCCGCAGTGACTCAAACCGGTATTGCTCCAGTAATGTACTGACGGCGGTTTGTCGCGCGAGCAATTCCTCAGTGTCATTAATTGGCCGGTGGAGCCATCGCCGAAGGTGGCGTGTCCCCATGGCTGTGACCGTGCTATCAAGCACTGAAAACAAGGTGTGTTCCTCACCGCCGTTCAAATTGACATCTATTTCTAGATTGCGCCGTGTAGCGGCGTCCAGGAGAACCGCTTCGGATAATTTCTCCTGTCGCATGGCATGTAGATGCGGTAGCTCGCCTCGCTGGGTATCTTTGAGGTATTCGAGGAGGCAGCCGGCAGAGCAAAGGGCGAGGGTCAGGTCGTCGCAGCCAAATCCTTTCAGGTCCTGGGTCTGAAATTGGGCATTGAGCGCGCTTCGGGCGGAGGCCTCATCGAAATACCAGTTGGGTTGGTGGCGCAGGCTCCGTCGCTCGGACAGAGAGGCATAGACGCTACCTTCCGCAATGAGGATCTCAGCGGGAGCCAGGCGTTCAAGTTCGGCCTGGAGTGCCTCCTCACCGGTCACTTCGGTCACTAGAAATCGACCGCTTGATACATCTACCCAGGCAATGCCGTGATGGGCATCCCGTGAACACAAGGCCAGCAGCAAGGCATCAGTGCCCGCATCAAGCAGGGTTTCATCCGACAAGGTTCCGGGAGTGACGATCCGAACCACCTGACGTTCAACGGGACCTTTGCTCGTGGCGGGATCCCCTGTTTGCTCGGCAATGGCAACTGAGAATCCCTGTTTGACCAGGCGCGCGAGATAATTTTCTGCCGCGTGATACGGGACCCCCGCCATCGGAATCGGCTCGCCCCCGGACTTGCCTCGCGCGGTCAGAGTGATATCGAGAATTTCCGCAGCGGTGCTGGCGTCCTCGTAGAAGAGCTCATAGAAATCACCCATTCGGTAAAACAGCAGCTCGTTGGGGTGTTCGCGTTTGATGGCGAAGTACTGCTGCATCATGGGGGTGTGTTGCTGCTGATCAGGGTCGACCATGGGTATCCGATTACAGGGTTGTCAGGGGTGTTCTGCGGCCACGGGCGCCAAACGAAGATAATACTTCGTGATGGCGGTCTCGTGGGACCAAGGGACAGAAAGAAATTTAATTAATATGTCGCTATTGACTACACGTGCCCTGGGTCGGCTCTGTTTTTCTCCTATTTGATGGCTAAACTGGGTTGCATCCGGAGTCAAAAACACTGATTATTCATACAGTAGTTTTCCAACCACAAGGCGAGGACAAAATCATGGATCCAAACAAGCAAAAAGCCCTGGATGCGGCACTGTCGCAGATCGAGCGGCAGTTTGGTAAGGGAACCGTTATGCGAATGGGGGATGAGGAGCGTGTGGCCATCCCCTCGATTTCCACAGGATCACTGGGATTGGATATCGCTCTGGGCATTGGTGGGTTGCCTAAGGGACGTATCGTCGAGATCTATGGTCCTGAATCATCCGGCAAGACCACCCTGACCCTGCAGGTGATTGCCGAGGCCCAGAAAAAAGGTGGTGTCGCGGCCTTTGTGGATGCGGAGCATGCCCTCGATCCCCAGTACGCTGAAAAACTCGGGGTGCAAATGAATGATTTGATTGTGTCGCAACCCGATACCGGAGAGCAGGCTTTGGAGGTCGCTGAGATGTTGGTGCGCTCAGGGGCGGTGGATGTGCTGGTTGTGGATTCGGTTGCCGCGCTGACACCCAAAGCCGAGATCGAGGGAGATATGGGAGATTCCCATGTTGGACTGCAGGCGCGACTGTTGAGTCAGGCGATGCGCAAGTTAACCGGCGCGATTAAGCAAACTGGCTGTCTCGTTATATTCATCAACCAAATTCGAATGAAGATTGGTGTCATGTTCGGTAGTCCCGAGACAACCACCGGCGGTAACGCCCTGAAATTTTATTCGTCGGTGCGATTGGATATCCGGCGCATCGGTGCGGTCAAGGACGGTGACGAAGTCGTCGGTAACGAGACTCGGGTGAAGGTGGTCAAGAACAAGGTCTCGCCGCCCTTTAAGCAAGCAGAGTTCCAGATTATGTATGGCTCTGGGATCTATCACATGGGCGAGGTGATCGACTGGGGTGTCAAACTTAATCTGGTCGACAAAAGTGGCGCCTGGTACGCCTACAAGGGCGATAAAATCGGCCAGGGAAAGGCCAATGCATCGAAGTTCCTGGAGGACAACCCGGCGATCGCTGCAGAGATCGAAAGCCAGATTCGCCACCAGACGATGGGTCTCCCTTTGACCGCTATCGAGGGGGGCAAAGCCGCTGAAACTGATGATGCGGGTGATGCTGCAGGGGCTGCTACTGCCGAGTGATGGAATCCTCCCCTGAGGCGCTAAACCCTGCTGATATCCGGCGCAAGGGGATGGACCTTCTCGCGCGCCGGGAGCACGGAGTTGAAGAGCTTCGCAGGAAGCTGGCATCACGTTTCGGCAACTGTGAGGTCACCCTTGACGTGATCGATGGTGAATTAGCGCGGCTGGTTGATGAAGGGCTTTTGAGCGATGACCGCTTTGCAGCAGCGACTGTCAGACAATTAATTGCCAGAGGTCTAGGTCCTCGCCGATTGGATGAAGAGCTGCGGAGCAAAGGCGTGATGGCTGGCTGGCGGGACTGCGCTGACAGCGAGGAGCTTGCAATCGATTGGGGGGCACAGGCTCGCACCGTCTTCGAAAAAAAATTTGGGGGTCAGCCCTTGCCAGAAGATCCAGCCTCCGCCCGCAAAGAGTGGGCGCGCAGGGCGCGGTTCATGCAGTACCGCGGCTTTGACGCAGCCGACTTTATGCCATTGATCTCTGGCTAGAAGGTGGCACTACCGCGTGCGGTACAGCAACACCGGCCCAGGATCTAGAAGCACCTTAGCGGTCCAGAAGCGCTCCACGTATTTCTCTCGCCTTCTCCTTGACCCGTTCCCCATTGGCTGGGCCCATGCGCATCAGCTGCTTCTGTAGTGGCGATAATGCCTCGAGGGCGGGATCCTCGTAGACCCAATTCGCTTCAACCTTGTAGAGTCTCGCCTCAAGGTCGGTTTCTGGTGCCAGCATAATCGTTTCGAGGGCACCAAGAATAGCGGCTTCAAGATTGGGACTGTCGTATCCGAGTGCACTCCACGCTTCATTGGTTGTAATTTCCACGCTGGTGAAAGCGTCTACGAGTGTGTTGGTGTCGATCTCTGAGATGAGTCGAGCCAGTCCGTCGTATCGTTCGAAGCCCGTGGGGTTCATTGTGACGCCAAGTCCATCATCAACGAAGCTGAAGGCCACTTCAGGGCGACCTACGGGCAGTAACTTATAGGGTACAAATCCCTGGCGGAGGTTATCGATGATAGCCACGAGGCGTTCTATCAGATTTGGCGCGCTGATGAATGTGGCTGCGAGTGGACTGGCACTGACTTGTAGCGTGCCGGAAGCGAGTTGTTCATTTGCCTCGGCTAAAGTGGGCGGGGCGGGAGGTTCCGGCGGCGTCTCCAGCTCCTGAACAATCTCGGGTTCGGTTACTTCCGGCGGCGGTGGCTCAACGGTGGGCTCGGGGGTAGGCGGCGGCTCTGGGGTTTGAGCAATAATGGGCGTCTCGGGCGTCTCGGGCGTCTCGCTGCCATAGGGCAAGCTTTCACCAAAACCCCACCAAAGAATGGCAACAAGCACCAAAAGGCCAGCGATCGGAATCCCGATAGCCGCCGCGCGCTTGTTGGAGGCTTGGGGTTCATGGGCGGAATTGGGCTCTGTCATGATGTATCCATTACCGTTGATAAGACCGACAGTGTATTACGAGTTGAAAGCGGTATAAACAGGTCGCGAACGGGCACATCAGGACTTGACATCTAGGCCTTGCAAAGTCACCTTCGCGTGTTTCAGAACCAGTGTTTGCCGGCGTTCTCCCGCCGGGGTAAATCGACCAGATCAAGGGATTTTAATGCAGCGTTATTCGGCATTGGGTTTGGTGACACAGGCCGTCAGGCACAACGAAAACTGGCAGCGTGTTTGGCGCAATCCAACCCCTAAAAAACACTACGACATCATTGTTGTTGGTGGTGGCGGGCATGGCCTGGCCACGGCCTACTACCTCGCCAAACTTCACGGGGTAACCAATGTCGCCGTGGTGGAAAAAGGGTATTTGGGCGGAGGTAATACAGGACGCAATACCACGATTGTTCGGTCCAACTATCTATGGGATGAGGCTGCTCATCTTTATGAGCACGCGATGAAGTTGTGGGAGGGCCTGTCCCAGGACCTGAATTACAACGTGATGTTTAGCCAGCGGGGTGTCTTGAACCTGGGGCACACCTTGCAGGACATGCGAGATATACAGCGACGCGTTAATGCTAATCGATTGAATGGCATAGACAGCGAAGTGCTGGATACCAAACAGGTGCAGGAACTGGTGCCTATCATGGACTGCTCTGCCAATAGTCGTTACCCAATACTTGGGGCGTCGTGGCAGCCAAGAGCTGGGGTTGCCCGTCACGACGCAGTGGCGTGGGGCTATGCTCGAGCCGCGGACGCTTTGGGTGTCGACCTGCTTCAGCAAACCGAAGTCGTCGATATGATTATTGAAGAGGGAGCTGTAAAAGGGGTTCGAACCGAGCGCTACGGCGATCTTTATGCGGACAGGGTTGGATGTGTCGTCGCCGGAAATTCTGGGGTGTTGGCAAAAATGGCCGGTTTCAAGCTGCCCCTTGAATCACACCCTCTCCAGGCGTTGGTATCCGAGCCCATCAAACCCGTCCTCGACACCGTCGTCATGTCGAATCATGTTCATGGTTACGTCAGTCAATCCGATAAGGGCGATCTGGTTATCGGTGCCGGCATCGATTCCTACAATGGCTATGGTCAGCGTGGATCATTCCCCACCATTGAGCATACTCTTCAGGCGATCATTGAACTGTTCCCGATTTTCAGTCGGGTTCGGATGAATCGTCAGTGGGGCGGCATTGTTGATACCTGCCCTGATGCCTGCCCCATTATCAGCAAGACACCAGTTCGAAACCTGTTCTTTAACTGTGGCTGGGGCACGGGGGGATTTAAAGCTACCACGGGCTCGGGGCACGTGTTTGCCGCGTCTCTTGCCAAGGGTGAAATGCACCCCCTGGCGGAGCCTTTTTCAATGTTCCGTTTCCATTCCGGAGCGCTGGTGGACGAACACGGCGCCGCTGGCGTGGCCCACTGAGAGACTGATCATGTTGCATATTTATTGCCCTCACTGCGGTGAATATCGTGAAGAAGACGAGTTTCATTACAAAGGGCAGGCCCATATTGCCCGCCCCCTTGATCCCGAGGCCTGCAGTGATCAGGAGTGGGGCGAGTATCTTTATTTTCGAGACAACCCCAGAGGGGATCACCGTGAGGTTTGGTTTCATGCCACTGGTTGTCGAAAATTTTTCAATGTGGTCAGAAATACGCTCACCTATGAAATTCGTGAGTCCTACCTGATCGGCACTCAGCCTAAAGGTGATGCGCCGTTAGGGGCAGCAGATTCATGAGCCAACCTAATCGATTGAACTCGGGCGGAAGGATTGATCGGGACCGTCCGATATCCTTCAAGTGGCGTGGAAAAACACTCACCGGTTTTAAGGGAGACACGCTGGCCTCTGCCTTGCTTGCCAATGGTGTTTCGACCGTGGCCCGAAGTTTTAAATACTCGAGACCCCGAGGCATCGTGGCGGCCG
>Ga0181573_10001895_pt1 | contig 19957 bp, 16 predicted proteins | sample 101ome_25_FD_148643 | JGI IMG/M metagenome (GOLD analysis project Ga0181573, IMG submission 148643) | Coastal salt marsh microbial communities from the Groves Creek Marsh, Skidaway Island, Georgia - 101409BT metaG (spades assembly) | ecosystem: Environmental > Aquatic > Marine > Intertidal zone... | reverse complement strand
AATCCTCGATATACGGAGGGTTCTGACGCAGCGCCTTGGACTGGTACCAAAGAATGGTGTCAATCTCGTCCTTGAACATGCACCGCCCCGTGTACTTCGTCGTGAACTGGAGCTGCTGCGTCTGCTGCGGCTGCACCTTGTCCGCAAGATTCAACGTACGAAGCCGCTGCGCCAGCGACGCGCCCGGTAACATCGGCTGCGGGGGTGCCATTGGCTGCGGGGGTGCCATTGGCTGCGGGGGTGCCATTGGCTGCGGGGGTGCCATTGGCTGCGGGGGTGCCATCGGGGGCCGCATACCCTGCGGCTGCTGCATACCCGGCTGCATCGGGGGCCGCATGCCCTGAGGCTGCATTTGCATGCCACCGGGAGGCATCCCCATCCCCATTGGCGGGCCCGGCATCCCCATCGGGGACATCATCGGCCGACCAGGACCCTGCATGCCCATCGGCGGACCCATCATCTGCTGCTGTTGCTGCTGGCGCATGATCATATCCGGCGTCATCGGCATGCCCTGCTGCTGCTGATGATGATGGTGCGACTGCGGCAGCATGCCCCCGTGATGTCCACCGACCATCCCACGACTTCCCACCGGCGTCATACTCGCGGGCGGCGGACTCGGGAACGACATATCCAGCACACCCCTCGACGGCGCCACCTCCTCCGTTGTCGGCATCAGCAGTCCGCCCAGCCCGATCGACCCACCCGAGAACGCCGTCGCCTTTTTACGCTCCGCCTCCTCCTTCGCCCGCTGTTCCTCCTCGATCCGCTCCCGCTCCAGCTCTTCCGCCATCAACTCAGCCAACGGGTCCGCCATGGACCCCTGCTGCTGCGCCAACCCTGCCGACGGCGCGGTGCCGGATTCCCGTTGGCCATCTCGACCCAGGATGTTCCCAAACATCGTCGCGTAGCTCAGGTCGTCGTTTCCGCCACCGTTTTGGCTCTCTAGCTCTCTGCCCACAAACACCCGCTCCTCCTCCGGCGGCGCCTCCAACCCGTCCTCCAGCGCCGAGCCGTCGTCCACCGCGCTCAGGTCGCCGAAGAAGCTGAACTGCATCGCTGCCGCATCGTCCGCGGTCTTTTTTCCCTGGCGAGAGAGAGAGAGAGAGAGGCAAGTGAACGCTGGAGATCGATGTGGACCCACGAGAATCGGCAGTAATCGGCAGTAAACTCGCGATAGCCGACGCGTTCTGACACGGCCCCTCCGCCCTCACGTGTACGCATCCACCCCGAACCAACTACGCGCCCTGCAAAGCCATGTACACCGCGCCCGCCACCGAATCCGGTCGAAACGTTAATTGCAAAAAAGACGAGCGGCCACACGCACCTCTCCGGCGATACCCGCCGACACGAACCCCGCATCGTCAAAGTATGGATCCATCTGTACCTCTCTACTGAACGCGAATCACGTAGACGATAGAACGTATTCGCTCTGGGAAGGACCGAGCGCGAGGACCCGCCAAAACTTTTTCTACAAGTGAGGAAGCGAAGCTTCTTCTTTCGCACTCGCATACATCTCGGTCGTACGCATCGACATGTATAACGGCATCGGCTTGTCGACTGTGCGAGGCAGCGCGACGTCTGGCTACGTGACGGCCAACTCGTTCAATGCCCACAGACGGAACACGGCCAACCGGCCGAAGACTGGTGACGAGGCGCGGCCGAAACCGACTGGGCCGAATGCAGAGGTTCTGGAGCACAACCGGAAGCGGGAGCTGGAGTTGAAAGTGTTCGAGTATCGCGTGGGGTTGGAGGACGACGAGGTGGACGACGATGAAATCGAGCGTCGGGTGGCGGCGTTCAGGGCGCGGTTGCTCGAGGAGGAGGAGGCGCGGGGCGGGCGGGGGAATGGGGATGGGGGGGATGTGGGGCGTGATCGGCATGGTGGTGGGACGCATGAGGCGGCGGCGAGAAAGGAGCATGACATGGAAAAGTTGGCAGATGCCTTTGGCGTCTCGCGAGAGGGGTACCGCGAGGGGGCGGCGTTTACGTCCGAGTATCACGACGCGAAGCGAGAGCAGGCTCGGGAGGAGCGGGAGAAGGCTCGAGAGGAGCGGGAGAAGGCTCGAGAGGAGCGGGAGAAGGCTCGGGAGGAGCGGGAGAAGGCGCGGGAGGCAGGGGAACAGCTCGAGGAGCTTGATGCCCGGCTGCGGGCGCTCGATGAGGAGATGGATGTGATGAAACGTGAGCGGGAGAAGGCGCTGTTGGAAGCGAGGCGGGAGCGGGAAGATGGGGAGGAGGAGGAGGACGGGGAGGAGGAGGAGGAGGAAGTGTCGAGGAAGCGTGCGAGGCATGATAGTGACAGCGACAGTGACGGGGAAGCGGACGATCGGGATGATCGGGAAGACTCAAAAGAGACGAACAACGTGACCGACGTGGCGCGAGCGGAAGGCGCGGCAGCTGAAGAGGTGCCTGCGCAACAACCCGATGACAGAGAGGAGGCCACCCCCGCCAAGACGCTACTCGACGTTGTCCTTTCTCTCTTCACCGAGCAAGAGACGCTGCGGAAGAAGGAGATTGTCGCTGCGGCCGAGAGTTCGGGCGTCGAGTTCAAGGACAGCGAGTACTCGAAACTCATGAAGCAAATCGCCACCAGCAAGCCCGGCGGCAAGTGGGTGAAAAACGAATAGGTTACACAGTCACGAGTATTCATCAGTAGCTATTATCAGTGTCAATATCCCAGAAACTCTGCCACTCTACTCTTAATCCCCTCATTCATCCCGTGCCGCGCGTCGCTGCGCACGTGCTCGACCCGCCCCCCCTTCTTGTTCGTTGAGTAGATATACGTGTACACGTTGGGATACTGCGCGTCCTGCTCGCCGTCGTCAAACGTCAGCGCCTGTCCCCGAAACCCTTGACTCTCGGCCAGCACGAACGCAGACTCCAACGCCGGAAGGAACACCGTCCCGGGAATCTTCCCACTGCCCCCCTCGTACGGAATCAGCGGATCGTTGGTATTCTGCACCAACAGGATATCGCGATTCTTCGCCGGCTTCTCCCGCTGCTCGTAGTCGTCCCCACCCCAGAATCTGCCATCGTGGTACGCGTTGGTGTTCAAACTACTCACGATCGCCACGAGGCTCTTGATCACCTTCTGATCCAACTCGACGGCCGCACGCAGCGTCAACGCGCCCCCGTTCGACACCCCGAGGATGCGCACGCTGTCCACGTTGGCGTACGAACCGAGCTTGTCGACGAGCTCTGAAAGAAAGCTGATGTCTGGGGCGTCGTGCTCCTCGATGATATTCCACGCGTTTTGGTAGCCCGTCGGCGCGACCAGGATATCGTCCGGAAGCAGCGACTGGAACTGACGCACCATGCCCTGGCCGTTGCCGCCGTTCCCATGAAGCAGGATCGTGACGTCGCCGTCGGGCTTGGACGGAACGCGAACGGCGGTCTCGTACGTGTGCTTGTTGCGACCCCACGACTTGGTGATGTCCAGGTCGGTGGAGGAAGTCAGCGACTTTTTGGAGGACTGGCGAGCGAGCGAAGCGCGTAGCGCGAGTGAGACAGTCAGAAGGGGGACGCACGTCGGTCGAGATCAATACCCACCGAGGGGTCTCGGCACTTCTTCGTCGCGGCCAGGTGGGCGCACGAAAGAACGAGGAATGCGACAAAGGCCGCGATGGAGAACGGTCCGCGTCGATGCATTTGGATTGATATGTTGAATTGAAGCTTGGCTGACACCCTTGAATTCTATGGGTATTTTTTCTGTGGGGGAAGAGAACGCGTTCAGGGACAAACAAGGTCGCGACCCGAGGACGCGGTCACCGAAGACAAGGAAAACCAAAGGAAGGAATCAAACTTGACGCTGCGTCTTGCGAGACGTGCGTGGACTCAGTATCTACCCCATAAAGCACGGGGCACACCGAACCGCAAATTCAGGCCCGTGGATTTTGTCGATTCGTTCCCAAATTTCTTCAAGGACCTCGATTGCCCTCCCGCGAGCGCCTTCCCTTCCCTTCTCGACCGCTCCTTCTCCGTCTACGAGCGTCGTCCACCGGCCCTCTACCACCTCCGCCACACCGCCCGTCCTTTCCCTTCTACTCCGTCCAGTCCGTTTGAATCGAGCACCACCGAGATGTTTTCTCGACTGTTCGGAGAGAAGAGGACGACGATCGGGGCGGGGCGAGATGGGCCCAAGCCGACGAGGGATCAGGCGGATACGTTGGCTGCGCTAGAGAAGCTTCAGGCCGCGGCAGACGCGATGCTGAAGAAGAAGGAGTTTTACGAGAAGCGGGCCGACAACGAGGTGGCCAAGGCGAAGGACTGCTTGCGGAAAAACAACAAGAGCGGGGCGTCGCTCGCGCTGCGCCGGAAGAAAATGATTTTGGCCAAGGTTGATGGGCTGGAGACCTCGTACTTCCAGCTGCAAGATCAGATACTGGAGCTGGAGAGCGTGCAGACAACGACAGAGGTGTTTGCGGCGATGAAGCAGGCGGCGTCGGCGCAGAAGAAGGTGCTGGCGAAACACAACCCTGATAAGGTGGAAAAAGTCATGGATGATCTGCACGACAACCGGGATACGATGAGGGACATCCAAGATGCGATGGGTGAGTACCAAGGCGCTGAGATTGACGAGCAGGAGCTGGAGGACGAGCTGGCGGCGCTCGAGGCCGAGGAGATGGAGGGCGAGCTGTTGGAAAAGCCTCGGGTGGGCGCTGGGGTGCGTGTTGGCCCGAGTGGCGTGGATCGGGACGTGGAGAAGGAGCTGGGCGAGTTGGAAGAGCTGGGCGAGTTGGAAGCGCTGAGCGCGGGGGTGGCGGCGCGGCCAGCGGTCGGCAAGGAGAAGAACACGGACGCCGAGGTGGAAGACCTCTTCAAAGAGCTCGCCGTGTAGCGTGTGTGTAATGCCGAAGGAACAACAGAGCTATCACTTGTTGCTTGGGTGTCGTCGTAAGGACATCGTCGTCGTTCTATCTCTCTTCTCCGAGACGGCGACGGCGACGGAGGCTGCGCTGCCGAACGCTTTGCATTTCCTGCATGACCCTTACCGAATCATCATCATGGGCCGGAACGAGCGTCGTCCGGAGGAATCCGCCCCTCCGGAGATATACTACAATGACACAGAGGCAAGAAAGTACACGGACAACACGCGGATCATCAAAATCCAGACGTCGCTGACGGAGCGAGCCTTGGAGCTTCTGGCCCTCCCGGCGGACGGCACGCCCAAGCTCCTGTTGGACCTCGGCTGCGGTTCTGGCCTGAGCGGCGAGACGCTCACGGACAACAACCACATATGGGTCGGGACGGATATCAGCCCGAGCATGCTGGAGGTGGCGAGCGAGCGGGAGGTCGACGGCGACCTGTGCCTGCACGACCTGGGCCAGGGCGTCCCGTTCCGGATGGGCAGCTTCGACGGGGCCATCTCGATTTCGGCGGTACAGTGGCTGTGCAACGCTGATACGAAAGCACACGATCCGAGGCGGCGTCTCAAGCGGTTCTTCGAGACGCTCTACTCGTGTCTTTCGAAGGGCGCCCGGGCGGTGCTGCAGATTTACCCCAAGGACACGGAGCAGGCGTCGATGATCACCACCGCAGCAATGCGGGTCGGGTTTTCTGGGGGGCTTGTAGTGGACTTTCCGCACAGCACCAAGGCGAAGAAGTACTTTTTGGTGCTCATGGTCGGCGGGAGCGCGGCCGTGCCGACGGGCAAGACAGGGGAGGACGGCATGTACGACGACGACGAGGAAGAGGTGCCGACGGGCGTGCGCGTGAACGACAGGAAGACGAGGAAGGGGAAGAAAGGGGGGAAATTGAAAGGCAAGGCGTGGATTCTCAACAAGAAGGAGCAGCAGAGGTACAAGGGCTACGCCGACGTCCGGCCAGACTCCAAGTACACCGGGCGGAAACGAAAAGACAGGTTCTGATCTGTTGATTCTGTATATTCACGTTGTTTGATATACTATGCGATAGTAAGACGGACGGCAATCATCCCGGCCCGCTCCTACAACTGGCAGCTCTTCCAGTGGTTGTCGTCGATCGTGCTGTAGAGGTGACCGGCGTCCACAAGACGGTGGATGCTCTTCATGACGGCGTCGGCATTCAGACGGTTGTTGGATGCGGCGACAACGTCCTGAACGGTGAATCCAGTGTCGTTTCCGGCCATGTTGGTCTCAAAGTCCTTGAAAATGCCGTCAACCTGGGCGTCCATCGGCTGCATGCCCGGATCCATGTTGCCCGCAAACCCGGCGTTCGCCGCCTGGTTGGCGTTCGCCGCCGGAGCAGCGGCGTCGCCGACGGTGAAGTGGGCGTGCTGCATCATGATCTGGCTCAGATGATAGGTCAGCTCGTTGTGGTCAGCCAGGGGCCTGACAGAGAACGCATTGACGTGCCACTCGTCGTTGTAGTGGGACATCTGGCCGATGACTTTGACGTAGATGCCGTCCTTGATGTCGTTTCCGAGATCGTAGTCGACGGTGTCCTGCTTGAACTGCTTGACCAGGACCTTTCCTGTGCCGTCGTCCAGCTCCAGGCTCAGAAAGGTGGCGTTGGACACGAACGAGGTGCACTTGCCAATCAGCGTGACGTTGCCGACCTGCTGGCCGTCGACGATGATGTCTTCGGCGCCTCCACTCACGGCCTGGAACAGCTGCTTGACGGTGACACGGCGGACGGTGTGCACCTCGCCGCCGTCCTTGCCGCCCTCGGCCTTTCCTCCCTGGCTGGCCACGAAGCCGCCACCTGGATGGATGATTTCAGTGCGCGTGCGGGGTTGTGAGAGAGGGCACGCGTCGTCGCGCGTCCGAGACGGAGAGACGTCTTGGCTGGCGATCGTCCGTCGTGAACGCACCTGGTCCAGCAAACTGGTTGTTCGCCTCGAACGTCTGAGCAAACATATTCGTTTATTGATCGAGTTGGCGTCGAGGATGACTGGGTAGAAAGCGTGGGTTGGGAGGACGCAGCTCGAGATCAATCAAGTCTGGTTTGCGGTTGAATTTCACACGACAGCGCGGCTCCGACTTCTTTATCTGGGATCAGGAGTGGTGTGATGGACCAGTTTAACACGTTGATAGTGCGCGCTGGTGCAGAATTGCCTTTGCCTTTCGCTTTTTGTCCTAGCACCGATATTCAAATTCGATTGGTCCCCCGGGGAGACGACCGACTGCCGCGTCTACCTCGCCCCCTCTACCTCTACCTCTACCTCTACCTCTACCTCTACCTCGCCCCGACCCGATCGCCATCGTCTCGCACGCGCCCCGTCGTCATGCCTCGTCGACCACGCGCGCGGCCGCCGGGGGCAGGAACGACGTGCGGGCCTTCCGGAGCTCGCCGGGCCGGTCCACGTACTCGATGAACGCCATCTGTGCCGCATCGTCTCTTCTCCGCTGGGTTCGCACGACCCGTGTATATCCTCCCTCGCGATCCTTATACCGCTCTGCAAGCTCCCCAAACACCTTCTTGACCTGGTCCTCCCGTCGCAGCACCCCGCTCGCGTGCCGCCGAGCGGCCACCGTGCCCTCCTTGCCCCACGTGATGACCTTCTCTGCGAATCGCCGGAGCTCTTTGGCCTTGGCGATGGTGGTCTCTATCCGCTCGTGCTCGACCAGCTGCGATACCTGCGTTCGGAGGAGCGCCAGGCGATGGGCGGAGGAGCGGCCCAAGCGTCTGAATGCGACGCGATGCTTCATGCTCGCTTTTTTTCGGGGCGACTAGCACGATGTGTATGTGACTGTGCGCCGGGAGCGACTGGCGGTCTGCGTGTCACGTGGCACGGGAGCGCAAAACACAAAGACCCAAAATTTTGTTCGCAGCCTCGCGAGGCTCGATCTCGCTCCCTCTCGAGAGCATCACTCATCACTGATTTGCATCGTCCCGTCGTCGTCACCATGCGGTATCCGACCAGGTGTCCCTCTCGGACAGGCCCAGTGGCGCCGAGGCTCGTGCCGGTACTGCACGCACCCACAGGAGGACGACTCGGTCCTGCGCGGGCCTCGTCATCGTCGTCATCGTCGTCATCGTCGTCATCGCCACCCTCGACGTCATCGACGTACGAGTTTACGTACGACGGCAGCGACGGGAGGAAAAAGGCGACGTTCGAGCAGGCGTTCAAGGACGGCGTGAACGACGACCTGCAGGACCGGCTGCACGCCGCGCCGTGGGAGTTCTCCTACCAGATGGGCGAGAAGTACCTGGACTGGGGGGAAGAACTGCAGCAGAAGCTCTACGCGCGGGTCGCTGCCGACGAGCTGAACATAACCGAGGGCCAGCTGGTCGAGTACTTGGACCGGTTGCGGACGCTGATGCCCGATGCCTCGGAGAAGCTGGCCAACATGCCGATCAAGACGCTGGCGCGGTTGATCGGATCGCTCGACGAAATTCCCATGAAGCTGATGCGGCTCAAGGCCATCTTTCCGCGAGCAAACGCGTCGCTCCTTGCCATCCGGAATCCAGAGCTGGTGCTTGGGTTCGACAGCGAGCACCTGCAGTGGATTGCCGACGAGCTCAACGAGATGTTCCCAAAGCTGGAGGTGGATAAGCTGGTGGAGGAGAACCCGAGCATGTTGGACATCGAGGAGCTGCGGGTGGCCATGGCGGAGGCGCAGCGGATCATGCCGGGTCTGGACCTGCAGAAAGCGATGGGGAGCGACCCGCAGGTCGTGCTGTCGTTCCAGCGGGGCACGCAGTTGATCCCGTACGATCCGGTCTCTCCAGAGGAGCGGCAACGCGACGAGGACGAGTACGACCAGTATTACAATTGAGAATCGACGACTAAACTCGATCTGGTTCTGGTCGTCCTGAAGTCTTTGACTGAAACTCCGACGCGCACGCCACCAGCCTCGCAAAGAACTCGTCAATCTCCGCCTCGGTCACCCCGAGTGCTGCCGCAACGGTCAGATACGCGTGCGAATACCCGTCGTAACTCTGCCCAAAGTTCCGAAACGTCACGCCGCCGACCGTCGTCTGCTTGTCCTGCGCGTTGAGGAGAACCCGCGCCCCGCTTGCGCCCCTTTTGAAGAGCATGGCGCCCAGGAACGACGGACCCTTCGCCTTCGAGACAAACGTATCGAGTGTCATACCGAACGATATATCGTTGCCCGGGACGACGATGGGCGACTCGCCGAGCGCCGAGCACGTCTGCCGCAGCTTGTCTTCGAGCCTCGCCTTGGCGACGTCCCGCCGTGCCAGCGCCTCCCGCCACCCCATCTCCCCGAGATGCAAGAGCGTCATGACCACGTCCATGGTCGGTCCCATGGACGCACGTCCGGGATACAACGTGTTGACTTTGTCCAAAACGAGCCCCTCGCATCCCGTGCGCGCCAGCAGAAAGCTCCCACCCACCGGCACCATGAAGTTCTTGTCCGTACTCTGCACGACCACGTCGACCCGTCCCTTGCGCCACGCCGACGTAATCAGCCGACACGTGTCTCTCGACTGGATGCCGTACGCGTTATTGATGATGTGCGGGACTTCGAGCCGCTTGCAGACCTTGCCGACGCCCACCACGTCGTCGGGGCTCCGCGGAGCAAAGCAGCTCGTCGTCGTCAGGACGCACGCCACGTTCTCGGCGCCGACAGACACAATCGCATCCTCAATCGCGTCGACGTCCGTGACCAGCGACGTGCCCTCTCTTTTGAGCTCCACGCACACGACTGTGTATCCGGCGGCAGTGATCGACTTGACGCATGTCTTCTGGTCGATGCGAGACCAAACGACCACCGTGGCGTCCGGCCGAGAGCTCCTCAAGGCAAGCATCGACAGCACGAGCGCCATCCCCGTGGCCACCGGAATGACCAGCGCCTTGCCAACCTCCTGCAGGCCGGCCACCCCGGCCGCGTCCCTCACGAGGTAGTTGGCCACTTTGGCCAGCAGCGAGGACCCCGCCGCTTTCGGCTGCTCTGCAGACAGCTCTCCCGATCTACCGATGCCATGCGACATACCGTAGTGCCGTTTCGCGACCAGGTGATACGCCACGCGACCCTCCCGCTCCCCGAGTCCGACGTTGTCGACAAAGTTGTTGCTGTCCATCAGCGCCAGCTCGTCCAAGAACATCTCGATCTGCGCATCATCCCACCCCACCTTGGGCAGTCTCCGCTCTGACAGCAGCGACTTGATCAGCTTGCGTCGACGCTGCAAGGCCTCGCTGCCCTGCAACAGGTACGAGTGCGACACGAGCGACGCCGCGGCCTGGAGGTGCGCAGGAAGCGAGCGGGGGTCGTGCCGTGACGTGCTCGTCGTCGTTGTCGTCACCGTTGTCGTTGCATCGGTGTCGTCCATCGTCCATCGTTTATCGTCCATCGTCCATCGTCTATCGTCTATCGTCTATCGTCCATGGACAGATGGATCGCGGATCGATGGTTCGGTTCGGGCCAGCGTGTCGGGCGGGGCGAGGAAACGAAGAAAACAAAGGGTTTCCGGCGCGGGAGAGAACTTTGCAAACCGAAGGGAACGCAGACCAGAATGGCTCAAAACGACCTATCCACCACCTTTGAGCGTGTTGTCGCGGAGGCCACGGCGTGTATCGAGTCCTACGGGACGCGCGTGGGCGACGTATCGGCCCTGCAACGTCGCTTCGAGGCGATTTGCGCCGAGCTGCGAACGATCCAACGGCGCACCGAAGCGGCCGTGGACGAGGCCGACACGGAGGCGGAGTCGCATGCGCACGTCAAGGCTCTCACAGACCAGCGGCGACAGTATGAGGCGCTGCAGCAGGCGTATAAGGCGGCTGCGCTGTCCCGGAAGGGGCTCCAAAAGCGCCGGATAGAGCAGGCACGACAGGAGCTGCTGGACGCACCGCAAGGGACGGCGGCGGAGCGGCGGAAACAGTGGAAGACGGAGGCGGATTTGGTGGCTGCTTCCAAGGGGGTGACGGACAGCCTGTTGAGGACGAAGAATATGCTGGCGGAGGAGCTGGAGCATAGCGGGACGCAGCTGGCTGCGATCGAGGTGTCGCAGGAGCGCTTGGCAAAGACGAGGAAGGAGTACGATAGCCAGCACGGGAAGTTGAATTCGGCGCAGAGGCTTATCAAGGTGATTGACTGGCAGAACCAGTCGGAGCGGTACATGATGTGGGCCGGGCTCGCCTTGTTTGCCCTGACGGCTGCGTACATTGTCTGGAAGCGGAGCGTCTACTTCGTCCCGGCCAGCCTCCGGCCGGTGGCCGTCTTCCGGTACGGATATAGTATGATGATGAAGATGAGAGAGCGAGGTGTGGGAGATGTAGGAGACGACGTGGGCGTCGACGGTATCGATCTCGAGCGGGTAGGGGTTGCGCCTGCGGCCGTCGACGGCGGGATCCACGGTGATGCGGAGCTCTGATGATATCAGGCGACGGATTCGACACCATGTCGGACACTTGGAGTTTTTTAAATGAGTTGAGACAACCAACCAAACAAACAAATCTTGACAGTGGTATGGTTTGGATGACGTTGTCAGTCGACCAGCATGGCGCTCAACATGTCGAAACACTCCGACGCCGTGGGGCGCCTCTTGACGTTCAGCTTGTACCACGGTCTTTCTGAATTGGTGTCGTTGAGGTTCATTTCTGACCACAAACAGCCGCAAATGAGATCGGCGACTGCTTGCGGGCACTCTTCCGGGACGCGAGGGCCGCGCATGCGGCCCCTGATGGGAGTCTCCCCCGTGCAAATCTCCCAGAGCAAGACGCCGTACGAGTACATGTCGGCCGAGGAGGAGCACTTCATGTTGAGGATCACCTCGGGCGCGCACCTGGAGAGCGAAATAGCGCGAGTGAGCGTCGAGTCTGGGCGGACGAACAAAGCGCGAGCGCACGTCGGTCGAGGTCGATACCTACCAGCTCCACGTCCCGCCGGCTTCCATGGACTGCAGGTACTCGTGTGACATCGGGAGGATCTTCGACAGGCCCACGTCCGAGATCTTTGCCTGATAGGACCCCGTGTACTTTGACGCGCCCGCCGACGAAGCCTCCGTGTTGGACGCCGTCGAGTCCGACGACGACTTGAAGCGCTGCATGTCGCGCAGCAGGATGTTGGAGCTCTTCAGGTCCATGTGGATCACGCGCATCTTCTCGTGGAGGTAGCGCAGGCCGGCGGCAACGTCTATGGCGATATAGATGCCGCTGTTGTACCACGTCACAGAGCGGTCAGATTTCCCATGGCCGAGCGCGTTCCAGAGATCGCCACTAGGCATCAGCTCCGTCACCAGCCGCACCTCGTGGGGCCGAAACATCGCCCCCTTGAAACCTACGATGTACTGCGAGTGGCAAGACTTGAGCAACCCCACCTCCCTCAGGATCTCTTCGCGAGACATGTCGCAGAACGAAGTCGGGTCCCTGGCGGCCGCGAGCTCGGACTGGTACGCATCCTCTTCCTCTAGGTTGACCGACAACACACGTCCCATGGAATCAAGCGGCGATTGCTGCTCGCGCACCGCGGTCTCAACGATGCACTTGACAGCAACCGGCTCGGATCCGAGCAGCGTACCCCGATAGACCTTGCCGAAGCGCCCCTTGCCGAGGAGGATCAGACTGCCCGCCGCCGTCCGGTCCAATTGCACCTCAGACTCCTTCAGCACCAAGTCGTCGAAGGTGTAGTCGAGCATTGAGCTCGACAGACGCGACTCGTCTCCGTCGTCGGAACCAACGCCCGCAAACTTCGATTCGAAGTCGTCGTCTTGCCAGAACAAGGTCTTTCCCCGTGCATGAACGCCCCCGCGGCGCCTCCGCCACACCTGAATCAGGAGCAGCAGGAGGCCCACGCCGGCCAGGGATCCGATCACGATACCCACGATCGCTCCCGTCGACAGCGACGATGAGGACGACGATATCAACGGATCCCCGGCCATAATCGACGGTCCTTTCCGGACGACCATCTCACATTCCCCACCGGATCCAAATTGACTCTCCTGCGAAGCATCCGCGAGAGTCTCCCACTTCGGTATGGATGAAGTGTTCGGCAACAGCTTGGAAGAGTCCTCCCAGGGGTCGAGCACTTGCAACGACCTGTAGATGGTCGCGTGACACGCCTTGGTCAGCAGGTACGCGGACGCTTTGGCCTCCTGGTCTCCATACATCAGCTCGATGTGCACCTTGTTCGCCTCGACGGGATCCTGCCGCACAAAAAGTACCATCGCTTGATCCGTCAGCACCCCAGCCAACGAGTTGAACGTGTGGCCGTCCGTGCCAAAGTCCGAGGGACACCAGCCTCCTGGTAACGTGCTCAGGAGGACGTACACGCCGAGCTGGTTCCTTAAATCGTCAACAGAGGCATTACTGGCGAGGGTTCCCCTGGGGTAATCATTCGGGGCGAAGATCGTGATCTGGCGAACGAGCGAACGAGCGAACGAGCAAAGCGCGTGGCACGAGTGAGAGCAAAGATCGTCGATCAACGATCGAGGAGCGACAGCACACGCCGTCCGAGGTCAATACACACGTTGAGCATCGGATTCGTCATCGGCGGAACCAGAGGAAACGTAAACGCGGCCATCGCCGCCGCCGAGTCGTCCCGAAAGTTGCCTTCCGCCTTCAACTTTGGATACAGCGACTCGTCACAGTATCCCTGCAGCCCCGGCAGCACGGTGGCACTCAACGACGGCATGGAATCTGGCGGCCCCAAGGGCCTGTCCAGCACGTAGACGTGGCCCAGGCTGGGATCACACAGCCACCGCTCGTCCACGATGGCCGCGTCCAAGTAACCCGTTGTGTTCGCGCGCAACTTTGCGCCATCCATAAGCGCCACGTTCTCCCCGTCCAGGAACCGGATCGACGCCACCTCGGCATCCAGAGGAGGCACACCGGCAAACTGCGCCGCATCCGCCAGCAGCGTCGCACGCCCCACGTCTGATGCGTTTCTCGTCGCTGTATCATTGGCACCGACAGGTATATCCACCCCAAAACCAGGCAACCAGTGGTTCATCATCAGAGACCGGCCCTCGTCCTGACTGAGCAGCAGATACGCCTCGCGTGCCGCCTGGGCACACGCACCCTTGGGCCATACCGAATCATCATACACCGACGTCAAGTTGCAATTATTGACCAACCCGGCGTCTTGAACCAGGAGAACCGTCCCCGCATTCTCCGGCCGGCCCATCACCAGGTTCAGACCGCTGCCCTCGAGACCCCGAACCCACAGGCCGGCCTCGTTCACGGACAATATGGCCTCCCAAAGCGAGTCGTAGCACGCCGTTGGCTCCGTCATGCGACGCTATCTATCTCTGCCTTACTACTCTGTATGCATGCTGATGCTGATGCTGATGCTGATGCTGATGCTGACGCTGATGCGTGGAAGACGGGCAACGAGAACAACGCGGATATCCGATCTCCACTTGTCGCAAAGAACGCTAAAAGAAAAATTTGTACGCGACCGATGGCTGTTCGCGGCTGTTTGCGGCTGTTCGGAAGGCTACGGCAGCAGGCGGAGTCGACGTCGACGTCGACGTCGTCGTCGTCGTTCGCGTCGTCGATATGGGGTGCGTCGAAGGGGTTTTCGACTTCGTTGAGCACATCGTCTGGACGTGTGGCCATACGTCAGAGGGTTCCGTCCTCTGCCTCGTCCTCTTCCCCGTCGTCTGCCTCGTCCACTCCCGCTGGCGTCTTGTCGCGCCGGCTGTTCAGTTCCGAGCCGCCTCGTCGGGGATGGGAGAACTTCTATCCCAAGGGGAAGGGGCGGCGCCCGGTTCGGGGGAAGAAGCCTGAGGAGACCAAGAAGCCGGAGGATGCCAACTCGGCGAAGAACGCGAATAGCATGGACATCTCTGGGAATAAGGCGCTGCAGCAGGCGATTCCGCTGCTGGGAATGGGGCTGTTGTTGATGTCGTTCCTGGGTCCTGGAAGCGATTCGAGCCAGGAAGTGTCGTTCCAGTGGTTCAAGACGCATCTGCTGGCGCAGGGGCTGGTGGAGCGGGTGGAGGTCGCGAACAAGCAGACGGTCAAGGTGTACATCAAGCCGTCTGCGGTGCGGAGCCTCGTGACGTCTCCCGGCTCCGTGGTGGGCTCAGCTTCGGACGGGAGTTCCGACACAGAGGATAGCTACGGCGTCCACCACGTTCACGGCCACGTGAGCCGTCAGGAGATGCACGAAGATGTCATGTATACGGAAGATCCCGTGGGAGACGCGCCGTCGGGTTCGACTCCCTCTGCGGCTGCGAGGGAGAGGCAGCAGCGGCAGAGGGCGGCGCTCGACCGCGAACGGCACCCGTCGACACGCCGGGGAGAGGAGGGCGTGTACCGGTTCTTCTTCAATATCGGTAGCGTCGATGCGTTTGAGCGGTCAATTGAAGAGGCGCAGCGGGAGATGGGCGTCGATGCGAGGGACTGGGTGCCCATCAAGTACACCTCGGAGATGATCTGGTCGCAGGAGGTCTGGCGACTGGCGCCGACCCTGCTCCTGATCGCCGGGTACGTTTGGTTCACCAGGCGGCAGCTCGGTGGCCTCATGGGTGGCGCCGGAGGCGGGGGCCCTGGGGGTCGCGGGCTGTTCAACGTGGGCAAGGCACAGGTGAACGTGTTTGACAAGGCTGCCAAGGACAAGATCACCTTCAAGGACGTCGCGGGCTGCGACGAGGCCAAGGTCGAGATTATGGAGTTTGTCAACTTCCTCAAGCACCCGGGCAAGTATAGGGAGCTGGGAGCCAAGATCCCGCGGGGCGCGCTGCTGGTGGGACCGCCGGGCACGGGCAAGACGCTCCTCGCCAAGGCCACGGCAGGCGAGGCGGGCGTCCCGTTCCTGTCCATCTCCGGATCTGACTTTATGGAGATGTTTGTCGGCGTGGGTCCGGCCAGAGTGCGAGATCTGTTCGCGCAGGCCAGGGCGCAGGCACCGTCGATCATCTTCATCGACGAGATTGACGCCATCGGGAGGGCTCGCGGCAAGAGCGGTTTCGCGGGCGGAAACGACGAGCGGGAGAACACGCTGAACCAGCTGCTCGTCGAGATGGACGGCTTTCCCACGACAGCCAACGTGGTTGTCCTGGGCGGCACCAACCGCGCCGACGTCCTGGACAAGGCCCTCCTCCGGCCGGGCAGGTTCGATCGCCAGATCGCCATCGACCGCCCGGACATCAACGGCCGGGAGGAAATCTTCAGGGTTCACCTGCGGAAAATCAAGCTGGACAAGCCCGTCGAGCACTACAGCGAGCGCTTGGCGGCCCTCACCCCCGGATTCGCGGGTGCAGACATCGCCAACGTCTGCAACGAGGCCGCCCTCATCGCCGCCAGGTCCAACAAGGACGCCATTTCCATGGTGGACTTTGAGAATGCCGTCGATCGCGTCATTGGCGGCCTCGAGAAGAAGAACAAGGTCATCAGCGTCCAAGAGCGCACGACCGTGGCGTATCACGAGGCAGGCCACGCCGTCATCGGCTGGTTCCTGGAGCACGCCGAGCCCCTCCTCAAGGTCTCGATCGTGCCCCGAGGCACGGCCGCCCTCGGGTTCGCCCAGTACCTCCCCAACGAAAATCTGCTCATGACCACCGAGCAGATGAACGACATGATGGCCATGGCCCTCGGCGGCCGCGTCGCCGAGGAGGTCATGTTGGGCAGGATCTCGACCGGCGCCCAGAACGACCTCGAGCGCGTGACCAAGATGGCATACAGTCAGATCGCCCTCTACGGTATGAACGACAAGATCGGTCTCCTCTCCTATCCGCCGGAGGACGGCCGCATCGACAAGCCCTACAGTGACGACACGGCGCGGGTCATCGACACCGAGGTCAGGGCCCTGGTGGATCGGTCGTACAAGCGCACCAAGCAGCTCATGTTGGAGAGGAAAGATCTCGTAGAGAAGATGGCCCAGGCGCTGCTGGAGAAGGAGGTACTCAACCTCGAGGAGCTCGAGGCCCTGCTCGGCCAGCGCCCTTTCAAGATTGAAGGCCTCGGTCAGCGCAACATAGACAAGTACGCGGGAAGAGGCGGCGACGAGGGGGCACACACACAAGAATCAAAGAAGGAGGCTGGCATTTCGGACGACCCAGCGGTGGACACTGCCGTGGCACAGACTCCCAGCGAGGCGCGTCCCGCCGAGCCAAAGAGGGTAGCCAAGCCGGCGCTGAAACCCAGCCCGTCGCTGAAACCCAGCCCGTCGCTGAACGCTGCAGACGACGACTCCTCCTGAGCATGTAAACTACTTTTTTCATGAGAATAAATACCCCTATCCGACACACTACACGATGGTGTTGCTGGCAGCAGCAATACGCGGCCACAGGTCTGCGCACTCCTTCGCCACCGGCCCGGCAATTGCGCTACCCTTCATCTCTCCCTTCACGTTGACAATCACGCCGGCATTGTCCTCAAAGTAGATATACGTTCCGTCCACACGCCTCCACGGCTTCCTCTGCCTCACCACAATCGCAGAATGCACCTTCTTCCTCAGATCGGGCTTTCCCTTCTTGACGGTCGCCATGACCATATCTCCCGGCGCCGCAGCCGGGAGCCTGTTCAGCCTCGATCCCCACGCCACCACAGAGATGATGTACAGGTTCTTACCGCCAGAGTTATCCGCGCAGTTGATCGTCGCGGCCACCGGGAGACCCAGGGTGATCCTGAACTTGTTCCCCTTGACACCGCCTTTACGCACGACAGTCGCCATCTTGTTGCTGCGAAGCGATGTGAGAATTGTGTGTGAGAGAGAGAGAACGCAGACAGACGCCGCCTGCGCCGTACGGGCATATACTCGATACAAAGCGAATGCACGGGACGATTGCCCCGAGGACGGCCGGTGCGAGACGCCACGCGCCGAGAGAATTCAGAGCCGGCCGAATTCAGCACGCCGAACGTCCTTCGTCCCTCTTCGGAACCAGGACGTGTGCCACGTCAGACGTTCCCAGTTGTTCTAGTCGACGGCCCTCTGGGGCCAAGGACGGCGTCGGACGGCTCGAATGGGCACGCAGCCTGAATTCTTCTTCGGACGAGCCGAATGCGGCGGGGCCACGCTCGGCGCCGGTGCCACTGCTCGGGCCGTGTGTCCGACGAGACGTACCTATCTGTAGATTTTAACAAGGATTTGATGTGGTGGTCGAGCGCAGAGGAATGCACGACGGCTGCTTCTCCAGCGGCCAGTCGCGAGGGCCGATTTTTGGCTTGACGAGCGCTCTTGAAACGACAGCGCGAAAAGAATTCTTATCGTGACGCCGGGCATTAATTAGACACGCAGACACCTCCTATATGCCTCTCGGCCCGGCTGCGAGGAGACGGAACGCATTTCCTGCCCGATGAGCGTCAGGAACTCGTCCAAAACGCTGCTCCGGCACCTGTTTGCCGCCGGGAGGACGTCTCAGGGCGCCGCGAGCGATGCCGTTCGGTTGTCGTGTATGGAATTTGGCACGGGTGGCACGGGTGCCGCGTCGTCCTCGTCGTCCGAGGTTGGATCGTTCGGTCGGGGCGGGTTTGGGTCTACCGCAGGCGCTGCTCGGAACTTCAGCGTGATTCCCGGCTCTTGGAAAGCCAAGAGCGCCAAAGACGACGATTCATCGTCTGAATACTCGTGGAGTTCGCGCGACCTCTCGGACTCGGACCTCGCCTCGGCCTCTGCGGCCTCTCCGGACGAGGTCGTCGGCCTTGGCCCGATCGCAGAGACGGCCGCGCTGGAGGCCGCGATGGAGGGAGCGTGGCTCCCGACGCGCACCCTTCAGTACGTTCTAGAGTCCGTCCATGGCGCCACCGGGCTGGAGTGGTGGCAGTCGATCATGCTGACGACGCTGGGCATCCGGGCGGCGACCCTGCCAGTCATGCTGATGCAGATAAAGAACACGTATCGTCTGTCGCAGGCTCGTCCCGAGGTCGAGCATCTGGTCGCGCGATTAAAAGAAGAGCAGGCCCGGGGCAACCAGAACGCCACCGCCGACTATCAGCAGCAGGTGATGGCCGTGTGGAAAAAGTACAACTGCAACCCGCTCAAGTCCATGGCGAGCATATTCGTCCAGGCGCCGCTCTTTATCGGTTTCTTCTCCGCGCTGCGGGGACTCGCTGCCGCGAAAGTGCCGAGTATGGTAGACGGCGGGACGCTGTGGTTCAACGACCTGACGGTGGCAGACCCGACCTACGCGCTGCCGATCATCTCCGCCGGGACGTTCCTGCTGATGGTTGAATTGAATGCGGCGGACGGAATGGAGGGACAGACGGACAAGATGCGGAAACGGTTCAAGAACATCATGCGGGGCGTGGCGGTGCTGATCGTGCCGTTCACGCTTGACATGCCGGCGGCCGTGTTCATGTACTGGAGCGCGAGCAACATGGTGAGCCTCGTGCAGAGCAGCGTGCTCAAGGTGCCGGCGGTGAAAAGGATGGTCGGCATCCCCGTGCTGGCGCCGAAGAAGGGCTCTGGTGCGTCGGTGGCGACGACGAGCGAAGCGGTCAGCGTGGCGCCCGGAAAGGTCGTGGACGTCGAGGTGGTTGCGGGCGGCGGACGGCCGCCGGTGACGCTGCGACAGAAGCCCAAGAAGAAGGGGGGGAAAGGAGCGAAGCGATGATTCTTTGCGTCCGCTGATGAAACCGAATGACTGGGCCGGGTGAACTCGACACACACACAAGAAACTCCGCGCAATCAATTCTCTTTCTGAAGAGTCCAAGCATACCGCGTGCCTTGTATCCAGCGAGCCGGACACGCCCACGCACAGACACGCGAATTCGTTTCAATCGAGGGGACCAACAGAAAGGATGGGCGTTGGACTTCGCCGTGTGGCGGAAAAGTACGCCTCGCTCGCACCACCCACGGGACGAACCACTCACACACACGCTACTTCCTCCGACTGACAGGATGCGGCAAGCCACCGGCATCGGTGAGCGCAATTTCCAGCGTACGAGCAACCAACGCAACGAGACGATGATGAAGGAGGCGTCGGACTTTGCCTCGCACCTCAGAAAGTGCGACCGGGCCATCGCCGAGATGAAGTCGGCGTGTGAGACGGTCCTGTCCACCACGAAGATTGCCATGAACGCCCCGCTCCCCCGTGCGTTTTGCCGCCCGTTGTTGTCTCCTCGTGCCCGTCGGCTGTCCTGTTGTCCGCCGTCACCACGCCGTCTCCACGACATCACCACGACATCACC
>Ga0181573_10001892_pt1 | contig 19976 bp, 10 predicted proteins | sample 101ome_25_FD_148643 | JGI IMG/M metagenome (GOLD analysis project Ga0181573, IMG submission 148643) | Coastal salt marsh microbial communities from the Groves Creek Marsh, Skidaway Island, Georgia - 101409BT metaG (spades assembly) | ecosystem: Environmental > Aquatic > Marine > Intertidal zone... | reverse complement strand
TCCCGGCGACTCTCACATCCTCGTCATCGCCGTCATCGCCGTCGTCGAAAAACACGTCGTGCAAGTCCTTGCCCATCGCCTCCAGCGCCACCTTGTACTCCCGCTGCTGCAGGCCCAGCGCCGCAATCAACCGCTTCTTGTCCACCCGCGTGCTATACGCGTCCGCCACCAACGTGAACGCCGCACCCACCAACCGCGGCGGCCACCGACCATGCCTCCCAAACCCGTCCCCGTCCAACCCAGACACGTCCCGTCTCCGCCCCGTCGACGCTGCCGAGCCCCCAGACCCCCCAGAGCCCCCCACCTGCCGACGTGCGTCGTACTCCTCCAGCGTCTCCCGCACAATCTTCTCCAACTTCAAGCACCCAAACTGAATACACACGTCCCTCGGACTCACCTGCTGCTTGACCCCGACCACCTTCATCATCACGCTCCGAACCTTCTGGTACTGCGCCGGCGTCACCCCGCTCATCCGCTGCAGCACCTTGACGTCGACCTGCCGGTCGACGTAGACGTCCCCACACGTGCACGCCAGGTCGACCACCACGGCAGGCTTGGCGAGGTGCAGGTTGCCCAGGATTCCCGACGACCTCCCCATTTTCGAGTTGTACTTCCTGAGCATCTCGAGGGCCCTCGTCTTGACCGAATCGGCCGTGGCGCCGGACAGGTGGACCTTCGAGACCAGATGCGCGATCGACGCGCCCTCGTTGTTCGTCATGGTGATCGCGTGATGGTGATCGCGACAGCGAGGAGGCGCGAGCAAGGGGCGCGGAGAGGCGCTCTCTGACGCAGTGAGCGCGGGAAAAGAGAGACTTTGAAATTTTTGAACGAGGCACCACGGGCGTCCGCGCGGTTCACCACGCGATGTCGGACGCAGCCCAGCAGCGGCCCGCTCCAACGGCATCGCCTGACATTGTCGTCACGCTGCCGGCGACGGCGGAAGAGCTGGAGCGATATATTTCCACCGCAGAACGGGCGAGCTATGTCCTCGCGTCGGCGGGATCGCGCTCGCTCTCGCTCTCGCTGTCGCAGCAGGTGACGCAGGAAGTGCCCACGCCCACGCAGAGGGACGTGGAGGAGGCGATGCGGTCGCTGAGAGGGGTGGTCGCCGAGGTCGCGCTGTACAACGAGGCGTTGCGGTAGGTACTACGACGGGGCACGTGCGGGGTGTGACAGGTGGCTTCTGACAGGTCCCTCCCCGTTCGTCACCTCCTCTCACCCTCGTCGCTCGTCGCTCGTCGCTCGCTACTCGCCAGATATCCTTGGGGCGATCTCAGGCGGGCGTATGGAATCCTGATCGATGCGGCGTTGGAGCGGTACATGTCTGCGTTCCGTGCTGCACGAGACGACGACGAGACCAAGTTGTTCGTCGGTACGACATCGGAATATGCCAAGCGGCTATCGAGTCGGTCGTTGGCCGATACGGAGGATGACACGGCGGAGATCGTGATGCATCCGCACGAGATTGACCGGGCTCGGACGGAGATCCACGAGCTGCTCGACGGGTTTGAGGCGGCGCCGTTTACGCTGCAGAGGCTGTCGGAGTTGGTGTTGGAGCCGGAACAGCAGTACACGAGCTTGGATAAGTACTTGAATGCCCTCACGATCGTGCTGTCGGTGAGCACGAGCTCCGCGTTGCTCGGGGTGCCCAGGTCCGGCGCGCAGAGGACGTCCGTCTCGCTCAAGGCCGAGGGGAGCTGAGAATCGGCGGTCCCACCCCCTGATGATGATATCGATGATGTGACACTATGAATTCGTGATCAGTTCAGTTCAATGCCATTGCGCGCCTCTCTCTCCCAGAGCGCCGCATGTACGGAGACACGTGGATGTTCAGGGCGGCCGCCCGGCGCCGGAACTCGCGGTCCTCCTCGGCCGACGGCTCCCGCGCCGTTCCGAGACGACGCGCGCGGTACGCGGGCCTCGAGATGACGGGGTGCTGCTGGAGGTAGCTCGGCGGCAGCGGCGTCGCGGACGAGGATGACGATGAGAAGCGCGGCGACATTCGCGCGGTCGACTTGAGCGCCGACATGCTCGTCTTCGGGGTGAAGACGGCCCTTCTGACGGAAAGAGGCGTGCTCGTCGCGTCCAATCGCCTCGCAAAGACGCTCCGGTGCGATTCGTTCTCGCGGTTGTAGTCGTTCTCGTCGTTCTCATGGTTGTCGACGACCACGACATCGTCTCCGTCCTTCGTGGTCAGTTCCGCGTCTGCGTCGCAGTCGTCAATTGACGGGTCGACGACGCGTCCTTCTTCCGAGGCGGAAGGGTCGCTCCGCTCCCCGGCCACCCTGCGGGTCTGGAAGCCGGTCTGCGCGTGGCTCAGTCGGCTCTTGGCGGTCGCCAGGTCGTTCTTCACGGCAGCGATCCGCTGCCTCACCGTCTGTCGCAGGTTGGCGCGGGTGAGGTCCTCCACGTCGATCGGGCTGACGACGATGTCTTCCACCTCGTAGTCGCTCGACGTGTCGGACGAGTCGTCGGCGTTTGCGGCCTCTGGCGTCTGGGAGCACGTAGCCAGGTTTGCCGCAACCAGCGCGGCGACGGTCGTCGTTGTCGCAGCGCCCGGCGCGTCCACCCCAGTCTTGACGGGGTCCACAGGGGCCTCGGCGGGAGCAAGACTGGCGGCAACAGCAACATCCTGACGAGCGCCAGCTACCTCATCATCGGCCTCTCCCCACGTCTCCCTGAACTGGTTCATGGCCTCGATATGGATCCTATAGGGCGTTGTCATGTCCTCGGCGTCGACGGGCGTCGTCCTCGGGGCCCGGACCCCCGTGTGGGGGCACTCCGGGAGCATCGAGGCGCCGAACGGCGACATGGACGAGATCCCTGCGAACATGGCGTCAATGTCGTCGGATTGGTCGTTGGCGATGGCAGCATCGTCGCCGGCGCCGTCATCCTCGTCTGCTTCTTCCTCTTCCTCTTCCTCCGCGTGTTCGACCGGTTCCTTGATCCCGCAACGAGGGTCCAAGGCGTCCGTGCGCAGGCCCTCGAAGTACTCGACCTTGCGCTGGACGTCATTCAGGTCGTCTTCGGATAGGTCCTTCGAGCCGGACTGCACGGCAGCCTCCTCGGCACCATCAACCACGACCACCTCAGCGACGTCGCCCAGAGACGCCTCGTCGTCCTCGCCCTCGTCCTCGGCGTCCACCATCTTCAACTCTGCGATTAGCGCACGCGCGTTGATAGCGTCCTGGCGGGCCGCCTGTTCAGCCACCCGAAGCCGCTCGAGCTCCGCCTTGAGGCCGTCGAGCTCCTGCATCACGTTGGCCACGCCCTCGTCCATCGAAGCGTCCAGCATCTTCCGCGCGTCGTCCAGGTCTCGTTGCAGCTGCCTTCGCTCGTCCTCAAGCATGGCAAACTGCTGGTGCATGGACACGGCGAGGTCGGCCATCTTTGCCGCGGCGTCCCTCGACCGCTCCTGCTCAAAGCGCACCGCCTCGAGCGCATCCTCCAGGTCCTCGCGCGCGTCCAGCTCCGCCTCGCGCGTCTCCCACAGCTCGTCACGCAACTGTGAGTTCTCTCGAAGCACGTTCTCGTACGCTCCAGTCGTTTCGCGAATGCTGTCGAGCGCGTTCCACATCTTTTGCAGGTCCCAACGCGCCGGTGTCGATACGTTCTCGATGCCCCGCCGCCGCATCCAGTCTTCCAGCGACGACGCGTCGTCGATGCTCGCAGGAGCGGTGGTGGCATTGGCGGTGTTAGTGGTTGTCGCATCGCGCAGGTGGGTGCCGGTACCGGTGCCGGTGGACGCGTCGCCTCCGGCCCCCCCGCTCCCCCTGCTGCTCACCCTGGGGAGGGACGACCCCAGCGACGTTGAGATGAGGTTCATCGGCGTGCAGTTGGCCGGCGACTCGGGGCTACCTGCCAACGACCCGTCCGATGCCGACTCCTTCATGATGGCGCCCACGACCGGGCTCTTCAGCCGCAACGGGTCCTCCCTGAGCCTTCCCAGCATGGCGCCAAACGGGTTGGGCTGGTCCACCGACTCGCCGTCGTGTGACTGCGAGCTGCAGTACTCCTCCAGAAACTGCGCCGTCGCCTCCGAGTCGACTGCCTCGCCGCCCATGCCGAACGAGAAGGACTTTTCCTTCTTCCCGTTGTCGCTGTCGTTGCCGCCAGCATCGTACGACGTCGGCGAATCTCCCAACAGGTTGAACCGCACCGGCGACATCACCCTCCCGCTCGTCTTCAACCCGTGACAAAACGTTGGCGGCACCTCGTCCAGGACATCGTCGAGGTCGGCGCTGTCCTCGCCCTGGAGACCCCCGGCAGCACCGCGGACGACTGGCGACGAGACCACCACCCGGTCCTTCCTCTGCTGCAGCTGCAGCTGCGGCTGCTGCTGGTTCTTCCGCTGCTGCCGTGTCTTTGCCGTCCCGTCCTCCACCACGTTTTCGTCTTCCGAGCTCTCGAGCAACGCGCGCGCTTCTCCTTCCGCCTGCATCGTCTCCTCCTCCCTCGCCGCTCCCGCCAGGACCATCCCAGGCTCTGGGCTCAGCTCCTTCGGGCCGGTCCGCAGATAGTGATCCAGGGATCCCGCATTCATCCTCCCCTTGCCATGCAGCGCAATCTTCTGCAACACCTGGACCGCCTCTGGCGTCTGCATACGGAACGCCACGCCCCGGCTCGTCGCCGTGTCCACGGCCCGGCTCAGCTGCGACATGGGCGTATGCTGCTGCGCGTCGGCACGATGCTCCAAGCTCTCCGCCTCTCTTTCGTCGTCCTCCCCGTCCGCCAACGGGTTGACGTAGTTCGTGAACGACCGTTCCGGCTCCATATCTCCGACCAACTGACTCCACGGACCCGGAGACGGCTGGCGGTACGTCGACGGCTGCTGAACGAGAGACGCGACACGACCAACCTGGCCGACCTGCTGATTCAGTCCCCGCGCCGGCCCCCCTGCTCCTGCTCCTGCTCCTGCGCCTCCTCTGCCTCCGAGCGCGCCCCCGGCCACAGCGCCGACGGGCGATGCAACCGCGACGTCCTTGAAGCTCACCCGCTTGACGCTCGCCGGCCTCGCGAGCGTGTTCGGATCACGCACGGCAAGAATCGACCCGTTCGGCGTTCGCAGCTCCCGCGCACGCTCAAGCCGCTCCAACCCAAACTTACTCGTACTCTTGCCGCGCCAGCCCGCTTCCCGCCCTTCCCCAAACCGCCCTTCCTCGGCCCCGGCCCGCTCCTCATCGGCCCGCTCCTCCCTGGCCCGCCGCTGCAACGCAGGCGTGCAGAAGACGTCGGGCGAGACCACCAACGGCTTCCTCGCGCGCTCCATAGCAGACTCGGTGGTATCGCCGGACGATCTGAGGCTCGACTGAAAATACGCGAGCGCACGAGGTATCGCACGCTCCTTTGACCCAACACTTCACCCAATACGTACGTGAGATACACGGCCGGGTCTCGTTCGACGCGTCTCGGTGACGATTCGGATGAGCGACTCGTCAACGGTCGGTTTAATTTCGTCACCGTTGTCGCCCCAACCGCACGTTCCGGCGCAGTCGCGGACAGTGAACGTTCGTATAGACCGTATGCGCTCCTTCTGGTCCGTCCGTAGAAACGCGGAAGGATAATTTGTGACGAGCGAGCGGGGTTCCCAAAAATACTCAGAGCTGCAGGCCTCCAAACTCAGAACTCATCTTGAACGCACATGAGTGGCACTGCACGGGCGGCGAGCAGGAGGCTGTTCACGTCTCTTCTTCGGTCCACCGGTCCGAGCGGGGCGGGGGGGTTGGGAGCGACGGCGGAAGGGAGCGTCGCCGCTCGGCGGATCGGCGCCACGTCCACCACCCACCCCGGCGTCGTGCCGGAGCGCTGGTTCGCGAGTCATATCAGTCGACAGGATGACAAGAAGGGCACTGGGAAAGGGAAGAAGAAGAAGGGCGGGGCTGGGAAGGGGAAGAAGAAGGCGGGCAGCGGCGGCCGGCCGGGCACCGCCCGGGCGGGCGTTGTCGCGACAAAGGTGACAGCGCGGGACGAGGCGGCGCGGGAACAGGGCGTTTCCGAATTCATGACGTCCACGAAGACGACGTCCGCGACTTCTCCCGCGCCGTCTCCCGCGCCGTCGTCCTCTGAACGCACAGCCTCGCATCTGACCACCGCGTACGTGTATGAGGGGCCCTTCTCGAACGCGGTGACGAAAGTCAAGAAGCTGTCGGTCTTTTCTTGCGTTGTCACCATCTCGTCCGTGCCGATCATGCTGTATCTTGACCCGGCGGTGCTGGTGGACGGGGCGGCGGCGACGTCCATGACGGCGCGGATGAGCCTGGCGGGGTCGCTGAGTGCGTTTGGCGTCGGGACGACCGGGTTGCTGCATTATTTTGTCAAGCCGTATGTGCATTCGCTCGCGTATGCGGGGGATGGGAAGGTGCGCGTGGAGACGTTGGACTTTTTGGCGAGGCGGCGGTCGACAGAGATGGCCCTGCAGGATGTGGACGGCGGTGCCGCGGACTCGATGCATCCGCTGTCGACGTTCCGAGATCGGCGGGATGGGAAGGTGTATTACGTTGATCGAGATTTCTTCCACCACGACGAGCTGTTGGCCGTGCTCGATCCGAAGCCGCAAGGCGACGACGACGACAAGGCCTCGTGGAGCGACTGAACACGTGTATTTACATGTAATACACGTGTAATACACGTATTAAATACGTGTAATATCCTCAAGTTGGCACGGGTCGGAGCTTTGCATCGCGCCGCTGTGTCATCTCCATCCGGTCCTTGTGCTCCTGGCTCAACTCCATGTCGCCGTTCAAGAGGGCAGACAGGTCCTCCCGCTTGCTGCAGTCGGAGGGCAGCGCGTCGTCTCCCATCTCCTTCCAGTCGTGCACGTGCGTCTCCGCCAGGGTCCAATGCCGCTCGCCGTCCCAATCGAGATGAGAGAGCCAGTTGCCCTCGCAGGCCGAGACATGGACGTGCATGTTGCCGTTGGACAGCGACTTGGTGAGCTGCATGTGCCGGGTAAGGGCCGCTTCTCTCATCGACGTGGTCTTTTTTCTCATGCGGGTGGGCGATTGGGAGGACAGGTTGGCCGTCCGGTACAGCCCGCCCGAAATGGCGTCTGGCCGGCTCAGCAGCCCGGTCTTGTGTCCGTCGACCGCGCCGATGCGCAGCGTCGCGATGAGTCCGTTGGTGACGTCCTCGAACTCGACGATGCCGCTCACGTCCGCCTTGGTCGTGGCCGACGAGACGAGGTTCCTGATGTTGTACTCCGGGAAGGCCACCCGGATGTGCGTGCCTGGCGTAGTATGATGCGTACGCGCGTGCATGCGTGTGTGAGCACAGTGAGGGGGTAGCGGGAACGGGGCGGGCGGTGGGCGGTGGACGGTGGGCGGTTGGAAGGTGGGTGGTGGAGGCGGGGGACAATGCGGTGCGAGTCTCTCTCTTGAAATTCAAACACCCACCGTCTCGAAACTCGATCGCCCGGTCGCCGACGGCGTGAGTGGTGATGCCGTTCACTTTGTACCCCACCGTTGGCTGTGCGTGTCCGTAGAAATGGTACGACTTGTTGGGACCAATAACCTGGTACGCGCTGACGGGCGGGTGGTGGGAGATCTGCTCCAGGTACGCCCGGGAGCCGTCTGGGAGCGACGCGTTCCACGTCTCTCCGAGGATGGGATTGAACGGTTTGGACCACGTCAAGAACGCCCGGTGATATCCCGCGACAAAGTATGTGACAACCCACCGTAGCCGCTCCTCCGGAGTGGCTGCCTGCGCGGCCTTCTCCATGATGTCCGTGAACACGAGCGGGTCGCACAGCTTCTGGAGGTACGACCGCGCCTCGAAAATTTTGACCGGAAGGCTGATTTTCAGCAGATCAAGCTTGCCCGTGAGCAGCTTTCTGCCCAAGCCCTTCATGATATCCACGACTGCCGACTTCTGTCGCTCCATCACGCCTTTGTCGGTACAGAGGATGCCGCCGTCCGGCGCGGCGTCCGGGTGCAGCGACGCCTCGACGCAGTCGTAGAAGAGACACTCCGTGCCCTCCTCCTCATCGTAGTAGATCGAGACCACGTCCTGCTCGAACTTCGACGAGGCCCCGGACAGCAGCTTGGCCTTCTTGAGCAACGAACTCATCCCGGTCCCTTCTGCTGGTTTCGGCCGTGTCGTGTGTCCACCGCTCGGTTGGATCCTCTCGCGCGCGCGTCTCTCACTCGCCCACTCACCAGGCGCCCGTCCGAGCCATTGCAGTGCGCGCGAGGACGAGGGCGAAGGGTGACGAGAAATACAAACAAAAACCCCAGAAAGGACCACGAACAGAACACAGCACAATGCCGCCTGTATCCGCAGTGTCTTGCGCGTCGATGGTGACTTCTTCCCTCACGAGGTCAGTGTCCGGCCGCATCTGCGCCCCGGGGCGAGGCAGCCAACTCGGATGGGGCATTCAATTTGGGCCACGCGATTGGACGAGTCGCCGCGGGGCCGCGCGGGAGGCTCGCGATGTGTCCCCGAGCGCGGCGGCCACGTCTGGAGGCTCTCAGGCTGCGTCTTCGGGGCCTGCGACGTCGGATGCGCCGCATGGGGCCGCCGTGGGCGCCAACTCGCCGCCCCGCATCTGCATCGTCGGTGGTGGGTTTGGCGGGCTGTATACGGCGATCAAGCTCGAGCAGCTGATGTGGCCGAAGGGATCCAAGCCTCGAGTGACGCTGGTGGACCAGAACTCGAGGTTCTCGTTCAAGCCGCTGCTGTACGACGTCCTGACGGACAGCGCGACGGAGGACGAGGTGGCGCCGGCCTATTCGAGCGTGCTGGCGCCCTATTCGGTGCGGTACGTGCAGGGGCGTGTTTCGGGCGTCGTGAATGATGCGGACGGCGTCGCGGAGAAGGCGGTGCTGCTGCAGGACGGAGGAAGGATCCCGTACGACTGGCTGGTGATGGCCATGGGGGCCAAGACCAACAGCTTCGGGGTGCCGGGCGTGGACGAGTATGCACTGCAGTTTTCCACGTACGACGACGCGGTCCGGTTGAAGGACGAGCTCGCTCGGTTCTCCAAGGACGCGGGCAGCGGCAGCAACGGCGGCAAGTTTCCCGAGGTGTGCATCGTGGGGGGTGGGTACGCCGGGGTGGAGCTTGCGGCGTCGTTGGTCGACCGGCTCGGTGGCAAGTGTAGGGTGCGGCTGGTGACGTCCGGGGACGACGTTATGGAGCAGGCGCCGGACGGCCAGCGGCAAGCGGCGAAGGAGGTGCTGGCCGGCGACGGCGTCTCGGTGATGACGGGGAGGGTGGTCGAGAAGATTCAGGTCGCCGGCGACAACGCGTCGGCTTCCGTCTCGGCGAAGCGGGTTATTCATACCAGCGACAAGGCATCCAAGACGGAGAAAGAGGTCATCGAGGCTGACATCGTCGTCTGGACGGCCGGACAGTCGCCAGCGCTCAAGGGAGACCAGATGGGCAAGCAGATGCCGTTCAAGGTGAACGAGTACGGCGCGATGGAGACTGATAGGACGCTCAAGGTGGTCGACACGCGCAATGTGTTCGCACTGGGCGACGTGGCCATTGCCTCCCAGCAGGCTCTGCCGACGACCGCCCAGGTGGCCCTGCAACAGGCCGACTTCGTCGCCTGGAACATCTGGGCGTCCATCAACCACCGGCCCCTGCTCAACTTTCAGTACCAGCATTTGGGAAACATGATGTCGCTCGGCGCGTCGAGGGGCGCCATCGCGCTGCCCATCCCAGTCCCGCCGCCCATCTCGGCGGCCATCAAGTCGTCTCCATTTGGGGATATCCTCAAGGCGGCTGGCGTGTCCATCGACACAACGTTTGCAGGCGCAAGCGATGGAGTGACCATCGCTGGGCCCGCGGGCGCCCTGCTGCGGCGAGTGGCGTACCTCTACCGGCAGCCGACAGACGGCCAGCGGCTGTCAGTCGTGAGCGGGTGGGGAAAGCTCGTGCAGGACAGGGCAAAGCGCGGCGAATTGAAATAGCAAGCAATTTACAGTACATTAGACGCGAGTTGTTATCATTCTACGCGGAAACAAAAGCAACGACAAAAAGAAGCGGAAGGGGATAGAGCCGATGGGCGAAAACTGAGCGGCACGAGCCGACGACATTAGTTGAAGGAGAACGAGTTCTCCTTGGAGAGCACGACGGGTGGCGGCAAATCGTGACTATTGGTCACAAGCTTGTTGCCGCCGCCCACTCCCAGGTCAACCTGCAGCGCGTTGAAGTCGCCGAGCGGTACCGACGACAGCGACACGGTCGACAGCGTGGCGTCGATGGGGCCGCCGAGGTTCTCGACGGGACACATGCCCGTGCTCTTCAGAGCGTTCGGCATGGGCAATAAGTGGTTCATCACCTCTCCGGTCGCAAACTCGCTCCTGTTGGGCCTCGCAAAGATCTCCTCCAGCTCCTCCAGCTGCTTTCCCTCGACCATGGCAATGCTGGGCAGGGCCGGCACCTCCGTGTTCTCCATCTCTGTTCTGGTCTCCTGTGCCGCCTGGGCCGCCGCATTGTTAGCGGCTTCAGCTTCGGCGTTGGCCTTGGCGTTCAGGCTCTGCGTGAGGCTCGCAACCCCGAGCGAGGTCCGCCGCCTCTTCGTCTCCCTCGCCTCTGACGGCTCCGCCGCAATCGACGCCTCTGCCGCATTCGTTGCTTCTCTCGCCTCTGTCGCCCCCCTCGCCTCTGTCGCCTTGGCCGCTCTCTTCATCTCCTCCTCTTCCAGCGCCATCCAGATGCAGCTGGCGATGTGCGCCGAGCACGCCCACAGGCCGCAATTCGTCCGCACCAACTTTGCAATGTGCTGATCGGCCATGTAGATCTGGCCCTGGAGGTAGCTCAAGAGCTCCTGCCTGCTCTGAAGTTCGCCGTAAAGACACTTGATCCTCCTCGTGCGCATCTCTGGCGTGGCCGTCATGTCGTCCTCCTCTTCGACCCTGGCCGGCCGCGTCTGGGCGTTTTGATGGCGGGCGGCCGTGAGCGCGTCCATAGGCAACTCGAGGTCGAGCGGCGACAGCGGCACTTTCCCCACATTATGCTGGACGTCGAGCTCGAGCGCATCCACGCCGGCACCCTCGCCGCCGCCAAACGCCACACTCTTGTTCCTGCAGCGCCCGCCATCCGTGAGCTTCTCTCCGATGTGAGCAAAGTTGGCACAGGCCAGCTGCCTCGCAACGTCCTGCTTGGTTACGTCCGTCCCGACGACGACGCCCCCACAGCTCAGCCGCGGCACGGCCTGGGTGCCGTAGCGTGCACCCGCCCCCCCCACGTGGGAGGATCCGGGGTCGAGCGGGGTGATCTCGAGTTGCGTCCGGGTACCCTTGGCGGACCCGTGTACGTTCGTCTTATCGTCAAGCGCAACAAGATCCACGCTCGACATCCCAAGCCTCTTCTTGGAACTGGGTGGAATGGCCCGCCCACCGGCCGAGTAGAGAACCAGCTCCCCGTCGGCACCGAACTCGAACTGCGTTCCCATAGACAGTCGTCCCTCGCCGATCGCTGTGCTCCCAAAGCCGTGCACGGGCGTCCGATTCAGCCTCGGCGTCGGAGAGGTAAATCCGTACGACGGGGAGGTCGGCAGCGGCCAGTTCAGCGGACTGCTCACCTTGATGTTCCCGGTGAACACGATCTGGGTATCCCTCCACTCGCCCAATGGGGCCTTGGCCCCGAGGGGCGTCGAGGGCTCGTTGTTGTTCATCAGAACGGCGCGTGCCTAGGCCGCACTGACGTAGTGTCCGATCGAATGGAACCAAGTCGAAACCACGAGCGGTCGACGACGTGCCGAACGTTGCCGAACACGCCACGTCTCGTATCTGCGTACGATACGGAAGAATTGCTGGCTGGAGAGTGTGCAGTGTGAGAGTACATTCGAATTCGTTCCACGCGTCACAACTTCGGACAATTCAAAATTCAAGGCACGTACCTCGCGGTAGGGCGGTCAGCAACGGACGAAGAGTCCAGAGAGGTCCAACGTCGTTTACTTGCGTGGGAGTCTGACCCCGAAGTAAGAAATTTGAGTGCGCTGGAGAATGAAAAATCGCCAGCCAAGGGCCGAGACAGCTGCTGTGGCTCAGCCACCACCAGCAGCGAAGAAGAACGGCGCGAGCTCCGGCAGCCACCCGCTCTCAATCTTCGTAATCCCCCTGACGTACTGCCTTGTCGTCTTGATGACCTCGTTGAATACGATGCACTCGGGAGCCTTGCCGTGCAGGACCGAGGCCGGGTGGAGCTTGACCTCGAGGCCGGTGGCCATCACCCTGTACGCGCCGCCGTGCTGCCTGCGTGCAGCGTGCGGAAACAGACCGGTGACGAGGGCTCGACGGATTTGGACGGGGTCGACCTCGGCCGGCAGATCGGCGCCCAGACGTGCCGTGCCCCCGGCCCCGGCCCCGTCGCGGGAGCACTGCTGGAGAATCTGCTCAAATATGTCGTGGGCCTTGATCAGCGCACGCGCATTGATGTAGTTGTCCTTGCACCACTGTTTGCGCTGCTTGTGTGGAACAGCTCGCCACGACCGGTAGACGGCGAGGAGGGTGAGGTGGTCGCCAAACGGGCTGAAGAACCGGGAGTGTGCCTGTCGCGACTCCTGCTTGGCCGTGGACGGGGAGACGAATACGGTGGCGTCGCAGCTGACCATCGCGACGATGGCGATGATTTGCTGCAGACAACCTTCGCCGAGTTCCACAGATTTGATGATGGCCCGAGCGAACATGGGGTCCACGGGCAGCCGGGCGAGCTCGCGGCCGAGGTCGGTCAGGTCTCCCGACGGGTCGAGCGCCTGGAGCCCGTAGAGCAGTTCCAATGCGCGGATGAGCGAGGCTTTCGGGGGCGGGTCCATGAAGTCGAACGCGAGTGGGTCCTGGATGTTCATCGACTTGAGCTGGAGCACGACCGACGCGAGGTTTGCACGTTGTATCTCCGGTTGCGCGACGTCCTTCAGACCCATGAATGCGTCCTCGGTGAAGAGCCGGTAACATTTGCCGGGTCCTTCGCGACCTGCACGTCCCGTCCGCTGCCAGGCTTGGGCCTTCGAGATGGGCAAGACCTGCAAGAGGTCCGCGCCGAGGCCGGGGTTGTAGGACCTGGACTTGACAAAGCCCGGGTCCACGACGTACCGGATGCCGGGGATGGTGATCGACGTTTCGGCGATGTTGGTCGACAGGACGCATTTCCTGTCGCCTTTGGGAACGGGCGCGAACGCGAGCAGCTGTTTGTCGGGTGGCAGCGCCGCATACATCGGCACCACGTGGAGCTTCGAAGACTTGAAAGCCGGCGCCTTCCCGTTGTCGACGTGCACCGCTTTCTTTTGGAACCCGGCGTCGCCGAGGTCGGCGTCCGTCAGGGCCTTGATCCGCTCGTTGATCAATCGGTGCGCCACCTCGATTTCGTCTTGTCCTGTCAAGAACCCGAGAATATCCCCCTCGTCCTCGTCGTGGTGCAGCTGAACAACGGCGGCCACCAGTGCGTCGAGGTAACTCTCCTGCGGCTCGGAGAGGTAAAAAACGTCCACCTTGTGCTGCCGGCCCTTGACGTAAATCGCTTGGGCGCCGGGAAAGAACCGCTGGTACCCCTCGACGTCTAGCGTGGCACTCATGATAATCAGACGGAACGATCCCTTGCGCTGTTCCCTCGCCGCCTTGAGCAGACCCAGCAGAATATCCGTGGCGATCGTCCGCTCGTGCGCCTCGTCGAGCAATATCGTGTCATACCTCCTCAACAGCGGGTCGAGAAGGCATTCTCGAAGCAGCATACCGTCCGTCATATATTTCAACCTCGTCGACTTGCTCGTGCAGTCGTCAAACCGCACAGTGTATCCCACCTCTTCGCCGACCGCACACCGTCGCTCGGTGGCCACCCGCTGCGCCACCGTCAGCGCTGCCACCCGTCTCGGTTGCGTGCACGCAATTGTACCGCCGAGGCTATCAAGTAGAAACTGGGCGATCTGGGTCGTCTTCTTCCCGGACCCGGTTTCGCCCACGACGATGAGGACCGGCGAGGCCCGCACAGACTGGACAATGGCGTCGCGAACCGCATACACGGGCAAGTTCCGGCGCTGTTCGTCGATTGCCTGGAGCGTTTCGTCTGGGAGAGGCTGGCCTGCTCGCGTCGCAGCGTCCTTTCGCTTCTTCTTCGAGGAACGACCGGGGAGAGACGGCGAGCGAGCGCCGTGCTGGCCGTCGACGTTGGTGTCGGGCATGTTCACTCCTCGCACTGCATGCGCATGTCTGACGTCCGATTTCCCACGTCCGTATCGTCAGTGAGACACACAATCTCTCCTGGTGTTGGCCTGTGTGCGTGAGAAAACCAATTGGGTTGAAGTTTTGCATAATGGTGGGGTCCAACAACTCGTAGCCAAACTCAACGGTCTAGAACTCGTACTCGTAGTAGTCGTAGTAGGACTCGTGGCATGTTCCAATCGCGGCAACGCGCGCTGGGCCTGTCGTTCGTGCTGGCCGTGAGCGTCATCTGGGTGGTGGCGAGCTTCTTGGTCCAGGACCTCGAGCAGCTCGGCGTGCACCCCGTTGTCGTGACGGCAGTGAGCAACTCGCTCTTCGCGGTGTACCTGCCGGTCTACTTGCTATCTAGGTTCCTTTCCAGCGCTGGCGGTGGCGCAACGACTGCGGATACGTCCGCGTCTTTGTCGTCGCCGCCAAACAAACTCGCCGGCGATCGAGTCGACCTGCCGTCGTTTGCAGAGTGGAAAGAGGACTGGCGGGGTGCGCTGGGAGTCTTATGGGATAATCAACTGTTCCGAGCAGCGGTACACGTCGCGCCGCTGTGGTTCTTTGCACAGCTGACCTTCAACGCCTCGCTGGCGGCGACGTCGGTGACGTCCAATACCATCCTGAGCTCGACGTCGTCGCTGTTCACGTTTCTGTTCTCCGTGGTGATGCTTTCCGAGCGCTTTACGTATTTTAAACTCGGGTGCATTGTCTCCCTGATGCTCGGGACGGCCATGGTTGTGTCCTCGGATGGCGTCGGAGCCCGCGGTGACGCCGGGGGTGAGGGTGAGGGTGGCGGGGGGGCCGCAGGTGGTTCCCGGTCCGTGTATGGGGACCTGTTGTGTGTCGTCTCGGCCATGCTGTACGGAATGTACACGGTGAGTATTCGGAAACGGATACAGGGAGACGACGAGGCTGTTCCGATGACGTTGTTCTTCTCGTTCATGGGCGTCTTGATTTTCCTGACGACGGTGCCCGTCCTGCTGATCCTGGGGCTCGTCGGCGTGCCTCTCGGGGCACTGTCGTGGTCGATATTCGGGTTACTCGTGCTGAAAGGCTGTCTGGATAACGTGCTCTCGGACTACCTGTGGGCTCGCTCGATCCTGTTGATCGGGCCCACCCTGGCGACGTCGGGTCTGGCGCTCCAAGTTCCGATCGCGGTCGTCAGCGACGCGCTCATCTCCCAGCCGGCGTGGATGGGCGACTTGGCGACGATTCTTCTGACGACGATCGGCGGGTCGGTGATCCTCGGCGCGTTCTTTGGGCTGAATTTGGAGAGTGCTGGAGAGGAGGACTCTGGCGGCGCGCTCGATATTTGAATTGGTGCATGAAGACCTCGATGGGTCGTAGTGTACAAAATCAAACATTCATGTGACTTTCTGGTTCTTCGCATTCTTCGCATTCTGGGCGTTCTTGGTGTTCTTGGCGCGGTGGTTGGACCGCCGGGATCGGCCTCCTGACGGCCGCCTCGCTGGCTGCTTGGGAGGACCGGCTGCCCTGTTCCGCTCAGCGATCTCCTTCGCGGCCATCTCCTCGGCCTCGATGTCTTTGAGCGACTTGGCCTTTGCCGCCTGCATCGATTGCTCCTCGGAGATGTACCAACGACTCTCCGCGGGCCCCGAGGCAACAAAATTCTTGCCGCTGCTGTGCGGCGAAGACCCGTACAAAAACCCGGGACCCGCCGAATGGGGCGAGGTTCCCAGTGAGTGGGCGTGAAACGAAGTCGTTGGACCAGCGTCGGCGGCGAGGGTCCTGGCAAAAGTGGGCGGCGAGCGGGAAAACGTGATGCGCCGGGTCGCCGCGCGGAGCTCCTCTTGCTCGTCCTGGATGGTCCGCAGTGACTTGATGGGCTTGGAAGATGAAGGCGATGCCTTCTCAGAAGACCATGCCACGGGAGACGCCACCTTCTCGCCCATCTTGTCGCCCATGAAGGACGCGAGGGAGACCTTCTTCGGCTTGGCGGCAGAGCCTCCCGGGGCGTGGATCTTCCCCAGCGTCTGCTTCGAGGACGACAAAGATGAGGCCGTTGTATCGCGGTCACGAGCAGGCTTGGGCGGGCGACCGTTATCGCTGAACCACTTGCTCAGCGGACTGACCGGGGTCTCGACCTTCGCGGGACCACCCCATGCCGCAGGTTTGGCGGCGCCACTGGCGTTGTCCAGCTCGCCTCGCAAAAACATGGTCAAGCCCCCCTTTCGCGTCGGTTGCCTGCCACCAGAAGACTGTTTGGGTTGTTCTGTGCGCCCGGACGACGACGACAGCGGCGAAGAAGGATCGCCACCGTCCATCGGCCGGAATCCGACAGTCTTGATCGGAGAGAGCGCGGTGTCCCGTGGCTCCGGGATTTCTCCCTGGGGCGAAAACCCCACGATACACTGCGACGTCGTACTCGTGCGGGCATCCGTACTGCGCGATGCCGCTGGATTCGTCGCCGGAGGGCCGCCGCCGCTGCCGCCGATGCGGATCTGGCGGAGCGCCGCCGCCGCGGCGTCCACCAGACGGGTGGTGTCTGACGCAGTCCCGGCGTTCCTCGCCGTCTCGTTCCCCTTTCCTCCCTTGATATCTTTGATATCTTTGGTATCCTTGTTCTTGGACTTGCGCTTCGACTTGGGCGGCTTTGGCTTGACCGGCCGACTCGACTCCCGTGGCTCCTTCGACTCGCGCGACTCCAACAGGTCTGCGCTTGCGCTCGCGCTCGCGCTCGTGCGCTGCTGTGACTCGACGACCGCCTGCGACGCAGCGCGCAACAGCGCGTTGACCTCGTCGTGTGGAACGCCCCCCTCGAGGGCGGCCAGAGCCGACATGACGATGCCCTTCTGCCCCAGCTTGGCCGACTGCTGGAAGTCGAGCGCGATGCCGCCTCGAGCCTTTTCTTCCAGCACGTGGATCTGCTCCAGCTTCTTCAAAATCAGCCGCCTGAGTTTGGCGAGCTCCTCGGAGAGATCCGACGTGCCGGGGGTGGCGCATTGGGCTGGACTCGGCAGCTCCGTGTACCCGGAGACGTCGGGCGTCCCGCTCGCTGCCGCGGCGGTACCATCGCCGGCGACGTCGACGACGTCGTCGAACCCGGCAACAACAGCGTCAGCGCCACCGCCAGCGCCGCCATCGATACCGTTGAAATCGCAATCCTCTCGGTCGCCGAGCGACCGGTCGGCACGGCTCGGGCGACGCATCTTCAGGTTGCGGTGGCACGTCGGTGTTAGAAAGACGACGTCCTCGCTCGCGATCCTGCTCTTTGCGGACAGCGAGACGTTCGATCCACGGGCCATGACGCGCTCCAACTCGATCTCGATGTCGCGCAGGAGGTGTCTCGGCATCTCGGCAAAGATATGGGGGTGCTCGGTGATGACAATGTCGAGGTTGAGCGCGGCCACGCAGCAGCAGCGACGGTACAACATGTCGGCCCCGGCGGCTTCTGCGTACATCATGACCTGGAGGACCGTATGCGGATCCACCATGTGCTTCGCAATCGTCTCCTCGCACTGTACCTGCAGCGAGCTCGGACCAAACGTGTATGCGCACGCCTCGACCTGGTCGTCGCCTGCCCCGTCGTTCACCAGCTCGACTGAGAAGTAGTCGTCGCCGGATCGAAGCCAGCTCTGCAGGGCCACCGAATGCTTCTCTCCGACGGCAACATGCGTGATGCGCCGCAACCCGTCGACCGCGGTCGGCGAGATCAGCTCAAACGCCTGCTGCTGCTGCTGCTGCTGGTGCAGGTGCGACGAGGCCGATGCCAACGCCGACGCCGACGGGGTCCCTCCCTGGCACGTCCATCCGCGGCCACCGTGAACGAGCCCTTCACCGGGCCCGTTGTTCAGACCAAAGCCGAAACCCACGTGACTTCCCTTGTACGAGCCGCCCGAAGGCGACTGAGAGCACGCAGCGCCCGCTCCAGCCGCGCCGCCAGCCTTGAACCGACTCTGCACCCGGTCCGACAACACCGAGGGCGACCCGAACCGGTGCGACAGCGATCCAGGGGAGGACCCGAGATAGCTACCATCGTGAGAGCTCATGCTGTCGACGGAGGACCCGAGCATGTGCATCCCCTTCTTGCTCCCGCTCCCCGCTTGGCGTCCCTCTGTCGGATTGTAGTCCGAGCGGCCCTCCCACATGTACACGGTCCCGATGTCCGTCACCGCAGCAGTCCTATACTTCCCGGCCGAAATGTCCACCACCCGCGCTCCGGCCAGCAGACCCCCGACCTCCTGCACGTGGCAGTGCGGGTCGGCGGACCTCCACGTCAACACCACGCCCGTCGTCGTCAACACGCTCGTGTGCGCGGCGCCGGCACAGATCCGCTCCACCCTCGGCTTGAGAACGTCCTTGTACCCCTTCTGGAACCTCAGCGGCGTCCCGTCCAACGAGGCAGACTTGCGCACCGAGTTGAGGTTCACCTTCCTCGGCGACACGCCCCGGTGACCCCACGTCAGCACGTCGCCGTCCATCGTCAGTACCACCGTGTGCCTCTTGGCAGCCGCGCATGCCACCACCCGCTTGCCCTTCATCGCGTCGACGACCCTCGGCGTCGGCGATGACGTCGAGTCAAACGCCCCGTACCCCAGCTGACCGCACGTATTGCTCCCCCACGTGTACACCTCCCCTGTGCTCGTCACTGCCACCGAGTGCTTATTCGCGGCGGCAGTCGTCACCACGAAGCTCGATCGCAGCGCCGCGACCTTTTTCGGCACGGCCACCGACTTGGCCGCCGCCGTCTCCCGACCGTGCCCCAACTGTCCGTATCGATTCGACCCCATCGAGAAGAGCTCACCGTCAGCTGTCGTCAGCAGCGTGTGGTGCTTGGCCAACGCCACCTCCTTGACCACCTTGCCTCCCGCCGCGAGACTCGCCACCAGCCTCGGATGGATGACCGCCGAAGCGTGAATGCTCGGCTCTGGATGTCCCAACCGCCCGCCTCGGCCCCAACCCCACGTGAATAGCTTCCCATCCGCAGTCACCACGGCACTGTGAAACTTCGCCGCCCCCACCCGCACCACGTCGTGCGCATGCAACGCATCCACCCGCGAGGGCGCGAGCTCCACCTCCAGCGACCCCGTCCCCAGCGTGTAGTTGCTCCCGTTGCCCCACGAAAACACGTGACCGTACGACGCATAGTCTCCCGCGTCGGCGACCACGACGTCCGCGTGACGCACCAACGTCCTCGACACCAGATCCACCGCCCGGCGCCCCATATGGTCCCGCAGAGCCCCATTCGCACCGGCCTGCATCAACAGCGACGCAACCCGCACGTTCCCGTGGTACAGCGCCCGATGCAACGCCGTCCACCCGCTCTCCTCGTCTTGCACGTCCACGTCCGCATTGCAAGCGTCCAGGACCGAGCGCACGATACCCACGTGGCTCCGCCACGTCGCCAGATGCAGCGCAGAGGAACCCAACGGGCCCACCTGATTAATCTCCCTGGCAAACGACTCTGCCGACAGGATGGCCTGCACTGCGTCCGAGGGCGAGCGCAGGACCTGGAGGGCGAACCGACTTTTGAGTGAGGGTCAGGGCGAACCGAGCACGTCGATCGAGGTCAAGACACCCACCGCGGAAGACAGGACCAGCACCAGTTGCTGGTCGAATGCCGAGGCGTTTGAGGCGGACGCGGCGCTCATTGTCTGTCGTCTGTATCGCCGTTGGAGGAGCTGGAGGGAACTCGGATTCCTCTCAACCGAATTTGGCTTCGAATTTGGCTTCGCAAAGCCCTACAAGCCACGACAGACCTACGGGCAGCGAGGCCGGCCAGAGCGCTTGGCCATCGTCGGTCGTCAACTGCGAGCAGTTACTACGACTACCAATGTACGTATGTGTGAGTTGGCGGAAAAACGCACA
>Ga0181573_10001889_pt1 | contig 19989 bp, 10 predicted proteins | sample 101ome_25_FD_148643 | JGI IMG/M metagenome (GOLD analysis project Ga0181573, IMG submission 148643) | Coastal salt marsh microbial communities from the Groves Creek Marsh, Skidaway Island, Georgia - 101409BT metaG (spades assembly) | ecosystem: Environmental > Aquatic > Marine > Intertidal zone... | reverse complement strand
CCCCCCCCCCCCCCCCCCCCCCGCGTCATCCCTCGCCGATCGGATCCGCTGACCCGATCGTCCCGTTCGTCTCCCACCAACCGACGCAGGGCGGCGTGGGCGCGGCTCTGAGCTTCCACGAGTCGCACGGCGACACCACCGCGGCGCAGGCCAAGGCGGGCCGCGACATCCAGGGCATACCGTGGGACCGACTCCAGTTCACGCGCGACCAGTACCGGACGAAGCGCGTGCAGGAGTACAAGAACTACGCCAACCTGGAGTTCTCGCCCGCGGACCTGGACGGGTTGTGCACGCCGTTGGGCGAGTGCCCGGCGAACGCGCCGTACTTTGAGTTTGCGCACAACACCCGAGCGGTGCGGTCCAATTTCGTGCACTTCCAGCTCAGGAACCTGGTGTGGGCCACGTCCAAGCACGACGCTTACGTCATGAGCGAGAACAGGGTGGTGCACTGGAACGCCGCGACGCGCAGGGCGACGCCCGTCCTGGACCTCGACGGCGGTTCTTCGGGCGGTTTGACGGCGGGAGATTTCCCGCGGATCCAGGTGAGCACGACCAGGGTGAAGGACGGCATCGTGGCCGCCGGAGGGTTCGCGGGCGAGCTCGTGGTGCTCGACATGAACACGGGCGCGTCGCGGTCCACGCGCGTGACCCAGGACGACAACGGCATCACCAACGCGATCGAGATCTTCAGCGCCAGGAGCGGCCGGGAGATTTTGGTGAGCTCCAACAACGACGCGATGACTCGCTTCTACGACGTGGAGACGATGCGGTGCCTGGCCAAGCACAAGTACCCGTGGGCGGTGAACTACGCCACCGCGTCCCACTGCGGGCGTCACATGGTGGTGGTGGGCGACAGCACGGAGGCGTGGCTCGTGGATGTCGGCACGGGGCGAAGGATGGCGGTGATGGAGGGACACCTGGACTTTTCCTTCGCCGCCGCGTGGCACCCGAACGGATGCGTGTTCGCGACGGGGAACCAGGACACCACCACGAGGCTGTGGGACGCCAGATACCTCGGCCAATCCCTCGCCGTGCTGCGCGGTAACATGGGCGCGATTCGGTCTCTGAGGTTCTCGGACGACGGCCGCTTCCTCGCCGCCGCCGAGCCCGCGGATTTCGTGCACGTGTACGACGGCGCGAACGGCTGTTTCACGAACGTGCAGACGATGGACCACTTCGGCGAGACGGCGGGGATCGGGTTCTCGCCCGATTGCGAGACGCTGTTCGTCGGGGTGGCGGATCTGACGTACGGGTCCGTGCTCGAGTACACCCGCGCCGGGCGCGGAGCGGCGGCGGTTGTGGTGTGAAGCCGAGCGGTTGCGGTGTGAAGCCGAGCGGTTGCGGTGAAATTCAATTTCGGGACGAGAGAGGGTGTGGTGGAAGGAAACGGACCGAGGCGTTCGGGGCGCCGACGAAGGCGCGCGCCCCCGTGTACTGTACATGTACGATATATACGACACGATGAGATACACACGACGCGACGCGTTCATCGTAAGATACGGGTTGAGTGGATTTTACAGACTACTACACTTTTGGTTGCAGAAAACTAACGCGGCGGGATGGAAAAATAATCATCGGTTCTCAAGGCCAGGAGGTGAACTGGAACACCTTGCCGACGATCTCGAGGCCGGTGGGGATCTGCCAGGTGAAGAGCGCGAGGTTGACGCAGTTGAGCGCGATGTGAAGGTCCCTCGCCTTCTGGTTGCCCCTCTGCATCTCCGGCACGAGACCCGCCGCCATGGCCCACAGGCAGGTGATCGCCATGCCCGCGTAGAGGTGGGGGCCGGGGAAGAGCTTGCCGGTGCGGAGGTAGGTGTTCATGCCACCCTCGACGGCAAGAGTGACGCCAAAGGCGAGGAGCAGGGAACCCCAGTTGTTGTGCTTCTCCTTGTAGTTGCCGGCGATGAGCTCCTTGCGCTCCGCGGTGAGCTCGTCGATCTTCTTCTTGGTCTCGAGCTGCGCCGCCGTCATGGAGGGCGCGGCGGCCGCCTCCACCTCGCCGTTGGCGGTCACCGCGGCGGGGACGGCCGCGGGAATCTCCTTCTTGAGATCCTGGATCTCCTCACCCACGGTCCTGACCTTGCGCCACTGCAGGCCGAGGTAGCCCGCGTACACGGTCGCGAACCAGAGGCCTCCGAGGAACAGGGGATGGATCAGAGCCATGGTGCGGCCCTCGAAGATGCCGAACTCGCCGCCCTTGGCGAACGCCTCCTGCGCGCCGAAGAGGACGGGGTTGGACGCCACGGTGGCGAGGAGCGCGAGCCTGCCGGCCTCCACGGAGCTCTCGGACTTGGCGGGCTCGGAAGATCCGGGAGCAGCCTTGGCGACGACGCGTCCGGCCGGGCGGCGGAGGGAGGCGGACCTCCTGACGGTGGCCTTGCCGGCGAGGCGGACGGGCGCCGCGCGGAGGTTGATGGTAGTGGCCATGGCGTTCATGATCGTTCGAGACGTCGACTTTTGGATTCGATGCCCGCGTGCGCGTGCGCCGTGAGAGTGGCGCGGCCGGATAGAAAAAGTGCCTCAGAAGCGTCTCAGGGCCACGAATTCACGCCTTCTCAAGATGCCACGTCGTTTTTTTTTCCTTCGTACGGTGCTGTGGTATGAATTGGAACCAGATGACAAGTTTGGCGTTTGCAGTCGCTATTTGCTTATTTTCATATTTCCGCGGCGCGCTTATTTTGGCCGATCGACACTACGCAACGCAGAGCCCCACGGCGGATATCCGAAGGGTTGGGTGCGTATCATGTCGTTGCCGACGTCATCCACGGCGGGGGAGGGTGCTAGAACCCCGCCGCTCGCCACGGACGCCGGTCAGAACGCCACACAGAGGGCGCAGGCGCAGGCGATTGCTGAGGTGGATCACGTTCTCGCGAACGCCAAGAAGGAGCTCGACGTCCTGCTCAAGACGTCGACGCCGCCGACGAAGGCCATCGCGACGGTGCTCGTCGCTTCGTATCTACTGTTCCTCGTGATGCCGTGGACGTCCACCTATCTCGCGCTGATGCCGGAGAAGACGGTGCCGTGCGTTTGGAACGTGCTGACATCGGGCTTCTACGAGATGAACCTCGTCGGGGCCGCCATCGACGTGCTCGGCGTGCTCTACCTCGGACGCACGCTCGAGCCCATCTGGGGCGCCGGGGAGCTGATGCACTTTGTGCTCGTCGTCCAAACCTCCGTGGGGATCGCCAGCTTCGTCAGCATGTACGTGGCGTACGTGCTGAGCTCCGACCAGTTCTACTTGTTCGCCAAGTTTTCCGGCTTTCACGGCGTGCTCGCGGGGCTCCTGGTCGCGGTCAGGCAGCAGCTCCCGGAGGAGCGCGTGCCGGTGCCCGCACAGATCGCCCGACTCGCACCCGACTCACAGCTGAGGAACAGGCACCTGCCGGGGCTCTACTGCGCGGGGGTCCTCGCGTTTTGCGTGCTGTCGGGCGCGAAGCATCACCACGTCGGGCTCTTCCTCTTTTCCCTGTACGGCGCGTACGCGGCTTGGGCGTACCTCCGGTGGTTCCAGCTCCACCCGGCGAGGACCGTGGTGGGGACGGGGGTGGCGAGGCAGATGCTCAGAGGCGCGGAGGTTGACCGGTGGGGGGACGACAGGCACGACTTTGACTTTGCCGAGCAGTTCCCGTCGGCGATGCGACCGGCGTGCAGGACGGCGACCGATCCGCTGCACGCGATCTTCTGCGATCCGACGAGGGGAATCGCGCGGCGGTTCGTTCCGGGCGGAGGCGGTGGTGCGGGGGACGTGGAGGCGCCGGCGGCACCGACGCAGCCGCCCGCGCCGCTCGATCCGAAGGACGCGGAGAGGAAAAGGGAGATGGGGGAGAAGGGAAGAAAGCTGCTGGAGGAGAGACTCGCGAAGAAGGCGGCGGAGGAGGCGAACGAGACGTGACGAAGCCGAGGGTGTGCTCGAGTGTTAACAAATCATTCGCTACTTGTATCGGTAAATCCCTCGCATCACAAACTCAACCTATCATGTGGGTGTCGCGCGTCCCGCTTGGGGGACCAAAAGAATATCGTGCTTGCTGTTGGCTCTCGGTTCTCTTAGTTGGCGATGGAGCGCTTGCCGGAGTCCAGAGTGTTGGACAGGAGCATGGCGATGGTCATGGGCCCCACGCCGCCCGGCACCGGGGTGATCATATCCGCCCTCTTGATCGCCTCGTCGTAGTCCACGTCTCCCGTCAGCCTGAACCCGCTCTTCTTGGTCGCGTCAGGCACGGAATTGGTGCCGACGTCGATGATCACGGCTCCCTTCTTGATCCAGTTCTTCTTGACCATGTGCGCGCTGCCCGCGGCGGCGATGATGACGTCGGCCCTGCGGCAGATACCAGCCGGGTCCTTGGTGCGAGAGTGAACCACGGTCACGGTGCAGTCCTTCTTCATGAGCATCAGCGCGGCGGGCATGCCGACGATGTTGGACCGGCCAACCACCACCGCGTTCTTTCCCTTGAGATCCACACCGGATCGCTCCAGCAGCACGATGCAACCCTTGGGGGTGCAGGGCATGAAGAGCGGTTCGTGGCCCTTCATGCTGAGCTTGCCGATGTTGAGGGGGTGGAAGCCGTCGACGTCCTTCTCCAGCGAGATCTCCGCGAGCACCTTCTCCTCGTTCATGTGCTTGGGCAGCGGGAGCTGGACGAGGATGCCGTGGCAGTCGGGATCGGCGTTGAAGTCGCGAACAACCTGCAGCACGTCCTCCTCGCTGGAGTCCTCGGGCATCTCCTTGTGGAAGGAGACGATACCGGCCTCGTCGCACGCCTTGCGCTTCATGCGAACGTACGTCTGCGAGTCGGGGCGGTTGCCCACGATGACCACGGCGAGGCCGGGAGCCTTGCCGTACTTGGCCTTCAGCTCCGCCACCTCCACCTTGATCTCCTCGCGGATGGTCGCGGCGATGGCCTTGCCATCGATGATCTTTTCAGCCTCGGGTTTGCTGTTCTTGCCGCCCATGGTTGCTGGAATATCCTCCCGGTCTTGGCCCCAGGTGTGGCGCGGCCGCGATCGTGCGTTTACCTTTTATCCGGTTTTGAACGCGCGGGTGCCCACGGGTTGCCGATTTCGTCGCGATGCTATGCGAAACAGTGAGGAAATGGAGACACATTGTGGCAATAGATGATTCGGCATTACACGCGCGTGTGTTTTGTTATGCAACCTGCAACGAAGTATATGGTAACCAAATGCAAGATGGCGTGTGCCGGCCCGGCCCGCCATGCTGGAAGGAAACACTTGTGGAGGCGGGGTGCGGTCTCGTCGACCCTGACAGGGAGCGTCCCGGGGGCGCTGTCGACCGCCTGACGGCTCGATTGTCGCTCGATCGCCGCACGATAACCCTCATCCGTCACTCGCGGAGGCACGCACAGACGGTCGACTCGTAACCAGCCGTCACCTGCAAAAAAGGTATCAGGACGAGATGATGTCGATGTCGTCCATGTCCATCGAGTCTGAAGACAACGGGGAGTTCGACGCCATCGCGACGGGCGAGAGAAGCGACGGGGGACAGCTCGGTGCCCGCGGGAGGGAACAGAAGGAGAAAAGCGCCCCGGACGTCCGGGTGGAGGGCATGGACGACGACGACTCGTTCTCCCTCCGAAAGTTCGCCGCCTTCGTGGGCCCGGGATTCCTCATGTGCATAGCGTACGTGGACCCCGGAAACTTCGAGAGCAACCTGCAGGCCGGCTGCCAGTTCGGGTACAGCCTGTTATGGGTCCTGATGTGGGCGACGCTGATGGGTCTTTACATTCAGGCTCTCAGCGTGCGCCTGGGTCTCGCCACCGGGTGGCACCTGGCTCGAGTCATGAGGGACGAGTACCCAACCCCGGCGAGGTACTCGCTCTGGATCGTCACCGAGCTCGCCATCATCGCGTCGGACGTCCCCGAGGTGATCGGGACGGCGTTGGCCCTGAAACTGATCTTCGGCCTTCCGACGGTGTGGGGCGTGCTGGTCACGTCCGCGTCTACGCTGCTGTTTCTCGCGCTGCAGCAGTTTGGCGTCCGCAAACTGGAGGCTTTCATGGGCTCGCTCGTCGGGGTCATGTCCGTTTGTTTCGTGGCTCAGATGGGGATGCTGGAAGGCGGGGACGGCGGCGAGGTGATAAAAGGTATCGTGGTCCCCATATTCCAGAACGGGAAGGCGTTGTTCATCGGCATTTCCATCATCGGAGCGGTGGTGATGCCGCACAACCTTTTCCTCCACTCGGCGCTCGTGCTGTCGCGATCGTTTGAGCTCGGCGAGAGGTCGGTTCGACGCGCGCTCAAGTACAACGTCGCGGAGTCCGCGCTGGCTCTGGCCGTCACGTTGGTCATAAACTTTGCGGTGACCATCGTCGCGGCGCAGTCCATCAGGGACGCCGACTTTGACGACCCCACCGGCGAGAAAAGGCAGGGCATCATCGACAGGCCGCTTCAGAACGCGCCGGACATGCTGAAGGACGTGCTGGGCAAGTCCGCCAAGGGCCTATTCGCCGCGGCGTTGCTGGCTTCCGGTCAGAGCAGCACCATCACGGGCACGTACGCCGGTCAGTTCGTCATGGAGGGTTTCCTGGAGATCAAGATAAACCCGGTTCTTCGCGCGTTTCTGACCCGGACGTGCGCCATCTTGCCGTCGCTGCTGGTCACGATCATCGCGGGCGACGAGTACGCGGAATTCCTCATCGTCATCAGCTCGGTCTTCCTGAGCTTCCAGCTGCCGTTCGCGTTGATCCCTCTGGTTAAGTTTTGCGGGTCGGAGAAGATAGTGGGAGCCATGGCAATCGATCCCAGGGCGCTTCAGAGGACGTGGGTGATCGTCTCCGCGATTGTGTTCGCAAACATCGTGCTGCTGTGCGTGTGGGTTCACGAGTCGGGCGCTGTGAACGGGAGCCCGGGAGGCGTTTTCTTGGGTCTTTTCGTGGCGTTGTTCATGATATTGTACTGCGCTTCGTTGTCGGCGCTGGCTCTGCGGCCTGTAACGCAGAACCTGACGATGCAAGTCCGAGATCGATTGGAGAATAAGGACTTTGACCGCCTGGATGCCAGCGCGGAGGGGGAGGAATACATCTGATCATCCAGCATACTTTTATGATAGGTCTTAGATTAATCGCTACGCAAACTTCGCCCCCATCGTGGTCATCTTCACGTAAACCTTCGAGAAGTCCGCGAAGAACTTGTCCTGGTCCGCTGCGTACGCGCGGATGTAGTCCAGGCTGGGCTCGTCAACCGCCAGGTTCTTATCCGAGGTGAGCCCGATGTGCGATGCCATGTCCAGCTCCTCTTTGGTCTTCGTCGTGTCCGCCCACGGTTGCTTTAGGAGTGTCTTGTAGTACTCGTTGTCGAACGAGTAAGGCTCGCCGAAGCCCTTACCTCCGATGGTGTGTGCGCCCGCGAGGGCGACCATCTCCCGCGTCGACATCCCCATCGCGCCGAACACGTCCCTCTGTTCCGCGCCCGTCAGGCTCTCCCCGGGCATCCTCCCCTCCGGGTCAGCCTTGTCCGCGTCGATCCTACCCAGAGGTACCTCGATGACCGGTCCACCGGTGATCTCCACCGCGTACGCTCCCGCCGCTGCGATGCAATCCGCGAACGACAGCCCCGCCGCGGGCCCGTCCCTGGTGGCGTCGTACACGGCTGTCACCGGGCCGAGGCCGCGCTTGAGGCCGAACGATTCGGGGCGTGACAGCTCGTACCTCACCGAGGCGTTCATGCCGCCGTCGTTGGTGGCGGTCCTGAACGTACCGGCATCGTGGAACACCAGGCGGAGCACCGCTGGCGCCTTGGTCTTGACGATGTTCGCCTCGAGCGCAGCCCTGAGCGCAGCACGAGCCTCGGGCGTGTCCACGCGAGACGAGGCGGCGACCGCGGGCGGGGGCCCGGCGACGAGCGCGGCGAGCGGGGTCGTCGCGAGCAAGGACGCGGCGAACACCAGGGCCTCACGACGGGTTGTCGCCGGGGCGCTCGTGGGCTGGTCCCGAGAAGCGGACGCACGGCAAGCCGGATCGCACTCGCGTTGGTGACGTCGAGCCCGATGGCCGAGCTTGTCGCCGCGCGACGTGGACGTGGCGCCGCCCCTCGACGCTCGCCCGCGACGAGGGAGGAGAACATACGTCGGGGACGCCCTAAACGATGAGATCGACGACATCGCGACGTAGACTCTTCCCCGAGACTCTTGCCCGCGCCGGATCGCGTCGTGTGGATGTGCACACCAGCTCAGTTGTGACGACCCGTTCGACGCGAGTGCCAAACAGAAGGTTTTTGTGTTGGGAACCCGACTCCCAGTTCGAAGCGCGCGAGGGCGGTGATCCACCGACGTGAGGATAATCTTGGACTCCAGGATAATCTTGCGGGTCACTCGAGGTCGTGGACTCACAAGCGCTCACGGTGACGCGCCGGTAGTCGGAGGGCACCGAGTCGCTCCGCACTGCACCGACTCGCGCTTCTAGGGATTATAGCGAGTCTGGAGTCGTGTCGCGAGGATGGCGAAGGAGCTGACGCCACTCGTGGACACGCAGATCTCCGTCATCACAAACGATGGGCGGAACATCATCGGTATCCTTCGAGGATTCGATCAGACCACCAACCTGATCCTGGAGGAGTGCTTCGAGCGGGTGTACTCGGAGGACAGCGGGGTGGAGCAGGCGGTGCTGGGGCTGTACATCATCCGAGGTGACAACATGTGAGTGCCTTCCAACGACCGTATCGATCCCGAACCCGTCCGTGACGTCAACATTCGACGCGGTACTACTCAACCCGAACGCGACCCATCTCGTACATCCCCTCTCGCGCTGAACTCCTGCCCGCTCATCCTCTTCGCAGAGCCATCATCGGGGAGCTTGACGAGGAGCTCGACGCCGAGCTAGATTTGGCAAACACGAGAGCCCCGCCACTGAAGGCGATAGTGCACTGACCGCGAGCAGATGTGGAACTCATCGACAGCTGCCGCGTCCAGTATCAAATAGTAACGTTATAGAATGAGACTCTTAACCAAATAAACCCCCGTCGCGACTTCGTGCGAATACTAAGCTTTTTTTACAAGATGAGTTGGTCGTCGTGCTATTTGGCACGCGTCCATTCGTGTACTACGTTCGTTTCATCGACACTCGAGTGGACGCTTCCGTTTAAGCGCGCTCGCCGCGGATGCGGCGGGCGAGCTGGATGTCCTTGGGCATGATGGTCACGCGCTTGGCGTGGATGGCGCAGAGGTTGGTGTCCTCGAAGAGACCGACGAGGTACGCCTCGGCAGCTTCCTGAAGCGCCAGGACGGCGTGGCTCTGGAAGCGGAGATCGGTCTGCGGCACACGGGATTGTGCGTAGGGGTTAGGTTCGGTCAGCGAAGGTTAACGCGGACGCGCGTGAAGCAGAGCAGACGACGTGGGCGAAGGGGGTTGCCAACTTTTTCGGCGCCGGGGCTCACCTTGAAGTCCTGAGCGATCTCGCGGACGAGGCGCTGGAAGGGGAGCTTGCGGATCAGCAGCTCGGTGGACTTCTGGTACTTCCTGTTGCGTTGAAAGGATCGCGAGGGGACGAAGTCAGCGACGGAAACACCGAGGATCTGGCTTGAGAAACAAACCCTAGAACCAGCCCGTTTTCCACAAAACCGGCTGGAGTAAACAAGCGGAAAAAAGACGGAATGAAGCCCGGAGAACTGCCGGAGAACGCGTCGGGAACGACGACAACGCCTTCGAACGGGACATCGCCGTCGCGAACGTGTCGCAAACACCCACACGCGCGACAGCGAGACGCGCATTTCCGTATATCCGGACGCGCGTGAGCCGAGCGGGGGGGGTGCCCCGTTCGGCCGCGGCTCGGAAAAACACCGGGATATCAGTCTCACACACCTAATCTCGCGGAGAGCGACGGTACCGGGCCTGTAGCGGTGGGGCTTCTTCACGCCGCCGGTGGTGGGGGCGGACTTGCGAGCCGCCTTGGTGGCGAGCTGCTTGCGGGGGGCCTTGCCTCCCGTGGATTTGCGCGCCGTCTGCTTGGTACGAGCCATCGTTCCGGCGGGTTGTGACGTCTTTCCGGGACTCGCCTTCGGACTCCTTCGCGCTGACGATGAAGGACCGATGAAACGTGTCGGATTTTGCCGGGTCAAAATCTCGGTGACGAATGGTTAACGCGTATTAGCTGCAAAGGATGAAGTGAGTAAAGGTTACGGAAAATAAGTCCCTCCCGTCTTATTCCAAACTCGGCGCACAGGCGAAACCTTCGAGGCGGACGAACGGAGACGCGGAGACGCGACCCATCAATCATTTGAAATATAAAAATTCAGACCTGTCTCCGTGAACAGAGGTTTCCGATATATCCCGAGCTATCAAGCCACCGGCAATTAGAGCCAGCGGGGCCGACGAGGGTCGGAGCGAGGCGAGCCCGACGCGAAAGGTTGCGATTCTGCGCCACTGTCAATCTCCGCCGCTCCGGTGGTCTGAGGGAACCCGCCAGCACCTCGCCGCGGGGGCGGAATTCCTCACGCCGGCGAGAAAAAATCGTCGAGGGTTCCCAACACACCTCAGTGCAATCGTTGTTCCAATAGGGTGGTTAAACCGCTGCGGGCGCGATGGAGGCGGGAGGCGGGCGCGGCTCAAGGGCCCGCAGCAAACCCGCGCGGTACCAGGAGGTTCCCGACGATGAACCTTCAGCGTCCTCGCGCGGCAGGTCGGAGGTGAGCGACCCGCAGATCCCCGTCGTTGCCCTCCCCTGGTGAATTTTCCTTTCCGGCTGGCTGTCGCGCGCGTGTGACAAAAACTCGTCCCTCCCTCCGACGACGGCGCGCGCGTTCGAGCCCGTATCTGAACTCCTCCTCCTCCTCCCGAAACGCAGAAAAAGAAGGGAAGCAAGGGAACTCCTTCGAAGTCCGCCGCGCTCGGTCCGCGATGGTCCGACGACGAGCTGAACGCGTTCTTCGAGTCGTTCAAGTCGAATAGGGAGGTGGACGAGGCGATTAGGTGGGAGAATGTTGCCGTGGGCGTGGGAGGAGGGCGCTCGGCCGCGATGTGTGAGGCTCTCTACGCGGCGAACAAGTCGTTCCTGTCTCTGCCGATAGACGCCATCAACGCCGCGGCGCTCACCGCGATGATGAAGGATCGCTACAGCAGCGAGGACGCGGCTGAGATTCAGTCCAGGGAGGGGACCCCCGTCAGGGATGGCCAGAGGACGCCGACGAGGGGCCAGAGGACGCCGACGCGCGCCAGGCCGTCGCCCGCTAGGGGCGGGAAACCCCCAATCGCGCCCGGCGGCGGCCACGCCAACGGCATCAGCAACGCGAACGGACGCGTCGTCGGCCGCAGGACGCCCAGGAGTAACCCGAACAAGAAGGAGAGGGAGGACGACGTCCTCGAGATGGCGGGCGCCGCGCTGGTGTCCATGTCTCCGGTTCCGTCGTCCAAGGGCAAGAGGACGCCGAAGAAACAGAGGGACTCGTGGTCGGATTCCAAGCTGGGCCCGCCCTCGGAGGCGTTCGGTTCGCCGACGCCGTCGCCGGCGAGGGGCAAGAAGAGAAGTCACAAGGAACTTTTCCCGGCGGAGCACGCGGAGGGGTCGGGGCTGGAGGACGACGAGGACGCACTCGGGGCTCTGAACGGACTTTGGATGCTGGCGGAATCGGCTTCGCAGGAACCCGCGGACAGAGTCAGGAAGCCCAAACGTCCCAGGCCGCCGCGGGTACCCGCGAGCCCAAAGGGAAAGACCAAACGCGATTTCCAGGGCGCCGACCCTCTCGCCTCACCCCTCGGGCCGAACTTCTTAAACCCCGGCAGGGAGCCCGGTGGACACATCCCGGGGTCGAGCAGGAAGACTGCGCTCAAGGCCACGCCGCCCGTACGCATGACCGGAGGGTTGCACACCCCGAGTGCGCACGCCCAAACCAAGGGCGCGGCGGAGCTCACGTCGAAGGTTTTCGGTTCCGTGGGACCGCGCGTGGTCGGAACGATGGACGGGCTGACGTGCGGGGCGAAGGGGAACGGCGTCGCCGGTGGCGCGCTGGGTGGACCGGGCGGCACGCCGCTCTTTGGTTCGCTCGCAAGCGGCATGTACCGGGGAGCGCCGTCCGCCGCGCGAAGGCGTTGGTACCTCGCGGAACACTTCTACTCGTCCATCGACAGGAGCTGGTTCAAAGCTGACGGGTACCGACCGTGGCTGGAGCACCTCGGCTTGGACAAGGAGGAAACATTCAACAAGCGAGATTGGTTGGTGATTCGCGCGGCGCTGGGCAAGCCACGGAGGCTCTCGCTCCCGTTTCTCAGGAGCGAACGCATTCGTCTGGAGCTGCACCGGGTGGCGATCAGGCACAGGTGGCACGAGCAGATCCAGGAACAGATTCGCGACGGTCCCCCGCCTTCGCTCAACGACGCGAGGGAGAAGAAAGAAAAGGAGAAGGAAACCGCCGCTGACGACGTAAAGAAGGAGGGCGGGACGGACGTCGCGTCCATCGCGGCGCTCGCGGACGGCGAGGCAAAGTCCTCGGCGGAGAAGGCGGCAAAGGCTTCCGCGGAGGATGACGACGAGATGACCGACGCCGAATTGAAGGCTGAACTGGCGAAATTGGTTCCAAAGGATTGCCCTAAGCCCCTGTGCGTCGGCGATCGCGTCGTCGCCCGCCACCCGAGGTTCCTTAACGTCCACGTCGGAACCATACTCTGGGGGCCTTGGAACCCGAAGATGCGATTGTGCAGGGTACAGTTTGACCGCGTCGAGCTCGGCGCGGAGCTCGTGCGAGACTTTCACATCGCGCATCTTCCCGCGAGCGCAGATCCGGTGGCTCTGGAGGACGACAAGAAAGCACAGGAGGAGGAGGAACCCGTCACTCCAGGAGGGCAGCGTGCGCGCGAGCGAGTGTTGGCGGCTGCTGGAGCTGACGTCGCATTGGCGGCGGCCAACGCGGCTATGGCTGCCGCATCCGCCGTCGCCGCCGCCGCCGCTGCCGCGGCGGCGGCAGTCGCTGATGGCGACACGGACGCTGAGAATGCCATTCCGCTCAGCACGGATGCTCCCGAGACTGCCGCGGCGCTTCTTGCGGCCATGACCGCGGCGCGCGCATCCGTGGCCAAGGGCGACGACGGCTCCCAGATTCACGCCGACGACACCCGCGTGATGGCAGAGGTGACGCAGGCGCTCGATAGGAAACAGGCGCTCATCGCGGAGCTCAGAGCCATGAACGATACGGCCGAGAAGGGTGAGACTGTGGTGATCAAGAAGGAAAATCAGGCTGAAGAAGGGATCGCGGGTGCCTCGTCGCCCGCGCTCGAGCCTTTTCAGCGCCAGTACGCATCCACCATGCTCAAAATCCGCGAGTGCAACCAGGAGCTCGCGCGTGCGCTCGTTCACCTGCGCGAACAACACGGCAAGCACGAGTCAACGACGGGATCCCTTTGGCAACGGTTCATCGAAAGAGAAGGAACCCACGGGACCCCGCCGGGCACTCCGCGAGACGTCGCGTCCACGCCGCGAGGTGCCGCCGCGGCTGCGGTTGCGGATGCGAAGGCCGACGTGCTCGCCGGTCTCAATCCCGCCGCCGAGATTGTCGCCGCGTCCATGTTCACAGGGAGACGAATGGTCAAGAGCACGAAGGCCGCCGAGGGCGAGGGCGCCGCCACGCCGGCGGAGGATGATGCATCTGAGGTTGAGGCCGTCGTCGAGCCGTACGTCGGGAACTGCATCGCATCCTTGCTCGCCGTGAAGGTTTGCCAGGATCACGCCGTGGCACCAGAGTTGACGAAGGACGTGATGGATCGGTGCCTTGAACGCCTGAAGCCGCAATCCGATGAGAACTTGCCGCTGCACGAGAAAATGAAGGAGGCATTTGCGGATCTGCACGCGAAAATTTACGCACCTTGGAAAAAAGCCGAGGATGCCGCCGAGGAGGGTGGCGGGGCGGGTGGCGGGGCGGCGGCTCTCGGAGCAGCCGTGTGACGGGTGCTGGAAGAAACCGACACGCATGACGCGTAACTGCGCGATATCGCTTTTTAAAACTACAAAGGTACTTTAGCAGTTTCTCAACGCCGTGTCTGGACGCCTTCCAAGGCGTCCTCCGTCTCCGCGTACAAAGCCCTGAGCTCATCCAGCACCCTTTCATCCGCGTTCCATAAGCCTCGTCCGGCCGCCTCGAGCATCCTCTTCAGGACGTTCCTGAACGCCTGCGGGTTGGCTTTTCGCAACCTCTCTCGCATCTCCTCATCCTCGACGTACCTCTCGTGCGCCCCGTCGTACACCCAATCCTCGGCGAACCCCGACGTAGCGCCCCATCCGACGAGCGCGGTCATCCTCTGAGATATTTCGTACGCGCCGCCGGAGCCCTGCTGCGACATCGCCTCGGCCCAACGAGGGTTGAGCAGCTTGGTCCGGTATTCCATGCGAAGGGTCTCCTCGAGGTCCCTCGGCGCGACGTCGTCACCGAAAGTCTCGACGATTGAGCACGCCACCTTCTTCATTGGTTTTCCAGCGTTTGCGTCGTCCTCCTTGGCGGCGTTTGCGGCTGCGACCAACGCGCCGGTGTTTGCGTAGTACTCCTGGATATCGGTCAAACCATACTCGACCGAGTCAACCTCCTGCACCACTCGCTCCGTTGTCTTCAAGAGTTTCTGGAGCACCTCCGGCCTGGCTTTGCCGCGCTCATCGCCTTTGCCGTACGAGAACGCGTTCCTAGCCGCCCACGTGTCTCCGAGCTCGCGCGAATCCTCCCACTCGCTGGTACCTACGCGTTCGTTAACCATCGAGCCGTAGTCTCCCGGTGGGTTGCTGAAGAGGCGGGACGAGTACCCGCCGTCGTAATCGTCATCCGCGCGCATTTCGTCGGCATGCTTCTTGATGAAGTTCATTTCCGCGGGCTCGTCCGCATCAGCAGCACGCGCGAATAGATCGTCCAGAAGCGCGACGACGTTGGCAAACGAATCGCGGAAGATCCCGCTCATGTTGCACAGCACGTCGACGCGGGGTCTCCCGCCCATCTCATCGAGAGGGATGAGCTCGTACCGCACGACACGACCAGTTCCCTCCTTCACGCTCCTCGCGCCGACGAGCTCGAGGACGATTCCGACGCTCTCTCCCTTGGTCTTGATGGCGTCGAGACCCCACAGGTTTACGCTCACCGTCTCCGGGTAGGATCCGTCGTTAGCCGCGCGGTGCTGCTCGATGATGGCGCGCGCGACGCGAGCGCCTCTGTCCGCCGCCGCAGGGCTCGGCATCCTATACGGGTCGAGCGCGTGGATGTTACGTCCGGTGGGGAGCACGCCGGGACCGTCGCGAAGAAGATCTCCTCCGGTCGCGGGGGGTACGTATTCGCCGCCCAACGCCCGGATGACTCCGGTGAGCTCCTCCGTGTTCTTCCTGAGCAAATCGCGAATCTCAACGGCTTCCGCGAGGGGGTCGTCCTTCGCCTCCTCGGCCGCGTCCTTCTCGAACGAGCGCTCCAGCGACGCCCTGACGTCATCCAATGACGCACCGGCGGGCATCGACGCGACCGCGCGAACCTCGTCCTCAGAGAGCCTCTCGCCGAAATACGCCTCGAGATACTGGCCAGCAGCCTCCGGCGTTGGCTCTGCACCGATGGTGTGGAGTCCCTCGCTGAAAAGCCTATTCTCCAGCACACCGAGGTACGCGTACAGGTCCGAGGCGTACTTCTCGAATGCGGCGGCGGAAACCTCTGTTTCGCCATTCTCAATCGTTTCCGAGGTGATTCGTATCTTCTGCCCGGAGACCTCGTCCATGAACGGACAATCGGCGTCAAGACCCGCGGAAGCGATGAGATCAAATATCGGCCCTCGGAGCGCCTCGAAGTTGGTCTCTTTATCCTCGCGGTACTCGGTGAGCAGCCCCCTGAGCTCCGCGGTCTGCCGGTAGAGACCCGCTCGCCCGTACGGCGGCACGTTGTGGCTCACGATGGTGCCGTACCCCCTGCGCTTGGCGACGATGGACTCCGAGGGGTTGTTCGCGGCGTACACGTACACGTTGGGCATGGATCCGAGGAGCTGGTCGCTCCAGCTCAGGGCGTTGTTACCGAGGGGCGAACCCGGAAGCCACTCCACCGTGCCGTGCATTCCCATGTGCAGCACGGCATCCGCGCCGAACCCGTCTTCCTTCTGAAGCCACTTGTAGTACGCGGCGTACTGCGGATGCGGCGTGAGATCTCGCTCAAATAGCAGACGCATAGGATCCCCCTCGACGCCGAGAGCAGGCTGGACGCCGATGAACACGTTGCCGATTTGCAGTCCGGCGACGAACGATCCTTTCCCGGGGACGGTCGCGAGGCCGTTGTAGGACTCGAGCGGGCCCCAAGCCTTCTCCATGTTGCGCACCAGCACGTCCGAAGCCGGAAGGAACGGCATGGGTCCCCATTCCGTGGGGCCCCAATCATCAGGGAAACGAAGCCACTGCTTCAGGCACGCGGGCGACACATCCTCGCCCGCGATGCTCACGCCGTGTAGAGCATCCTCGTCCTCCAGTTCCGCCTTGAGTTTGTCGAGCGCCGCGTTCGCCGAGGTATGACCGCCGGCGATGACCGGACCATCCTCAAGAACCCTCAGCGCGTTGACGAGCGCCTCGCCGCTGGGCAGAGGTCCATCGCCGAGATCGTAGCCCTCGTCTCGAAGGGTCTGGAGCGTTCGCTCGAGGCTCTTGGGCACATTCAGAAGCGCTGCGGTGCCCGTGGCGCCGACTCCGGGAGGGAAACCGTATAGCATCACCGCGATTTTTCGTTCACTCGATGATTTGCGCCTCAGCCCTGTCCATTTCTTGAGCCTCTCAGCGAGGGCGTAAACGCGCTCTTTTGCTAGGTAGATGTCGTCCTTTACGAGACCTCCGAGTGGTATCGCGTCGACGGCACCGTCCAGCTCAGGTAATGCGTACAGGATGACGGACTGCAGCCCTCCGATGCCGGACTGGGTCCAACTGGCGATGTCCTGAATCAGAAGGGGAGCGGCTACGACGTATGGAACATTCTTGGCGCGGAGAATCGTCTGTGCAACCTCAGCCTGTCGGCCAGCCTCCATCGATCCCGCGGGACCGCCAACGAGCGGGAAACCTACGGTGCTGACTACCGCATCGACGACAGCGGCGTCAGGTTTGAGAGAGTCGATGTCCAAGTAGCCCATCTTACGTCTCTCCTGCTCGTGTTTCGTGGTGAGCAGATCTCGCACGATGGTGTGCGCCTCGACGCCGTTGATGAACACGGGCACGGGTTTCACGCCGCTCTCTTCCATGCCGCGAACCAGATCCGCGAGATACGGCTGTTTGGTGATGACGTGCTTTCGATAGAGCAGAATCGCGACGGTGGGCGCGTCAGCGGGCAAAGTACCCGCCTTTTCTCGCTCGTACCATTCGAGATACTCACCCACAGATGTCGGCCACGGTGCGCCAACTGCCTCTATGTCCGGGTGGTAGCAACCCAGCGCGGGGGTCTCCTTCGGCGGCTTTGGGCCTTTCTTGCCGGAGAGCATGCCCATCAGCCCACCTCCGGGCTCCGAATCTTCGCCGACAACAGAGTCGCTGGCACCGAGGTATTCGCGAGCGACGTACGCGAACGCCTCTTCGACATTCTCCATCCCTCCCTGGTTCCAATACGAGTACACCGTAAGCCAGTTCCTGAGATCCTTCGCCTTCCTTCCGGGCACAAACTTGAGGAGCGCGGGTCCAATCTTCAGGAAGCTCAGGTAACCAACGAGCTTGTCCTCCTCCTTGCCGCTGCCGAATTTGGCGAGGATGGCCTTCACCGCGGGGGGCGGTCCCGCTTTCTTTCCGTCTGGCGCGGGTTTCATCTCAAATGATCCCACAGACGTCGTCGACATCAGCTCCAGTGCCGACTCAAACACGAACTTCGTCGGGATCTTGTCGACAGCTTCACGCAACCACTCCACCTGGTCGAAATCGAAGAGAAGCGAGCCAAAAAACACGTCGGCGCCGTCCAGTGCCGCTTGTACAGCCTCCTTGTCGGATTCGATATCCCGGTCGCTGAAGACCACGAGCTCGACGTTAGGGCATCTCCTCGCGAGGTTGCGCGCGGCCTTGCGATAAAGTCCGACGTTGAACGATTCAAATCCGGAGATGAGGACGATGCGCCTCGCGTCGCTCGTCGACAGCCCGGATCCGTCGTCGCCGATGGAGCTTCGGAGCGCTTCAGCCTTGGCCTTGGCAGCAGCCGCGGCAGCGGCGACCGCGCCTCCTCCGCGTCTCGCAACGGCGAGCTCAGCCTCTGCTGCGATGCGCTCGGCGGATACTCTGTCGCGCTGGAGCTTTGCCCTGTGCGCGTCTCGTTGGAAGGCGAGCCAGACAGATTGGTCACCATGCTGGGCAGCCCTGAGAAGAGCATCGGTAACCGCGGGCTCCTCGACGCTGAGTGCCTTGAACGACGCCTCGTTGATATCGGGGAACTTACGCGAGATCACGCGACTCTCATCGTCGCCGGTTGCAACCTCGACTGTCAGGCTGGCGAATGTCGCGGAGTACGCCCTGTCCAGTTCGGACGTCAGCTGAAGTTCTTTTTCCTCCAGGCGTTGTACCTCCTCCTCGAGCGCTTCGACGATCTCTTCGGGAGTATCTGGGGCGATGGCCTCCGCGACCGAAACTCCCTCTCGTTCCAGCTCTTCGCGCAGGAAGAGCTCCGCTTTGCTCTCAGTCTCTCCCTTTGGCGGTTCACTCAAAGCGCGGAGCGGCGGACGCTTATCTTTCCGAGAAGATGGATGATGACGTCGACGACTGACAGTACGCCGGCAAGGGGCGACGCCTTGTGCGATTGGCATCGCCGCGCGCGCCGCCGCGCTCATATCGAGGTTACGGACGTATACCGTGAGTCGTCACTCGCGCTCGAACCAGAAGACGCTCAGTGGTACGGCCTGCGCGCGCTCCTGTCTGCGCGCGGCTTGCCAGATCCTGCTGAAAGTTAGACCGCCTGATTTTTTTCCAAGCGTCCAGCCCCACCTGACAGGACAAGAGCTTGTGTCAAAAGCGCCGAGCGCGCAGCAAGGGGCAAACCCGGACGTTCGTGCGATGGGGCCCTCCAAGCGGAGTAAGACCACCGCCGCACCGGAGCCGACATCCGGAACCGCCACCCAAGGTGTGCGAACCAGGCGTTCCGCGAGCGCACGGGGCGACCTGCCCGACGCCCCCGATGCAGATCTCCTCGCAGACGAGCCCGAAGAGCTCTTGTGCCCCATCACGCGAAGCATGTTCCGCGACCCGGTCGTCCTCTTCGATTCGGGGCACACGTACGAGAGGAGCGCCATCTTGTCGCACTTTGATCGCAACGGGGCCAAGGACCCGCTCACGCGTCGCGCCCTAAGCAGCACGAAGGTGATGACGAACTGGTCGGTGAGACAGATCGTGCAGGCTTGGCTGGACAAGCACCCGGCCGTGACGCCCGACGGTTGGGACAGTCGCGAGCTCCTGGAGCCGTCGAAGGATGACGGGACACTGGACGACGAGGTTGACGTCGGAGTGCTCCGGACATGGCGTGCGATTTGCTGGGAGCTGCAGGAGAGGTGGCCGGTGAACGAGCTACCGGGGGAATGGGAAGGGGTGACGATGGAAGACGGCCGGGTGGTGCAGCTCGACATGGAAGACTTTGACCTGACTGGAGCCTTGCCGGCTGAGGTTGGGCGCCTGAGCGCGTTAAGGGTGTTGAGCGTTGCCGGTAATGAGCTAACGAGCGTGCCGGCGGAAATCGGCCAGCTCGCGTCGCTGGAGAAGTTGCACCTCAGCGGCAATCAGCTGACGAGCGTGCCGGCGGAGATCGGGCAGCTCACATCGCTGAGGTACTTCTACCTCGACGGGAATCAGCTGACGAGCGTGCCGGTGGAGATCGGGCAGCTCACGGCGCTGACGACGTTGGACCTTGGCCGCAATCGGCTGACGAGCGTGCCGGCGGAGATTGGGCAGCTCGCGTCGCTGGAGAGGTTGCACCTCGGCCGCAATCAGCTGACTAGCTTGCCGGCGGAGATCGGGCAGCTCGCGTCGCTGGAGACGTTGTTCCTCAGCCACAACAGGCTAGCGAGCTTGCCGGCGGAGATCGGGCAGCTCGTGTCGCTGAAGTGG